>Ga0214467_1000187_pt1 | contig 17110 bp, 20 predicted proteins | sample RVTome_8_FD_187339 | JGI IMG/M metagenome (GOLD analysis project Ga0214467, IMG submission 187339) | Soil microbial communities from uranium-contaminated site in the Upper Colorado River Basin, Wyoming, United States - RVT160D0 HiSeq ...
GCGGCGGCCGTCGACCTGGCAGATGGCGACCCGCCCGGTGGCCGCCGCGTTGCGCGCCTTCCGCGAGTCGCGCGACGTGATCACGCGGGCGATCCCGGAGGAAGGGTCGAGCGTCACCCCGACCGGGGTGACATGCGGCGAGCCGTCCCGGCGCAGGGTCGTGAGCGTGCCGAGGTGCCGCTCGCGCCAGAAGCTCAGGAAAGACTCGCCACGCAACACCAGCAGGACACTAGCCGAGCCGGAAATCCACCACCCGCACGGCCGACGGGGTGGTGCCGCTCGATCGCCGCTGGTAGAGGATCGAGAGCACCCCCTCGCTCGCCACGTGCCGCCCCCGCGGCGGACGTGGCCGCCCGTCCGAGGGGGAGACGCCGAGCGAGATGGAGTTGTGCGAGTCTCTTGCATCTACCGATGTCGATTAGTCCTCGAGTGCCTTCGCCAGCGCGTCGCGGAAGCGGCGCTCGGGCTCGGTGATCAGATCGCCGCCGATGCCCAGCATGCCGCCCGAGGGTGCGGCGGTGACCACCTGCTCGGCGATGTTGACCAGCCAGTGGCGGTACGCCCCGGCGTCGCCCTCGTCGACCTTGTCCCGCAGCAGCGCGGCGGTCGCGGTGGCCCGGTCGAGCACGTCGGCGATGTACGCCTCCGGGTCCGGGGGGCTCAGCACAGGGAGCTCCTCCCCGGCCTCGGGGTCGCCGGCCCGCGTCACGACCTCCTGCGACACGGCGGCGACCAGGGAGCTCGCCCCTTCGCGGCCGGCGGCGATGGCCTCCAGACCGGCCGCGCTCTCGGCGAGCGTGCGGCGGGTGCCATCCGACTCGGCCGCGCTGGCGGCGGTCAGCACCGCGAGCGGGAGGCCGGTGAGCAGGCCCCACTCCTCGTCGGAGAAGCCGAGCGTCGAGTACACCGGTTGTTCGGTCACGGGGGACCGCCTTTCCATCGCGGTTGGATCATCCTGTCTCCGCCACCAGCAAGCCCTGGGCGCGGACGACCGGCACTGACAGTGTCTTGTACCCGACCTCGTTGAACAGAATCGTCATCTTGTCCGACTCGTACGCGAGCACCAAACCGACCCCCCACTCGGCGTGTCGGACGGTGCTGTGCAGCGGGAACGGGCCGCGCTCGGCTCGCTTCGCCGGCCGGGTGTGGCCGGCGGCACAGTTGTCGCAGTGCCCGCAGGGGCGGGGCAGGTGCTCGCCGAAGTACGCGAGGAGCGCCTGCCCGCGGCACGAACCGCTCTCCGCGAAGGCGCGCATCATGTCGGTACGCGACCGCTGCACCGCCTGCTGGCGTTCGGCCTCGGCCAGGGCGGCACGGGCGGCGGCGACCGGCTCGGGGGCATACCGGGGCGCGGTCAGCTTCTGCCCCACGGTGGTCGCGGCGCCCACCTGCTCCAGCAGCCCCAGCAGCTGGCCCAGCTTGCGGGCGCCGAGCCCGGTCCGCTCGCGCAGTGCCGCGCGGGTGAGCTTGCCGGTGCGCAGCACCGCGGCCAGGTCGCGCAGCTCGGTCTCGTACGGCGCGCCGCCGGTGAAGAAGCGCTGCAGCGCCACGTCCTCGGCCCGCCACAGCAGCAGCGCCCGGGCCGGCGCGCCGTCCCGCCCGGCGCGGCCGATCTCCTGCTGGTAGCTGTCCGGCGAGTCGGGGAGCGCCACGTGGGCCACCCACCGGATGTCCGGTTTGTCGATACCCATGCCGAACGCCGAGGTCGCGACCATCACGGGTACGCGCCCGGCGAGGAAGTCCTCGTGCCGCCGCTCGCGCACGCCGGCGGCCATCCCGCCGTGGTACGCCTCCGCGGCGAACCCGGCCGCCGAGAGCCGCTCGCCCAGCTCCTCGGCGGCGCGGCGGGTCGGCACGTACACGATGCCGGTGCCGGTGCCCTCACGCAGCAGTGCCAGCAGGCGGCGCCACCGGTACTCCTCGTCGGGGCAGTGCGCCACCTCGAGGAAGAGGTTGGGCCGGCTCAGCCCGGAGACCCCCACGAGCGGGTCGCGGAGCCGGAGGCGCTCGACGATGTCGTCTCGCACCGGCGGCGAGGCCGTGGCGGTCAACGCCAGGACCGGCGGCCGGCCGATGCCCTCGATGAGGTGGCCGAGCGCGAGGTAGTCGGGGCGGAAGTCGTACCCCCACGCGGAGATGCAGTGTGCCTCGTCGACCGCCACCAGGGCGGGCCGGAGCGCCTTCACCGCGGCGAGCCGTTCGGGCTGGGTGAGCTGCTCGGGCGTGATGAACAGGAACCGGGCCAGCCCCTTGCGGACCGCCTCCAGGGCCGCCGACCGCTGGCCAGGCGTCTCCGCGGAGCTGACCCGGACCGCGGCCATGCCGGGGCGGTCGTTGAGGGCGTTGATCTGGTCCTGCTGGAGGGCCAGCAGCGGCGAGATCACCACGGTCGGGCCGGACAGCATCATGGCCGGGACCTGGTAGACGGCGGACTTGCCGCCGCCGGTGGGGAGCACGACCAGCGCGTCCCGGCCACGCATCACCGCGCGCATCGGGGCGAGCTGGCCGGGGCGCAGGCGGCGCCACCCGAAGTGTGTGCGGGCGGCACGACGCAGCCGCCGGGAGAGGGGGAGAGGAAGTCTCATGGCGGGCCCATCGTGCCCCGGCTACGCCAGCGGCAAACGGCCGGGGTCTATGCCGCGTCCTGCGGGCGGACCGGACCCTCGCCGGGCTGGCCCTCCGGACATCGCAGCCGCAGGTACTGGTGGCCGAACGGTTTGTCGATCAGCCAGCAGTGGTGCGGCTCGTCGGTGCCGGGGTGCGCGTACCCATCGAAGAAGCGGCAGCTCACGCACATCTTCGTGACCGGGATCTGCCCCTCCCGCTGCATCCGCCGGATCTGGGCGGCGACCACGCCGAGCAGCTGGTGCTGCCCCTCGTGGTCGAGGTTGTGCAGCTCGGCGAGCAGGTCGGCGGCCCAGTTGAGCAGCTCGGGCGACTGCGCGCGGCCCTTGTCGGTCAGCGCGATCCGGACCGCGTGCGGAGCGTACGACGGGGAGGGGTCGACCGAGACCAGACCCTCGCGCGCCAGCGTCGCGATCGCCGACATTGTCGCGTGAGTGGTCAGGCCGAGGTCGGCCGAGAGATCGGACAGCGGGTAGACCTCGCTGCGACGGCTTAGGAGCAGCAGCACCTGCTGCTGTGCGATCGTGCGCTCCAGCTCGGACGGGCGCTCGGCGGCCTGGACGGCGACCGCCACTCGAGTCAGGCCCGTGGCCAGCTGGCGTGCAGAGTTTTCCAGGTCCACGCCTATTTCCCTGGGGGTTGGTGACACATGGGGAGGGGGTACGCGCCACTCGTACCGGCCGCCACGTTACTCCGGCGGCCGTCATGAAACAGTCACAGATGGGCGGCGGGTTTCTCAGCGGATCCTTAACCGGGCATCGGTGTCCACCGCTGCTGAACAGTCGAGACGGCTATTTGCCCCGGCCTTTGCCGAACATCGACCGGATCGCGGCCAGCAGCAGGAGCGCGCCGAGGATCGACCCGACGACGCGGACGGCCGGAATGTCGAACCAGCTCCGGTCCTCGGCGGCGATGGTGGCGGCCGAGAGCAACACGTCCATCTCCGCACTCTTTCACGGAGCGGCAACTCCTGACGACACCCGTTCGTGGGCATACCAGCACAAAGGCCTGCCCGTCTAGTGAGACTTAATAGAAAGGTTTATTGACTATTTCCCGGATCCGGTGTGACCATGGCATCTACCCGCCGGACCGGCGGGGACTGTCCACTATGGAGTACGGGGGCCACATGTCGGAGACCAGCCGGGACCTGCTTCGGCTCGCCGGTGCCGTGTTGCAGCCGGGTTTCGAGGGGAAGCTTCCACCACCGTGGGTGTGTCGCTGGCTGGGTGAGGGACTGGGCGGCGTGGCCCTCTTCGGCCGCAACTTCGCCAGCCCCGCCCAGGTCGCCGACCTCACCGCCGCGCTCCGCGCCGAGCGGCCGGACGTGATCGTCGCGGTCGACGAGGAGGCCGGCGACGTCACCCGCTTCGAGACCTGGCAGGGCAGCTCACGCCCCGGCAACCTCGCCCTCGGCGCGGTCGACGACGTGGCGCTGACCGAGGCGGTCGCCCGCGACCTGGGGCACGACCTCGCCGCGGCCGGGATCACCCTCGACTACGCGCCGGACGCCGACGTCAACAACAATCCGGACAACCCGGTCATCGGCGTCCGGGCCTTCGGCGCCGATCCGGACCTTGTCGCGCGGCACAGCGCCGCCTGGATCACCGGCCTCCAGTCGGCCGGGGTCGCGGCCTGCGCCAAGCACTTCCCGGGGCACGGCGACACCAGCGTCGACTCGCATGTGGATGTGCCGCGGATCGGGTCCTCCCGCGCCGAGCTGGACGAGACCGAGCTGCCGCCGTTCCGGGCCGCGATCGCGGCGGGCGTACAGGCGATCATGACCGGCCACCTGCTGGTCCCGGCCATCGACCCGGACCGGCCGGCGACACTGAGCCGGCTCGTGCTCACCGACCTGCTCCGCGACGAGCTGGGCTTCGCCGGCACGGTGATCACCGACGGCATCGAGATGCGGGCGATCAGGTCGCGCTACGGCCTGGAGGGCGCGGCCGTCCAGGCCCTCGCCGCGGGCGTGGACGCGATCTGCGTGGGTGGCGATCACGCCGACGAGGCGACCGCCATGCGGCTGCGGGACGCGATCGTCGCCGCGGTCGCCGCCGGCGAGCTGCCCGAGGAGCGGCTGGCCGAGGCGGCCAAGCGGGTCGAGCAGCTGGCCGCGTGGACCGCCCAGGCCCGCGCCGCGGCCGTGCCCGAACGCCCGGACGGCACCCCCATCGGGATCACCGGCGCCCGCCGCGCGGTCCGCGTCTCCGGCGCCGCGCCCGCGCTCCCGCTGGCCGCCGCGCCGCACGTGGTGGAGTTCGAGCCACCCCGCAACTTCGCGATCGGCGCCGAGACGCCGTGGGGCGTGGCGGTGCCACTCGCGGCGCTGCTGCCCGGCACGACCGCGGCGCGGCTCCCCGCCGCCGAGGCCGGGACCGACTTCCTCACCGCCGCCACCGGGCGGCCGCTGGTCCTAGTCGTCCGCGACGTCCACCGGTACGAGTGGATGGCGCGCGCCGTGAAGGCCGCGCTGGCCGCCCGCCCGGACGCGGTGGTCGTGGAGATGGGCGTGCCGGAGTCCGTACTGGGGGCGACCCACGTCGCCACCTACGGCGCCACGCGCGCCAACGGCGAGGCCGCCGCCGAGGTCCTCGCCGGCCGCTCGTAGACCTATTCCAGATACAGACTTGGGCTACCGCGATGCCCGTCGTGGTCCGGACCGCTGCTCCCGCGGCCTCACCCTCCGCGGTGGGTGCTGTGGCGAACAGCTGTCGAGCTGGGCGCATTGACGCGCCCAGCTTCGCCGCCGCCGCGGGCATGATCCCACCCCGAAAGCTCTCCAGTGGATCACTGTCCACAGCGGAGGGTGCCCCCACGGATACGCGTAGTGGCGCTATCGTCCTGACGTGGCCACACAATGGCAGCGCGCGGTCATGGTGCCGTCGTGGATCCGTTGGCTGCCTTGCTCGTTCGCCTACCTCACGATCGTGCCTGATCAGCTTCGCTTCTCCCGCGAGGCATGGTCGACGCTGCCGTGGGACAAGGCGGTGTGGTGCGACCCCGGATCGGTCGACGAGTGGGTCACGAAGGCACAGCGCCACCACCCGCGCCGCGAGGCCGACCACGCCGAGCTGCAGGCGCGCGAGCACTACGACCGGGTGGTGCGAGTGCGGGCGGCGCGGGTCGAGTTGTTCACCGAGATGTGCCGTCGCCGGGGGCTCCCGGTGCCGTACACGTTGGAGGAGCTGCTTTCCTGCCTCGTCGGGTTCGGACTGTTCGAGGTGGACGGTGAGTGGCTGACGCCCCGGCTCGACCGAAATCCGGTCGAGGTGCTGCCGCTCGCCGGTGCGGAGATCGTCAACGAGGAGCGGGCCCAGCGCGACGATCGCACAGTGCTCGTCGCGATCACCGTGCGAGAGCTGGCCGAGCGGAGCCGGCCGCGTTGGCGGCGCCGGCAGGTCGCCACCGACCTGCGGGCGCTCGCGGCGGCGCTGAGCATGCCCGAGGCCGAGGTGCGGCGGGCACTCACCCAGCTCGGCGAGCTCGCCGGCCTCCAGGTCGACCCGCCGCCGGCCGTGGCGCGCGACCGGGTGCGGATCACTGTCGCGTGGCCGTCGTTCGCCCGCCGCTTCCCCTTCGACGACCTGCCCGCGCCTGAACACGCGGTCTGAGCACTTCTCGCGGCCGGCACGTACCCTGGTCGGCGTGACGAAGCGACTGACCGCCCGCGTGACGATCAGCCTGGCCCTCGCCGCCGCTGTGTTGACCGGGTGTAGTTCCGAAGGTGCCGATACCAGCTGTGGCCTCGACCAATGCACGGTGACATTCGACAGGGGCGTGGAGGGCAAGGCCAGCGTGCTGGGCGTGGACGCCAAGCTCGTCAGCGCCGAGGGCGACCAGGTGACGATCGAGGTGGCCGGCGAGCAGCTGGCGCTGACCGTCGGCCAGGGTGGCACCGAGGTCGCCGGGCTCAACGTGACGCTGGAGAGCGTGACGGACAGTAACGTCGTGGTAAAGATCGCCCGACCTTAGACTGGTTGGTCCCTGTTTGATCGGGCATCGTAGCTTCCTGGCCTGATTCGAAGGGGATGTGACGTGGATACCCTGCTGTGGGCGATCGCCGCGACGCTCGGCCTCGCGGTGCTCGCCCTCACGGTGGTGGCGATCGTCCACCGGGTGGTGCGGCGGCTCGGGCGGCGTTCCCTGCTGCTGCGGGAGCTGTCCGACCACGCGCACCGCCCGTTCCAGGTCGCGATGACCGTCGTCGCCGTCGAGGCCGGGGTCCGCGCCTTCGCCGGCGACTTCACCGGCCGTACGGTCGTGATCCACCTGCTGGTGCTCGCGGTGATCGCGGCCTTCGCGTGGCTGCTGGCCGCGCTCGCGCTGGTGGTCGAGGACGTGTCGCTGGAACGGTTCCGCACGGACGTTCCCGACAACCTGCGGGCCCGCAAGCGCCAGACCCAAGTGAAGGTCCTGCGCCGGGTCACGGTCGCGGCGGTCGTGGTGGTCGCGCTCGGCGTGATGCTGATGACCTTCCCGCACGTACGGACGGTGGGCGCCAGCCTGCTCGCCTCGGCCGGCATCATCGGCGTGGTCGCCGCCCTCGCCGCGCAGAGCACGCTCGGCAACATCTTCGCCGGGCTCCAGCTCACCTTCAGTGACGCGCTCCGCCTCGACGACGTGGTGGTGGTCGAGGAGGAGTGGGGGCGGATCGAGGAGATCACGCTCACCCACGTCGTCGTGCAGATCTGGGACGACCGGCGGCTGATCATGCCGACCACGTACTTCACCACGCGACCGTTTCAGAACTGGACCCGCACCGGCTCCGCGGTCCTCGGCACGGCCGAGTTCGACCTGGACTGGTCGATCCCCGTGCAGGACATGCGGGAGGAGTTGCGCACCCTGCTGGAGCAGAGCCAGCTGTGGGACGGCCGGGTGTGCGTGCTGCAGGTGACCGACGCGGTCGGCGGCACGATCCGGATCCGCGCGCTGGTGAGCGCCAACGACGCACCCACGCTGTGGGACCTGCGCTGCCTCGTCCGCGAGCACTTCGTCGGCTGGATCCGGGACCGCCAACCCACTTCGCTGCCCCGCGTACGCGCCGAGGTCGGCGACGGCGCCAACCGGCTGGCCTGGCAGTGGGTGCGCCCCTCGACCGCGCACGACGTGCGTCCCAGCCGCCGCGGCGCGCCGATGGAGCCGGACGACGACGCGCGTGTCTTCGGCGGCAGCCCCGAGGCGGAGGCCCGGGCGGCCGATTTCGAGGGCCCGCCCGAGCGGTCCGACGCGGACGAGTCGCGAACCTGAGCCGCCAGGATTGGCACCCTCCTAAGCTGGGCATTGTCCCCAACAGAGGGTGAAGGAGGACGCCATGGCTGATGTTCTCGAACGCGGTCCGGCCCGCCCGTTGAGTGAGCAGTCGACCGCCGAGCTGGTGCAGCGCGCCAGCGAACAGATATCACTGCTGGTCCGCGACGAGCTGACGCTCGCGAAGGCCGAGCTCGCCGAGAAGGGTAAGCACGCCGGCCTCGGCATCGGCCTCTTCGGAGGTGCGGGCGCGTTCGCCTTCTACGGCGTCGGGGCGCTGATCGCCACCGGCATCCTGCTGCTGGCGCTGGTGCTGCCGGCGTGGCTCGCCGCGCTGATCGTGACCGTCGTGCTCTTCCTCAGCGCTGCGATAATGGCGCTCGTCGGCAAGCGGCAGGTGAGCCGTGCCGTGCCGCCCGTACCCGAGGCGGCCGCGTCCGGGCTGAAGGCCGACGTCGACATGGTCAAGGGTGCCGTGCGGTCGCGAGCCAACGGCCACGGCGAGGGGGCGTGATGGTTTCGACGAACGGCAAGATCTCCACCAACGGCAACGGCAAGGTGGACACCGAGGCGCTGCGGGCGGAGATCCGGCAGACGCGGGCGGATCTGGGGGAGACGGTCCAGGCGCTGGCCGCCAAGGCGGACGTCAAGGCCCGGGTGCGCAGCTCGGTGGCGCATACGGCCGATCGGGCGCGGGACAATCGCGCCCAGCTCGTGACGGTCGCGACGGCCGTTACCGGTGTACTGGCCGCGATCGTGGTGCTCATGGTGGTGCGCAAGCGCTCGCGTTGAGCGTTCAGACAGTTGAGCAGGCAAGCACGAAGGGGGAGGGCGTGGCCAGGGTTGTGAGCAAGGTGGCGTACAAGCCGGTCGGCATGCTGCTGGGCATCGGGGCCGGCATCGTGGCCGGGGCGGTCTTCAAGCAGGTCTGGAAAATCGCGGCCGGTGACGACGACGCACCCGACGCCACCGACGAGGAGCGGGGTTGGGGCGAGATTCTGGCCGCGGCGGCCCTCCAGGGCGCCATATTCGCCGTGGTCAAGGCCGCTGTCGACCGCGGCGGGGCAAGCGGTGTGCGTCGCCTGACCGGTCGATGGCCGGCCTGAAACGGTCTCGCGTTTCCCCTTCTTAACGGCGGATCAGGTCACATGTCGGAGAATTTCCTCCGGTAGACTGTGCGAAGTTTTTGCGTACGTGGTTTGCTGTTCCACGCCGTTCTAGAGATGGCGTGGTTGGGAAGACTCCTTCACCGGAGGCCGCCTCGGCGCCAGTGCTCGAAAACGGCCAATCGGCCGCCGCACGGTGTGCTCGGCCGCCAGTTTCAGAAGGAGATACAGCATGGCGCAGGGAACCGTGAAGTGGTTCAACGCAGACAAGGGCTTCGGCTTCATCACCGTTGACGGCGGGGGTTCCGACGTCTTCGTCCACTTCTCGGCGATCCAGACCAGCGGTTACCGGACGCTGGAGGAAAACCAGCGGGTGGAGTTCGAGATCGCCCAGGGCCAGAAGGGCCCGCAGGCCGAGCAGGTCCGCCCCATCTGATCCGAGCCTCGACAGCATCGAGCCCCCACGGCCATCGCGGTCGCGGGGGCTCGATGCATAGGTGGCTCTGTCTACCGAGGGCCCGGTGTCTGTCGAGGGCCCGGTGCTATCTGTCGCCCACACCGCCCTCACGGCGGCGGATGCGGAGCCCGACCCCGACGAGCACCAGGCCGGCCAGGCCCACGATGGGGCCGATCACCGCCCAGGTGCGGTCGTCGGTCATGACGCTGCCAGACAGGTAACCCAGCCCCTGCAGCGTCCAGACGGCGCCCACCACGATCGTGAGCATGCCGAGCGCGAGTGGCAACCACGCCTTCACGGCCTTGCCTCCCTTACCAGCGGTCGTGGACCAGGGGGCGGATCAGTTCGTCGTACACCTCGGCGACGGCGGCGCGCGCCTCAGGGGTCAAGGGTGCCAGGTCGGCGGCCGCCGCGTTGGCCCTTGCCTGCTCCGGGCCGCGGGCACCCGGGATCACCACCGTCACGCCGGGCTGGTCGGCGATCCACCGCAGCGCCCACTGCGCCATCGTCGCACCGGGCGGGACCAGCGGCTTGAGCCTGCGCACGGCCTCCAGCCCCACCTCGTAGGGCACGCCGGAGAACGTCTCACCCACGTCGAACGACTCGCCGTGCCGGTTGAAGTTGCGGTGGTCGTCGGCGCCGAAAGTGGTGTGCTCGTCGTACCGCCCGGAGAGCAGCCCGCTAGCCAGCGGCACCCGGGCGATGATGCCCACGCCGGCGGCGGCCGCGGCGGGCAGGACGGCTTCGAGGGGCTTGTGGCGCAGGGCGTTGAGGATGATCTGGACGCTCGCCACACCGGGGCGGGCGATCGCGGTGAGCGCCTCGTCGACCCGCTCGACGCTCACGCCGTACGCCGCGATCCGCTTCTCCTGCACCAGCGTGTCGAGCGCGTCGAAGACGGCGTCGGTCGAATACACCGGGGTGGGTGGGCAGTGCAGCTGTACCAGGTCGAGCGTGTCGACGGCGAGGTTGGCGCGGGAGCGGTCGTTCCAGGCACGGAAGCTGTCCAGGTTGTACGCCGACGGCTCCTGGGGCACGCGCCGGCCCATCTTGGTGGCCACGGTCAGGCTCGGCCCGGCCGGGTGCTGGCGCAGGAAGCGGCCGATGATCTGCTCGCTGCGACCGTCGCCGTAGACGTCGGCGGTGTCCAGGAACGTGACGCCGGCGTCGACCGCGGCCGCGAGGGTGGCGAACGCCGCCTCCTCGCTCACCTCGCCCCAGTCCGCGCCGAGCTGCCAGGCACCGAGTCCGATCACTCCCGCGTCACGGCCCAATCCTGCTGCGTCCGCGTTCGCGGCGCTCGCGCCCGATGGCGCTACGGACGCGGCTTCAGCCAGCCGCGCGAAGTTGCGCTTCTCCACCCGGACACACTAGCGGTAAGCTAAGCAAGACGTACGTACGGTTTGGAGGATTGTCGTGTGGGATCCGGCTACCTACCTGCGCTTCGGCGACGAGCGGTCGCGGCCGTTCTTCGACCTGCTGTCCCGCGTCGGCGCCGAGCGGCCGCGCGCCGTCGTCGACCTGGGGTGCGGCCCGGGCAATCTCACGGCCACGCTCGCCTCCCGCTGGCCGGGCGCCCGGATCCGGGGCATCGACTCCTCGCCCGAGATGATCGAGCGGGCCGCCGCGGCGTACCCGACGGATTTTGCGGTGGGCGACCTGCGTGCCTGGACCCCGGAGGCCGACACCGACGTGGTCGTCTCCAACGCGGCGCTGCAATGGGTGCCGGGGCACGAGGCCCTGCTGTCGCGGTGGGTGGCGGCGCTGCCGGCCGGGGCGTGGCTGGCCGCGCAGGTGCCGGGCAACTTCGACGCGCCGTCCCACCTCGCGCTGCGCCAGCTGAGCGTCGAGGCCGGCTTCGGCGACCTCGCGCGGGACGCGCCCGTGCTCGACCCCTCCGGCTACGCCGACCTGCTGGCGGAGGCGGGCTGCGCGGTCGACGCGTGGGAGACCACCTACCTCCACCGGCTGCCCGTGGTGCCCGGCGCCGACCATCCGGTGCTGACCTGGATGGACGGCACCGCGCTGCGGCCGGTGCGGGCGGCGCTCTCCCCGGACCGCTTCGACGTGTTTCGGGACACGCTGGGAAAACGCCTCGCGGACGCGTATCCGGTGCGCGGTACGGTCGTGTCCTTCCCGTTCCGACGGATCTTCTTCGTAGCGCGTACGCAGGGGGACTGATGCTGGAGTCGTTCATCGCCGGGCTGCCCAAGGTGGAGTTGCACGTCCACCACGTCGGCTCCGCGGCGCCCCGGATCGTGGCCGAGCTCGCCGCCCGCCACGAGGGACGCACGCCGGTGCCGGCCGACCCGGAGGCGGTGGCGAAGTACTTCGAGTTTCGTGACTTCGCCCATTTCATCGAGATCTATCTGAGCGTCGTCGACCTCATCCGCGAGCCAGAGGACGTGCGCATCCTGACCTTCGAGGTGGGCCGGGAGCTGGCTCGCCAGCAGGTGCGGTACGCCGAGCTGACCGTCACGCCGTACTCACACGTGTCGCGGGGCATCCCGGCCGAGGCGTTCTGCGAGGCGATCGAGGACGCGCGGGTGCGGGCCGAGGCCGAGCTGGGCATCATGCTGCGCTGGTGCTTCGACATCCCCGGCGAGGCCGGGCTGGCCGCCGCCGAGGAGACGCTCGCGATCGCGCTGGACCAGCGGCCGGACGGGCTGGTCAGCTTCGGGCTGGGCGGGCCGGAGGTCGGGGTGCCGCGGCCGCAGTTCAAGCCGTACTTCGACAAGGCCCGCGCGGCCGGCCTGCACTCGGTGCCGCACGCGGGCGAGACCACCGGACCGGAGACGATCTGGGACGCGATCCGCGAGCTGGGCGCCGAGCGGATCGGCCACGGCATCTCGGCGGCGCGGGACGAACGGCTGATGGCCTACCTGGCCGAGCACCGCATCCCGCTGGAAGTCAGCCCCACGTCCAATGTGCGCACTCGCGCGGTCCCCTCACTCGACGAGCACCCGCTGCCCCTGCTGCGCGCGGCCGGCGTGCCGGTGACGATCAACTCGGACGACCCGCCGATGTTCGGCACGACCCTCAACGACGAGTACGCGGTGGCCGCCCGCCTGCTCGACCTGGACGGGGCGGGTCTGGCCGGACTGGCCCGCGAGGCGGTAGACGCTTCGTTCCTCCCCGCCGGCGACAAGCAAAGCATCAAAGACGAGATCGACGCTTACGCGGCCTCGGCACAGTCGGCCCGCGGGTGACGCGGACGGGGGCAAGAAATCTGCCTGAAGATCAAAGCGCGTAGAGCGGATCCTGCCAGCAGGCCAGCACGGCGAGGATGATGCCGACGATCACGGCCGTCCACCGGATCAGCCGGCGGGATCTCTTCCGCTCATCCGGCGCGTCCGACTCCGGCTCGGGATCCGGCTCGACGCTGTCCGTGGGCGGTGGGAGCTGGACCGAAGGGCCGGGCCGGCGCCACGGTGAGGGCGTTGCCGCGCGGCTGCGCTCGATCACGGTGGCCCTCCTCCTTAGGTGGGCGCGCGGCGGGATCAGGGTTGGGGGACCATTTCCCGCCGCGCGCGCAAAGTGGTCCCACCGGACCGGGTGGGTGGACAAACTGCGGGTGGTGGTCCGGTGGAACCAGGATGGGATCGCGATCGATGCTGCCATCCGGCTCCGGTGTGGACCGTCCGATTAACCCAGACCTAAGGAGAACTAGCGCTGGCGCTCATTCGCCATTGGAACGCTGCCTGGGCCAACGCCGCGCGCCGGGCTCGCGGGCCAGCCGGCCCACCAGTCCGAAGCGGCTCACCTGCTTGGGCACGGCCTCGGCGTCGGCGAGCAGCATGACCACGCTGGCGCCGCCGAGGCGGGCGCGGTCGATGCTCACCGAGCCGCGAGCCTGCTGTGCCGCGCGCCGCGCGATGTCGAGGCCCAGCCCGGTCGAGCCGCGGTCGCTGGCACCGCGCCGCAGCGCGCGGTCGGGGTTGGCGATACCCGGTCCGGCGTCGTCTACGCGTACCGCCACGTAGCCGTCCCGCCGGGAGATCGCCACCTCGAAGGCGGTGCCCTGCGGGGTGTAGCGGAAGACGTTGCCCAGCACGGCGTCGAGGGCGGCGGCGAGCTCGGCGCGGGGGAGCGGCACCGGGATGCGGGTGTGCGCGCCGATCACCTGGTTGGCACGCTGCTGGTCGCTGGCGAGCGCGGACCAGAAGACCATGCGGTCGCGGACCACCTCGGCGGCGTCGCAGATGCTCTCCTCGGGCACCTCGGCCTGCTCGACCACCTTGCGGCTGGTCTTGATGAGGACGTCGACCTCGCCCTCCAGCGTGACGATCGCCTGGCGGATGCGGCGGATCGTGCGGCGCCGGTCGAGCTCCGCCGCGCTGAACTGCCCCACGCTCGTGTCGTCGGAGTCGAGCGCGTCGGCGTCGAGGCGCAGCACGGTCAGCGGGGTACGCAGGCGGTGGGACAGGTCGGCGACCAGCTCGCGTTCGGTGCTGCGGGCGGCGACGAGCTTGTCGGCCATGCGGTTGAACGCGTAGCCCGCCTCGGCCAGCTCGCGCGGGCCGCTGGGCTGCACGCGCACGGCGAGGTCGCCGTCGCCGACCGCCATCGCCGCCTCGACGAGCGAGCGCGCCGAGCCGACCGCGACCGAGGCGAGGCGGTCGACCACGACCACCGACGCCGCGACCAGGCCGAGGGTGAGACCGATCAACAGCCACCAGTCGGCGCCGCCCAACGCGCTGTCGGGCAGGAAGACCTCCACGACGGCGGTGGCACCTTCCAGGGGTACCGGCTGGAGGTAGACCTTGCCGCCCTCGGCGCCCGCCAGGATCGGCTCGGTGCCGCGGGTGGCGCGGGTGACGTCATCGGGGTCGGCGCGGGAGCCCTCGGCGGGGGTCTTGAGACCGTGTACCACCGCGGGGGTGCCCTCGCCGGCGGCGAGTGTGGCGCGCTTCACCTGGTCGTCGCTGGCCGCCACGGTGAGCGCGCCGGCGACGGCGGCCGTGCGGCGCTGCGCGTCCGCCACCGCCTCGTCGTGCGCGTCGGCCCGCTGCTCGAGGCCGAGCGGGATCATGAAGGCCAGTGCGGCGATCGTGGTGAGTGCTGCGGTGACGTAGGCGAAGGCACGCCTCAGTCCGGTGCCACCAACCGGAATCCGACCCCCCGCACGGTGCGCAGGTAGCGCGGCTTCGCCGCGGACTCGCCCAGCTTGCGGCGCAGCCAATACAGATGCACGTCGATGGTCTGGTCCTCGCCTACCGACGGTTGCCGCCATACCTCCTCCAACAGCTCCCGGCGGGACACCACGCGGCCGGGACGCGCCGCCAGGTATGCCAGCAGGTCGAACTCCTTGCGGGTCAGTGCCAGCGGCACCCCGTCAAGATGGGCACTCCGCTCGCCGACGTCGACCTTCAGGCCGCCGACCTCGTGCACCGCGGGCTGCACGGTGCGGCTCGCCCGACCCGCGCGACGCAACACGCTGGTGATGCGCGCGTCGAGGTGGGCGCCGGTGAACGGCTTGACCATGTAGTCGTCGGCACCCGCGCGGAGCAGCCGCACGATCGCCTGCTCGTCGTCTCGGGCGGTCGCGATGATGATCGGGATGTCGGTGATGCCGCGCAACATCCGCAGGGCGTCGGCACCATCCAGGTCGGGCAGGCCGAGGTCGAGGACCACCAGGTCAGGGGTCTCGGAGGCGACCCGGCGCAGCGCGTCTAGCGCCGTGCCGACCGCGTGGACGGCGTGACCCCGGTCAGCCAGCGAACGCAGCATCGCGCTGCGAACGACATGGTCGTCTTCGACCAGGAGCACGGTGGCCATGCGAAGACGGTACTGCCCCTGGCAAGCCGCGGACGATCCCGGATTGCTGATCTCGGCTCGTTCCGATAATCGAGACACAATCCGAGACCCCCTGCGATACGAACAGTGACCTGCCAATATGGGTTACGTGAGCGAGCTTGCGAGCGAACCATCAGACTCAGCAGCGCGCGCTGGCGGCGCCTCGGAGCGAAGCGAGGAGGCGGCGTGAGCGCCACTGACACGCCTCTCGCGCCGGCCCATGAGGCCGGCGCCGTCATGACCGAGGAAGAGTTGCGGCGGCAGGCCGTCGAGGTCCTGGACGCCAACTGGGAACGGGACCACACGGTGCCTTCGCGCGCGCTGTACCCGCACCAGTGGAGCTGGGACGCCGCGTTCATCGCGGTCGGCCTCGCCCACCACCGGCCCGAGCGGGCGTGGCGCGACCTGCGCAGCCTGTTCGCCGCCCAGTGGTACGACGGGCGGGTCCCGCACATCGTCTTCGACCCGGACGTGTCCGAGCGCGACTACTTCCCGGGCCCCGCGTTCTGGGACGCGCCGGCCTCGCCGGGCCGCCTCGGCGGGCTCACCACGGGCATCGTGCAGCCGCCGGTACACCCGGTCGCCGCCCGCGACATCTACCTGCGCTGCCTCGACCGGGACGCGGCGCGGCTGGAGCTGCAGTGGCTCTACCCGCGGCTGGTGAAGCAGCAGACGTACCTCTTCGGGGGGCGCGACGTGGGCGGCGACGGGCTGGCCAGCATCGTGCACCCGTGGGAGTCCGGCCTCGACAACAGCCCGGCCTGGGACAACGCGCTCGCCGCCGTGCCGGTCGACCTCTCGCTGCTGCGCAGCCACCGCCGCCAGGACACCCAGGTCGCGGTCCACTCGCACCGGCCCACCGACGCCGACTACGCGCGGTACATCGCGATCGCGGCCGGCTACCGCGACGGCGGCTACCTCGACGAGGGGCTGCTGGAGCGGCACCCGTTTCTGGTGGAGTGCCCGTCGTTCAACGCGATCCTCGCTGCGGCCGAGCTGGCCCTGGCCGACATCGCCGAGGCGGTCGGCGCCGACCCCGCGCCCCATCGCGACCGCGCGGAGCACGTCACGAAGGTGCTCGTGGACCGCCTGTTCAACCCGTCGACGGGGATGTTTCACGCCCGCGACGTGCGCACCGGCGAGCTGAGCCCCGCGCGCTGCGTGAGCGGCCTGATCCCGCTGATCCTGCCCGGCCTGCCCGAGGCGCACCGGGCGTCGCTGCTGGAGGTGGCCCGCTCCGAGTCGTTCGGCCTGGGCGGCACGCTGCCGGTCCCGTCGTACGACCGGACCGCCCCCGACTTCGACCGCCTGCGCTACTGGCGCGGCCCCATCTGGATCAACGTCAACTGGCTGCTGTGGCAGGGCCTACGGGCACACGGGCACGACCGCGAGGCCGCCGACCTGCGCGCGGCGATGCTGGGAGTCATCCGGCGCAGCGGCTGCTTCGAGTACTTCGACCCGGTAAACGGCGCCGGGATCGGCGCGGCCGCGTTCAGCTGGACCGCCGCGCTGTCGCTGGACCTGATGGCCGCCACCCCGTAACCCTCACCCGCCGCGGGTGGCGCCGGAGGATCTCAGCGGAGGTTTGGGCCAAGGGGCCGGCAAGCGGACAATTCGGCAGACAGCTTCCGGCCGCAGAGCCATTGTGGACGGACGCTAGGCGATCTCCCAAGGGCAGAGGATTCGACTATCCCGATGGCCAGCCCGTGACCCGCTCGCGGCCGCACGACTCGGGGGTTCGTCGGGCAATCGCGGCAGATCTTGGGACAGATCCGTAGCCAGGGAGTGTTTTGCTTGGTTGGTGGTGGGGTGTTTGTCAAGTGCTGGTTCGGGTGGGTGGTTTGTGTTGGTAGCGGAGGTATTTGTGGGCGTTGTAGGC
>Ga0214467_1000188_pt1 | contig 16899 bp, 16 predicted proteins | sample RVTome_8_FD_187339 | JGI IMG/M metagenome (GOLD analysis project Ga0214467, IMG submission 187339) | Soil microbial communities from uranium-contaminated site in the Upper Colorado River Basin, Wyoming, United States - RVT160D0 HiSeq ...
CGGGGCATTCGGCGACGGTCACCGTCGCCCGTCTCATCGAGCCGGCGGACGCGCGCTCTCGCAGGAACCCGTCCGTGTCAGTGCGCGACCGCACCACGCCGTCTGTGAGCGGTGCCGGTCCCTTTCGCCGGTTCACCGCGGTACACGACAGACGTAGCAGGGCCGAGGGCACTCGGGTCATACAGCAGCACCAGCGCCAGGCCGAACACTCGGCCGCCACCGCCGACGCGATCCTGGCCAAGGTCCGCTGGGTCGAAACCAACGTCAAGAAACTTGTCGCGAACAACTCAAAGTAACGGAAACAGAATCACGGGACACTAGCCCCAGCAGAACCGGGTTGGCCGTATTGGCCGTATCCAGATGAACTCGTTGGTACCCGGTCGCAAACGGCGCGGCAATCTGCTGGGCGGAGCGGGTCGGGGGTGCTGTCGGACGAGGATGAACCGACCGTCGCGCAGGTCCGTGTACGGCCGCCGGGAAGGCCCTCCCTGTCAGGCTGACGTGAGACACCTGATCTACTCGATGGTCTGAGTAGGGCGAGTACAGGAAGATCTACGTTGACGATGACCCGTGCTGACCTCGGGGTCGGTGTAACCGATGATGGGCTGATGGGCCCTCGGTCGGACCAGCCGAAGCGGCGGACGTTCACCGCTGAGTACAAGTTGGCGATGGTGGCCGAGTACGACGCGGCGACCGAGCCGGGAGCGAAGGGTGCGCTGCTGCGCCGGGAAGGGCTGTACTCGTCGCACATTGTCGAGTGGCGGCGGGCCCGGGATGCCGGCGCGCTGGCCGGTGTTGCCGACAAGCCGCGCAGGCCAGCGCGTAGCGACGCCGATCGGGAAGCTGAGCGGTTGCGGGTGGAGAACGAGCGGCTGCGGGCGGAGTTGGCCAAGACCCGCGCGGCGTTAGACGTTGTGGGAAAAGCACACGCGCTCTTGGGTCTGATCTCCGAGAGCGCGGACACCGATCCGCGGTCGAAGAAGTGATCGATGCCGCGTTCGTCGACCTGGCCGAAGTGACCTCGACCAAGCGGGCCTGCCTGTTGTTGGGCAAGTCGCGGGCCACCCACTACCGCCGGCAGCAGGACAGGCCGGCCCGTCAGCGTCGGCACCGGCCGCCGCCGCGCAGCAAGCTGTCCGCGGCGGAACGAGCCAGTGTGCTGGCGACGCTGCACCACGAGTCTTTTGTAGACAAGTCCGTGGCGCAGGTGTGGGCGACACTGCTGGATGAGGGCAGCTACCAGTGCAGCGAGTCGACCATGTACCGGATCCTGCGTGAGGCCGGCGGTGTGCGGGAACGGCGCCGCCAGGCCACCCACCCGCCACGGACCAGGCCCGAACTGGTGGCCACCGGCGCGGGACAGGTTTGGTCGTGGGACATCACCAAGCTGCACGGCCCGGTCCCCGGTGTCTACTACGATCTGTACGTCATCATCGACATCTACTCCCGCTACGTACCCGGATTCCTGGTCGCCCCGACCGAGACCGGCGAGCTCGCCAAGGCGTTCATCGAGGCCACCATCACCGCTGCCGGTGCAGCCCCACGAGTGGTGCACGCCGACCGAGGCGCATCGATGACATCCAAGCCAGTCGCCCTCCTGCTGGCCGACCTCGGCGTCGTGCGCAGCCACAGCCGACCCAAAGTCAGCAACGACAACCCCTACAGCGAAGCCGCGTTCAAGACGCTGAAGTACTGCCCTGCCTTCCCCAACCGATTCGGATCCATCGAAGACGCCCGCGCCTTCTGCGACCAGTTCTTCGCCTACTACAACCACGAACACCGCCACAGCGGCATCGGACTGCACACCCCGGCATCCGTGCATTTCGGCACCGCCGCCAAGGTCCGGGAACTGCGCGCGGAGGTCCTTGCCGCCGCGCACGCCCGCCACCCACACCGGTTCCGGCGCCCTCCGCAACCACCCCAGCTACCCGCTGCGGCGTGGATCAACCGGCCAGCTCTGGAACCAGCCGTACAACAGAGCAACTAAAAAGACCTTGTCTCATTGATCTTGACAGGTTCCGGTTCGCGGTGGTTGGCGTTACCCCTTTGCCTCCGGCGGGAGCGCTTCGGACCATCAGGATGGGTGTTAGGTGCCATCCCGGCGTCCATCGACCCACACGAGCGGAGCAGACCAACGCCCGGGGCGCCAGCGTTGGGTGCTTTCTGTTACGGCCGTCTGGGGTGGCGCCCCGGGCGTTGGCCCGCTTCAAACACATGCGGGTCGATGGCCGTCGGGATGGCACCCGCGTAGGGGTGTGCCTGGGCGGCCGGGCGGTGCTCCGTTTGTGCGAGCGGCTCGACAGCCTCCGTCACATACACATGGAGTCACCGACACGGCCGCGGCAAACAGATCGTGGTCCTTGACACCCCCTATGGCGGGACCTGCGTACCACGATCTGTTCCCGGGCCCTTTGACCATGCTCTCCGCAGCGGGATTCGGCCCACGAACCCCGACTCCGAAAGGCCTCTAGACACACGCGACGCCTAGCCGGCGGGCGCGGTCTCCAGGCGGGGGGTGACTTCGAAGGTGAGCCGGCCTTCCTCGCCCACGTCGACGCGGACCTCCTGGGTGGGGGACAGGCGGCCGTCGAGCAGCATCTCGGACAGGCGGTTGTCTACCTCGCGCTGGATGGTGCGGCGCATGGGGCGGGCGCCGTACTGGGGTTCGTAGCCCTGGTCGACGAGCCAGCCAATGGCCCGGCCGGTGAAGGCCGCGGTGATGTCCTGCGCGTGCATGCGGCGGCGGGTCTGCTCCAGCATCAGGTCGGTGATCTCGGCGAGCTGTTCCGAGGTGAGCCGCTGGAAGACCACGATCTCGTCGATCCGGTTGAGGAACTCTGGGCGCAGCTCCTCGCGCAGCCGGCGCAACACGCGGTCGCGGACGTCCTGGTCGCCGCGGCGTTCCTCGCTGGCGAAGCCCAATGCCTGGTCCTGGCCGATCAGCTCGGAGCCGAGGTTGCTGGTCATGATGAGCACCGTGTTCTTGAAGCTGACCGTGCGGCCCTGGCTGTCCGTCAGGCGGCCGTCGTCGAGCACCTGGAGCAGCAGGTTGAAGACGTCCGGGTGGGCCTTCTCGATCTCGTCGAGCAGCACCACCGAGTACGGCCGCCGCCGCAGTGCCTCGGTCAGCTGGCCGGCCTCCTCGTAGCCGACGTAGCCGGGCGGGGCGCCGACCAGGCGGCTGACGGTGTGGCGTTCCTGGAACTCGCTCATGTCCAGCCGCACCATGCGGTCCTGGTCGCCGAACATCGTCTCGGCCAGCGCGCGGGCCAGCTCGGTCTTGCCCACGCCGGTGGGGCCGAGGAAGAGGAAGCTGCCGATCGGGCGGTTGGGGTCGCCGAGGCCGGTGCGGGAGCGGCGGATCGCCTGTGCCACCACGCCCACCGCGTCCGCCTGGCCGACCAGCCGCTCGTGCAGCCGCTGCTCCAGGTTGGCGAGGCGGTGCCGTTCCTCCTCGCTGAGCTGCCGCGCGGGGATGCCGGTGGCGCGGGAGACGATCTCGGCGATGTCCTCGGCCGTCACCTCGGGCACCCCGTTGGGCCCGCCCTCGGCTTCGGCCATCTGGCGGCGCAGCTCGCTGACCTCGTCGCGGAGCTGGCTGGCCCGCTCGTACTGCTCGTCCGCCACCGCCTGGTCCTTGTCGCGGCAGAGGTGCTCGATGCGGCGTTCCAGCTCGCGCACGTCGGTGGCGGGCGCCCGGCTGCGCAGCTGCACCCGCGCGCCGGCCTGGTCGATCAGGTCGATCGCCTTGTCCGGCAGGAAGCGGTCGGTGAGGTAGCGGTCGGAGAGCTCGGCGGCCGCGACCAGCGCCTCGTCGCCGAAGCGTACGCCGTGGTGGGCCTCGTAGCGGTCGCGCAGCCCGCGCAGGATCTCCACGGTGTCCTCGACGCTCGGCTCGGGCACGAGGATCGGCTGGAAGCGCCGCTCGAGCGCGGCGTCCTTCTCGACGTAGCGGCGGTACTCGTCGAGCGTCGTCGCGCCCACCACGTGCAGCTCGCCCCGGGAGAGGGCGGGCTTGAGCATGTTGGCCGCGTCGGTGGCGCCCTCCGCCGAGCCGGCGCCGACCACCGAGTGGATCTCGTCGATGAAGACGATGAGGTCGTCGGTGTTGGCGCGTACCTCGTCGATGAGGTTCTTCAGCCGCTCCTCGAAGTCGCCGCGGTAGCGGGTGCCGGCGACCAGCCCGGTCAGGTCGAGCTGCACGAGGCGCTTGCCGGTCAGCGTCCGCGGCACCTCGCCGTCCACCATCCGCTGCGCCAGACCCTCCACGATCGCCGTCTTTCCGACGCCCGCCTCGCCGATCAGGACCGGATTGTTCTTGGTACGCCGGGCGAGGACCTCCACGCACTGCTCGATCTCCGGCGCCCGCCCCACGACCGGGTCGATCCTGCCGTCGCGGGCCAGCGCGGTGAGGTCCCGCCCGTAGCGGTCCACGGTCGGCGTGGGCGTCGGCGCGGGTGTGCCGGGCGGGCCCTGGATCTGGCTCTGCGCCGCCTGCCGTAGCGAGTCGGGTGTCACCCCGTGCGCGGCGAGCATGCGGCCGGCTTCGGAGTCCCGGTTGACCACGAGGGCCAGCAGGATGTGCTCGGGCCCGAGGTAGGAGGCGCCGAGGGTGCGCGAGATCTGGTGCGCCTGCAGCAGCGCCCGTTTCGCCGCCGGCGTGAGGGTGGGCGGCTCCTGCCGCGGCTCATCCGCCCGCCGCGCCCGCTGCTCGATCTCCGCCGCCAGCGAGCCCGGCTCGGCGCCCGCCCGGGCGAGCAGCTGGCGTAGCGGCTCGCGCTGGCAGATCGCCCACAGCAGGTGTTCGGTGTCCAGGTCGCGGCTGCCCCACTCGCCGGCCTTCTGCGCCGCGCTCTGGATCAGCTCGCGCGCGTCCTGGCTCATCAGGCGGGCCAGGTCGATGCGCCGACCCTGCTGGCCCTGCTGCGACCCGAAGAACTGCGCGAGGAACTCCTCGAACGGGTCCTGCTCGAACGGGCTCGTCATGTCGGCCACCCCCCGGTCCCGTATGCCTGCCTACCGGGTCCGGCTACCCGCCCACGATCCCGACAAACTTAGTGGGGGTGCCCGGCGACGTGGGTGACGACCATCTCAGGGACCGGGGGCGTCTCGTGGGATGGATCGCCCTTCGCGGGGAAGTCGAAGACGCCGATCATCAGCTGCACCGGGTAATCCGGCGCCTGGCCGACCGTGCGCACGACCTCACCGTCCACTGTGAACACGAGGGAGCCCGGCCGCCAGTCGACCGCGTACGTGTGGAAGTCACTCACGTCGAGGGCGAGCGGCTCGGCGGCGAACTCCTCGGTGAGCGACGGATCGCGGAAGCGGTGCAGCCCCATGCCGACGGCGGCCGTGCCATCCTCGACGGCGTCGCCGAAGATCTCGGCCACGCAGATCTCGCCGGAGTGCTCGGGCTGGTCTTCGATGCCGGAGAGCCAGAAGGCGAACATCGAGCGCTTCGTGACGATGCCCCGCATCCGGATCTCGATGTGGCCGTAGCGCGGCGTGTAGCCCCAGAAGTCCGGCAGCTCCTCGCGGATCGTCAGCCCCTCCCGAAACGGCTGCTGCCCGGAGCGGCCGCCACTTTGCACGCACGACACGCGCAGCGGCTCGGGGTGGCGGTCGGGGCACCAGAGCGGCTGGTGGGGCGGGATGGCCAGGCGCAGCTCACCACGGCGCACCGAGTGGGCGGCGCGGCTGGCGGCGCGCGAGCTCCAGTGCGGCAGGTAGTAGGGAAACCACACGTCCGGATCGAGGGCCTCGCCGTCGAAACGCTCGTCGAGGCTGTGACGTCCGCCGTTCATACCGCAGGGTACCGCCGGGGTCGGGCGTCAATGCTATAGTCACCACAATGTTGAGGTGACACCAAGATTTGGAGACGGGGAGGCCGTCATGACCGGGCGCAAGTACCTCAAGCCGCCGTGGATGCAGCGCAAGGTGGGCAACCGGCTGGCCCCGCTCTTCAAGCCGTCGGTGGTCGGCAAGCTCTCGGTGCGGGGGCGGCGCAGCGGGGAGTGGCGCACGACGCCGGTCGCGGTGCTCGACCACGAGGGCGACCGCTACCTGGTGTCCGTCTTCGGCACCACCGACTGGGCGCTCGACCTGCGCGCCTCCGGCCGTGGCCGGCTCTCCCGGCGGCAGGGGGTCGAGGAGATCGGCGCCGTCGAGGTGCCGGTCGCCGAGCGGCGGCCGATCCTCGACGCCTACCTGGCCAAGTTCGCGACGATGCCGCACGTCGGCGCGGCGTTTCGCACCCTGCCCGACCCGGCCGATCACCCGACCTTCCGGGTGGCGGGAGCGCCGGCCCCGGACTGAGCCACCGACATCGCGAGGCCGAGCAGCGCCGAGACCGTGCCGGCGGCGAAGAAGATGGCGAGGGCAGGCTGGCCGAGCCACTCCCACAGCGGGTGCCAGACCGGGTGCGGCTCGTGGAGGTGGTGGACCAGCATCGCCGGCCCGGCGAGCACCGCCGGCGTCCACCAGAGCAGCAAGGTGGCGGCGAGGCAGAGGCGCGGCGCCACCTGGCCCTCGGTCCGCCGGCTGGCCCACCCGAAGAGCAGCCAGCCGAGCGCCGCGCCGAGCAGCCCGCCGGCGACCCCCGCCGGGAGCACGGCCGGCGGGGTGGTGCGCCGCAGGCCCACCGAGAGGTAGGGCACCTCGGGATCGATGCGCGGGTCGGTGACGGAGAGCTGGAAGAGCGTGTCACCGCGCCGGGCCTCGACGCTGGTCGTGGTGATCGTGGCCGTGACGGCGCACATCTTGTCGGTGCAGCCGTCGTACGCCTCGACGCTCCGCGAGTAGACGTGCCACCCCGCCTCGCGCAGCCGCGCCTCGGCCGTGCCGACCGCCGCCGCGGCGGGCATCGGGGGAGTGCCGGTCGCGTTGGCGGTGCCGGAGCTCTGCTCGTACTCACCGCCGTCGGGAAACAGGATCGCGTCGAGGTCGCCCAGCCGCACCCGCTGGCTGTAGAAGGTGAACAGCGCCGGCGACACCTGGACGTCGGTGAACCGGTGCTCCGGTGCGACCTCGGCGAGGATCGCGGTGGTCTCGGCGCGGTCGGGCATCGGGCGCCCGGTCTCCCAGGCCAGCCGGGTGGCGACGGCGGCGGTGAAGAGGCCGCAGATGACCGCGGTGAGCGTGGCCCACATCACGACCGTGCGGCTGGCCGGGCGGCCGAGCCGGGCGCGCAGGCCGTGCCGCACCAGGTTGGCCGCGGCGCGGAACGCCGGCCGGTCGCGGCCGGGCGGTGTCGCGTCCATCAGCACGCCCAGCAGCTCCTCGCCCCGCACCCGCCGGTACGCGGGCGGATAGGCGCGCAGGAGCCGCCGGTAGCGGCGATCGAGTGAGCCCAATGCCGTGACGTCCCTTCTGGAAAGGTGCTCAGCTCGTGGCCGGGCGGTAGGCCCGCAACCGGGCGCGGGCGGCGGTGGCCAGCTGCTGCAGGCGGGTGGCCTCCGCCTCCAGCGCCGCCGACCCATCGGCGGTGAGCCGGTAGTAGCGGCGCAGCCGCCCCTCGACCCGCTCATCCCGCTCGTGCGCGACCAGCCCTTCGGCGGCCAGCCGGTCCAGCGCGGTGTAGAGCGTGCCGGGCAGCAACCGGACCCGTCCTTTGGAGACGGTCTCGACCTCCTGGAGGATCCCGTAGCCATGGCGCGGCCCCTCGGCGAGCGCGGTGAGGATGAGAAACGTCGGCTCGCGCATCGCGGTCACACCGGCACCATAGCTAAATGATCAATCTATCGTCAAGGTGTTTGTCGATCCGGTCGAACGGGCATCTTTCTCCCTGACACCCCCACCCGGGAAGGAGCCCACCCGATGGGCCTGCTGTTTCGCAAGCGCAAGAAGTTCGGCCCGCTGGTCCTCAACTTCACCGAGAACGGCTTCTCGTCGTGGAGCATCAAGGTCGGCCGCTGGTCGTGGAACTCGCGCTCCCGCGCACACCGCTACGACCTGCCCGGGCCGCTCTCCTGGAAGCAGGACAAGTCCCGCTGAGCTCCCCGGCCGGTGGCTACCGGTCGGCGACCTGGCCGACGGCGGCCAGCATGCCGGAGCGGTGCGGCTCCCCGGCGAAGGGGCCGCTCGTCTCGTCCGGGCGCCACTCGGGCACCCACACCAGGCCCGGGTCGGCCAGGTCGAGGCCGTCGAAGAAGCGCTCGATCTCGGGGCGGGTGCGCAGGCCGACCGGCGTGGTCGTCTTCTTGTACGCCTCCTCGGCGCTGTCGAAGTCGTCCTTGCCCAGGCTGGCGAAGCCCTCCACCGACGAGTGCGAGACGGCCAGCCAGCTGCCCGGCGCGACCGCGTCGAGGACGGCGGCCACGCACGGGTAGGCCTCGTCCCCGGGTACGAAGTGGAGCACCGAGACGAGCAGCACCGCGACCGGCTGGTCCAGGTCGACCACGCCGGCGGCCGGCGGCTGGCGTAGCTGGGCGAGCAGGTCGTCCGGCTCGCGCAGGTCGGCGCGGAGCGCGGTGGCGTGCGAGTCGCCGGCGAGCAGCTGGCGGCTGTGCGTGACCGCGATCGGGTCGAGGTCGATGTAGACGGTGGTGGCCGCGGGCGCGTACCGCTGAGCGATCTCGTGGACGTTGCCCACGGTCGGGATGCCGGAGCCGACGTCGACGAACTGCCGCACGCCCGACTCGATGAGGAACCGCACCGCGCGGCGCAGGAAAGCCCGGTTGGCCTGCGCGATCTTCGGCAGGTCCGGGATCGCCGTGATGACCGCGTCGGCCGCCTGGCGGTCGGCGGCGAAGTTGTGGCCACCGCCGAGGTAGTAGTCGTACATGCGGGCGGCGCTCGGTGTCTCGATGTCGACACCCCGTGCCCAGTCGCTCTCCATGGTGGCCTCCACCCCTGTGCGATACTCGCCCGATTATGACCACGTACGCCCTGCTCGTCTCGCCCGGTACCAACCGCGTCTACGCCGACTCGGCCGTCGACCTGACCCGCACCGAGTTGGCCCTCTTCGACGAGGCGGTGCTGGGCGGGCGGATCGGCGGTGCGGAGGTCGCGACGATCGGCGGCGTCCGGTACGTGACCTTCGAGGCCGATCCCCTGACCGAGCGGGACTTCGCGCTGCTCGCCAACATGTCCTCGGTCTTCGCGCTCTTCGAGCGGGTCGGCGACCTGCTGCGACCGGTGGAGCTGCACCGGCTCGACCGCTACGACGACGACCTCATCACGATCCAGAAGTACGCCGGCAAGACCAACGAGCAGTTCACCAAGCTGCTGCTCAACGCCACCCTGCTCGCCTCGGCGTGGGCCGGTGAGCTGCTGGAGCGCCGCTTCAAGGTGCTCGACCCGCTGTGCGGGCGGGGCACGACGCTCAACCAGGCGCTGATGTACGGCTTCGACGCGGCCGGTGTCGACCTGGACCAGAAGGACTACGAGGCGTACCAGGCGTTCATCACCACGTGGCTCAAGCGCAAGCGGGTCAAGCACCGCGTGCTGGAGTCCGGGCCGGTGCGGCGCGAGCGGCAGGTGGTCGGCCGGCGGCTGCGGGTCGAGTTCGCACCCTCCAAAGAGGAGCAGAAGGCGGGCGCGACCCAGTCGCTCGACGTGGTGAACGTGGACACGCTGCGCTCCGGCGAGTTCTTCCGGCCGGAGACGGTGGACGTCGTGGTGGCGGACGCTCCGTACGGCGTGCAGCACGGCAGCCGTACCCCCGCGAAGGGTCTGGCCCGCGACCCGCTCGCGCTGCTGGCGGCGGCCGCGCCGGTCTGGGCCGGGCTGCTGCGCCCCGGCGGCGCGCTGGGCGTCTCGTGGAACACCCACGTGGCCCGCCGCGAGGACGCCGCCGAGGCGCTCGCCAAGGCCGGCCTGGATGTGCGCGACGAGGGACCGTGGGCGGGGCTGCGGCACCGGGTCGACCAGGCCATCATCCGCGACGTCCTGATCGCCACGAAGCCAGCCTGAGCCGCCACTCAAGAAAGCGCCAAGCTGGCGCTCAGCGGTCGAGGAATGCGAGCGGGTCGTCCGACAGATGAACCGCGCGGCGATGTGCGGCGGCTCCTCGTGCAGCGACAGGTTGGTGCCGGCGGCGATGAGCAGCGGCGCGAACGCGGGCGTGAGGTGGCCGGCCGCGTACAGCGAGTAGGCGAGCGCCGGGTTGCCGCCGGAGAGCAACGCCAGCCAGTAGCCGAGGTCCTGGTGCTCCCGGTCGAGCGCGGCACCACCGACGGTGATCACCAGCTCGCCGAGCAGGAGAAACCTGCCAACGTGCTCGGACACGCTCACGCTTACCGGCAGATTGTGCACCGCCGGCCGGGGAACTTCGGTTAACTGACCGAGCAGGCAGTCAGGAGGAGCGCCGATGAGAGCGGTTGTGTACACGCGTACCGGAGATCCGTCCGTCCTGGAGGTGGTCGAGCGTCCGATCCCCGAGCCGGGGCCCGGCGAAGTGCTGGTGCGGGTGGCGGTGTCCGGCGTCAACCCCACCGACTGGAAGTCGCGGCGGGCCGGCGGCACCGGCACCCCACCCCCGGGTGGCTGGCAGATCCCCGGCCAGGACGGCGCCGGCGTGGTCGAGGCGGTCGGCGAGGGCGTCGACGCGGGCCTCACCGGCGAGCGCGTGTGGGTCTGGGAGGCCGGCTGGAAGCGCCCCTGGGGCACGGCCGCCGAGTACACGCTGGCGCCGTCCCGCCAGGTGGTGCGGCTCGGCCCGGCCTCGTTCGACCTGGGCGGGAGCCTCGGCATCCCGTTCATGACCGCGCACCGCTGCCTCACCGCCGGTGAGAGCATGCCCGAGCGGATCAACGCCGGCGCCATGGAGGGGCGGGTCGTGCTGGTGCAGGGCGGCGCGGGTGCGGTCGGCAACGCGGCCATCCAGCTCGCGAGCTGGGCGGACGCCAGCGTGATCGCCACCGTCAGCGGGCCGGAGAAGGCGCAGCTCGCCGCCGCCGCGGGCGCCGACCACGTGATCGACTACCGCCAGCAGGACGTGGTCGCCGAGGTCAAGCGGATCTCGCCGCGCGGCGTCGACACGATCGTCGAGGTCGCCCCGGTGGCCAACGCCGAGACCGACGCCCGGGTGGTCGCCCCGCACGCCTGCGTCTCCGTGTACGCCGACGACGGCGCGGGGTCGTTGGCGCTGCCCGTCCGCCCGCTGATGGGGCCGAACGCGCGCTGGCAGTTCGTGCTCGTCTACACGCTGACCGAGGCCGCCAAGGCCAAGGCGGTCTACGACGTCGCCGCCGCGGCCGCCGAGGGGGTGCTGCGGGTCGGGCCGGAGGCGGGGCTGCCGCTGCACTACTACCCGCTCGCCGAGGCCGCCGACGCGCACGCCGCCGTGGAGGACGGCGCGGTGGGCAAGGTGCTGATCCTGACCAGCGACGCGTAGGGCTCCGTCAGTAGCCGACCCCCGAGCGCTGGCCCGCCAGTGGGCCGGTGGCCGCGCGCCGGGGGTCGGTGAGGTCGTACACCGCCTGCAGCACCTCCGCCACCGGGATGTCGTCCACGAAGGAGGCACTGTGGACGCACCCGTCGCCGGGGCGGGCCGGATAGAGGTCGCGCGTGCAGTCCACGCCGCACACCGGGCAGTGCACGCGCCACGACGGGAGCGGGCGGTGCCGGGCCCGGAAGGGCGGCGCGCTGTTGATGACGTTGCCGATCCAGTAGATGCCGACCGTGGGCGTGCCGACGGCGGCCGCGACGTGTAGCGGGCCGGTGTCGTTGGCGACCACGGCCGCCGAGCCGGCGAGCAGCCCCACCAGGCCGCCCAGCGAAAGCTCGCCGACGAGTGTCCGGATGCGACTGTCCACTGAGGCCACCCGCTCCGCGACCGCGCGCTCGCCCGGCGTGCCGGTCACCACCAGCTCGTACCCCTGGGAAAGAAGCTCGCGCGCGACGAGGCCGAACCGCTCGGCGGACCAGCGCCGGCGCGGATCGGTCGCGCCGGGGTGGATGACCACGCGGCGCCGCGACGGTGCCCCCGCGACACGGCGGGCCTCGGCCACGTCGGCGGCGGTGACCGCGAGCGACGGCTGGACGGTGACCGGCGCGGCGCCGACCAGCCCGACCACCTCCAGGTAACGGGCGATCTCCGGCTGGTAGTAGACGTACGGGATCCAGCGGTCCAGCGGCGGGCTGCCCGGCGCCCGCAGGCCGGCGGTGACCCGCGCGCCGAGCGCGGTGGCGATCCGGTTGCTGGTGCGGCCGCCGCCGTGGATCTGCACGGCGAGGTCGAAGGGGGCGGTGCGGGGGTTCGCGAGGAAGTCCGCGACCGGCACCGGCGTCTCACCGGGCGCGGGCGGCCGCAGCCCCTCGACCGGCGGGACGATCGCCACGGCGTCGACCGGGCCGGGGCGGCCGGTGAGCAGCTCCGCGTGCAGCGGGCCGCCGAGCAGCACGATCTCGGCCGTCGGGTACGCGGCCCGCAGCGAGTCGAGGGCGGGCAGCGCGAATATGAGGTCGCCGAGCGCGTTGGCGCGCAGCACCGCGACGCGCTCCACCCCCTCGACCAGACCACCCATGCCGGCGGGGCTACCCGGTGATCGCCGCGTTTATCCGGGCAGCAGCGTGGAAACCCGCGCGGGTGGACGAGTCAAGGCATGCGGCCGCCCTCGACGCGTGGGGCGGCCTTCCGGTGCTCGTGGTCGGCGACGTGATGGTGGACGAGTGGCGGTTCGCCGACGCGGAACGCATCTCGCGGGAGGCGCCCGCGCCGGTGCTGACCCTCCGCCGCCGCCAGCTTTCCGCCGGTGGCGCCGGCAACGCGGCCGCCAACCTGGCCGCGCTCGGCGCCCACGCGGTGCTCGCCGCCGTGGTCGGAGCGGACCCCGCGGGTGACCGGCTCGCCGCCCGCCTCGCCTCCGACGGGGTCGAGGACCGCATGATCCGGGTACCCGGCCGCGCCACCCCGGTCAAGCGGCGCCTGCTCGCCGGGGGGCAGATCGTGGCGCGCGAGGACGAGGCCGGCGGCGGCCCGCTCCCGCCCGCCGAGGTCGAGCGCCTCATCGCCACGCTGGAAAGCGCCCCTGAGCCGCTTCTGGTCGTCGCCGACTACGGCCTCGGCGGCCTGCCCGATCCGGTGCGGCGGTGGCTGGTGCGGCACCGGGATCGGTTCAGCCTGGTGGCCCTCGACGCGCACGACCTGCGCCCGTGGCGGGGGCTGACCCCGACGGTGATGGCGCCGAGCCTGACCGAAGCGCTGTCGGTCGTCCCGCCCTCGCCGGCCGACCTCGTGGCGCGGACGCTACGCAGGGACTTCGGCGCCGGGGTCGTCGCGGTGACCCTCGGTGGGGAGGGAGCCGTGGTCGCCGGGGCGGACGGTGTCTACGCCACCCGCGCCAAGGCCGCGCCCGAGTCGCACACGGTCGGCGCCGGCGACGCGTACCTGGCCGCCCTGACCCTCGCCCTCGCCGCCGGCACCCCCGTACCGGTCGCGGCCGAGGTCGCGCAGGCGGCGGCGGGCGTGGGTGTGGCCTGCGAGGGCACCTGCGTCTGCCACGCCGAACCGCTCCGGGCCGCCCTCACCGGCCGGGCCACGCTCGTCGAGGCGGACGGGCTGGACCGGATCGTGCGGCGGCGGCGGGCCGAGGGCGCCCGGGTGGTCTTCACCAATGGGTGCTTCGACGTGCTGCACCGCGGCCACGTGAGCTACCTGCGCCAGGCCCGTGAGCTGGGCGACCTGCTGGTCGTGGCGGTCAACTCGGACGCCGGCGTGCGCCGCCTCAAGGGGCCCGGCCGCCCGGTGGTGCCCGTCGAGGACCGGGTCGCGGTGCTCGCCGCGCTCTCCTGCGTCGACCACGTGGTGGTCTTCGAGGAGGACTCGCCGGCCGCCCTGATCGAGCGGGTCCGCCCCGACCTGTACGTCAAGGGCGGTGACTACCCGCCCGAGCTCGTGCCCGAGGCGGCGCTGGTCCGGCGGCTCGGCGGCGAGGTACGCACCCTCGGCTACGTGCCCGACCGCTCCACCTCGGCCATCATCGAACGCATCCGGGGGCACCGTGGATCGCCCGCTCGACACGGGTGACGCGGGCGGCTTCCGCGCGCCGCGCGAGGTCGACGTGCTCATCCCCACCCGCGACCGGCCGGCCGCGCTCGCCGCGACGCTGGCCGGGGTGGCGGCACAGGACGGGGTCGCCTTCGGCGTGGTGGTGAGCGACCAGTCCGACGGGCCGCCGAGCTGGGCCGACCCTGCGGTCGCGGGCGTGGTGCGGATCCTGCGCCACCGCGGCCATCCGGTGCTGCTCGGCCGCCACCTGCCCCGGCGCGGGCTGGCCGAGCACCGCGCGTACCTGCTGTCCCGCTCGGCCGCCCGCTACGTGCTCTGCCTCGACGACGACGTCTGGCTGGAGCCGGCCGCCCTCGCCCGGCTGGTGGCGGCGATCGGCGAGCTGCGGTGCGGGTTCGTGGGCAACGCCGTACACGGTCTGTCCTATCGCGACGATGTGCGTCCTGATTCGCACCGGCAGTTCGAGGCGTGGGACCGGCGGCCGGAGCCGGAGCGCGTGCGGCCGGGCAGCCCCGAGTGGTGGCGGGCCGGCCTGCACGCCGCCGCCAACCTGCTGCACGTCACCGAGAAGCTGCGGCTCGCGCCGGGCGAGTGGCGGCCGTACAAGGTCTCCTGGATCGGCGGCTGCGTGCTCTTCGACCGCGCCAGGCTGGTCGCCTCGGGCGGCTTCGACTTCTGGCGCCGGCTGCCGCAGGACCACCAGGGCGAGGACGCGGCCGCCCAGCTCGCGGTGCTCGAGCGCTTCGGCGGCGCCGGCATCGTCCCCAGCGGCGCCTTCCACCTGGAGGTCCCCACGACGGTGGTCGACCGCGGCCTGGAGGCCTGGGAGGTAACCCTGCGGGACTAAGGCTGGTGGCCGACCGCGTGCACCGGGTCGGGGAAGAGCTCGCGCACGTCGTCCGGCAGCTGCACCTGGGCGTCGTAGACGGCGGCCGGCGGCACGGCGATGGCGAGCTCGGCGAGCACCGCGCGGGCGTAGCGGCGCGCCTGCGCCTCGTCGGTCTCGCAGGCGAGCGCGATCCGCGCCACCGGGTCCTCCCGGTTGCGCGGGCCGTCGTCCCATGTGGACGGCTCACCCGGGTGGCGTACGTAGGGCCGCAGCGCCGCCGGGAGCCCGTCCGCGAGGTAGGCCGCCTCGCCGGCCGGGAGCCGGTCGCCGAGCGCGCGCAGGACGGCGTGCACGATGTGGTCGGCGCTCGCGCGTTCGCCGCCGGGCTTGAGGTGGGGCCGCACGTGGTCGGTCAGCAGATCGGTCACGTCATTGCGGGTACCCCGCGGCGGCCAGCCGTAACGCGGCGCGGGCGACGTCGGCGGGCGGGATGTCGAGGCACTCCTGGGCGTACGGGCACCGCAGCTGCCGGCACGGCGCGCACGGCGTGGGCACCGTGAGCACGGCGGCTGGTGTGCCGCGTGGGGCGTACTGGGCCGGTTGTTCCGTGCCGGCGAAGAGCACCACGACCGGGCGCCGCAACGCGCTCGCCAGGTGCGCCCCGCCGCTGTTGTTGCACACGACCACGGCGCTGCCGGCGATGAGCGCGGCCAATCCGGGCACGTCCAGTCCGGTCACGCCGCCGCCGGCCCGCTCGACGAGCGCCGACTCCCGTGCCGAGCCGGCCACCACGACGCGCAGCCCGCCCTCGGCAAGGAGCTCCGCGACGCGGGCGAAGCGCTCGGGCGGGTAGCGCCGGGAGGGGCAGGAGGCGCCGGGGAGGAGCACCGCGTACGGCGTGCCGGGGCCTCGGGCGCTCGGCGGTAGGTCGAGGCGCAGGTCCACGCCGGCCGGTGGTACGCCCACCCGTTCGAGCACGTGCAGCATCCGGTCGACCTGGTGCGTGCCGTCCGGTGGCGCGGGCACCCAGTGGGTAGCCCCGCCCCGCCGAACTCCTTCGACGCGCCCACCCGCACCGGCACCCCCGCCAGCCGGCACAGGTAGGCGGCGGGCCACGGCGACTGGGAGAACGAGGTGAGGACCACGGCCGCGTCGTACCGGCCGGCGGCGATGCGGCGGACCAGCGCGAGGTCGCCGTCCGGGGGCACCGCGTCCGGGTCGAGCTGCTGCCACGACACGTCGGCGGTGAGCACCGCGTCGAGGTGGGGGAGCAGCGGCGCGACGGCCGCCCCGGCGGGTGCCGCGAGCAGGTCGAGCCGCGCCTGGGGGGCGGCGTGGTGCAGGGCGCGTACGGCCGGGCCGGCCATCACCACGTCGCCGAGGTTGTCCGGCCGCACGACCAGGATCCGGCGCGGCGTGGCCCAGTCGATCGGCGGGCCGGCGAGGGCGGCGGGGTGCTCCATCACGCCAAGTTCCGGACCACCGCTTCGGCGACGGCCGCCGCGGGGATGTCCGCCATGCACGCCGGCTCGGTGGGGGAGAGCGGGCAGTCGGCGTGCCACCAGCAGACCTGGGTGGTGATGGCGGTCGGGCGCCGGTGCGGGCAGCCGGGCAGGCCCTGGAGGTGGGTGGCGCCGAGGCCGTACCGGCCGGCGAGCGTCGGCCCGAACAGTGCCACCGTCCGCGCCCCGCTCGCCGCCGCCACCCGCAGCGGGCCGGTGTCGCCGCCTACGACGGCGCCGCCCCGCCGCCCCACCTCCGCGAAGACGGCGGCCAGCTGGCGCAGGCTCCCGCGCGGCGGCGCGACCACCGGGACGCCGAGGTTGTCGAGGATCACGGTGAGCTCCTTCCAGCGGCGTTCGGGCCAGCGCTTGACCACCATGCCGGCCTCCGGGATCAGCACGACCGGCCGGCGGCGGCTGGGGCCGAGGAGCGCGGCCAGCACGCGGGCGCCCTCGGCCCGCTCACCCGCCGCCAGCCACAGCCGGGGCATCGGGTCCACCGCGGAGCGGTCCAGCACGCCCTCGCCGGAAAGGACGCGCAGGTAGCGGTCGCCGATCAGCTCATCCGGGGGCGGGCCGCGCCACAGGTCGGTGACGCACCGGGCGCCGCAGTCGCG
>Ga0214467_1000189_pt1 | contig 16897 bp, 14 predicted proteins | sample RVTome_8_FD_187339 | JGI IMG/M metagenome (GOLD analysis project Ga0214467, IMG submission 187339) | Soil microbial communities from uranium-contaminated site in the Upper Colorado River Basin, Wyoming, United States - RVT160D0 HiSeq ...
ACTCTGTCTCCTGGTTCGCTCGCTCGTGCGGCGCTGAAGGCGACGTCTTCCTCCGCCGCCCCGAAACCCCGACTTCGTCGGCGGGGCGGCTCCGTCCAGACGCCGCCGCGCCAACTCGCTCGCTCACTCTGTCTCCTGGTTCGCTCGCTCGTGCGGCGCTGAAGGCGACGTCTTCCTCCGCCGCCCCGAAACCCCGACTTCGTCGGCGGGGCGGCTCCGTCCAGACGCCGCCGCGCCAACTCGCTCGCTCACGCGGCGACTCGGACGTGGCGGGTGACGCCGGGGCTGGCGAGGATCGACTCGTAGTGAGCGATCAGCTCGTCCCCGACCGCGCTCCAGGTGCGGCCCTCGACGCCGGCGCGGGCGTTGATCCCGTACTGGCGGCGCAGCTCACCATCCGTCGCGAGCTCGGCGACCGCGCCCGCGAGTGCGTCGCCGTCCTCGGGTGGCACCAGCGTGCCGTTGACTCCTGGCGTCACCAGGTCGACCGGCCCGCCCGCCGACGGGGCGATCACCGGCAGCCCGCTGGCGAACGCCTCCTGGATCGTCTGGCCGAAGGTCTCGTGCGGCCCGGTGTGCGCGAAGATGTCGAAGCTCGCGAAGAGCCGGGCCAGCTGCGCGCCGTGCCGGGTGCCGAGGAAGATCGCCTTCGGCAGCGCCCTCTCCAGGTCGCGCCGGACCGGGCCGTCGCCCACGATCACCACGCGTACGCCGGGGAGGTCGGAGGTCCGGGCGAGCAGGTCCACCCGCTTTTCCGGGGCGAGCCGGCCGACGTACCCGACGAGCACCTCGCCGTTCGGGGCGAGTGCCTTGCGGACCAGGTCGTGGCGCTTGGCCGGGTCGAAGCGCACGATGTCGACGCCCCGCTTCCACAGCCACACCCGCTGGATCCCGTGTGCGACCAGGTCCGCGGCCGAGCGGGTGGAGGGTGCGAGCGTGCGGTCGGCACCATTGTGGATAGTGCGCATCCACTTCCACACTGCGGCCTCGCCCCACCCGACGTACGTGCGCGCGTAGGCGGCCACGTCGGTCTGGTACACGGCGAGGCAGGGCATTCGCCGCTGCTGCGCGACCGCGACGCCACGCGCGCCGAGCAGAAAGGGGCAGGCGAGGTGGACCATGTCGGGGGCGTGCGCGACCAGCGCGTCGGTCAGCCTCGGTCCGGGCAGGCCGAGCCGCAGGCTGCGATAGCGCGGCAGCGGCATGCTCGGCACGCGGACGACCGGAAACGGGTGTGCGCCGGTCAGGCCCCGGGTCGACGATGACGGGGCCGGAGCGATGACCAGGGGTGCGTGACCACGCCTGACCAAGTGCTCAGCGATGCGGACGACGGAGTGCGCGACGCCGTTGACGTCCGGGGGGAACGACTCCGCGATGATCGCGATACGCATGCGCTCACCGTGAGGTTCGCGCCGGTGCGGGAGGCGACACCCAACTGACGCATCGGCGAACAGTGGTGCAAACTTCAGATCTCGTATCGAGATCCAGGTCTGACGATCTCCAGCGGTCCGGTGAATGCCGCCGACGCCGCGTCGAGCGTATCCGCCTCGCTGCCCCACGCGGGGACGAGGTGCGTCAGTAACAGCTGGCCAACGCCCGCCTTGGTGGCCACCTCGCCGGCCTCGCGACCGGTCAGGTGGAGGTCCGGCGGGTTGTCCATCCCATCGAGATAGCTCGCTTCGCACAGGAAGAGGTCGGCGCCGAGCGCGAGCCGCAGGAGGGCCTCGCACGGCGCCGTGTCGGACGAGTACGCGAGCACCCGCCCCTTCGACTCCAGGCGCACGCCGTACGTCTCGACGGGGTGGTTGACCTGATCGACGGTGACCGTGAACGGCCCGATCGGAAACGTGCCCGGCTGGAGGCCGTAGAACGTGTACACGTCGTCCACCGGCCCCTCGTCCTGGCTGTACGCCGACGCGATCCGATCCGGGGCGCCGGCGGGCGCGTACACGGGGATGGGCGGCAGCGGGCCGGCGGGGTCGTAGCGGCGCACCACCACGTACACACAAGCGTCGAGCATGTGATCGCAGTGCAGGTGGGTGAGCAGGATCGCGTCGACGGCGTGCAGTCCGGCGTACCGCTGAAGGGCGGTGAGCGAGCCCGAACCGAAGTCGATCAGCAACCGGAAGTCGTCCTCTTCGACGAGGTACGCCGAGCAGGCGGACTCGGGGCCCGGGAAACTGCCGGCGCAGCCCAGCACCGTCAGTCGCATCCTGCAGTCCCGGCTTCACGCTCGGCTATCGAGAGGCCCTCGGCGGTTGGCCCAAAGATCCTTACCGTCGAGTCTGTCACGGTGCGCAGCCTACGCCGTGACCAGGGCGCGACAGAAAGAACTGATACAACATGTCGCCAAGGTGACATTGGCTGTGGGAATCATGGGTTTCCTGTGGCTCTTCACCATCACCGTTACGCGGAGTGATACGGGTCCGTTGCACAGGGTGAACCCATCCCCACACCCGCGACAGGACGGTAACCACGTGTCGACCCAGGCCGACGAGTCGAGCCCCGAACGTTCCTTTGTCGAGGGCCTTGGCCTGCGCATCCAGCGCGAGGCGCCGCCCGAGCCCCGCTCGACTCCGTCCGGCATCGCCCGCGTCTTCCGCCTGCCGGGCTCCGACGACCCCGCGCCGCCGAACACCAAGCTCGTCGGGATGTGCGCCTGGGCCACCGGGCTGGGCATCGTGGGCCTTCTGGTGGCGACGCGGGCGCTGCTGGCCCTGTGGCGCAGCGATCCGCCGAACTGGTACGAACCGTCGTTCATCGCCGTGGGTCTGGCCGGTATCGGGCTGACGGTGGGCGCCTTCATGTCCATCCAGCGCCGCCGCCTTCCTTGGATCATGCTGACCCTCGCCACGATCCCATTGATCGCTTCGATCGTGCTTACGGTACGCGCGCTCTAGCCCAGGATTTGCCCCATGGGAACGATCGATGGCTGGCGCTAAGCCCAGAGCTGGCCTTCGAGCGCTTCCTCGGCGTCGGCGAGCGTGCCGCCGTAGGCGCCGGTGGACAGGTACTTCCATCCGGCGTCGGCCACGACGAACGCCACGTCCGCCCGGCGGCCGGCCTTGACCGCCTCGTGCGCCACGGCCAGCGCGGCGTGCAGCACCGCCCCGGTGGAGAAGCCGACGAAGAGGCCCTCGACCTCGACCAGCTGCCGGGTGCGCAGCACGGCGTCGCGCGTGCCGACCGAGAAGCGGCGGGTCAGCACCGTCGCGTCGTACAACTCCGGCACGTACCCCTCGTCGATGTTGCGCAGCCCGTAGACGAGCTCGCCGTATCGCGGCTCGGCGGCCACGATCTCGATGCCTTCGACCTTCTCGCGCAGGTATCGACCGGTGCCCATGAGCGTGCCGGTGGTGCCGAGCCCGGCGACGAAGTGGGTGACCGAGGGAAGGTCGCGCAACAGCTCCGGACCGGTGGTCTCGTAGTGGGCGCGCGCGTTGGCCTCATTGCCGTACTGGAAGAGCATGACCCAGTCGGGGTGCTCGGCGGAGATCTGCTTGGCCGTGGCCACCGCCTGGTTGGAGCCGCCCGCCGCCGGCGAGAAGATGATCTCAGCGCCATACATGCGGAGCAGCTGGACCCGCTCGGTGGAGACGTTCTCCGGCATCACGCAGACCAGCCGGTAGCCCCGGAGCTTGGCCACCATGGCCAGCGAGATGCCGGTGTTGCCGCTGGTCGGCTCGAGGATCGTGTCGCCCGGACGGAGGCGGCCGGACTCTTCGGCGGCGCGCACCATGAAGAGCGCCGCCCGGTCCTTGACCGAGCCGGTCGGATTGCGATCCTCGAGCTTTGCCCACAGGCGCACCGGTGGCGCCCCCTCGGGCACCACCGGCGACAGCCGGGGCAGGCCGACCAGCGGCGTGCCCCCGCAGGCGTCGAGCAGGCTGTCGTATCGCGCCATGGCGCGCCGCCTAGAGGCGTTGCTCGTCGGAAGCGGCTCGCGCCGCCCGGTGCCCAAGGATCGCGGCCGCGGCCGCGAAGCCGAACGCGCCACCGGCCACCGCCGGCAGGATCGTCACGGTGTCGCCGTCGGACAGCTTGGTGTCCAGCGCGCCGAGGAAGCGGACGTCCTCGTCGTTGACATACACATTGACGAACCGGTGCAGGCCGCCCTCTTCGGTGATGAGCCGGCCGCGCAGGCCGGAGTGGCGCGCGTCAAGGTCGGACAGGAGCTCGCTGAGCGTGTCTCCACTGCCCTCGACGACCTTCGCGCCGCCGGTGTAGTTACGCAGGATGGTGGGGATGCGGACCTCGATAGCCATGACAGAAACTCCTCGGAGAAAGATCGACGACGGTTACGGGCGCGAGTGCTCAGCGGCCTGAACACTCGTAGTCGACCGTCGCCGGGCTCTGCCCGAACATGTAGGTCTGAACGGCGTGCGGGTCCACGGTCGCATCAACGATCCGGACCGGCTCCTCGGTTACGGCTCCGTCCACGATGCGGAACGACCGGATCTCCTCGACCGCCGGATCGCGGGTGGAGACCAGCAGATAGTGCGCCTCGGGCCAGCCGGCGATCGACGCGTCACTGCGGGACGGGTAGGCCTCGGTGGCGGTGTGCGAGTGGTAGATCACCACCGCTTCCTCGTCACGGTCGTCCATCTCCCGCCACACCCGCAGATACTCCATCGAGTCGAACTCGTAGAACGTCATCGAGCGTGCCGCATTGAGCATCGGGATGTGCCGGACCGGCTTGTCGCTGCCCACCGGGCCGGCGACGACGCCGCACGCCTCATCCGGGTGATCCCGGCGGGCGTGGGCGAGGATCGCGTCGACGATCGCCCGATCGATGGTCAGCACGCCCACAGCCTACCTTGCACTCCGGAGTCACCCGATGAGCTGTGCTTGGCGCAACAGCGCTGCCGCGGGCGGGCTGGCCGGGCGGCCGGCGGGCAGTGCCACCCAGACCCGCCACGTGTACGCCGAGGCGGCCGTCAACGGCACGGCGCGCACCTGCGTCGGGCGCTTGCGGGTGATCGGGCGGGGCACGAGGGCCACGCCCAGCCCTGCGCCGACGAAGTCGAGCAGGCTGTGCACGTCGTTGACCTCCACGGCCACGCGCCGGGACAGCCGCCGCCCGGCGCACTCCTCCTCGGTCACCTCACGGGCGCCGAAACCGCGGTGGAAGTCGACGAAGATCTCTTTCTCCAGCTCCTCCCAGTCGACCGGCGGGCCGTCGGCGAAGCGGTGGGCCGGGTGGCAGACCACCATCATCGGCTCGGCCGCGAGCGGGATCAGGTCGAGCTGCTCGGGCGGCTTGCCGTCGGTGGCGACGAACGCCATGTCGAGGCGCCCGGCCCGCAGGTCGGTGCAGAGGTCCGCGGAGGCGCCCTGGCGCAGCATGATCTCGACGTCGGGGTGCCGGTCGCGAAAGGCGGCGAGCAGCCGCGCCACGTCGACCACGCCCAGGCACTGCTCGGCGCCGACCGCGAGCGAGCCGCGCAGCAGCCCTTTGACCGCGGCGACCGCCTGGCGGGCCGCGTCGGCGCTGGCGAGCGTGCGCCGCGCCTCGGCCAGCAGCGCCCGGCCCGCCTCGGTCAGCTCGACCCGCCGCGTCGACCGGACGAACAGCGGCGCCCCCAGCTCCCGCTCCAGCGAGCGGATCGACGCGGAGAGCCCGGACTGGGCCACCCGCATCCGCTCCGCCGCCCGGGTGAAGTGCTGCTCCTCGGCGACCGCGACGAAGTACTCAAGATGCCGCAGCTCCACGATTCAGCAGTCTATGCGCTCAATCTCAGCACTTTCTTCTGTTGGATCGCGCGCCCGAACCGGTCCAGGGTGGTGCTATGGAGTTTCGCCGCATCGGAGATGTCGAGGTAAGCGCGATCGGGCTCGGTGGCATGCCGATGTCCATCGAGGGGCGCCCCGACGAGGAGCGTTCCGTCCGCACGATCCACGCCGCGCTCGACGCCGGCGTCACGCTGATCGACACCGCGGACGCCTACCACCTGTACGCCAACGACGTCGGCCACAACGAGACGCTGATCGCCCGAGCATTGGCCAGCTACGGCGGGGACACGTCGGCGGTGCTGGTCGCCACCAAGGGCGGTCACCTCCGCCCCGGCGACGGCAGCTGGACGCTCAACGGCTCGCCGGAGTACATCAAGGAGGCCTGCGAGGCGTCGCTCAAGCGGCTGGGCGTCGAGGCGATCGGGCTGTACCAGTTTCACCGGCCGGACCCGAAGACGCCGTACGAGGACTCGGTCGGCGCGATCCGCGACCTGCTCGACGCCGGCAAGATCCGCATGGCCGGCGTCTCGAACGCGAACCCGGAGCGCATCCGGCTGTCCCAGGAGATCCTCGGCGGCCGGCTGGTCTCGGTGCAGAACCAGTTCTCCCCCGCGTTCCGCGGTTCGGAGCCGGAGCTGGAGCTCTGCCACGAGCTGGGCATCGCGTTTCTGCCCTGGTCGCCGTTCGGCGGCATCACCGAGGCCGGTGAGCTGGGCCAGCGGTTCGCCGCGTTCGCCCAGGTCGCGGCGGCGCGTGGGGTCAGCGCGCACCGCGTGTGCCTGGCCTGGATGCTGGCGAAGTCGCCGGTCGTCATCCCGATCCCCGGGGCGAGCCGCCCGGCGAGCATCGAGGACTCGGTGCGGGCCGTCGAGCTGGAGCTCACCCCCGACGAGCTGGCTCTCCTCAATCAGTGAGGGCGTTGAGCAGGGACTCCTGTAGGTAGCCGAGATAGGCGTACACGGAGAGCTGGAAGACGCGGGACGAGGTCGGGTCGCGCAGGACGGCCTCGTCGAGCTCCTCGCCCAGGTCGGTCTCGGCCTTTATCTCCAGCCGCACGCCCATGGCGAGCCGGGCGTCGTTGATCGCCCGCAGCCACGCCTCGGCGGTGTCCCAGTCGAGCCGCACGTCGCCGCCGCCGTCCGAGGGGAGCACGGCCAGGATCGCGCCGGCCTGGTCGATCTTGCTGGTCTTGAGATCGCCCTCGGTGTATCGCCGGAACTCCGCTGAATTGTGCGGATCCTCGGGGTAGATGTCGGGGAAGAGCCGCTCGACCACCGGGTCCTCGTGGTCGAAGCCCTCGCTGAGCAGCCCCACCACCTCCGAGGCGACCTTGCGCAGCACGCGCACCTCGTCCGGTGCGAACGAGGCCACACAGTGCTCTCCGTGCCGGCGGAACATACTCACGAACATCCCTCGCTTAGCGCTGGTCCCCGTTTCGCGGTCCCGCGAAACGGGGACCAGCGCCGGAAGACCCGTTGGCCCTTCAGGCTTGGTCGACCGTGGCCCACAGGCCGTACGCGTGGAGCTGGGAGGCGTCGTGCTCCATCCGCTCCCGGGCGCCGCTCGACACCACGGCCTTGCCCTTGTGGTGCACGTCCAGCATGAGCTTCTCGGCCTTGTCCTTGCTGTAGCCGAACAGTTTCTGGAAGACCCAGGTGACGTAGGACATCAGGTTGACCGGATCGTCCCACACGATCGTCACCCATGCCCGGTCCGCGACCGGCACCTCTTCAATGTCCGGAGTCTCGACCGGCGCAACCTGTGGAGCCGCCATGCCCCCCATCGTGCCACCGCCATCGCGGAACCGAGGAACGCCAACGTCCCGCTTTGGGGCGAATGAGCAAGTTTGGTGGCCCCAAGAAGGCCGGATAACGACTCAAGCCAGCAGGATCCCGTGGTCGACCGCCTCGGTCAGGAGGGCGCTCAGCGACCGCCGCACCGCCTCGAACCGCCGCGACACCTCGGCGAGCAGCTCGAGCTCCACGCCGCGCGCGGCCTGCTGCAACCAGCTGCGCGTGTGCCCTTGATCGCTCCGGTCGGGCGCGGCCCAGTACTGGTAACAGGCACCCGAGAGCGCCACGCCGAGCGGCGGCAGGACCGCGCGGTCGGCCTCCAGCCGGTACGCGGCGAGCGCGGTGACCGCCCCCGTCCCGGTTAGCGTGGCGACACCGCCGGTGCTGGTGACCAGCAGGACCCGGGCCGAGTCGGACGCACCGCCCTCGTCGGCGACCTCCCGCCGCACGGCGAGGGCCACCCGCCGGCGTACCCCCTCGGGTGGGATCTCGCCGAGCACCTGGGTGAGCGCGTCGTCCAGGATGCGGTCGACGGCGGCGTCGCACTCGGCCACGGCCCGCAGCGACACCGCGTGCATCTCGCGGTCGAGCGCGTCGGGCAGGCCGGCTGAGCCGACCCCGAAGACGATCTCCTGCACCCCCCGCAGGTGCACATTGGCCAGCTCGATGGCGAGCCGCTGCCGCACCGTGTGCGCGGCCGCCACGCAGGCCCGGTCGAGCCGCTCGGCCCACCCGGTCTCGTGCGCGCCACCGGTCACCCGCACCGTGCCGAACGCGCCGGGCAGCATCGGCGGGTTGGCGCTGGCCCGGGCCAGCGCCTCCGCACCCGCCCACTCGACCAGCGCGCGCCGCAGCTGCGCGACATCGGCCATGTCGGGACCGACGTCGAAGGCCACGTCGGGATCGCCTGGCGCGGCCCGGAACACGGTCGCCCCAGTCTCCGCCACGCGGGCGACCAGGGCCCGCTCCGCCACGCCGAGCGGGCCGTCCGACGCCGGCACGTGCACCATGGCGCCGGCACGGCGGACCACGTCGAGCAGGACGCGCGTGCCGGCCACGTCCAGTGTGGACATGTCCGGCGCGCGGATCAGCGTGAAGTGCCGCAGCAGCGGGTCGGGCAACGAGAGCTCGATCCGCCGCGGCGGCCGGACGAAACCGCCCGATCTGGGTCCCGCCAGATCGTACGGCTGGGGTAGGCGGGCACCCGGCACGTACGCCCAAGCGGCGACGTGCAGGCCCGGCTGCACCACCAGGTAGGCGCTCTCCGGGACGTCCGGCGCCGGGCCGGACGCGCCGAGCAGCGCGTCGAGAAGAGGGCCGCGCCCGCCGCCGGCGACCACCACCGCCGTGGGCTCGTCCGGCACTGGTGCCACCGGGTCGACACGGAGCCGGATCCCGCGCCGACCCCCGGCGCCCGGCTCGGCCCCCACCGAGTCCACCGCGCCAATCGCTGCCGCCATCTATGCCTCCCCACGAGCGCGCCTCAACCGCGCATCGGAACCGTATTGGCCCGCGGGTGCGTACGGCAGCCCGGCCGCTACTCAGCGCTGACCAGACCGCTACTCAAGTTGGCACATCTGGCGGTCCGCGTGTCGTGAAGCGGCTCTATATGCTCCGCGAGTGGGCCCGTGGCACTTCGTCGGCCGAGCCGATGAGCTGCGCCGCATCGTCGCCTCGGCCACCAGTGACGCCCGACGCGGCCTCATCCTGAGCGGCACCGCCGGGATCGGCAAGACCCGGCTGCTGCGCGAGGCGGTGAGCGTCCTACCCCCCGAGCGATACGCGGTCTGGACCGCGACGGCCAATATCGCGGTGGCCGGGCTGCCGTTCGGCGGGCTGGCCCAGGTGCTCCCCGGCGACCAGCCGGTCGGGGTGTCGCCGGCCGGCCTGCTGCGGTGGGCCGTCGACTCGCTGCACCACCAGGCCGCGGGCCGCCCGATCGTGCTCGCGATCGACGACGCGCACCTGCTCGACCCGTCGTCCGCCGCGCTGGTCTACCTCGTCGCCCGCGACTCGCACGCCGTCGTGCTGGGCACGCTGCGCGCCGGTGAGCAGGTGCCGCTGCCCGTCCGTGCACTGTGGACCGATGATCTGGTCGACCATGACGAGCTCGCCCCGCTCTCCGCCGTCGACACCCGCGCGCTGCTGGTGGAGATGCTCGGCGGCCCGGTCGACACCGCCTCCGCCGACCGCCTGTGGCGCCTGTCGGCGGGTAACCCGCTGCTGCTGCGCGAGCTCGTGATCGCCGCCACGACCGGTGACGAGTTCACCCGGCCGTACGGTGTTTGGCGCTGGACCGGCGAGTTCGACCTCGCCCCCCGCCTCACCGACCTGATCGACGCCCGCATCGGCGATCTCAGCGACGACGTGCGGGAGGCGATCGAGCTGGTGGCGTTCGGCGAGCCGATCGGGCTGTCGTTGCTGATCGAGGCCGCCGGCGAGGCGCCGGTGGAGAGCGCCGAGGAGCGCGGCCTGATCCGGGTCGCCGCCAGCGACCGCCGCCATCACGTGCGGCTGGCCCACCCGCTCTACGGGGAGGTGGTGCGCCAGCGCTGCCCGGTCACCCGGTCCATGCGGCTCAAGGCCCGCCTCGCCACGCTCGTCGAGGGCGCGGGCAACCGCCGCCGCGACGACCTGCTGCGGGTGGCGGAGTGGCGGCTCGACTCGGGCACGGCCACCGACCCGGTCCTGCTGCTGCAAGCGGGCGGGCAGGCGTTCAGCCGGTACAACATGCATCTCGGCGCCCGCCTCGCGCGGGCCGCGCTGGAGATCGGCGGTGGCTTCGACGCGGCCGATCTGCTCGCCGCGATCCTGATGTTCATGGACCGGTCCGAGGAGGCCCTCCCGGTCCTCGAGTCGGTGCGCGGGGAGATCGACTCCGACCAGCGGCGCAGCCGGTGGCTGGTGGTGCGCGGGCTGGTCTCCTACTGGGGGCTGGGCCGTGAGTCCGCTGTCGACGAGATCGCCAAAGACGCGGCGACGGTCGGCGATCCGGGGTTCCGGGCCCGGGTGCACTCGTTCGAGGCGATCATGCGACTGCACGGGCTCGACACCGACGAGGCGGCCCGGCTCTCGCAGTCGATCGTGGACAGTCCAGCTTCGACGGTCTCCGCGCGGGGCCTGGCCCAATGCGTGCTCGCCCACATCCACGCCGCCCGCGGCCAGCTGGCCACCAGCGCCCGCATCACCGACCAGGTGCAGGCCGACGCGCCGCTGTGGCGGGTCGAGATGCCCTACCTCCAGCTCGCCCTGGAGCTGGCCCGGGGCACGCGCCTCGCGGTCGCCGGCGACCTGGCCGGCATCGACGCGATCGTGGCCGACGAGTTCGCCGACCTGGCCGACGCGGGCGACTTCCGGCTCGGCTCCGGCTACCTGTCGGTGGTGCGCGCCCAGTCGGCCCGGCTCCGCGGTCGCAGCGGCGAGGCCCTCCGCGGCAGCCTCCAGGCCTGCGCCGTCCTGGCCAGCAGCCGGGTCTTCGCCGGCCTCGCCCACGCGGAGCGGGCACACGCGGCCGCCCTCCTCGGCGAGGCGGAGGAGGCCGAGGCGGCGATGGCCGACTCCGACCAGACCCACCGCCGCGGGATGGCCGTCCTCTACCCCTGGCGGGAGCAGGCCCGCGCCTGGGTGGCGGCCTGCGGCGGCGACGTCGAGCAGGCGATCACGTCGCTGGTCGCGCTGGTCGAGCAGCTGCGTGGCGACGGCTTCGCGGCCCACGAGGCGCTGGTGCTGCACGACCTGGTCCGGCTGGGCTGCGCGACCCTGCCGATCGAGTGGCCCTCCGGCGCGACCCAGGCGCAGACCGTCGCCGACCGCCTCGCCGAGCTGACCACGGTGGTCGACGGCCCGCTCATCGCCCTCATGGCCCGCCACGCGGCCGCCGCCGGTGACGGCGTCGAGCTGCTGGCCGTGGCCGACGCGTTCGCCGAGCGCGGCCTGCTGCTCTTCGCCGCCGACGCGGCCGCGATGGCCGTGGTGCGGCTGCGGGCGGCCACCGGCGCCGAGCGGTCGGAGGCGAGCGCCCGCCTCGGCGACCTCCTCGCCCGCTGCGACACCCTCCGCACGCCCGCGCTCCGGGCGGCCCGCCCCGCGCTCACCGAGCGAGAGCGGCAGATCGCCCGCCTCGCGGCGGCCGGCGTGGCCAGCAAGCAGATCGCTGACCAGCTCTTTCTCTCCACCCGCACGATCGAAAACCACCTGCAACGGGTGTACGGGAAACTCGGCGTCACCAACCGGAGCGAGCTGGCTCACGCCCTAAGGGCACTGCCGGAACCTTAGGCTGTGTGGCGTGACCGCCCTGCTGACCGACCACTACGAGCTGACGATGATCAGCGCCGCGCTGAAGGACGGCACCGCCACCCGCCGGTGCGTCTTCGAGGTCTTCGCCCGCCGCCTCCCGCCCGGCCGCCGCTACGGCGTGGTCGCCGGCACCGCGCGGCTGATCGACCTGGTGCGCGACCTCCGGTTCACCGAGGCCGAGGTCGATCACCTGCGCGGCCGCGGCGTGGTCGACGAGGAGACCGCCGCGTGGCTGTCGGCCTACCGGTTCACCGGCGACATCGAGGGGTACGCGGAGGGCGAGCTCTACTTTCCCGGCTCGCCGATCCTCACGGTGACCGGCACGTTCGCCGAGTGCGTGCTGCTGGAGACGCTTATCCTCTCGGTGCTCAACCACGACAGCGCGATCGCCGCGGCCGCCGCCCGCATGGTCACCGCCGCCAGGGGCCGCTCGGTGATCGAGATGGGCTCCCGCCGCACTCACGAGGAGGCCGCGGTCGCCGCCGCGCGGGCCGCCTACCTGGCCGGCTTCGAGTACACGTCCAACCTCGAGGCCGGCTTCCGCTACGGCATCCCCACCGCGGGCACGGCCGCGCACGCGTTCACGCTGCTGCACGACGATGAGCCGGCCGCCTTCGCGTCCCAGGTGCAGGCGCTGGGCAAGGACACCACGCTGCTCGTCGACACCTACGACATCAGCCAGGGCATCCGCAACGCGATCGCGGTCGCCGGCCCGGAGCTCCGCGCCATCCGCCTCGACTCGGGCGACCTCTCGGTGCTCGCCCAGCAGTCCCGCGACCTGCTCAACTCGCTGGGCGCCACCGAGACGAAGATCATCGTCTCCGGCGACCTCGACGAGTACGCGATCGCCGCGCTCGCCGCCGAGCCGGTCGACATGTACGGCGCCGGCACCGCGGTCGTCGTCGGCTCCGGCGCGCCCACGGCCGGCCTGGTGTACAAGCTTGTCGAGGTCGACGGCCGGCCGGTGGTCAAACGCTCGGAAAACAAGGCCACCGTCGGCGGGCGCAAGACCGCGGTGCGCCGCCACAAGCCGACCGGCACCGCCACCGAGGAGATCGTGGCGATCCAGGGCGTGCCCGAGCGCCAGCTGGGCGACCGGCTGCTCCAGCACCCGTACCTCGTGGGCGGCGAGCCGGCCGACCTGCCCACGCTGCCCGAGTCGCGAGCCCACCTGCGCCAGTGCCTGATCTCGATCCCGTGGGAGGGCCTCAAGCTCTCCGCCGGCGATCCAGCCATCACCGTCACCATCGTTCCCGCGTCCTAAGGGGTGTTTGCATGAGCCGGGCGCTCATCATCGTGGATGTACAGAACGACTTCTGCGAGGGCGGCTCCCTGGCCGTCAGCGGCGGCGCGGCCGTGGCGGCCGGCATCTCCGGCGCGCTGACCAACGGCCGGTGGGACCACGTCGTGGCGACCAAGGACTACCACGTCGACCCCGGCGCCCACTTCGGCGACCCGCCGGACTACGTCGACTCCTGGCCCAGCCACTGCGTGGTCGGCACGGCGGGCGCCGACTTCCACCCGGCGCTGGCGACCGGCCGCATAGAGGCGGTGTTCCGCAAGGGCGAGCAAGCGGCGGCGTACTCCGGCTTCGAAGGCCACGACGACGAGGGCACGGGCCTGGCGGACTGGCTGCGAGCCCGGGAGGTCAGCCAGGTCGACGTGGTCGGCATCGCCACCGACCATTGCGTGCGGGCCACCGCTCTGGACGCCGCCCGCGAAGGCTTCGACACGACGGTGCTCGTCGACCTGACCGCGGGCGTCGCGCCGGCCACGACCGAGGCCGCCCTCCGCGAGATGAAGGCCGCCGGCATCACCCTGACCCCCTAAAGATCCAATTTGCCCCGGTCCGCATCAGCGGCGGACCGCATGCTCCCGCAGGCACCGCCGCGGCCGGCGGCTCACCAGCGCTCGCCGAGTTTCCGCCTCCGCCACCGGGTCCATCTCAACGTCAAGATCATCACAAAATCCCTGACTTTGCTGCTACAGAACGCGTCCGAGGCCGCAAAGTCAGGGATTTTGTTGTTGTCCCGGCCGGACGGGGTTGACGGTCATGCGTGGCGCGGGATTTGCCGCGAATGGGAGCAGCGGCCAGACCCCCGCGAGCGGGATCCCGGCGTGCCCTGGCGAGCCCCGATGCTCGCAAGAGACCCTTCGGGGTGGGGGTCATGCCGCCGGTCCGCGGGGGTTGGCGTTACCCCTTTTTGCCTCCGGCGGGAGCACTCCGGACCATCAGGATGAGTTGAAGCGCCATCCCGACACCCATCGACCCACACGAGCGGAGCAGACCAACGCCCGGGGCGCCAGCGCTTGGGTGCTGATTGTTGCGGCCGTCTGGGGTGGCGCCCCGGGCGCTGGCCCGCTTCAAGCCCATGCGGGTCGATGGCCGTCGGGATGGCACACGGGGTCGGGGGTGTGCGGCGGGCAGCCGACCGGTGTCGACCAAGCGGTGGGCGGAATCCGTTCGCACGATGCTCCGTTTGTGCGCGCAGCTCAACAGCTTCGGAGACGGCGACCCCGCACCCCGCGCTCATAAGCGCAAGACGCTCGCAGCGAACAGATCGTGGTCATCGAGTCCCCCTATGCGGGGACCTGCGTACCACGATCTGTTCCCGGGCCTGCGCTTTGTCCAGAATGTCGCCGCACACTCCATGGTCATCGGCCAGCGGGCGCGACCCGATCGTCAGCGGAAGCAACACTGTAGACAGACCTACGCACCTCGAGGGCCTGTCCAAAGTGTCACTCCGTTCGCCACAACCGTTTCACGCCCAGAGAGCGACCGTGGCTAGCTGTCGAGCTGCGTGCACAAACGGAGCACCGCCCGACCGCCCCCGCACACCCCACCCGAGTGCCATCCCGACGGCCATCGACCCGCATGTGCTTTAGGCCGGCCAACGCCCGGGGCGCCACCCCCGACGGCCGCAACAGAAAGCACCCAGCCCTGGCGCCCCGGGCGTTGGTCTGCTCCGCTCGTGTGGGTCGATGGGTGTCGGGATGGCACCTCCACCCATCCTGATGGTCCGGAGCGCTCCCGCCGGAGGCAAAAGGGGTAACGCCAACCACCGCGAACCCGCCGGCCCGCGGGAGCAAACGGCCCGCCACTGACACGAACGCGGGCAAATAATCCGCCTAAAAGAACGGGCGAGCAGGACCCCACCACAAATCTCTAGAGGGCGTGGAAGGCGGCGGCGGCGCGTTCGTCGAGGATGCGGAGCTGGTCCCAGGCCTGGTAGGCGGCCGCCGGGTCGAGCTGGTCGAGCAGGCCCTTCGCCTGGCGCCAGGCGTCACGGGCTGCCTCAAGGTCGCCGGCCGCGTACCGGCCCGCGCCGGCCTGGGCGAGCGTCGTGGCCTCGGCGTAGCGGTCACCGGTCCGGCGGAAGAGGTCGAGGGCCCTTCCGTAGCAGTCGAGGGACTTGGCGCGGTCGCCGGCGCGCAGGTGGATGTCGCCGAGGCACGACCAGGTGTGGGCCTGGTACGGGATGTTGTCGTGCGCCTCGTGCCGGGACAGCGCCTCTTCGAGCATCGCGGCGGCCGGCTCGTGGTGGCCCAGCCGGCCGAGGTACCAGCCGACGTCGGTGAGCGCGTTGGCGTGCCCGACCCGGTTGCCGGCGGCGCGGTAGTGGTCGCGGGCTCCGGCGGCGGCCCGGAGCGCCTCGGCACACCGCCCTTCCAGTGCGGCCACCAGGCTGCGGTGGTGCAGGACGGAGGCCCGGTCGCCCTCGTCGCCGGCCAGGTCCCAGGCCTGGTCGAGGTGCTCGCCCGCCTCGTCGAACCACCGCAGGTCGGCCGCCGCCACGGCGAGTGAGAGGTGGGCGGTGAGCCGCTCGGCCGGGTCGCCCAGGCGCTCCGCGGCGGCCAGGGCGGCGCGCTGGACGGCGGCCCGCTCGTGCCACAGGCCACGCCGGTGGAGAAACAGGTACAGCGGCTGGGCGAGCTGGCAGACCTGCCGGTCGAGCCCTTCGCGCCCGGCCAGGCCCACCGCGGCGAGCAGCACCGGATACTCGGCGGCGAACCACGCGACCGCCTCGTCCGCGCTGGTGAAGGGCGCGGTGTCGCCGCGTTCCTCCTGTGGCAGCAGGAGCGTGGCGCCGGCGTGGGCGGTGCCCGCGTAGTGGTCGAGCATCCGCAGGATGGCCGCGCGCCGGTCGGCCTCGCTGTCGTGGCGGTGAGCGAGCTCGACGGCGTAGGACTCGAGCAGGTCGTGCCGGGTGTACCGCCCCGGGGCGTGCTCGTCGAGCAGATGGGCGCCGGTGAGCTCGGCCAGCGGTGACCGCACCTCGGCGGCCGGGACACCGGCGAGGCTCGCGACCGCCTGGATCTCGATGTCCGGGCCGGGATGCAGCCCGATCAGCCGGAAGAGCCGGGCCGCGTCCGGGCTGAGAGTGCGATATGACCAGGCCAGAGTCTCGTGTACGCCAGCCAGGCCGGCGCCGTCCGCGCGGAGTTGGGCGGCGAACGCGGCGAGTGGGTGCTCGGGTCGCACGGCGGCGCGGGCGGCCACGATCGCCAGCGCGAGGGGGAGGCGGGCGCAGCGGTCGAGGACCTCCTCGGCCGCCTCGGGCTCCGCGCTCGTGCGGTCGTGGCCGAGCCGGCGGGCCAGCAGCTCCCGGGCCTCGTCGCGGGAGAGGATATCCAGCCCGATCGGCAGTGCGCCGTGCGCGGAGACGAGCTCGGTGAGCTGGTCGCGGCTCGTCACGAGGGCGAGGCAGCCGGGGCCGCCGGGCAGCAGCGGGCCGATTTGGTCGGCGTCTCGGGCGTTGTCGAGCATGACGAGGGTCCGGGTGCCGGCGAGCAGGCTGCGGAAGAGCGCCGCCTGTCCCGTGACGCCGGGCGGCACCTGCTGGGGCGGCACGCGCAGCGCGTCGAGAAACCCGCGGAGCACCTCACCGGGTGTGGCCGCCCGCCCGGACGGGTCGAACCCGCGCAGGTCGGCGTAGAGCTGGCCGTCGGGGTATTCGTGAGCGACAAGGTGCGCCCAGTGCACCGCGAGCGCGGTCTTGCCGATGCCCGCGGTGCCGGTGACGGTCGCGATCATCAAGGATGGCCGCTCGTCGTCGAGCACCTTCAGCTCGCCG
>Ga0214467_1000190_pt1 | contig 16836 bp, 16 predicted proteins | sample RVTome_8_FD_187339 | JGI IMG/M metagenome (GOLD analysis project Ga0214467, IMG submission 187339) | Soil microbial communities from uranium-contaminated site in the Upper Colorado River Basin, Wyoming, United States - RVT160D0 HiSeq ...
CGTGGAAAGCGAGTTCGCCGCGATGTCGGTCGCCATCGGCGCCAGCGCGGCCGGCGCGCGGGCGTACACGGCGACCGCCAGCCAGGGCCTGCTCTACATGGCGGAGGCGCTCTACAACGCCTCCGGTCTGGGGCTGCCGATCGTGATGACGGTGGCCAACCGGGCCATCGGCGCGCCGATCAATATCTGGAACGACCACAGCGACGCGATGAGCCAGCGCGACTCCGGCTGGATCCAGCTCTACGCCGAGGACAACCAGGCCGCCGCCGACTTGCACGTGCTGGCCTTCCGGCTGGCCGAGGAGCTGTCCACGCCGGTCATGGTGTGCATGGACGGCTTCGTGCTCACCCACGCGGTCGAGGCTGTCGATGTGCCCGACCAGTTGGCGGTCGACCGGTTCCTGCCGGCGTTCCAGCCACGCCAGGTCCTCGACCCGGACGCGCCGGTCACTATCGGCGCGCTGGTGGGACCGGAGGCGTTCACCGAGGTCCGTTACCTGGCGCATACGAACCAGCTACGCGCGCTGACCCGCATGCCGAAACTGGCGCACGAGTTCGCTACCACCTTCCACCGCGACCTCGATGCTCTGGTGTCGTCATACCGGTGCGACGACGCGGACACGGTCGTGGTGGCGCTGGGCTCGGTGCTCGGCACGTTGAAGGACACAGTGGACGGTTTGCGCGCCGACGGCATGCCGATCGGTGTGCTTGGGTTGACCGCGTTCCGGCCGTTTCCCGTGGCGGCGATCCGGGCGGCGATCGGCCCCGCCAAGCGGGTCGTGGTCCTGGAACGAGCATTCGCCGCGGGCGTCGGTGGCATCGTCTCCGCCGATCTCGCCGGTGCGCTGCCCGCCGGGGAGCGGGAGCTGTACACCGTCGTCGCCGGCCTGGGCGGCCGCCCGGTCACACGCGACTCGCTACGCGAGGCGCTCGCGGCGGCGTTCGCCGGCCGGTTGGCGCCGCTGACCTTCCTCGACCTGGACGAGCGGCTCCTCCGAGCCGCCGAGGAGGTGCGGTCATGACCCAGCATGTGCGCTTCTACCAGACCGGCAGCTTCGCGGTGGGCAACAGGCTGCTGCCGCCTGACGCCCGCACCGTGCAGTCTGACCCCACCCGCGGCAACTCGCTCACCTCCGGACACCGGGCCTGCCGGGGCTGCGGCGAGGCGCTCGGCGCCCGGTACGTGCTGGACGCCGCGATGCGGGCGACCGGCGGCCGGCTGGTCACCGTCAACGCCACCGGTTGCCTGGAGGTCTTCTCCACCCCGTACCCCGAGACGTCGTGGCGGGTGCCCTGGCTGCACTCGCTGTTCGGCAACGCGCCAGCCGTCGCCAGCGGTGTCGCCACCGCGTTGAAGGTGCGCGGGCGCGCCGACATCCGCGTGCTCGGCCAGGGCGGTGACGGCGGGACCGTCGATATCGGCTTCGGCACGCTTTCGGGCATGTTTGAGCGTGGCGACGACGTGCTGTTCGTCTGCTACGACAACCAGGGCTACATGAACACCGGCGTACAGCGCTCCGGCGCGACGCCGCCGGCCGCCCGCACGTCCACGACCCAGGCGGTGGGTCCTGCTCCGGGCAACGGCTTCGGGCAGGGCAAGAGTGCCCCGCTCATCGCCATGGCCCACGAGATCCCGTACGTCGCCACCGCCACGATCGCCGACCTGCACGACCTCGAGTCCAAGGTGGAGTATGCGATGGGCCTGCACGGGGCGCGCTATCTGCACGTGCTCGTGCCGTGCCCGCTGGGCTGGGGCAGCGATGCCGCCCAGACAGTGCGGATCGCCCGGCTCGCTGTGCAAAGTGGACTTTTTCCGGTCTTCGAGGCCGAGCGGGGCGAGGTGACCGCGGTGTCACCGATCCGCCACCGGGTGCTCGTCGAGGAGTACCTGCGGCCGCAGTCCCGCTTCCGGCACCTGTTCGAGCCGGAGCGCCGCGTCGAGGTGATCGACGGCCTTCAGGAGATCGCGGACCGCAACATCCGCCGCTTCGGCCTCTTACCCGGGGAGCAGACATGAAACCCCCGTTCGCCATCACTCTGCGGGTGGGCAGCAGCCTGGCCAACAAGACTGGCGCCTGGCGCACCGAGCGGCCGGTGTACACCGACCGGCTCCCGCCCTGTAACGATGCCTGCCCGGCCGGCGAGGACGTGCAGGGCTGGCTTTACCACGCCGAGTCCGGCGACTACGAGACAGCGTGGCGCGCGTTGATGCGGGACAACCCGTTCCCGGCCATCATGGGCCGCGTCTGCTACCAGCCCTGCCAGACGGTGTGCAACCGCGGCCAGCTGGACGAGGCGGTCGGCATCAACGCGGTCGAGCGGTTCCTCGGCGACGAGGCGATCCGTCACGGCTGGACGGTGCCGGTGACCGCACCGCCTTCCAGCAAGCGGGTGCTCGTGGTCGGCGCCGGCCCGTCGGGCCTGGCGGCCGCGTACCACCTGCGGCTGCTCGGGCACGAGGTCACCGTCCGGGACGCGGCACCCCAAGCGGGCGGCATGATGCGGTACGGCATACCCGCGTACCGCCTGGCCCGGGACGTGCTCGACGCCGAGGTCGACCGGATCGCCGCCATGGGCGTCACCGTCGAGCTGTCCCGGCCCGTGCCCGACGCCGGCGCCGCGGTCCGGGACGAAGGCTTCGACGCGGTGTTCCTCGCGGTCGGCGCGCAGCTGAGCCGACGCACCGAGATCCCGGCCGGCGACTCGGCGCGGATCCTCGACGCCCTGCGCGTGCTGCGCGACGTGGCCGAGGGCGACCCGCCGCAGCTCGGCCGCCGGGTGGTCGTGTACGGCGGGGGTAACACCGCGATGGATGTGGCCCGCACGGCCCGCCGGCTCGGCGCCACCGACGCTATCGTCGTCTACCGGCGCACCCGGGAGCGGATGCCGGCGCAGCCCTTCGAGGTGACCGAGGCCGAGCAGGAGGGTGTGCGCATGCGCTGGCTCTCCACGATCGCCACCGCCGGCGGCGGGACCGTGACCGTGGAGAAGATGCGCCTGGACGAGACCGGTTTTCCGCAGCCGACGGGCGAGTTCGAGGAGTTGGCGGCGGACTCGGTCGTGCTGGCGATCGGGCAGGACGTGGACCGGTCGGTCGTGTCGCACCTGCCGGAGGTCTCGGTCGCGGACGGCGTGGTCCAGGTCGGCGCCGACATGATGACCGGGCAGCCGGGCATCTTCGCCGGCGGCGACATGGTGCCCTCACCGCGCACCGTCACGGCCGCGGTCGGGCACGGCAAGCGGGCGGCCCGGCACATCGACGGCTGGCTGCGGGGCGAGCCGTACGCGCCGCCGCCGCGCCACCCGCCGGCCACGTTCGACCGGCTCAACACCTGGTACTACAGCGACGCGCCGGCCACGGTGCGTCCCACGCTGGACGCGGTCCGGCGCGTTTCCACGTTCGACGAGGTGGTCGGCGGGCTGGACGAGGGGTCGGCACTGTTCGAGGCGCGCCGGTGCCTGTCGTGTGGCAACTGCTTCGAATGTGACAACTGCTTCGGTGTCTGCCCGGACAACGCTGTGGTGAAGCTGGGGCCGGGTGGGCGCTACGTGATCGACCTCGACTTCTGCAAGGGCTGTGGTATCTGTGTCACCGAGTGCCCATGCGGCGCCATCGATCTCGTTCCCGAGGAAACCTGAGACGGAAGGACCGGCCATGCCGCAGGCTCTTTCGGAGAGCCGGGAGCAGGAAGAGCTGATCGCCCGCCTGGTCGCCCGGTACGCCGGGGTCCACCGCCCGGAGCGGGTGCGCGAGGCCGTCGCGGAGGTGTACAGAAGGTTCGCCGACGCTCGAGTACACACTTACGTGCCGCTGCTCGCCGAGCGCGCCGTCCGGGACCTGCTGGAGACTTCCGCCCGGGAACGTCCGGCGCCGTGACCGCCGGGTAACCGGCCCGGTACGATCCGAGCGTGGCCGGCCGGGATGAAGAGGCGTGGGCGTCGCCCTCGTTGGGGTTGAGCCCGCTGTCTCGGGTGCAGCTGGACGAGCTGCTGCAGGAGCTGCTCGACCGAGTCGGTGAGGTGGTCGCCAGCCGGGAGCGGCTGCGCGCGCTGCTGGACGCCGTCGTGGGCATCGGCAGCGGGCTGGAGCTGCGCGGCGTGCTCACCCGGATCGTCGAGGCGGCCTGCGCGCTGGTCGGCGCCCGCTACGGCGCGCTAGGCGTCATCGGCCCGGATCGCACGCTCGTGGAGTTCATCACCCAGGGCATTTCGCCCGAGCAGCACGCCCTGATCGGGGACCTTCCGCATGGGCGCGGCGTGCTGGGCCTGCTGATCGAGGACCCGCGGCCGGTGCGGCTGCCGGACATCACCAAACACCCCAACTCATATGGTTTCCCGCCAAACCATCCGCCCATGCACAGCTTCCTGGGCGCCCCGATCCGCATCCGCGACCAGGTCTTCGGCAACCTCTATCTGGCCGAAAAGCAGGGCGCTGCCGAGTTCACCGGGGACGACGAGGAGATCGCCGTCGCGCTCGCCGCGGCGGCCGGTGTCGCCATCGAGAACGCCCGCCTGTTCGCCACCGCCCACCGCCGCGAACGCTGGCTGGCCGCCACCGCCGAGATCACCACCGTGCTGCTCGGCCAGGTCAACCGCACCAGCGCCCTCCAGCTCGTCGCCCGCCGCGCCCGCGAGGTCGCAGAAGCCCAGCTCGTGCTCGTGCTGCTCGCCGACGAAGACACGGGCCAGCTCACCGTCGACGTGGTCGACGGCGCCGCCTCGGGTCTGGCTGGCACCGTCGTGTCCTTGGCCGACAGCGCGTTCGGCCAGGCAATCAGGGACGCCGGGTATGTGACGATCGACGACCTGGGTAAGGCCGCCGCCTGGCCCGTCCCGGTCACCACCGGCCCGGCCCTCATCACCCCGCTCACCGCCGCCGACACCCTGCACGGCGTGCTCGTCGTCGCCCACCCCAGTGGCGCGTCCAGCCAGCCGGAGGACGTGCCGATGCTGCGCATCTTCGCCGGCCAGGCTGCCCTCGCCCTCGAGCGGGCCCGCGCGCAGGACGAGCGCGAGCAGATCCTGGTGCTGGAGGACCGCGAGCGGATCGCCCGCGACCTGCACGACGTGGTCATCCAGCGGCTGTTCGCCACCGGACTGCACCTGCAGACCGCCGCACAGCTGGCCAGCCGCCCCGACGTCGCGCAGCGGATCAGCGGCGCGGTCGATGATCTGGACACCACGATCCGGGACATCCGCACCGCGATCTTCGAGCTCCGCACACCGGTCAGCGCCGCGCTGCGCACCGAGATCCGCGACCTGGTCTCCGGCGCCGAGCAGTCGCTGGGATTCCGCCCCGAGCTGCGACTGGACGGCCCGGTCGACAGCGCGGTCCCCGACGACCTGCGACCGGACCTGCTGGCGGTGATCCGGGAGACGCTGTCGAACGCGGCGCGGCACGCCCGGGCGTCGGCGGTGCGGGTGGGCGTGCAGGCCGGCAACGGGCGAGTGACGGTCACGGTGACCGACAACGGCGTGGGCACCGCCGACGCGGAGCCGCGTGGCGGACTGGTCAACCTGCGCGAGCGTGCGGAGCGACACGGCGGCACCTTCATGCTCCGGACGGCCAGCCCGACCGGCACCGAGGCCGTGTGGTGGGTGCCGGTCTGAGTCAGTGCGGCTTGTGCTCGCCCAGCAGGCGGGTGGCGAGCACGGCCGCCTGGGTGCGCCGCTCCAGGCCGAGCTTGGCCAGCAGGCTGGAGACGTAGTTCTTCACCGTCTTCTCGGCCAGGAACATCCGCCCGGCGATCTCCCGGTTGGTCATCCCCTCCGCGATGTACTCCAGGATCCGTCGCTCCTGCTCGGTCAGCGACTTCAGCTCGCGCGGCTCCTCCACGCCGTGCCGGATCCGCTCCAGCACCCGCGCCGTCACCGCCGGGTCCAGCAGCGACTGCCCGGCCGCCACCCGCCGCACCGCGTCGACCAGGTCATTGCCGCGGATCTGCTTGAGCACGTAGCCCGCGGCGCCCGCCATGATCGCGGCGAACAGCGCCTCGTCGTCCTCATACGAAGTCAGGATCAAACCCTTGATCGAGGAATCAACCGCTCGTATGTCCCGGCACACGTCGATGCCGCTGCCGTCCGGCAGCCGCCCGTCCAGGATCGCCACGTCGGGCCGAAGGGCGGGGATCCGTCGGGCGGCCTCCTGCGCCGATCCGGACTCCCCCACCACCTCGATGTCGCCCTCGGCCTGCAGCAGGTCGGCCAGGCCACGCCGAACGACCTCGTGGTCGTCGAGGAGAAAGACTCTGATCACCCCTTCTTTGTACCGACTCAAGGGCCCTTTGTCACAGGGCCGGCCGGCGGCAGGGCCGCGGGACTAAGGTCCCGTGGTGCTGAACGGGTGCGACCGGTGCCATTGGGACCCGGAAAGGTCGGTGTCATCCAGCTCATACGTCAGGTGGTCGTCGACCGCCACCACGCCGGGCACCGAGGCGACCAGTTGGACGGTCAAGCTCGCTATGGTCCGCCGGTCGACGTGCCCGCGTAGAGCGACCACGCCGTTGCTGACCTTGACGTCCACCACCAGCGGCTCGAGCCACAACGTGCGCAGCAGCACCTCGTTGGTGATGTCGTCCCGCAGGTCCTCATCCGTACGCAGGTGCACCTTCAGCAGGTCGGCACGGGAGATGATACCGGTCAGAACACCGTCCTCGGTCACCACCGGAAGCCGCTTGACACCCTTCTCGGTCATCAGCCGCGCGGCGGCGTGCAGCGAAGTCTTCGGTTCCGCCGTCACCGCCGGTGAAGACATCAGCTCCCACGCGACCGTCCCCTCGCCCTTCTCCCGGGGCGAGCGCCGGCGGGTGGGAAAGAACCGGCGGTGGGCCACGGCGCCGGCGAACTCGACCTTGTAGAGCAGGTCCGCCTCGGAAACGACACCGACCACCTTCCGTGCCTCGTCCACGACCGGCGCCGCGCTGATCCGGCGCTCGGCGAGCAGCTGCACTATGGCGCGATAGGTAGCGCCCCGGGAAACGGCCACGACGTCGGTGGTCATGACATCCGCGATCGTCCACTTTCTCATGACCCTCTCCTTCCAGGTTCGCCCGCCGGGGACGACGGGCCTCCTACTACATGGCACGCCGTCCGCGACCAGCCCGGCAGGGTCGGAGGACCCGGTAACGGCAGGCAAGCGGCCCTTCAACGGAAGAGCGTGCCGGGATCGGATGGATGCATCGCCCCGCCTATGGAGGAGACGACATGGTTGCCGTACTCGACCGTCTACGTGCCGGGCTGCTGCCCCTGGAGCGGGCCGTGCGCGCCGCGACCGACCACGACATCGCCATCGAGGAGTACGCCGAGCGGGACAGGTTCGTGCTCCGCGCGGAGCTACCCGGCCTGGATCCCGCCCATGACCTCAGCGTCTCTGTGTTCGACGGCCAGCTGAAGATCGACGTCGAGCGGGTGGATTGGCACCGCCACCGCGGGTCGGAGTTCCGGTACGGCGCGTTCAGCCGTACGGTCCGGCTCCCCCGCCGGGCCGCCGAGGACACCCTCACCGCCACGTACGAACGGGGTGTGCTGCAGGTTTCGGTCACCGTGGAGCCGGTGCCGCCGATTAGCCGCAGCGTCCCGGTCCGCGCGCCATGACCGGAACCTGCCAACGCGGCCCCTCATGCCCTCCCGGTCGGGACCTCCGGCCCTTCAGCCGCCGCCGGTACCGGGGGCACCGTTGGCTAGACCGGACAGGAGGCCGTACCCATGACGACCCACCACATCATCGAACCGCTCGCCGAGGCCGCCCAGCGCGCGCTACGGGCGCCGTCGGCGTTCAACTCCCAGCCATGGCGCTGGCGGGTGGACGCTGGTGTGCTGGAGCTCTACGCCGACCGGACGCGGCAGCTGGCCGTCACCGACCCCGACGGTCGCCTACTGACCCTGAGCTGCGGCGCCGCGCTGCACCACGCCCGGGTCGCCCTCACCGCCGCCAGATACCAGGTCGACGTGGTCCGGTTCCCCGACTCGAACGACCCCGACCTGATCGCCCGCCTACGCGTCACCGGCCCCTGTGAGCCAACGGACCGCGAGGTGGCGCTCGACGAGGCCATCCCGGACCGGCGCACGGACCGGCGGGCGTTCGGCGAGCAACCGGTGCCACCCGAGACACTGGCCCGGCTCCGCGCAGTGGTGGAAGCCGAGGGCGCCTTCCTGCACGTCGTACGCCCCGACCAGATGCCGATGCTCGCCGTCGTCACAGCTGGCGCCGCCGCGAGCGAGGTGGCCGATCCGGCGTACCGGGACGAGGTGCACCACTGGACCCACCGTCCACCATGGACAGGCGATGGAGTCCCGGCCACGGTCGCGGTCCGCCAGGCGCCCCGCCGGGTGATGCTGCGCGACCACGCGCTGGGCGGCGAAGCGGGCCTGGAGCCGGGCGGCGGCAACGACCGTGGGGCCGCCTACACGGTCCTGTTCGGGCGCGACGACACCCCGCGGTCCTGGCTGTGCGCCGGTGAGGCGCTGTCCGCGCTGCTGCTCACCGCGGTGCTGGAGGGCCTGTCTGCCGCACCGATCTCGGACGCGATCGAGCTCGCCTGGCCGCGCCGGCTCATGCGTGACCTGCTCGCCGGCGTCGGCCAGCCGTACCTGGTGGTCCGGCTCGGCGTCCCTGCCGAGTCCGACGTGCTGCCGTCGGTCCCCCGGCGTGCCCCGGACGAGGTCATCGAGCTCGCGGAACGGAAGGAGTAGGCCGTGCGACCCACGATCCTGGTCGGCCTGGGCGGCAGCGGCGGCTGGCAGGCCCTGGCCTGGGCGATCGACGAGGCGACCACCACCGGAGCGGATCTGGCACTGCTGCACGCGTGCCCGCCGGACTCCCCGCTGGGCACCCGCGCGCCCTCACCCTCGCTGGCCATCATCGAGCTGTTCGACCCGTCGCTGGCTCGCGCGATCGCGAGCACCCGGGCACGCCTCGGCGCCGACCGGGTCCAGTTGCGGCTGCTGCCCGGCCGGCCCGGCCCGCTGCTGGCCACCGCGGCCGCGCGCGCCGACCTGGTCGTCGTGGGCCCGCCGGCACGGCGGCATCGTGGCGGCTACGGCAGCACCACCCATCACGTGCTGGCCCATGCCCCCAGCCCGGTCATGGTGGTGCGACCGATCTCCGCCGGGTACGACGCCCCGCTGCTCGGCCACGTGGTCGTCGGCGTGGACGGCCACGGCGACCCGGGCCCGGCGCTGGAGTTCGCCTTCGAACGGGCCGCCAGCCACCGCTGCGTCCTGGCCGCCGTCCACGTGACCGGTCGCCGGCGCGAGGACTACTGGTTCGACGAGAGCACACTCTCCACGCACTTCTCCGCCGAACCGGCCAGCCTCGAACTGCTGCAGCGCGCGGTCGAGCCGTGGATGCGCAGGTACCCGCAGGTCCTCGTGAAATGCGCGGTATTCGGCGGCCGGCCGCTGCCCGGGCTGATCCGTGCCGCGCACGGCGCCCGCCTGCTCGTGGTCGGCGACCACGGCCACGGACAGCTCGGCCCGGCGGGGCGGGCCTTGCTCGGCAGTGTCGCGCACGGCGCTGTGGACGAGGCCACGGGACCGGTCGCGGTCGTACGCGCGGCGGTCCACGCTGCGGCGGGAGCGGCCCTCGGGTCGCCGCAACGGGAAGGAGCCACACCGTGATCACCACCGGATACAGCGCCGCCGTCCTGGAGCGGGCGGTGCGGGCCGCCATCCGCGCGCCGTCCATGCACAACAGCCAGCCGTGGCGGTTCCGGCTCCGGGACGGCGGCATCGACGTCCGCGTGGATCGCGACCGGCCCCTCCCCGCCGCCGGCCACGGGCACCTCGGCGACTGGGCCGCGCACCTCGCCTGCGGCGCCGCGGTCTTCAACCTCCGGCTGGCTTTGGCAGCGGAGGGCATGCCCGCGCGGGTGCGGCTGTGTCCGGACCCGGACGACGCGGACGTGGTCGCCCGGCTCGAGCCCGGCAGCCCTGCCACGCCCAGCCCGGCCGAGCTGGACCTGCTGGCTGCTGTGCCGCACCGGCACAGCAGCCGGCTCCCGTTCTTCCCGCAAGCGGTGCCCGGCGAGACCCGCTGGCGGCTGGTCCAGGCCGCCCGGACCGAGGGCGCCTGGCTGGAGCTCGTGGTGGGCACCGCGGCCGTCGAGGCCCTGGGCCAGCTGGCGCACAGCGCCAACCGCGTCCTCGAGCGCGACCCCGGCTACCGGGACGAGATCGCCCGCTGGACCCGCGGCGGGCCTGCCCCGGACGGCGTGCCCGCCCGCGCCGGCGGGCCGGTCGCCGAGCCACAGGACCTGCTGCCCCAGCGGCCGTTCGGCGACCGTACCCGCGCGCCGGGCCGGGACTTCGAGCCGGAACCGCTCGTCGCCGTCCTTGGCTCCGCCGGGGACACCGCCGTCGACCGGATCACCGCCGGACAGGCCCTTCAGCGGGTACTGCTAACCGCCACCGACGCGCGCCTAGCCGCCTCGATGCTGTCCCAGCCGATCGAGGTGCCTGCCGCCCGCGAACGGCTCCGCACCGCGCTGGGCCGGTTCGGGATCCCGCAGATGGTCATGCGGATCGGGTACGGCCAGCCGGGCTGGCCCACGCCGCGCCGCCACCTCGCGGACGTCATAGACGACTGGGACGGCGCCGCCGTCCCCGGTACGACCACCTGACCATCCACTGTGCCGCCTGGCCCACGGCTTTGCGGGTCCAAGGTCCCGCCGCACTCCCGTCGGCCGGCCCTGCCCCGGAACACCTGCGAGGCGTGGACTGTAGGTAGCCCGCCGTAGCGCGGGACCACCGAGAAAGGAAGGTGGAACCATGACCGCGATGGCCGAGCGGCCCACCGCCCCGAAGACCACTCCGGTGGTCCGGGCCCCGGAAACCACCGCACAGAAGGCCGCCCGCTACGTGTGGGCCGGCGTCCGTATCGCCCTGGGCTGGACGTTCCTGTGGGCGTTCCTGGACAAGACCTTCGGCCTCGGCCACGAGACGCCGGAGAAGAGCGCCTGGATCAACGGCGGATCGCCGACCAAGGGCTTCCTCGGCAACGCCGCCGCCGGCCCGTTCGAAGGCTTCTACCACGACATCGCCGGCGCCGCGTGGGCGGACTGGCTGTTCATGATCGGCCTGGCCGGCATCGGCCTCGCGCTGATCCTGGGCATCGGCGTCCGCATCGCCGCGGTCGCCGGCAGCGTCCTGTACGTGATGATGTGGACGGTCGTGCTGCCCCCGGAAAACAACCCGTTCCTCGACGACCACCTCATCAACGCCGGCGTCCTGGCCGGACTGGCCCTTGTCGGTGCCGGCACCACCCTCGGACTCGGCAAGTACTGGGCGAGGCTCCCGATCGTCAAGCGGGAGGCCTGGCTCAAGTAGCTGCGAATCCACTACAGGATGGGGCGCCACCGCCAGGTGGCGCCCCATCCGTATGTGTCCATGAAGGACAGTCGATCCGTTGTTCAGCCGCCTAGCGCTGAGAGGTCGCGGACGATCGTGCGGGCCTGCCGGCGGCCGGCGGCGCTTCGCACGAAGGAGTTCGCCGGCACGACGACGACCGGGCAGCAGGCGTGCGCGGCGCAGTAGCGCGCGGTCGACGGGCGGAACAGCCGCCGCCACCAGCTCCGCTGGGATGTGCCGACGAAGAGCAGGTCGTTGTCGCGGTAGGCGTAGTCGACCAGCGCGCTCCACGGGCGCCCGGCGATGGCGGTGATGAGCACCTGGGCGTCGTGTGGTACGGCACCCATCGCGGCGCCGAACGCCGCGAGAGCCTCGACCCGCGCCTGCTGGCCGATCTCGCCATCACAACCGGCGGCGCCGCCCTGCCAGGAGGAGTCGCAGCTCCATACCCGTAAGGCGTGCAGGACGACCCCGCGCCGGCGGGCCTCGGCGACCGCGAGGCGCAGCGCGCGCAGGCCGGCGAGCGAGGCGTCCACTCCGACGATGACGCGGCCGGGATTCTGGCGAGGCATGGTATCCCCCTTCAGGTGGTGCCGCGCCTTGACGCTAAGCGTTCAGCCGGTCCGGGCGACAGAGGCGGAGGACCCGCGAACGAAGGGGCTACGGTCCATCCCGCGCCGGCGAAGGTCACGGAAGTCGCTGACCATCGGCCCTACAACGATTCCCGCACTTGGCATAGCGTCCACAGTAGAGAGTCGGTTGGAGGACGCCATGACTACCTACCCCATCCTCGTCGGATACGACGGATCCGCAGGGGCGCGTGCCGCCCTCGGCTGGGCGCTGGACGAAGGCGCCCGCACCGGTGCGCCGGTCACCGCCATGTTCGTGTTCGAGTGGCTCGCCGTCGCCGGTCCGATCGCGCCCGGTCCGCGAAACTGGCCGGACAGAGGCGCCCGCGAGGACGCGCAGAAGCTCGTCGACACCGCCGTCGCCGACGCCTTCCAGACCCATCCCCGGGTGGCCGTGACCGGTGAGGTCGTGGGTGGCTCGGCCGCGATCATCCTGCAGGAGCGCTCGCGTGAGGCACGTCTGATGGTCCTCGGCAGCCGGGGTCATGGCGGCTTCGCCGAGCTGCTGCTGGGTTCAACTACCGTCGCCGTGTCGGCACACGCGCACTGCCCCGTCGTGGTCGTGCGGGGGGTGGACGAGCCGGCCGGCGGCCCGGTCGTCGCCGGTGTGGACGGTTCTGACGGTGCGTTGCTCGCCCTGCGGTACGCGTTCGAGCAGGCGTCCGCCCGCGGCACCGGCTTGCGCGTGGTCCGGGCCTGGGTGCCGCCGTTGCCGCGATGGCGGCCCGTGGACTACGACCTGGAGGAGCAGGCCACTGCCGAGCGCGTCGAGCTCGACGAGCTGCTGGGCAGCTGGCGCGCCAAGTATCCGCAGGTCGAGGTGGCGGTCGACGTGCTGACCGGCCCAGCCGGAAAGGTGATGGTCGACGCGACCCGCGGCGCTCAGCTGGTCGTGGTCGGCTCCCGCGGTCGCGGCGGCTTCCGCGGGCTGTTGCTCGGCTCGATCAGCCAGCAGCTGCTGCACCATGCTCACTGCCCGGTGGCGGTCGTCCGGGAGCTGCCCTCGGCCGTCGACTGAGCCGGTCGACAGCGTGCCGTCGCACGCTAAGCCTAGCGGCGGGCTATCCGGCCCGCCGCTGCGGGCCTCCTGGCCCGTGTCCGCCTCGTCTCCGGCCGTCCACTCTGGAGTGTAGGAGCCTGCGCGAGACGACGCGCCCCCTCCCGTTCCCTCTCACGGCGCGCCGCCTCGGTCGGCGTTCCGCCATGAGCAACGGATGACAGGTCCCGGTGGGGTGGGTCCGACGGCCCTACCTCCGCCGGGGCCGCGCCCCGCACGCTGAAACTGATCGAAGGGAGGCGCGTCATGGCCGTGGAGCCCATGGGTCCGGTGGTCGTCGGCGTCGACGGGTCGTACAGCGCTCTACGGGCGGTTGACTTGGCCGCCGAGGAGGCGGCCGCTCGGCTCACCCCGCTCGTCGTCGTGCACGTCCAGAATCAGCCCGAGGACGGCGAGGAAATCCTTGACATCGCCGCCGCGCGTGCGCTGGCGGAGCACGCCGGGCTCGCCGTCAGCACGGTCGCCGTCGTCGGCGATCCGGCCCACGCGCTCCTCGCGCGCTCGCGGGACGCGTACCTGCTGGTGCTCGGGCACCGCCGCGATCCGCGCTTCCCCGCCCTGCCCGCCGGTCCGGTGACCGCTCGTGTCGTGAATGAGGCCGTGTGTCCGGTGATGGTGCACCGGCCGGTCGACCCGGAACGCACAGCGCCGAGCCCTCGACCCGTGCTGGTCGGCGTGGACGACTACCCGCGGGCCGAGCCGGTGGTCGGGTTCGCGTTCGAGCAGGCCGCCCTGCGTGGGGCACCGGTATTGGCCCTGCACGTACGCCCGTGGAAGGAGCCGGAGGCAGGCGAGATGCTCCACGAGGCGGTGTCCGCCTGGACAGGCAAGTACCCCGACGTGCCGGTCCACCTGAGCCTGCGGTACGGGCGGCTGGCCGTGCCGACCCTCGCGACGGCGTCGCTGGACGCCCAACTCGTCGTGGTCGGCTCGACCCGGCACGGCGCACCGGGACCATTCGGTCGCGGCCTGGTGACGCATGCCATGGTCGACCTGGCCGGCTGCCCGGTGGCGGCGGTACCGCTGCCGTAGTCCCGTGACGAGGTCAAGGAGGCCGACATGACCGCGATGAAACGCTGGAACGTGGAGATCCTCATCGGTGAGGTCGACCACCGGACCTACGCCGAGGCGCAGCTGTACGACGAGATCCGGGACGACCTGGTGGGCACCGGACAGGCGCGGCTGCGTCCCGCGGAGCCGGACATCCCCGAGATCGGTGACGAGATCGCCGTGGCCCGGGCGCTGTCGGACCTGGGCCACCGCCTGCTGGTCGCCGCGACGGGCGACCTGGAGGACGCGACCCATGAGCACGTGAGCCTGGAGCGTTGACCATGACCGCCCGCGCGCGGCGCATACCACGGCTGTCTGCGGAGACACTGGACGTGTGTCTGCACGCCGCCGTCGCGGCGCCGTCCATCCACAACACCCAGCCTTGGTTCTTCCGGGTACGCGGACGGGAGATCGAGGTGTGGGCGGACCGGAACCGGCAACTGTCCATCTTGGACGCGACCGGCCGACAGATGTTCATCAGCGTAGGTGCCGCGATCTTCAACCTCCGGCTCGCCATGCTCGCCCACGGCCGGATCCCGGTCCTGCGCCTGCTGCCCGAGCCCGGCCGCCACGAGCTCGCCGCCCGGATCCAGGCCGGCCCCACGACGGCCGCGAGCCCGACGGCGGCGGTACTGGCGGCGGCGATCTCGCAGCGCCACACCAACCGTCACCCGTTCCACCCCGCCGCCATTCCCTCGCCGGTGCTCGACGACCTGATCGGCGCCGCTGCCGTCGAAGGCGCACGGCTCACGGTCGCCGACCCGATCATCCGCGATGCGATCCTCTCGCTCACCTGGACCGCGGATGAGGTCCTCGGCCGGAACGCGGCCTACCGTGCTGAGCTGGATAGGTGGGCAGGCGGCGGGCCGGACCGGCGTGACGGGATACCGGCGTACGCGTACGCGCCGAGGGACACGACCGGGAGGCTGCCGTTGCGCCACTTCGGGTCATCGCCCGAGGCGGGCGCGTTCGAGCGGCGCCCGACGATCGTCCGGCTGACGACCCATGACGACACACCGTACGACTGGATCCGCGCCGGGCAGGCGTTGCAGCGGGTGCTGCTCACCGCGACGACGCGGCGGCTGGCCGCTTCCCCGGTGAACCAGGCGCTGGAGGTGGCCCAGCTGCGACGGCTGGTCAGCGGCCAGGGATACGCCCAGATGGTGCTCCGGATCGGGTACGGCGACCCGTCGCGTGGCATACCGCGGCGCGCTCTGCGGGACGTCCTCGACAACGAGGCGACAACCGTGGCGAGACAGTCGTGAGCCCGATCGGGCAGCGAGCGCGGCCGGTCCGGCTGAGCGCGCTCGACATGATCAACCTGTCGGTCGAGACGCCCGACACTCCCATTACCATCGGGGCGGTGCTGATCCTCGACGGCCAGGCGTTGCGCGGCGCCGACGGGTGCCTACCACTCGCCGCGATCCGGGCGGCCATCGAAGGCCGGTTGGCCGACGCGCCTTCGCTGCGCCGCGTCGTCCGGCCGGCGGGCCCCTTGGCGGGCCGCCCGGTGTGGATCGACGATCCGGCGTTCCGCATCGACCGGCACGTGCTGCGTGCCGAGGTGCCGCGGCCGGGCGACGAGGCGGCGCTGCTACGGTTGGCGGCGGGCTTGATGAGCGGGGTGCTCGATCGCACCTATCCGCTGTGGCGGATCTGGTTGGTGACCGGGCTGGACGGGGACCGTGTGGCGGTGGTCGTCAAGCTGCACCACGTCCTCGCGGACGGCCTCGCGGCGATCCAGCTCATCATGTCCACTGTGGACATCCATTTTGCGGAGGGGTCGGAGCCGGCTCGGCCGTGGTCCCCGTCGCCCCCGCCGAGCTGGCACCAGCTGGTGGCGGACAACGTCCGGGCTAGGCTCGCCGCGATGCGGCGGTTCGCCCCCTGGTCGAGCCTGCGGCGGCTGGTTTCTGCGTTGCACGTTCACCGGCGGATGCTGGCCACGCTGCGGCACGCCGCGCGGACCTCGCTGAACGCGCCGGTCGGTCCACGCCGGCGGCTCGCGGTGCTGCGGATCGACCTGGCCGAGGCCAAACGGTTGGCCCATCGCCACAACGGCAAGGTCAACGATGTCGTCCTGAGCCTCGCGACGGCCGGCGTACGGTCGCTGCTGCACGCGCGCGGCGAGCCGGTCGACGAGCTGTGGCTGCATGCCACCGTCGCGATGTCCCTGCGTACGCCGGGGCAGGCACCGGAGACCGGCAACCACACCGGCGGAGTCGTCGTCCGGCTGTCCGCCGGTCAGACCGATCCGGGCGTACGGCTCTCGCTGGTGGCGACGCGGTCCGCGCGCGCCAAGCGCGACCAGCCACCTACCACCGGAAACGCGCTGCTGGTGTGGCTGGCCCGGCTAGGGCTCGCCGGCCTCTTCAGCCGCCACCAGCACATGGTCCACTTTGTGGAGAGCAACATCGCGGGACCTGCCAAGCCGATCCACGTGCTCGGCGCCCCGCTGCTGGACGTGATACCGATCGGCAATCTTGCCGGCAACCTCGGCGTCTCGTTCCTGGCCATGTCCTACGCGGGGCGGCTGGTCATCACCGTCCACGCGGATGCCGACCGGTTCCCGGACCTGCCGGCCCTGCTGGCCGGGATGCGGCGGGAATGGGCTGTGCTGTGCGCGGACCGACCCGGTGCCGGGTCCACCCCGCAAGTCGTCGGCTTATGCCGACCGCCGGGTTATGCCGAGCGCGGTTGGGTAGCTGCTGGTCGGGTGCGTATCCGTTCTGGGATGGTCGGCATAATACGGGGG
>Ga0214467_1000191_pt1 | contig 16726 bp, 12 predicted proteins | sample RVTome_8_FD_187339 | JGI IMG/M metagenome (GOLD analysis project Ga0214467, IMG submission 187339) | Soil microbial communities from uranium-contaminated site in the Upper Colorado River Basin, Wyoming, United States - RVT160D0 HiSeq ...
CGACGGGCCGGCGTTCATGCTGCGCGCCGCGCAACGGCTCGCGACGCTCGACCCCGTCCGCTCGCGGGACAGCTACCTGGAAGCACTTGAGATGGGCTTGCTCGTCGGGCGCGCGACCGGCGTGAAGGACATGGTCCTGGCTGCGGCGAAGTCCTCGCCGTCACATGACCCGGACATCCTGGACGCGTTGACCGCGCTGGAATCGGAGGGGCACCACGTGGGGGTGCCCCTGATCCGGCAGGCCCTCGACGGCCCGGCAGGTCCCCTGTGGACCCGGTATCCCGCGCTCGCGGTCGCGCTCGTGGCCGAACTGTGGGACCCGGACACCCACGTGACGATCACCGAGTGGCTGATAGAGAACGGCCGCGAGTCGGGCTCACCGTCCATGCTGCGGTTCGGCCTCGCGCAGGCCGCCTCCGCCGCCGCGCTGGCGGGCGACCTCGACAAGGCGATGGCCGCGATCGCCGAGGAGGAGGCCATCACCGATGCCACCGGAGCGCCTCCGACCATCTACCACCGGCTGCAGCTGGCCGCGATGCGCGGACGCCGCGAGGACGCGGCCGAGCTGTTCGAAGCCGCCACGGCAACGGCCACCGGCTTGGGACTGCTGGTCGCCAACGTCCACTGGGCGGGCGCTGTGCTGCACAACGCTCTGGCCGAGTATCGGCAGGCACTGGCCGCCGCCCAGCGAGCCACCGCCCACGCAGACCTCTTCATCGCCGGGTTCTCCCTACCGGAGCTGGTCGAGGCGGCCGCCCGGTGCGGCGAACGCGAAGTCGCCGTTGCCGCGCTGGCGTCGCTGACCGAACGCACCGCTGCCAGCGGGACCCCGACGGCCCTGGGCATCGCGGCCTACGCGCGGGGGCTGGTGACCGGAAAGGAGGACGACTACCGGGAAGCGATCGACCATCTCGCCGGCAGCCGGTTGCTACCCTACCGGGCCAGGGCCCACCTGCTGTACGGGGAATGGCTGCGACGTGAGGGCCGCAGGCAGGACTGCCGCCCTCACCTGCGTACCGCGCACGAGCTGTTGTCGAATGCGGGGCTCGAGGCGTTCGCCCGGCGCGCCGCGGACGGGCTGCACGCCACCGGCGAGACAGCGCGCAGCCGCTCCGGTCACGCCCGTGACCAGCTCACCATGCAGGAGATGCACATCGCTCGGCTCGTCGCCGCCGGCGCGACGTCGAAGGAGGTCGCGGAGCGGCTGTTCATCAGCCCTCGCACCGTCGACACGCACCTGCGTAACATCTTCCGCAAGCTGGAAATCACCTCACGCAGGCAGCTCAAGGACCTGCCCGACCTGCGACCGTCCGCGTAGATCTGGCCGACGGCGCAAGCGCGGCATCGCCTCGCGCCGCCGGCTCTGACTCACGGAACGAGGATCACCTTTCCAGCCACCGTGCGCGACTCGGCCAGAGCCAGTGCCGAGGCAGCCTCGGCCAACGGGAACTCCGCGGCGCCCGTACGGCATCTACGACGTCGGCGCCGATACCGGGTTCGTCACGGTCGGCGTCGACCACGACACCGCCCAGTTCGCCGTCAACACCATCGGCACCTGGTGGGACCTGGTCGGCCGACCCCGCTACCCCAACACCCAACGACCACTGATCACCGCCGACTGCGGAGGTTCCAACGGCTACCGGCTACGGGCCTGGAAGGTCGCCCTAGCCGCCCCGGCCGAGGAGACCGGCCCGCACATCACCGTATGCCACTACCCGCCCGGCACCTCGAAATGGAACCGGATCGAACACCGGCTGTTCTCCTTCATCCCCACCAACTGGCGCGGCCGGCCCCTGACCGACTACCAGGTCATCATCGAAACCATCGCCGCTACCACCACCAACACCGGCCCTGCAGGTCCACACCGTACTCGACCCACACACCTACCCGACCGCAGTGAAAGTCAGCAAAACCGACATCGACGCGGTCCCCATCACCCGCGACACCCTCCACCCCGAACGGAACTACACAATCCACCCCCGAACCACAAACGCCACCCAAACAGACCAAGGAATTCCCCGCCGAGCCCTTAGTTCGAATGCCATCTGCTCGGTGCTCGGTAGGCCAAATATGGGAGTGCGCGCCTCGGCCCTACCATGCCGACCGCTTCGTCCCTCGTGGGCCGCCAGGGCACGGCCGACAGCCCGCCTCCGGAGGCGCACGAGCCGCTCGTGGCATGGCTCAGGCGGCTCGGTCCCGCAGCGGTTCACCGCCGTCTCGGCCGACCAGACGTCGGCGATCCACGCGTTCGACTTCCACCGTGTGACGAACTACCTCGCATGCCACCGGTCGCCGCGGAGCTTTGGACCGCGGTCGAAGAATCCTCGAAGACACTTCCCGACCAGGAGTGCTCAGGGCACCCGAACGGGCAGCTTCGCCGGCCGTACCTTGACAGGAGCCCGCGCACCGGGGACGGTCGGTCTGTTCATCGGTGTAAGTCAATGTTCGTTTGGTGGGTGGGATGAGAAAGTCGCTCAGGGCAGTGGTGGCCGCCGTCGTCGCCGTGGGTGCGGCGGTCGTCGGGATCGTGCACGCGGGCACCGCGGGCGCGGCCGCCGGCTGCCGGGTGAGCTATGTCGTCAACAGCCAATGGGCCGGCGGCTTCAGCGCCAGCGTCGCCATCATCAACCTTGGCGACTCCATCGACGGGTGGACGTTGCGGTTCGCGTTCCCCGCCGTCGACCAGCAGGTCGCGCAAAGCTGGAACGCCCGCTGGACCCAGTCGGGCCAGCAGGTCAGCGCCGCCAGCCTCGACTGGAACGCCGCTCTGGGCACCAACCGATCGGTGAGCGTCGGCTTCATCGGCCGCTGGTCGGGCAGCAACCCAGCGCCCACGTCGTTCACCCTCAACGGTGTGCCGTGCACCGGCGGCATCCTGCCAAGCGTGACGCCGAGCCGCACGACATCGACGCCGCCGGTCGCCGACTGGCCCGCGATCGTCGCCTTGCTGAGCCCAGTGCCCGGAGCGGTGTACACCACGCCCGACACCATCCCGCTCGCGGCCACCGCGACCGTCGGCGGCGGCCACTCCATCACCTCGGTGACGTTCCGGGTGGATGGCGTGACGGTGGCCCAGGGCGTCCGGACGACCGGCGACCGCTTCGAGGCACAGTGGACACCCCCGGCCGTGGCGGCCGGCACCAGCCGCACCTTCGTGGTGTCCGTCTCGGCCGGCACCAGCCAGTCGCTGTCCGGCGGCGCGCCACCCGTCCTGGTCACGGTCGCCACGCCGGCACCCGGAAGCGCTAACCACCCACCCGCGGTGGCCCTGCGCAACCCGAGCGGACAGACGTTCTTCCTCGAACCGACGGCGGTCACCCTGGCCGCCGACGCCACCGACGCCGATCCCGGAGACGTCATCAACCGCGCCGAGCTCTATCTCGGCACGACCCTGGTCGCCACGACGGCGACCAACAGCGGCCTGCACTACCAGTTTCCGGCGAACCTGGCCGCCGGCACCTCCTACACCTTCACCGTGCGCGTCTACGACTCCAACGGCGGCCTCGGCATCTCCAACCCACTGACCCTCAGCGTCCGGTAGCCCGTCGACGCGTTGGCAACCAACGTTTCCAGGTCCGCCAACCCGGAAGCGCGCCGGATCCAGAGAGCTTCGAAGTATGTGCGAACGAGGTTCCCGGGCTGTCAGCAGAGGACAGTCGCTCCGCGCCGGAGACCGCGGCGGTCGGTCCGAACGTCGGCCGCCGCCGGCCCGTGGCCTAGTCGCCGGCGGCGGTCGAGGTCGGCGCCTGGTCTGCGCCGACCGGCCCGGTGTCGAAGATCGCGCCGCCAACCGCCGGCGCTGCGCACGCGCGTTCCAGAGGGCACGCTCGAGGGGCGATGGAATACAGCAAGAAGCACGACGGAGAGTCAGCGTCCACCGCTCAGGCGCTACGATGCCAACCGGCATCAATGCGTATGCCCGTAAGGGGATCGTTCGCCGAGATTGGGCGTGAACCAGTGCTTTGCTGAACGGGCGACGCGAGGGATCGGCCGGCCATCCATGCCCGATGGAGTCAGTTCAGAGTTCAGGGCTGCAGTGGCACCCGGCGGAGGCGGATCGTCCGCCGGGTGATCCGCCACCCGGCTGGCCCGGCGCGGAGCACGTCTTCGTAGACGACGCTGCCGCAGTGCCCCTTGGCGCCGATGCCGATGCCCTTGCTGATCGCGTGGATGGTGCCGTCGTCGCCCTCGGACAGCACGATGTTGGTCACATGGTGCCCGACTGGGTGTTCCTGGATCGCCCGGATGGCGTCGTTCATCGCGGCCAGTCCGGTCCGCACGCCGAGCCCGAAGTCGCTGAGGTCGAACTCCGCGTCCGGCGTGAACAGTTCGTCCATCCGGTCGAACGCGCCGCAGTCGGTGAGATGGCCGTGCATGTTGATCAGATCGGTGATGGCTTGCCGGTCGCTTGCGATGAGAGCCATGAGGTCCTCCCGTATGATCGAACTGGGGGCGTCCCCATTTAAATGGGGACCACCCCGTTTTGGCAAGCGCATCCTTCGCGAAGGAGGGGCCATGGCCCGAGCGGACGCCACGCGCAACGCCGACCGCTTGCTCTCTGCGGCCCGGGAGTTGGTCACCGAGCGAGGCGCCGAGGTGCCGATGGACGAGGTGGCGAAACGCGCCGGCGTCGGCAACGCCACCCTCTACCGCCATTTCCCGACCCGGGCCGACTTGCTCGTGGCGGTCTACGCCGACGAGATTGATCGCCTGGCCCGCCTGGGCGCCGACGCCGATCTGTTCACCTGGCTCGACGCGTATGTCGAGCATGTGACGACCAAACGCGCCCTGGCTATGGCCGCGATCGAGGGGCCGCCCGGGCGGGGCGCTGAGCTGTCCGGGCGCTGGCATCAGACGATCATGGAGACCGCCACCGCGCTCGTGGCCCGGGCGGCACCGGACCTGCGTCCCGGACTGACCGCAAGAGACCTCCTCGCCCTGGCCACCGGCGTGGCCCTGACCGCGGCCGACCCCGCCCACGCTCGTCAACTGCTCGCTCTCGTACGCACCGGTGTGCAGGGCTGAATGGCGCACCGCTGTACGCGACCGAATGGGCGGACTCGGCGTCCGGATCTGCCGCAGATCGCGTCTGTGGCAGCTACCGGGTGAGGACGGATGCGTCGTATCCTCGGCTAGTGATTGAGCTCGGCAGCCGCCGGCGTTCTCAACCGCCGCCGCCACGCGTGGTCTGGGAGGCTTTGACCATGCCTCGGCTTGTCGGGGCACGTCAGTGGCTGGATCTGCAGCGCGACGAACGAGATCCCGAAGTGCTTGAGGCGCAGGAGCCTCACCGGGTGGTGTGGTCCTCAATCTGGCCGTCGCGGCCTCGTGACCGTGTCGTCTTTGAGATCACTCGGGCAGGGGAGGGAAGCGATCTGCGTTGGACGCTGGTTACCGACGACGAGGAGTGGCCTGCTGAGGAGGTCCTCGCTCATCTCAGGCATCGGATCAACCGTTTGATCAACGCCGACCTGCGCTTTTCTTTTGGACAGTAGGCGTCTTCTCCGCATTGTCCTGCCGCAGATGGTGCGCGGCGGCAGCCGTCACGAAGCCTGATCCGGTGCGCGCAAGTAGCCGCCGATAGCCGGGTCGGCCGGCCCTGGTCGAGACATCAAGAATCGATCTTGGCTTCCTCCTCTGTCGCCGACGGCGCGCGTACCTCAGGTGGATGGCGTGAAGCGTAAGGATCGCCACGTGGTCAGGGCCCAGTCGAGATCGGTTGGGCTGTCGGTCAGAAGGGCCACTTGAACGTAGGAGCCGGCTCGGACGGTGTGGGCGTATAGCGCCCAGTGTTCGCGTTCGCCGTACGTCTCGGCGTACCAGGAGGCGTAGCGCAGTTCCTCGGGGTCCGTGCCAGCTTCGCGGAAGCGGCGCTCCGGCGCTGGGTTGACGTCTTGGAGGAGCTCTTCCAGCACCTCTTCTGGGGAGCGGTGGGCTGGTGGGCCCCAGACATCGATCCAGATCGTGCGGATTGGCGGCCCGGGTGAAACCATCTGGAGGCTTCCGTCGACGGTCCGACTCTTGAAGGAGCCGTCCAGCTCGATACTCCACTCGCTGGTTAGACCACGTCTGGGCAACGAGATCTCCGTAGAGTCGGTTGGTCAAGTCGACGCCATACTCGCATGTCGGTGACCATTCGTCGGGGAATCGGGTGCGCTCTCATGCCGCTGCGAACGTACGTGGTGGTGACGGTCAGCAGGTCGAGTGGAACAGCCCTGCCCCGGCGGCGAGGTTGTTGTAGACGTGCACCGCGAAGCGTTCGCCACGCTGTCTAGCCGAGGCAACGACATGGTCTAGGCGAGCGGGTCACGTGGCGACGGGCTGCGACGAAGCTGCTCGCCCCGGACGACAAACTCGTCCGTGCCATCCTCTGCGGCGACGCCGTCGACCGCGGTGCTTACGACGATCAGGGGCGGCAGCGTATGGCAGCCGTGGTCGCAGTTGCCATCTCAGAGCCGTCGGCCAGGTCGAAGATCGGCGTCTTGTCGAGGAAGGACCACCATCGCCCGGCGGCGTCCCTCATTCGCGGACGCACCCATCCGGGGAACTCATCCGACGCTCGGGCAACGACCTCACCGGTCCATGACACCTGGTCGCCGGCCCGAAGCCGGTAGCCCAACCGCTGATCCACCCCCAGGCACGCCACAATCCCGTTCAGAGCGTCATCAAGGAAGAGCTGGAAGTGGAACGGTATGCCGTTCACCGCCGCCAGCCGTACTGGCAGGTCACCACAGGCGTCCAATGCGCGCACGGCCTCGACGAACCCGAGCGTCGGTATGCCCACCCGCCGAGTGTGTGCCTCGCGCACCGCATACGTCGACGCGAGCTCCGAAGCAGGCTTCCCCAGGTCGCTAACCCAGAACCGAGAACCGGCTAACAGTGCCCACCTACAAGCTACGACCGCCTCAGTATCCCCATTGAGAAGCCGGGCGAGCCGATCACGATCCACATCGTGAACCTACCGCAGGAGGGGCACTCCAACCTGTCCACATTCGCTGGTGGAGGCGTCATCGACATGTTCGAAGTACCGACCCGTTACTGCCCTCAGCCGGACCCGATGGTTCCACTCCGTATTCTCGACCGGGTCGGCGAGTCGACCAAGGCGCACTTACCTGCCGCAATCCGCTCGTCACTTTCGGTGACGGCGCTTCGGCTAATCGCACCGGAGGGGGGTCGTGGCTGAGTCGATGAGGAACCTGGCCCTGGGCAATGCCCGCGACGGACCCGGGTGCACTCTTCCGCGCGATCCGCGCGGTGCTGACCGCGAGATCGGATGCACGCTCATGCCGCGAGTCGCGCCGGCTGGTCGGCTGGCAGGTTCGATGATGCAGTGATGAGAGACGTTCCGATCCGCGACGACATGATTCGGCTTGGGCAGTTCCTCAAGTTAGCCGGCGTCATCGAATCGGGTGGTGAGGCCAAGTCCGCCATTGCCGCAGGCGACGTTGAGGTCAACGGCGAGACCGAGTTGCGTCGTGGTCGGCAGCTGCACCGTGGTGATGTCGTCGATATCGATGGTGAACGCCTTCGGGTGGCTTGAGACGGGATGCCGCGCTGAGTGCGCTGCGTGGGTCGCCGTCGTTGAGTTTGGCGGCGTCCGGGTGTGCCGCCGACCGAGGGTGCGGTTCCGGGTTGGTTGCCGGCGCCTCGCGATCGCTGATCTTGTCGACATCGACGGCGTGCTCATCCCGTTCCGGGCCCGGTCGACCGCGACACGTCATCGGAGCAGCGACGTGACAGCTGTTGGAGGTGCGTGTTGTACCAGCCGTGATGGAGACTTACCACCCGGTCCCGCGGATGATGATCAGCGAGTACATCGCCAAGTCAGACGGTCGCTATCTGGCGCTACAGCTTCCGCTGTCGGTCGGCTCCGCTGCGCCTCGATAGCCGACCGGATCGGTGGGTTGGCACTCCGCCACGACATCCGCTGTCGGATCGCCGGATACGCCGCAGGGCACCGCGACCGATTGTCATCGCCGCCGCACGGCAGATGCTGGCCGGTTCATCAACCGAGCACGCATGGCACGGCGAGTACCCGAGCACTCCAGGCGCGCCGCCTGGATCCTTGGGTTCGGGATTCTGAACAGGTATTGCTCGTAGGAGCTGATTGTGGAGTTTGGTGTAGGCGGCGGTGTCCCGGCCGAGGCGATCGCCGATCCGGCCCTCCGCCGCACGTTCGGGTTGGGTGTCAGCCATTGTTACGATCTTGGCCATGCGTCCCGAACCCGCCCCACCAGACCGGATCCGGCCCGCCGCAGGACGAGTGGCCGACCAGCGATTCACCCAAACGCCTCCGGTCGGGTTCGGCTCGTACGGATTGGGTCCAGCCGCGGCGCCGCCGGCCGGTTCCACCCGCTGGGCGGGAGCCTGGCCGGCGGGCAAGTCGGCTACAAGGACGGCGCTGGTGGTGCTGCTTGGCCTGGCTTTCATCGTGCTGAATACCGCCATCGCGTACGCCGCGGTAGGGTCGAAGGTCATTTCGATCGTGACCGGAGTCGTCTTCTGCCTGGTCTTCATGATCGTCGTACGTTTGCTGCATCGGGCGATGTGGCTGTCTTTGCTCTCGTTCATTCCCGGCCTGTTCGTGCTCGTGGGGTCGGTGGAACTCGCCCCCGACCTGGCGCTGGAGAATCGCGGCGTCCGTCAGGAGGTAACCGTCGTCGACGCTGAGGTCGCCGGTAAGCAGCACACGTTTACGCTTGAGGGTGAGGATGGGCCGCTCGGCGAGCCGCTGATCTTTCGGGGCAGCGCCCCCGGCTACCAGGTCGGCGACACCCTGACCGTTCTCACCGATCCGGATGATGTGATCGCGCTCAAGGAGGCCGATCGGGTCGACCCCACCGCCATGCTGAGGTCGCTGGTTCTCGGTGGCAGCGGCTGGACTTTCATCGCACTCATGGCCGGATGGCGTGGGCACGTCCGCCGCCGGGAAGGCCGGTTCGACACCCTGGTGATATAGCGCGAGCTGATCCAGCGGGAACGAATGAGCCGCACCACGCCTTCCGGTTACACGGACGCGTCGGTGATTCCTTCGACTCATGTGAAGTCAATTGCGGAGTGTTGCGTCTACTCGATCGAGGCCGTCTGACCACGGCCGGGCGGGGACGACGCGAACGCCTACCCGTGCTGCCCGAGCCGATAGCTCCGCTTCCATCTTCGCAACGTGGCCAACGTGGACCGGCTGGTGTTCGGGCATGTGCTGTACGCGCTGACCCATCCGAGGGCGTATGAGTTTGTTGGCCGCGCCTGGTCCGGATGTGGACGCGGAGGCGTTGCGCGCCGAACGCAAGACGATCCGCACCCGGCTGGACCCGATGGCCGAAGACGAAGTGCTCGGGCTGAAGACCCGCGCCCAGGTGATCTCCGCAACCGAGCGCGGCAACGCCCGCATCGCCGAGATCGACGAGTTTGTTGAACGCCTCGGTGACCACCGACCCGTTGGCCGCGGTGATCAACGCGCCGGACCCGGTAGCCGCATGGGACGGGTTGGAGCTGGCCGACCAACGCCTGTTCATCGACCGGTTGTGCACGGTGACGATGCTGCCGTCCGGGCGGCGCGGGCGGGGCTTCGACCCGACCACGGTGGACATCGCCCCCAAGCACACGCTCGGCCTGGGCGGCCTGGCTGGCGAGGCGCTGTCGTAGCAGCAGGCCGGGGGTAACCGGGGTAATGAACCGAGGTGACTGCGACGAGCGGTGGACATGCCGATCAGGCTTCCCGGTGCACCAGGTCACAGCCTGCCGACCAGCGGGACCGCCGCCGCGATGTCACGCGCGCCAACGGCAGCGAGGTTCAGGCGCCCGGCGGGTTCAGGGCGGTCGCTGAGTCTCGGATTACCAGTTCGGGTTCGGGGTCGGTGATGAGACCACCCGTGCCCGGCTGCCCTGCGATCAGGCCGTACAGCGCTTCGACGCCGGCCCAGCCGAGTTGGTACATGGGCATCCGGACCGCGGTCACGGCCGGGCGTAGGTGTTGCATCAGGTCGACGTCGTGGATGCCGACCACCGACAGTCGGTCGGGGATGGCGACGCCGAGGTCGTGTGCGGCGGCGAGGACCCCGACCGCGCTCATGATGTTGTTGACGACGATGGCTGTCGGTGCGGTTGCCGCCTGCATGGCCTGCCGGAGCCCGTCGGCGCCGGCCTGCTCGCCGAACCCGGTGGCCAGGTGTGGGGCCGGTGTCAGCCCGGCGGAGTCCATCGCCTGCTGGTAGCCCACGTAGCGCTGCTGGGCGATGTATCCCGATCCCCCGATGAAGACGATGTGGCGGTGGCGGAGGTTGACCAGGAACCGGGTCGCGATCTCACCTGCGCGGCGATCGTCGATGTCGATCCAGGGATGGTCCGGTGCGTGTTCCAGGATCAGGATCGGCTTGGGGTGGGAGTGGAGTTCGGCCATTACGTCGTCGTCCAGCAGCCCTTCGCCGCGGATCAGGATGCCGTCGACCGTGCCCTGGCTGAGTAGCCGGGTGAGGAACTGGCTGCCGGAGCGCATCGTCTCGGCATCGCCCAGCAGGACCGTAGCGCCGTGTTCCGCCGCCGCCTCGTAGATGCCTCGCCGCAGCGGTCCGTAGACCGGGTTGTCGAGCTTGTTGAGGATCGTCGCGATCATGCCGGTTTGGTTGAGTCGAAGCGAGCGTGCCGCATGGTTCGGCTGGTAGTCCAGTTGCTGCATCGCCCGGAGCACCCGGGTGCGGGTGGATTCCCTCATCCGGGTGTGGCTCGTGCCGTTGACCACCGCTGACACTACCGCGAGCGACACCCCAGCAGCTCGCGCGACGTCACGTTGCGTTGCCACGTTGCAGGCCTCCTCGGATCTTGACGTAACGTCTAACCAAGCCCTACGTTGAATTAACGATACGTCACCGAAGGAGCACGCATGACATCGACCCGTCACACCGTCCTCCTGCGGTCGTCCTGGGCGACGGTGAACATCGGCGACGTGGCTCACTCCCCTGGTGTCGTGCGGGCGTTCCAGCGGTTCGCCCCCGAGGTCGAGGTCATCCTCTGGCCGGTGCGGCTGGAGGAGCGCGAGCGATCCATGCTGCGACACGCGTTGCCCGATCTGCGCGTCGTCGACGGCGCTCTCGGCAGCGACGGGCCGAGCACCCCGGAGTTGGCCGCCGCCATCGACGGCGCGGACGTCCTGATGCACGGATCGGGTGCGGACGCCTTCCAGAGCACCGAGATCGACTGGTGGCGCCGGCACGTGGGCCGCCCGTACGGGTACTTCGGGGTCACCGTGGATCCGCTGTGCCCACCGACCGCGGCGACGTTGCCGGAGCTGGCCCGGATGGTCGATCTGCTCCCGCCGTCCTATCTCGACGACGACGTCAAGGACCGCCTCGACGGCGCCGACTTCGTCTACTGCCGCGAAACGCTGACCCTCGCCACCCTGCGCAGCCAGAAGATAACCAGGCCCGACCTCGCCTTCGGGCCGGATGGCACGTTCGCGTTCGACCACACTGACGCCGTCGCGGCCGCCCGCCTGCTGGAGGGTCTCGGCTTGGAGCCCGGTCGGTTCGCCTGCTTCGTCCCGCGGCTGCGCTACAGCCCCTACGCGAAGATCTACGGCACGGATCCGACCCGCGAGCAGATGCGGCGCGACGCGGTCAACCGGGCGACCGTGACGCACGACCTGGCGGTGCTGGCGGCGGCGATCGAGACCTGGGTACGTGTAAGCGGCCTGCCGGCCGTGGTGGTGCCCGAGATGAGCTACGCCGTCGAGCTCGCGCACGAGCACCTTCCCAGCCTGGTCAGTCCAGAGACACTCAGGCAGGTCCGGCTCCTGGACCGGTACTGGCCGCTGGAGGAGGCAACCGGTGTCTACGCCGCCTCGTCGCTGGTGGTCAGCATGGAGTGTCATTCGCCGATCCTGGCCGCACGGCACGCGATCCCGACCATCTACCTTCGACAGCCGACCGAGACGACCAAGTCCCAGATGTTCGCCGACCTCGGCGCTCCGGACCTGGTAATCGAGCTCGACCATCGCGCCGCGGCAATGGTGGTCGCGGCGGTCACCGACATCGCCACCGACCCGGCGCCCGCGGTCGCCCGGAGCAGGAGGGTCGCGGCGAACGCCGACGACCGGCTGCGGGCGGCGGTGCGGGCCTGCGTCGCGGGCCAACCCATCGGCCTGCCTGCACCGGTGGGGAGCGGCGGCGATGCATAGCCTGCGCAACCGCTGGCGGCGCGACCGGGTCCTGCTGCTGCTCGCGCTTCCCGGGGTCACGGCACTGCTGCTGTTTCACTATCTGCCGCTTGGCGGGAACATCATCGCGTTCCAGGACTTCCAGCCGTTCCTGGGGATCTGGCACAGCCCGTACGTCGGGCTGGACAACTTCGAGCCCGTGCTTACCGGCGACCCGGTGTTCCTCAACGCGCTCGTCAACACGCTGATCATCACGCTGATCCAGGTCGTCTTCGTGTTCCCGCTGCCGATCTGCCTCGCGTTGATCCTGAACGCGACGATCAGCGAACGACTCAAACGCCTCACCCAGTCGATCCTCTACATGCCGCACTTCCTGTCCTGGGTGATCGTGGTCGCCCTGTTCCAGCAGATGTTCGGCAACGGCGGGATGCTCAACGGCTGGCTGCGCTCGGCCGATCTGTCGACCTTCCACATCGTCGGCGTGCCCGAGTTGTTCAAGCTCATGATCACATCACAGGTGATCTGGAAGGACACCGGCTGGTCGACGATCATCTTCCTCGCCGCACTGTCCAGAGTAGATCCGTCGCAGATGGAGGCCGCGGTGGTGGACGGCGCCTCGGCGGTTCGCCGCCTGTGGCACGTGACCCTGCCGTCCATCCGCCCGGTGATCGTCCTGCTGCTGATCCTGCGGCTCGGTGACTCGCTGTCCGTCGGGTTCGAGCAGATCATCCTGCAGCAGGCCCAGGTCGGTGCCGGTGCCAGCGAGGTGCTCGACACATACGTGTACAACCACGGGATCGTCGGCGGGGACTGGGGCACCGCGGCCGCCGTGGGGCTGATCAAAGGCATTGTCGGTGTCGCGCTCGTGCTCGGCGCGAACCGGGCGGCCCACGCGCTGGGCGAGCAGGGGGTGTACACCAAGTGACGAGCGGACCTGTGTCGCCCGCGGTGTCCGTGGCGCGCCCCGCCGGCGGCGCGCGGCCGCGGCGGCCACGCTCGGGCCGTGGCCAGCGCCCGGCCTGGATGGGCGAGCCCAGCAGGCTGGGGATGGGAGCGCGGGGACTTGTGCTCGGCCTTGGCTGCCTGGCGGTGGTGGTTCCGTTCTGGGCCGTGCTGATGACCAGTATCGCCTCCCCGGAGGAGATCAGCAGGGCGGGCGGCTTCGTGCTGTGGACGCGCGAACCGACGCTGGACGCCTACCGGGCCGTCCTGTCCGGCGGAATCGTCACCCGTGCCCTGATGGTGAGCGCTGGCATCACCGCGGTCGGCACGGCCCTCAGCCTCGTCGCCACGATCGCTCTGGCGTATGCGCTGTCTAGGCCAGGTTCGTTGCTGCACAAGCCGATCCTGCTGATGACGGTGTTCACCCTGCTGTTCAACCCGGGCATCATCCCGATGTACCTCACGGTCAAGCAGCTCGGCCTGCTGGACAACCACCTGGCACTGATCCTGCCGGTGCTGCTGAACGCGTTCAACGTCATCGTCATGCGCGCGTTCTTCCTGGAAATCCCCGGCGAGCTGGTGGAAAGCGCCTTTATGGACGGTGCCGGGGAGGTGCGCATCCTGCTGCGGATCGTGCTGCCGCTGTCGAAGGCGGTCGTCGCCGTGATCGGACTGTTCTACGCGGTGTCGTACTGGAACGCGTTCTTCTCCGCGATGTTGTACCTGCAGTCGCCCGAAAAGTGGCCGCTGCAACTGGTGCTGCGCACCTACGTCGTCAACAACACCCCGATCGGGTCCGACCAGCTCAGCTCCAACCTGGAGAACCTGCCACCGCAAATCTCCGTCCAGATGGCGATTCTTGTCATCTCCATCCTGCCCATCCTGCTCATCTACCCCTTCATCCAAAAGCACTTCGCCAAGGGACTCATGGTCGGCGCCGTCAAGGGCTGATCGGTCGTCCACACAATGTGGAAGGAGACGTCATGGCACCTAACCTCAGCCGTCGTCGCGTCCTGGCACTCGGCGCGGCAGCGGGGCTAGGCCCGCTGCTCGGGGCATGCGGCGACGGCGGGTCGAGCTCGTCGAACGGCTCGACCGGGCCGGTCAAGCTGCCCACCTACAAGCCCGTCACCGCGGCCACGCCCGACCTGGCCGCCGAGCCGGCCGGGGTGTCGCCGGGATACTTCACATACCCGACCGCCTCCAGCGCAGCGTCGCAGCCGGTGCGGGGCGAGGCCGTCACGGCGCTGACGTACACGTACGACCCGATCGCCCCCGCGCTCGGCTCGAACCCCTACTGGCAGAACCTCAACGACAAACTCGGCACCGAACTGAAGATCACCTACGTCGCGTCGGCGGACTACAAGAGCAAGGTAGCCACCACCATCGCCGGTGGCGACCTGCCGGACATGGTCGCTATCCAGGGCGTCGTCCAACAGATGCCGGCCATGCTGAGGGCGACATTCACCGACCTGACCGAGTACCTGTCCGGGGACGCGGTCCTTGCCTACCCGAACCTCGCCGGCCTGCCCACCGATGCCTGGCGCAGCACCGTCTACGACCAACGGATCTGGGGCGTCCCGGTGCCGCGGGCACGGATCGGCACCGTGCTGTACACCAGGGCCGACCTGCTGGCCAAGGCCGGACTCAGCCTCCAACCCACGTCGTGGAACGAGTTCAAGCAGATGGCGGCCGCGTTGACCGACGAGCGGGCCGGCCGCTGGGCGTTCGGGCAGATCCCGTTCAGCACGATCCTGGAGATGAACGGGATCACCGGAAACTGGCCCGGCGGCGCCGGCGCCTGGCAGGCCAAGGACGGCGTCTTCACCCACACCGGGACGACACCGCAGTTCGCGCAGGCCCTCCAGGACGCCGTTGAGCTGGTGAAGTCCGGGGTGATACATCCCGACCAGGCGGGCGCGCCCAACACCAAGCGCAACGCGTGGATGCTGGCCGGCACGACCTCGTTCACCGTCGGCGGGTACGCCGGTTGGGGCAAGTTCTACGGCCAGGCCAAAGACGTGACCGGCTTCCGCCTGACCGGCATGCTCTCGCCCACCCGGGATGGCGCGGGGACGCAGGTACGCACGCCCGGTCCGGCCCTGTCCAGCTTCACCGCCATCGCCAAGACCGACGACGCCGACCGGATCAAGCAGATCCTCAAGGTCCTCAACTGGTTGTGCTCACCCTTCGGCAGCAGCGAGTACATGGCACTGCGGTACGGCGTCGAGGGCCAGACGTTCAACCGCAACGGCTCCGACCCGACCCTCACCGAGGGCGGGCGCAGCCAGACGTTCCTGCCCGTGCGGTACCTCGCCGAGGCATCGCCCGTCATCTACGAGCCCGGTAACCGCCAGGCCGTGCAGGACCAGTACGACCACCAGGTCGCCGGCGTTCCGCTCGCCGTCCCGGACCCGACCCTCGGGCTGTACTCGGAGACCGCCGCCAGCAAGGCGGCCAGCGAGCAGCAGGAACTGGACTCGGTCCTGCTGGAGATCCAGCTCGGCAACAAACCCGTCTCGGCGTGGCAGCCGGCCATCAAGCAGTTCATGGACCGGGTGGGCAACAAAATCAAGGCGGAGTACGAGGAGCAGGCGGGTCGCTGACGAGCCGGACACGGCGGCCGGTCCGGCGTACCCGTTCGCCTCGGGCCGCCGAGCCGTGAAGTGCACCCACCCGGGTTGAGCAACACCAGCCGGGCCGCGAACTCCGCGGACTGCTTTCGGCGCTCCCGGGCGCGGTCGAAGGACTTCAGCTAACACTCTCACGGGTAAGGGAGAAGACCATAGTGAGACGACGCTATTTTCCCTGGTACACGCATCGCCAGGTCCGTGCGGGGGCCGCTGCGACGCTCGTGCTGGCTCTGGTGGCGACGGTCCTGTCGCCGGGCCGGGCCGCCGCGGCCGACATGTCGGATCTCGGCGAACTGCTCGACCTGACGCGTCCGGAGCTCGCCGCGGTGGCGGCGGCGCTCGCCGCCGGTAATGAAGCGGGCGCCGCGGGCGAGCTCAAAATGTTCTACGCGGGCCGCACAAACGTCCACCACCCGGCTCCGAGCGCGGACGCGGGCGGCGGCGACGCGAGCGCCGATGAGCTCGCGGCGGGGATCTTCCGGTTCGGCGCCGAGACCCGCGACTTCTACGACGACGCCGCACAGCGGATCGACGTCGACTGGCAGGACACCTGGGGTGGGACGCAGGACGCCCCGGGCAGCGCGCAGGTTTTGATGAGTGACCTCGCGTTCATGCCCAGGCTGATCAGCGCTTACGCGTACGGGACCGACCCGATGAAGCGTGCGGCGTACGCAGCGGCGTGGATGGACATCTCGCTCGACTTCTTCGCCGACGTTCAGAACTGGCCGCAGGGCCGCAACCTGTCGGCCGCCAAGCGTCTCGCACAGCTAATCAGTGCGTTTTCGGAGTTCCGGACCGACCCGGGCATCGACGCGAGCGACCTCGTGGCGTACCTGTCCGGCGTGCACGCCACGGCGAAGTACCTCGTCGGCGTGATGCAGGTGCATGTCGGGAACAACTGGTACGTGTCCATGGCCCGCTCGGTCTACGCGACAGCCGTGTTTCTGCCCGAGTTTTCGGCGTCGACCGGCTGGGAGTGGTTTGCGGTGCGCTCGCTCGA
>Ga0214467_1000192_pt1 | contig 16718 bp, 18 predicted proteins | sample RVTome_8_FD_187339 | JGI IMG/M metagenome (GOLD analysis project Ga0214467, IMG submission 187339) | Soil microbial communities from uranium-contaminated site in the Upper Colorado River Basin, Wyoming, United States - RVT160D0 HiSeq ...
TAATCGTTCACCCAATAGTCGGACCGGATCATCTGTCAATTCACGGCGGAAGGCGTCAATGTTCGAGGAAACGCCGCGCGTTCGTCGTAAGGAGCTTGGTGCGCTGATCATCGGTGAGGAATTCGGCCTTCCTGACCACTTGGCCCGCCGGGCGCTCGCCTAGCGGATACGGGTAGTCGCTGCCCACCATCACCCGGTCCTCGCCCACCACCGAAACCAGCAGCCTCAGCGCCGGCTCCTCGAACACCACGCTGTCGACGTAGAACCGTCCGATGTAGTGGCTCGGCGGGTGCGTCGAGCGGCCCCGCACCAGATCCCCCCGCCGGTGCCAGGCGTTGTCAGCCCGGCCCAGCCAATACGGAAAACTGCCACCCCCATGCGCGAAGCAGATCCTCAACGACGAAGGCACCTCGTCGAAGACGCCGCCCAGGATCATCGCCAGCATGGACAGGTGGGTCTCGGCGGGCATGCCGGTCAGCCAGCGGGCCATCCACCGACCGAGCCGCGGGCTGTCAGGCATGTCCCACGGGTGCACGAACACCGGAGCGCCCACGTGTGCGCAATGCTTCAGGAACTCCACCACGCCCGGATCGTCGAGGTCACGATCACCCACGTGGTTTCCGATTTCCACACCGGCGTGGCCAGCCGCCAGGCAACGGTCGAGCTCCGCGCATGCCGCGTCCGGGTCCTGCAGTGGGACCTGGCAGAAGGGGACGAGCCGGTCCCCTCCCGCTGCGGCGCACTCCAGGACGAGGTCGTTGAAGATCCGGGCCACGCGCACCGCCTGGTCCGCCGGGCGGTCGTACGAGAAGAAGAGCGGCGTGGGTGACACCACCTGGACGTCGATGCCGTCGGCGTCCATGTCGGACAGGCGCGTAGGCGCGTCCCAGCAGGCTGACTGGATGGGGCGCCACTCGCGCTCGCCCACCATCAGCATGGCCGCGCGCTCGTTGTCGACGCGCAGCCAGGGCCAGCCGGTCCCGCCGCACTCGGCGGCCAGGTCCGGCCAGCCCTTCGGTACGACGTGCGTGTGCACGTCGTAGACGTCCATGCTCACCCGCGGCCCGGGTGGATCGTGCCGCACTTGTCGCACGTGCGGGCGGCCTCGTCGCCGTAGAACGCCTGGAACACCGGAGGCAGGTCGACCACGATGTCGCGGACCTGCAGCTCGACCTCGTGCACCAGGTTGCCGCACTCGGGGCAGTACCACTGGAACTTCTCCAGCGTGCCCTCCTCGCGCACCCGCTCCACGACCAGGCCGATCGAGCCCTCCTCGGGGCGCTGCGGCGAGTGCGGCATGTTGCCGGGCAGCACCCACATCTCGCCCTCGCGGACGTGCACCTTGTCGGGCCCGTCCGGCGTCATCACGTTCAGGTGCATGTTGCCCTTGATCTGGTAGAAGAACTCCTCGTACGGGTCGACGTGGAAGTCGGTGCGTTGGTTGGGTCCGCCGACCACCATCACGATGAAGTCCGACCCGGTCGGAAACATCTGCTTGTTGCCCACCGGCGGCTTGAGCAGGTGCTGGTTTTCGGCGAGCCAGCTCGGGAAGCTCACCGGGCGCGCGACCTCGGACATGGCAACACTCCCTACGGTAGAAGAGCGACGGCTTGCATCTCGATCAGCAGGTGCGGGTGCGGCAGCTGGTGCACGGCGACGGTGGTGCGTGCCGGGCCGCTCTCGTCGAAGAATGAGGCGTACACCTCGTTGTAGCCACCGAAGTCGTTCATGTTGACCAGGTAGGTGGTGACCTGGGTGAGGTCGGAGAGGTCCGCGCCGATGGAGCGGAGGATCCCCTGGATGTTCTCGATGACGGCGCGGGTCTGCACGCGGATGTCCAACGTGGTCGTGCCCAGCTCGTCCACAGTGGCGCCGGCGATGGTGTTGTCGGGCCTGCGGCTGGAGGTGCCGGAGACGAAGGCGAAGCCGCCCGCGATCTTCACGTGCGGGAAGCGGCCGCGCGGGCGTGCCATGCCGTCGACGATCATGATGCCCGCACCGCCACCGTGCCGAGGCCCTCGACCACCGCTCGCACATGAGAACGAGGCGCTAGAGGGACCGCGGCCGTGGCCGCGCCGGCGAGCAGCACCCACCCCGCCTCCACCCGGTCGGCGAGGCGGACACCCCGGGTAACCGCCCGCCGCGGGTCGCCCAGGATCGCCGCCGTCGATCCGATCTGGACCACCCGGCCGTCGACTTCCAGCAGCACGCCGAGGTTGTCCAGGCCGTCGGGCAAGGGCTTCCAATCCCCGATGGCGAACGCGGCCGCGGAGGAGTTGTCGGCGATGACGTCCGCCAGTGAGAACTTGAAGTCGGCGTATCGGGAGTCGATGATCTCAAGCGCCGGGGCCACCGCCGTGGCGTTCCCGTCCGCGTCGAGGAGAAAGGCCACCTCTGGCTCGATCCTGGGGTGGATGAGGGCCGAAGTGTCCACAGTGGCACCGTCGGCGATCGCCATCGCATCGGTCAGCCGGCCCCAGATCACCTCGTCGACGCCGACCTGCGCCATCTTCGCGCGGCTGGTGAGGCCCAGCTTGATGCCGACCAGCCGCTCGCCACGGGCCAGCCGCCGCGCGATGAGCGCCTCCTGCACCGCGTACGCGGCATCCGCGTCCAGGCCGGCGGCGGAGACGATCTGCGGGATTGCCACACCGTCACGCGCCGCCGCGTCGAGCTGCTCAGCCAGGTCGCTCACTACGCGCCCTCCTTCACCAGGTCGAGGGCGACGTCGACGATCATGTCCTCCTGGCCGCCGACCATGCGGCGGCGGCCGAGCTCGACGAGGATCGTGCGGACGTCGACGCCGTAGCGGTCCGCGGCGGCCTCGGCGTGCCGCAGGAAGCTGGAGTACACGCCCGCGTAGCCGAGCGAGAGTGTCTCGCGGTCGACCCGCACCGGCCGGTCCTGCAGCGGGCGGACGAGGTCGTCGGCAGCGTCCATCAGCGCGAACACGTCGCACCCGTGCGCCCACCCCATCAGGTCGGCGGTCGCGGCGAAGACCTCCAGCGGGGCGTTGCCCGCGCCGGCGCCGTGCCCGGCGAGCGCCGCGTCCACGCGGGTGGCACCGTGCTCGACGGCGACGACCGAGTTGGCCACGCCGAGCGAGAGGTTGTGGTGGGCGTGGATGCCGATCCCGGTCTCGGGGTCGAGCAGGTCGCGGTAGGCGTCCACCCGCTCGGCCACGTCGCGCATCAGCAGCCGGCCGCCGGAGTCGGTCACGTACACGCACCGCGCGCCGTACGACTCCATCAGCTTGGCCTGCGCGGCGAGGCCGGCCGGGTCGTTCATGTGCGACATCATCAGGAAGCCGGCCACGTCCATGCCGTTGTCCCGCGCCCAGCCGATGTGCTGCGCGGCGATGTCCGCCTCGGTGCAGTGGGTGGCGATCCGCACGCTGCGCACGCCGAGGTCGCGGGCGGCGCGCAGGTCGTCGATCGTGCCGATGCCGGGCAGCAGCAGCGTGGTGAGCGTGGCTCGCTCGACGACCTCGGCCGCGGCCGCGATCCATTCGGCGTCGGTGTGGGCGCCACGGCCGTAGTTGAGGCTCGACCCGGCGAGCCCGTCGCCGTGCGCCACCTCGATGGCCGCGACCCCGGCGGCGTCCAGCGCGGCAGCGATCTCCCGCACCTGGTCGACGGTGAAGCTGTGCCGCGAGGCGTGCATCCCGTCCCGCAGCGTGACGTCCTGCACGTACAGGCTCATGCCGCGACCTCCGCGCGCAGGGCCACCATGCGCTCCGCGGTGCGCAGCGCGGCCGACGTCATGATGTCCAGGTTTCCGGCGTACGCGGGCAGGTAGTGGCCGGCGCCCGAAACTTCCAGGAAGACCGTCACCAGTAGACCGTCCGGGATGGACGCGAACTGTACGTCCTGCTTGAGGCGGTATCCGGGTACGTACTGCTGGACGGTGGCCACCATCTCCCCCACCGACGCGGCGATCCGCTCGCGGTCGGCCGCTGAGTCGGGACACAGGCAGTAGACGGTGTCGCGCATCAGCATCGGCGGATCGGCCGGGTTGAGCACGATGATCGCCTTGCCGCGGGTGGCGCCGCCGACCACTTCGAGGGCCCGCGCGGTGGTGACGGTGAACTCGTCGATGTTCGCCCGGGTGCCCGGCCCGGCCGAGCGGGAGGCGATGGCGGCCACGATCTCGGCGTACGCCACCGGCGTGACGGCCGCGACCGCGGCGACGATCGGCACCGTGGCCTGCCCGCCGCAGGTGACCATGTTGACGTTCGGCTCGCGCAGGTGCTGGTCGAGGTTGACCGGCGGCACCACGTACGGGCCGACGGCCGCCGGGGTGAGGTCGACGACCAGCCGCCCGTGCTCGCGGAGCACCTCGGCGTGGCGGTGGTGCGCACCGGCCGAGGTGGCGTCGAGGACGATCCCGACGTCGTCGAACTCCGGCATCGCGACGAGCCCGTCGATGCCACCGGCGGTGGTGGCGACGCCGAGCCGCCCGGCCCGGGCCAGGCCGTCCGAGGCAGGGTCGATGCCCGCCATGGCCACCATCCTGAGGGATGTGGAGACCCGCAGTACTTTGATCATCAGGTCGGTGCCGATGTTGCCCGACCCGATGACCGCCACTCCGGTCGTGCTCATCCGTCAACTCCCTTGTCGAAGCAGGCGCGCACCGAGCCGAGTCCGGAGATGCGCGCCTCGTACGCCGCGCCGGGCGTGACCGGCACCATCGGGCCGAGCGCGCCGGAGAGCACCACGTCGCCGGCCCGCAGCGGCTGCCCGGCCTTGGCCAGGGTCGCGGCGAGCCAGGCGACCGCGTGCAGCGGGTTGCCGAGGCAGGCCGCGCCCGCGCCGACCGAGACGGGCTCGCCGGCGTGCTCCAGGACTGCGCCGCAGAGCCGCAGGTCCACATCGGAGAGCCGGGCCGGGCGGGTGCCGAGCACGAAGAGGCCGCTGGAGGCGTTGTCGGCGACGGTGTCCACGATGGAGATGTCCCAGCCGGCCACCCGCGAGTCGACCACCTCGATGGCCGGCAACAAGTGGTCGGTCGCCCGGATCACGTCCACCGTGGTCACCTGGGACTCGGGCAGGTCGGCGCCGAGCACGAACGCGACCTCCGCTTCGACGCGGGGCTGGAGCAGCCGGTCGAGGGCGATCTCGGCGCCGTCGGGTACGGCCGCGTCGGCCATCAGCACGCCGAAGTCGGGCTGGAAGACGCCGAACGCCTCCTGCACCGCCCGCGCGGTCAGGCCGATCTTCGCGCCGACCTGGCGGCGGCCGGCGGCGAGCCACGCGCCGACCTGCTCGCGCTGCACCGCGTACGCGGCGTCGACGTCACCCACGGGGATGTGCGTCCCGCGCAACGGCGGGCAGGGAACCCCGGTCTCATAAGCCTCGGTAAGGAGGGCGGCAGCGGTCATGACAGGTCCACGCAGACGTTGGTGAGCTCGGAGTAGAACGCGAGCGAGTGCACGCCGCCTTCGCGCCCCACCCCGGAGGCCTTCACGCCGCCGAAGGGGGTGCGCAGGTCGCGCAGGAACCAGGTGTTGACCCACACGATGCCGACGTCCAGGCCGGCCCCGGCGCGGTGTGCCCGGCCGACGTCCCTGGTCCACACCGTGGCCGCCAGACCGTACTGGCTGTCGTTGGCCAGCGCGAACGCCTCCTCCTCGTCGTCGAACGGGGCCACGTGGCACACCGGTCCGAAGATCTCCTCGCGGTTGGTGCGGTCGGCGTTGGACAGTCCGGTGAGGACGGTCGGCTGGATATACGCGCCGCCGTCCCGGGTGTCGCCGAGCGCCGGCACGCCACCGCCGGCCACCACGGAGGCGCCCTCGGTGCGAGCCAGGTCGTAGTAGCCGAGCACCTTCTCGCGGTGCTGGCGGGAGATGAGCGGCATCGTGCCGGTGTCCTCATCGGACGGCCAGCCGAAGGACAGGGCGGCGGCGCGCTTGCCGAGCCGCTCGACGAACTCGTCGAAGACCGGCCGCTGCACGTACAGCCGCTCGGTGCACAGGCACACCTGGCCACCGTTGGTGAAGGTGGAGCGGACCGAGCCGTCGACCGCCGCGTCGAGGTCGGCGTCGGCGAAGACCAGCCCCGCGTTCTTGCCGCCCAGCTCGAACGAGACGGCCTTCACGCCGCCGGCCGCCGCCCGCATGATGGCGCTGCCGGTGGCCGACTCACCGGTGAACGTGATCGCGTCCACTCCTGGGTGGCGGGTCAGGAACTCACCGGCCGAGTCGGGGCCGAAGCCGTGTACCAGATTGAAGACGCCGTCGGGGACGCCGGCCGCGGCCATCACCTCGGCCAGCACCGTCGCGGACGCCGGGGTCTCCTCGGAGGGCTTGACCACCACGGCGTTGCCGCACGCGAGCGCCGGGGCCACCTTCCAGGTGAGCAGGAGCAGCGGCAGGTTCCACGGCACGATGACGGCGACGACGCCGGCCGGCTTGCGCACCGCGTAGTTGAGGGCACGGCCGCCGGTGGGCGTGACGGTGGTGAACGACTCGGTGGGTGCCGCCGAGACGATGTCGGCGAACGCCCGGAAGTTGGCCGCCCCGCGTGGCACGTCGAGCGTCCGCGCCTGGCTCACGGCCTTTCCGGTGTCGGCGACCTCGGCGGTCACCAGGTCGTCGAAGCGCCGGTCGAGCTCGTCGGCGATGCGGCGCAGCACGGCCGCCCGATCCCGCTCACCCAACCGGCCCCACGGCCCCCGCAGCGCGGCGCGGGCGGCCGTGACCGCGGCGTCCACCGTGGACTGGTCGGCCTCGGCCACCGCGAAGACCTGCTCGCCGGTGACCGGGGAGACCTTGGCGAAGGTGCGGCCGGGCGGCTCGAAGTGGCCGCCGACGAAGTTGCGCAGCAGTCCTGGCTCACCGGCCGGGCGGCCCGTCGTGGCCAGCCGCGGATCCCACAGCGTCACGCCGCCCACCTCCGTAGCCCCGCGGCCGCGAGCCCGGCGCCGGCCAGCGCCGCCGCGATGCCGACGGCCCGATGCTGCCATTGAACACGGCGGCGCACCTCGGCGTACGGCGTGTTGGAGAACGAGACAAGCTCGTACCGGGAGACGTACCGGCCGGGCAGGGCGCGTTCGAGCGCGTGCTCGACCCGCTTGCCGAGGCGGAAGACCGGCGAGGCCACCTTGTCGCGCATCTCCACGAAGTTGGCGAGGGCCATCTCGGCGATCGCCGCGGTGTCGTCGCGCCGCCGCGCGTGGAAGAGCGGCAGCGCAAGGGCCCAGTCATCTGTGTCTGCCGGCGGCTTCACGCTCGCTCCGCTCCTCGGGCCGTGGCCGGCCCTGCGATGCTCACTCGCTACCGCCGAGTTGGTGTCGTCGAGGCACCGGTCCAGCTCGACGACGTCCTCCATCGCGCAGTTGGCGCCCTGGCCGTAGAACGGGACGATCGCGTGCGCCGCGTCGCCGATCAGCCCGACGCGCCCGTGCGCGTGCCACGGGTCGCAGCGCACGGTGCCGAGCAGCCCAACCGGGTTGTGCTGGTAGTCGTCGACGAGGTTGGGCGCGAGCGGCACGAGGTCCGGGTAGTGGGTGGCGAAGTGCCGCTCGATCGCCGCCGGGCTGCTCAGCGAGGCGAAGCTGCGGGTGCCGCCGTTGGGCCAGAAGAGCGTGCAGGTGAACGAGCGGTCCGGGTTGGGCAGCGCGATCATCATCGACGTGCCGCGCGGCCAGATGTGCAGCGCGCCGGGGTCGAGTGCGAAGTCGCCGCCGGCGGGCGGGATGCTCAGCTCCTTGTACCCGTAGTCGAGGAAGTCGAGCGACTCGGTGAGCGTGTCGTGGGCGAGCAGCTGGCCCCGGACCGCCGAACCGGACCCGTCCGCACCGAGCACGACACCGGCGGTCGCCTGCACCTTTCCCTGCGCGGTCTCGAAGGCCATCTCGCCGGTGGCCGGCTCCAGGCCGACGAGCTTGTGACCGAAGACGACCCGCACACCGGGGGCCCGCTCGGCGGCGGCGAGCAGCGCGTTGTTGAGGGCGCCGCGACTGATCGAGTTGATGGCCCGCTGACCGTCCACACTGTACTGCTGGAAGTCGAGCTCACCCTCGATGGGGTGGATCATGCGGCCGCGCATGGGCAGCGCGTCGGCCATCACCTGGTCGTCGAGGCCGATCTGGCGCAGCGCGTTGAGCCCGCGCTCGGACAGCGCCAGGTTGATCGAGCGGCCGCGCTCGGGCTGGCTCGTGCGCGGGTCGGGCCGCCGCTCGTAGACCGTCACCTGATAGCCGCGCCGGGCCAGGAAGCAGGCCAGCAGGCAGCCACACAGGCCGGCACCGACGATGGACACATCGGACTCCACGTCACACCTCCTTGACCGTAGCGGCCAGCGCACGCGCGGCGCGCCAGCAGTCGTGGTACGTGGAATAGAGCGGCACCGGCGCGAACCGCACGACGTCGGGCTCGCGCGCGTCCGCGATCACGCCGTGCTCGTGCCGCAGGCGGCGGGTGACATCCCCGGCGGCGCCGTCGGCGATCCGCACCGAGAGCTGGCAGCCGTGCCGCTCCGGCTCGCGGGGGGTGGCCACCTCCAGGTAGGGAACCGCTTCGTCCAGCAGGTCCCGCAGGTATCCGGTCAACCGCAGGCTGCGGGCACGCAAGGCGTCCATGCCCACCCGGTCGAAGATCTCCAGCGAGGTGCGCACCGGACCCATCGAGAAGATCGGTGGGTTGGAGACCTGCCAGGCCTCTACTGTGGCCGGTGGTCGGGCGACCGGGGCCATCTCGAAGCGGGTGGCCGGCTCGGTGCTCCACCAGCCCTCGAAGCGCGGCAGCGAGCGGTCGGACAGGTGCCGTTCGTGCACGAACGCGCCGGCCAGCGCGCCCGGCCCGCCGTTGAGGTACTTGTAGGAGCACCAGGCGGCGAAGTCGACGCCCCAGTCGTGCAGGCGCAACGGCACGTTGCCGGCGGCGTGCGCGAGGTCCCAACCCACGACGGCACCCGCGGCCTGGCCGGCCCGGGTGATCGCGGGGATGTCCATCAGCTCGCCGGTGAGGTAGTTGACGCCGCCGAGCAGCACGAGCGCCACCTGCTCACCCCGCTGCGCCAGGTACGTCAACACGTCTTCGCCGCTCGCGGGACGTACCACGGTGGTGTCGGGGTCGAGGCCGTGGAAGCGGGCCTGGCTGCGGACCGCGTAGCTGTCGGAGGGGAAGGCTGTGTCTTCGATCAGGATTTGCGTGCGGTCGCCGGCGGGGCGGTAGAACGAGACCATGAGGAGGTGGAGGTTGACGGTCAGTGAGTTCATCACGACCGCCTCGGTGGGCAGCGCGCCGACCAGCCGGGCCGCCCGCTCGGTCAGCAGCTCGTGGTAGGGAAGCCACGGCCGGCCGGCCTCAAGATGCCCCTCGACGCCGAGCCGCGCCCAGTCGCCGAGGTCGGCCAGCAGCTCGGGCACGGTCGCCTTCGGTTGCAGGCCCAGCGAGTTGCCGGCGAAGTACGCGGTACCCGGTGGGATGTGGAAAAGCTCGCGGTGACCGGGGTCGGCCTCGTCCCGTTGGCGAGCGTCCACTTCGGAGGATGAGGTCATCGGCGGCTCCTCACATGTGGGTCCGGGCCGACCAGAGCTCGGGGAAGACCGGGCGGGCCATGCTGCGCCGCAGCCAGTTGGCGCCGGAGGAGCCGGCGGTGCCCGGCTTGTCGCCCAGCGTCCGCAGCACGGCCTTGAGATGCAGGTAGCGCCAGTCGCTGAATTGCTCCCCCACCTCGGTGAGCGCCTCGGCGAGCAGCCACAGATCGTTGCCTGGGTGGGGATCGCGGTAGACGCGGACCCAGGCGTCCTCGATGGCCGGATGGGGCTCGTGGTCGTTGGTGCGGTCGCGTTCGAGCGCGTCCTGGGGGATGTCGTTGCCGCGCCGGGCGAGCAGCGCGACCACCTCGTCCCACAGGCTCGGCTCGCGGATGTCGCGGGTCAGCTCCGCGTACACCGCCTTCTGGCGGCGGAAGGGGCGGATCAGCTGCTCGCTCTTGAGGCCGAGGGCGAACTCCATGTGCCGGTACATCGCCGACTGGAAACCGGAGGCCTCGCCGAGCTGGCCGCGGAAGCGGTTGAAGTCGGCCGGTGACATCCACCGCAGCGTGCGCCACGAGGCGTTGAGGCCCTCCAGGTGCAGGCCGGCGCGGCGCAGCGGCTCCAGCGCTCCCCACACGTCGTCCTCGCGCACCAGCCGTTGCGCCTCGCGCAGCTCGTAGCGGATCAGCCCGAAGTACAGCTCCATGATCTGGCTGACCACGAGGAACGACATCTCGCCCGCGTCGTCGCTGATCGGCTGCTGGAGCGTGTGCAGGGTCGTCGCGTGGACGTACTCGTCGTACGGCGCGCTCTCCGCGAACTGGATCGTCTGCTCGTCCTCATGGACGGCCATTGGTGCCGCAGCCACGCAAGATCACCTCCAACAACAGCATCGTCCGTCGAAGGCCCGCGGTGAATGCCGGATCAACGGGTACCTGAAGGGAGTACCCACAGAGCCTGAGGGTCGAACGGCGCCACGACTTAACGATCGAAAAGTGCGCCCACTTTGGCCATCTGCGTCCGATTTTGCCGGTGTCCTCATCAGGGCAAGTTCGATAGGATCGAACAGACTCGCGCGGGTCGGACCCCTCCCCCGCGCAGCACCTCGGGAGGATCGTTGCGCACCTCGGCAGCCCGCGAGCAGAAGACAGAGACCCACCCCGACCACGTCGGCGCGCGGATGCGGCGGTTCCGCGCCGAGCGCGGCCTGACACTGCGCGGGCTGGCCGCTCGCGCCGGGCTCTCGATCGGGTTTCTGTCCCAGGTGGAGCGGGGTGTCTCCTCGATCGGGCTGACCGCGCTCAACAGCGTCGCCGCGGCCCTCGACCGGCCGGTGGCGGAGTTCTTCGCCGACGGCGACGAGGCCTCCTCCGACGGCGCGGCGGCCACGCTGCCCGGCCACTTCACGCTGACCCGCGCGGAGAGCGGCGCCACGGAGTACGTGTCGGGCCAGGTGACCTACCGGATGCTCTCGGACCGGGGCCCCAACCTGGTGCTCGAGCCGATGGTGGTGCACATCGCGCCGGGCGGCCGCCGCGAGGAGGCCTACGCGCACGCCGGTGAGGAGTTCGCCTACGTGGTGACCGGCGAGCTGCTCTACGAGGTCGACGGCGTCGAGCACCGGCTGCGCCCGGGCGACAGCGTCCACCTGCGCTCCAACGTGCCGCACAGCATGTACAACGACACCGGTCAGGTGACCACGGTCGTCTCGGTGGTCACCCCGCGGCTGTTCTGAATCAGGCTTTGTTCACTGTCACGTTACTTTTAGGGTGGTCGCCAGCGCCTCGGCCGTGGCGTGCCACAGCGGGGCCGCCGGATCGATCACCGCGAAGTGGTCGCCGGGCTCCTCGACGTACTGCACGTCGTCGCCGGCGGCCCGGGCCGCGGCCACGTACCGCCGGTTGAAGTCGATCAGGTCCAGGTCGTCGTCGGCGCCCTGGACCACGAGCTGCGGCACGCCGATCGGCACCCGGGCCATCGGGTCGGAGGAGGCGTAGATCTCCGGCACCTCGTAGCGCGGGCCGCCCAGCGCCGCGGTCACCGCGCCGGTGCCGATCCCGCGCCCGTCGCCGCCGGCGAGGTCGAGCACACCGGCCAGCGGCACGGCGAGCGCCACCTGGCCGTGGTCGGCCGCCACCCGCAGGGCGAGCTGGCCGCCGGCCGAGTGCCCGAGCACCGCCACCCGGTCCAGGTCGAGGTCGGCGTCCACATCGGACAGAGCCGCGACACCGGCCGCGACGTCGCTCACCGTCGCGGCCCAGCCGAACCGGTCCGGCCGCCGGTACTCCAGGTTCCAGGCCGCGAACCCGCGCGCCGCCAGGTCGATGGCGAGCGCGTCCATCAGGTCGGCGCCCCAGATCGAGCGCCAGAACCCGCCGTGCAGCAGCACCGCCACCGGATGCGGCCCGTCGGCGGCGGCCGGCAGGCGCAGCTCGCCATACTGCTCGGCGCCGGGGCCGTACGCGATCCGGGGCGCCGGGTGGCGCAGCCGCAGCACCGCGTGCCGGATCGCCCACACCAGGCCCCAGACACCCCGGCCGTAGAGGTGGGCCGCGCCGGGCGCGACCGCCGCCGGGCCGGTGACCTCGATGTCGTACCAGACGGTCGCCGGCGTGTGCGCCCCGCCTCGCGTCATGAGGGCCCGCACGGCTGCGCTCGGGCCGGGCAGCACGACGGTGGGCGTGCCGGCGGCGAGCCGGTCGCGCACCCCGGCCGCGCCGGCGGCGACCGCCACGGTCCCGTCGACACCGAGCCGTTCGAACTCCCCCCGCGCCACCTTGGTGAGCAGGGCGTGATCGGCGCGCACGCCCTCCGCGACGACGACTTGTGCGGCGCTCATCGGACCGTCCCTTCCTCGTGGCTGGCGGTGGTCGCGGTGGTGGCGAGGGCCCGGGTCACGGGGTCGCGGCGGAGCAGGGGCAGGACCGCGGTGCCGAGCAGGTCGACGCCGCCCTCGTCGGTCAGGCCGTGCGGGGTGCCGAACTCGACCCGGCGCACGCCCGCGTCGATGAGCGCCTGCGCCCGCTCCGCCACGTGCTCGGGATCGCCGGCGAACGCGAACAGGTCGAGCACGTCGTCCGGGATCAGCCGGCCGGCAGCTTCGTGCTGGCCGTCGTCGACCAGCGCCGTGACGCGGGTGACCAGGTCGGCCGGGACGCCGGCGGTGGGGTCGAGGCCGGCCACGACGGCCAGGTACATCGCGACCTCGGTGCGGGCGCGGGCGCGCGCGGCGGCGCCGTCGCGGTCGACCACCGTGACCGCGCCGAGCACGATGCCGATCTCCTCGACCGCGCGGCCGGCGGGCCCGGTGCCGGCACGCAGGCGGTCCCGGATCACCGGGACCATCGCCGGGTTGGCGCTGCCGCCCACCTTGATCTCGGCGGCGATCCGGCCGGCGAGCGCCGCGCCGCGCGCACCCCACGCGCCGACGAGCAGCGGCGGATCGGGGCGCCACACGCGGTAGCGCAGCGCGGTGCCCGGCGCGAGCGTGAAGACGTCACCGATGAAGCCGGCTGTGTCGCCGCTCAGCAGCCGGTACACGACCTCGGCGCACTCGCGCAGCGCGGCGAGCGGGCGGGGCTGGGCGATGCCGACCGCACCGAGCCAGGTGCCCCGGGCGAGCCCCAGGTAGGCGCGGCCGCCCGAGGCGAGGTCGAGGGCGGCGACCTGGCCGGCGATCTCGTAGGGCGCCATCGAGTACGGGTTGAGGCAGGCCGTGCCGAGGCGCACCCGCTTGGTCGCGGCCGCCATCTCCAGCAGCGGGAAGATCGGTGGCTGGTACATGAGGTCGCCGAAGACCGTCAGGACGTCGAAGCCGCTCTCCTCGGCGCGCCGGGCGAGCCGCGCGTACGCGCCCGCCGGCTTGTCGCTCTGCAAGCCCAGACCGATCTCCGCGGGGCTCACGTCAGGTCCGCGGAGTTCATCTCGCGCCGGCCGGTGCGCTCGACCCGCATCACGAGCCGCTCCTCCGGGTCCGGGCAGGCGAAGAGCGAGTCCTGGGCGAGCCAGTCGCCGGGTGGCACGTCCCGCTGCTTCGCGGCCAGGAACGGCAGCACGGCGGCGAGCGCGTACACGCAGAAGTGCTTGCCCTCCGGGATCTTGAGGTGGGCGCTGTCGGTGAGCTCGAAGTAGTCCCCGACGGCCATGCCGCACACCGAGCGGCCCTCGATCCGGTCCACGCACACGCGCAGGTCGTACAGCTCCATGTCGGTCACCGCGTTCTCCCTCCAACGTGGACGACGATCTTGCCGGTGGTACGCCGGGCGGCCAGGTCGGCGAGGGCGGACGGCGCCTCGTCCAAGGTGGCCGTGCGGCTGACCGGCGGGCGGACCGCGCCGGCTGAGCAGAGCGCGAACAGCTCCGCGTAGACCTCCCGCACCCGCTCCGGGCGGCGCCACGGGTAGGCCGAGCCCCAGGACAGGCCGATGAGTGTGGTGTTGGCCGCGACGAGCGCCATCGGGTCGACCGGTGGTGGCGGGCCGCCGGCCGCGCCGATCGCCACGATCCGGCCCTCGAAGTCCAAGCAGGACAGCGATCGGGTGAACACGTCTCCGCCCACCGGATCGAGCACGACGTCGACCCCGGCGCCGCCGGTGGCCTCGCGCACGGCCGTCACGAAGTCGACTTCCCGGTAGTCCACCGCGAGGTCGGCGCCGTTGTCCCGGCATACGGCCAGCTTCGCCGGGCCGCCGGCGGTGCAGATCACCCGGGCGCCCCGGGCCACCGCGAGCTGGGTGGCGGCGATGCCCACACCGCCAGCGCCGGCGTGCACCAGCACCGTCTGGCCGGCACCGACGGCGGCCCGTTCCAGGGCCCAGAACGCCGTCTGGTACGTGACCGGCAGCGCCGCCGCGACCACCGGGTCGAAGCCGGCGGGCAGCGGGGTGGCGAGCGCGGCGTCGAGCGTGACGGTCTCGCCGAGCGCGCCGTGCGGGAGCGCCGGGCAGGCCACCACGTCCACATCGGACAGGTGCTCGGCGCCGGCGCCGGTCGCGACGACCCGGCCGGCGAACTCGACGCCCGGCGTCATCGGCGGGTCCGGCCGCACCGGGTAGGTGCCCCGGCAGAGCATCACGTCGAGGAAGTTGAGGCCGACCGCGTGCACCGCCACGGTGACCCGGCCGGGTCCCGGCGGCGGGTCGTCGGGCAGCTCGGCGACCGCGAGCACGTCGGCCGGCTCGCCGTTCCGGTGGGCCAGGAGTCGGCGGATCATGACGACTCCGGGGGCCCGCCGGGCCTGGTGCGAGGCCCGGCGGGTGTCCCAGTGGCGCCGAGCACCCGCTCGGCGTGGTGGTGGACGATGAGCCAGCGCCCGCCGTCGCGGCGGAGCACGTCGGTGACCCTTGTCTCCTCGGCGGCGTCCGAGCCGGCCGGCAGGGCGACGAGCACGTACCGCGCGGCGGCGGTGTCGTTCCACACGTCGACGCGAAGGTCGGTGGGGTCGAGCCGGTCCAGCGCCGGCCGCTGCCCGGCGGAGTCCCGCCCGTCGCGGTAGGCGTCGAGCTCGGCGCGGCTGCGCAGCGGCCCGGGCAGGTGTGTCTCCCAGGTGGTGACCTCGGGGTGCAGGTGGCTGTCGAAGCGGTCGCGGTCGCCGGCCAGGAACGCGTCGTACATGTCCGTGATCCCGGCCGCGATCCGGGCCGCGTCACCACCGCGTTCGCTCACGGCACGCTCCATCCCGCCCGGTCGTCCCGGACCACTCGACCGCCGGACATCACCCAGCGCACGCCGCGGAAGGCGGAGGTGTGCTCGGCGGGGTCGGCGTCCATCGCGATCAGGTCGGCGAACCGTCCGGGTTGGACGGTGCCGAGGTCGTCCGCCGCGCCGAGCCAGCGCACCGGGCCGAGCGTGCCCGCGTAAAGGGCGCGTGCGGGTCCGATGCCCGCCTCGGACATGTACTCCAGCTCGCGCACCGAGGCGTTGGTCCCCTCGAAGTGCCAGAACGGCGGCATGTCGCTGCCCAGCAGCACCTCGACCCCCGCCGCCACCGCGATGGCGAAGCTGTCCAGATGCCGGGGACCGGCACCCAGCGACCGGGCCTGCATCCACTCCGGCACGCCCAGCTCGTCGAAGAACTCCTTGCAGCGGGTGACCAGCAGCGTCGGCACCAGTGCGGTGCCCCGCTCGGCCATCAGCGCGGCCACGTCCTCGGTCAGCTCGTAGCCGTGCTCGACGCAGTCCAGCCCCAGCGTGACCGCCTCGGCGATCACCTCGGCCGGGCCGGCGTGCGCGGTGACCCGGCGACCCCAGGCGTGCGCGGTCTCGATGACCGCGGCGAGCTCGTCCGGGAAGAGCTGGCGGGTGGTGATCCGCTCGTGCTCGCCCGCGATGCCACCCGAGATCATCACCTTGATGAGGTCGGCGCCGGCCCGGACCTGGCTGCGCACGCCGCGGCGGAACCCGTCGGCGCCGTCGCATTCGAGCGTGTCCGGGCTCTCGTGGCCGTGGCCGCCGGTGCAGACCAGCGCCCGCCCGGCGGTGAAGATGCGCGGTCCGGAGACCCGGCCGGCGGCGATCGCGCGGCGCAGCGCGAAGTCGGCGTGGTCCTTCTCGGCCACGCACCGCACGGTCGTCACGCCGGACAGCAGGGTGCGGCGGGCACCGTCGGCCATGTAGAGGGCGAGCTCGTGCGGGTTCATCGTCTTCACGCCGTCGCCGCCGCTGCCGGGCAGCGAGAGGGAGAGGTGGGTGTGCATGTTGACCAGGCCGGGGGTCAGGTAGGCGCCGTCGAGGTCGACCGTGTCATGCTCGCCGGCGTCGCGCGCCTCGGCGAGCACCTCGTCGCGCGGCCCGACGGCGGCGATGCGGTCCTCCCGGACCCAGACGCCGGCGTCGGGCACCGCGGGCACGCCCTCGACGATCCGTCCATCCACGACGGTGCACCCGACCACCACCGTGGAACGTCCCACGGTCCGCTCGCTGCGGGGCCCCCGGGTAAACGTGGAGCGCAGCGGAGCGTTTTCTTGGGGTGCTTTCATGCCACCACCCCGTAGACATCGTGCGCGGCGGCCACGGAGACGTAGCCCTCCGCGACGTCCTCGCGCACCGCCGCCGGGTCGCGCCGCCCTGGCTCGCCGTGCCCGCCACCGCCGGCGGTCAGCAGCGTCACCCGGTCGCCGGCGGCCACCCGGGTCCGCTTGGTGCTGACCCGCGCCTCCCGTTCGGTGCCGGGGAAGACGACGACCTGGTTGGGCTCCGGCTCGGATCCTCCCGCGAGCGCCCAGGGGCGGCTG
>Ga0214467_1000193_pt1 | contig 16712 bp, 15 predicted proteins | sample RVTome_8_FD_187339 | JGI IMG/M metagenome (GOLD analysis project Ga0214467, IMG submission 187339) | Soil microbial communities from uranium-contaminated site in the Upper Colorado River Basin, Wyoming, United States - RVT160D0 HiSeq ...
CGCATCCTGCTCGGCCCCCGGGCCCGCATCCAGGCGCCACCCAACCTCATCGCCGGCGAGTACGAACTGCTGCTCCGCGCCGGCATCGACGACTGGGGCGGCGTGTCGCCGGTGACGCCCGACCACGTCAGCCCCGAGCGCCCCTGGCCGCAGATCGAGGAGCTGGCGCGCCACACGGCCGCCGCCGGCTTCACCATGACCGAGCGCCTGGCCATCTACCCGGAGTACGTCGTGCGCGGCGACCCCTGGCTGGACCCTCGGGTCCTCCCACACGTGGCCGCCCTGTCGCTGGAGACCGGCCTGGCCAACCCGGAAGCGAAGCCGACGGGCCACCCCTGGCAAGAGCCCGACGACGCAGTCCCGACCGGCCGAGTAGACCTCCACACCGAGATCGACACCGACGGCCGCACGGAGGACCGCCGAGGCGACTTCGACTCCGTCTACGGCGACTGGGCGTTGATCAAGGACTCCGTGGGCGTGTCATCCGGCGCGCCGCACCACCAGCTCCCTGATCAGCTGCGCGAGGGGCTGCGGCTCGCGGAGAGTGATCCGGCGGCGCTGCTGGCGCCGGAGCGCGAAGAGCTGGCCATGGCGCTCTTCGGTGCCGACGGGCCCGCGCTCGACGAGCTCTGCCGGATCGCTGACGGCCTGCGCCGGGAGGCGGTCGGCGACGACGTCACCTACGTGGTCAACCGCAACATCAACTTCTCCAACGTCTGCTACGTGGGCTGCCGCTTCTGCGCGTTCGCCCAGCGCGAGCGAGACGCCGACGCGTACCGGCTCTCCGCGGACCAGGTCGCCGACCGGGCGGAGGAGGCCTGGCGGGCCGGTGCGACCGAGGTGTGCATGCAGGGCGGCATCGACCCCAAGCTGCCGGTCACCGCCTACGCCGACCTGGTGCGCGCGGTCAAGGCACGAGTGCCGCGGATGCACGTCCACGCGTTCTCGCCGATGGAGATCGTCACGGCCGCGAGCAAGGCGGGCATGTCCATCCGCGACTGGCTGACCATGCTCCGCGAGGCGGGGCTGGACACGATTCCCGGCACCGCCGCCGAGATCCTCGACGACGACGTGCGCTGGGTGCTCACCAAGGGCAAGCTCCCGGCCGCCACCTGGGTCGAGGTGGTCTCGACAGCGCACGAGCTAGGCATCCGGTCCAGCTCGACGATGATGTACGGCCACGTCGACCACCCCGCCCACTGGCTCGGCCACTTCCGCGTGCTGGCCGGCGTGCAGGACCGCACCGGCGGCTTCACCGAGTTCGTGGCGCTGCCGTTCGTGCACACCAACGCGCCGATCTACCTCGCCGGCGTGGCGCGGCCCGGCCCCACCTGGCGGGAAAACCGGGTCGTACACGCGATGGCCCGCATCCTGCTGCACGGGCGGATCGCCAACATCCAGTGCTCCTGGGTGAAGCTGGGCGACGAGGGCACTGTCGCGATGCTCCAGGGCGGCTGCAATGATCTCGGGGGCACGCTGATGGAGGAGACGATCTCGCGGATGGCCGGCTCTGCCAACGGTTCCGCGCGAACTGTCGAGCAGCTTCGCTCGATCGCTACGGCGGCTGGCCGCCCGGCGCGGGAGCGCACCACCGCCTACGCGCCACGATAGGGAGCAAGCGAGTCGGGTGACTTCCGGCGACAGGCGTTACCCCGGCGGGGGCTGAATCGATAGGGGCGGTGGCGTCCGCGCACACTTCACCCGCGAGTCGCGCGCGGCACGCCGATAAAGCCGGCCTTTTATCAGGTTCGGCTTGACGACGCACGCATTACACGCGTGTAATTTCACTGGGGTTGTTCGAATAGGATCTTCAGTTGTTCCCTAGGATCATCTGAAACTACACCGTTCGGACATAAAGACACGCCTTCCGCGTGGGGGGTTGCGCCGGCGACGCGGCCGGTGCGCAAGAAGGAGGCAGGCTGATGGACGGCCCACTGGAGGTGGCCGACCTGATCGGAGACGCGCCGGAGTGGCAGGAGCGGGCCCTGTGCTCGCAGACCGACCCGGAGGCGTTCTTTCCGGAGAAGGGCGGATCGACCCGCGAGGCGAAGCGCATCTGCTCGCGTTGCGAGGTCAAGACCGAGTGCTTGGAGTACGCGCTGGGTCACGATGAGCGTTTCGGCATCTGGGGCGGGCTCTCGGAGCGCGAGCGCCGCAAGCTCAAGCGCCGCGTCGCCTGAGCTTCGCCCTGCCCGGCCGGGCCAGCGCACCATGGGGGGAGTGCTGGCCCGACGGGGCCGAGGGCCGCGGGCTCAGGCGAGCTCGTCCGGGTCGACGCCGAGGAGGTTGGCGACCTGTTCGATGATCACGTCGTGCACGAGATCGGCGAGGTCTTCCCGATCCATGGCCCGAAACTCGAGCGGCCGGCGATAGAGGACGATCCGGGGCGGCACCTCCTGCCGGCCGGGGCGTCCGGGCAGTAGGCGGGCGAGCGGCACCTCGCCGTCTTCCAGCACGTCAGAGTCGTAGACGTTGAGGTCTGGGGGCACATCCTCGACGGCGAACTCGACGCCGGCCAGCTCCTTGGCGAAGCGCCGCTCCAGCGCCTCCACCGTGTCGAGCACGAGGTCGTCGAAGATCTCCGCCTTGGTGCGGGCCAGCGGCACCGTCGCCGGCACCAGGCGCCCGCGTAGGCCGCGGCCGTGACGGTCGCGGTGGGACCGGCGGACCGGACCCGGGCGCCGTGGTTCGGGACTGCTCACGTCAAGAGCGTAGTGGCCCGGAGGCGGCACAACTCACCCCGTGTCCAACCTGCGTCTTCATATCGTGATCACGGGTGGTCGGCGTGTCGCGGTCGCATCCGGACCGGCGGAGCGGGTAGGGGAGATAACGTGCCGCCGTGAGGTCACCACGGCGTTGCTCCCGAAACGGCTGCCCGCGTCAGGCCGTCGCGACGTTGACCTATGTCTACAACGACTCCACGGCCGTCGTCGGCCCCCTCGCGGCGTTCGCCGAGCCCCATACGTACGACCTGTGCGAGCCGCACGCCCGCAGCCTGACCGCCCCCCGCGGCTGGGAGCTCGTCCGCCACGACGGAGAGTTCGCGCCCCCACCCCCCACCACGGACGACCTGGTCGCGCTCGCCGAGGCCGTCCGCGAAGCCGCCCGGCCCACCCCACGGCTGGACGACTACCCCGATGAGCGGTCGGCCGGACATCAGACCGGCCGCCGCGGCCACCTCCGCGTGATCCCACCCAGCCACTAAGTCCCGGCTGGTCGGTTGGCGGCGTCCGCGCCGGTGCATGACAAATGTGCCCCGGTCCGCGTCACTTGCGGGCCGTATGCTCCCGCGGGCACCGCTGCGGTCGGCGGCTCGCCAGCGCTCGCCGAAATCCCCGACCTCCGCTGCCAGGCCCGCGTGACAAGCCCATCGCCCGCCGGCGGGCGCGAGCCATCTCCCTGAGCTGCGCGGCCGCTCGGGTTGAGCGTGACCAGCAGGGGCTGCGGCCGCCGTCACAAGATCCCTGCCTCGACAGCGCCCTGACGGTTAGCTTAGCCTGCCCTTAGCGGCAGGGAGGGCGGGGCTTGACGTGAGTGGACTGAGCGGGCAGCGGCTGTTACACGGCGGTCCGGTCATCCCCCTCCTGGAGCGCTACAACGCGGCTGACGGCTACCCGCCCGCGTCCGCGGCCCGAGACGGCGATGGCTGGCACACGCTGCGCGAGCTGCAGGCCGACGGCGGTGTGCTCGCCACGCAGATGCGCGCGTTCGTGGTCTCGTCGGGCTGCCCGCCGGAAACCGCGGCCGCCCACATGGCCGGCTGGGTGACCGGATCGTTCATCCGGCTGCTCGTCTTCGCGTACCGGGAGGAGCGGCGGCTGCCACTGCTCACGATGGACGGCACGGCGCTGCGGGCGGACGAGGACGGCTGGTTCAACGAGCTGGCCGTGGACGCCCCGGCGCTGGCGGTCCGGCCCGGCGATCCGCTGGCCGGCCACCCGGGCACCCTGGTCACGTCCACAATGGAAGATCAGCTGCTGGGCACCATCCTCGCCCTGTCCACTCCCGTCGTCGACACGCTGCGGGGCGTCTCGCGGCTCGGCCGCCGCACGGCCTGGGCGCTGGTCGCCGACACCGTGATGAGCGCCTTCGCCGGGGAGCTGCCGCCCGCCCCGGCCCACGCCACCGCGATGGAGGCGGAGCGCCTGCTCACCGGCGCCGGCGCCGGCCCACTTGCGGTGCGGCGGCGGTGGGTCGGCTCGGTGCCGCTGGCCGCGGCGTGCTGCCTCGCCTACAAGCGGCCGGGCCTGGAGCACTGCGAGCGGGTCTGCCCCAAGCTCGACGACGACACCCGCCAGGACCAGATCACAACCTGGCTGCGTCAGCCCACGTGACGAGCTTTCGGACCGCGTTGATGCCCATCCAGCGCAACGGCTCCGGTGGCCACTGTGGAGACTTGTGCCCCACCCAGGGGAGCGAGGTCAGCTCGCTCTCCACGCCGAGGATCAGGTCGGCGAGAGTACGCCCGGCCAGGTTCGTCGTGCCGACGCCGTCGCCGACGTAGCCGCCGGCCCACGCCAGCCCGGTCTCCCGATCCAGCCCCACGGAGGCGGACCAGTCGCTCGCGACACCGACCGCACCGCCCCAGCTGTGGGTGGCCGGCACGCCGTCGAGCGCGGGGAAGAGCTCGACCAGCGCCCGGCGCAGGGCGGCGAAGACGCGCGGCTCGGTGTCGTAGGCGGCGCTGGTCTTCGACCCGAAGTGGTATGGCGCGCCGCGGCCGCCGAACGCCAGCCGCCCGTCCGCCGTGCGCTGGCCGTAGATGATGAGCCGCCGGAAGTCGGCGAACGTCTCGCGCTCGGCCAGCCCCGCGCTTGCCCAGAAGTCGTCCGGGAGCGGGGGTGTGGAGATCATCAGCGAGTACACCGGAGCGAGCGCGCGGCGGGCACCGGGCAGCTCGGGCGTGTACGCCTCGGTCGCGCGGACCACGACCGGGGCCCGTACGGTGCCGACCGGCGTGTCCGCCGCGCCCTTGCGCAGCCCGATGACCGGCGTGCCCTCGTAGATGGTGACGCCCCGTCGCTCCACCGCCCGAGCCAGGCCGCGCACCAGCCGGGCCGGGTGGATCGCGGCGCAGTGCGGCGTGTACGTGCCACCGAGCACGTTCGTGGCGCCGCACCGCTTGGCCGCCTCCTCCGCGTCGAGCATCGTCACGTCGTCGTCGCCGAAGCCGTACTCCCGGGCCTCCGCCACGGCCGCCCTCGCCCGGCGTAGCTGTGCCGGTGTGCGGGCCACCACGACCGTGCCGCCTTTGCTCCAGTGGCAGTCGATCCCCTCGGCGGCGGCGACCCGCCCCACTTCGTCCACTGTGGAGTTCATGGCGCGCTGCATCGCCACCACGGCCCGCTCGCCGTGCCGGTGAGCCAACAGCCGCACCGGAGTGGGGAAGAGCGCCGAGCACCAGCCACCGTTGCGCCCCGAGGCGCCGTACCCGGCGAACTCCTTCTCCAGCACCACGACGCGCAGCGAGGGTGCGGCGGCGGCCAGGTGGTACGCGGTCCACAGGCCGGTGTAGCCGGCGCCGACGATCGCCACGTCGGCCACCAGGGAGCCGTCGAGCGCCGGTCTCGGCGCCAAGTCGTCGTCTACAGTGGACATCCAGAGGCTGTCCGCTTTCAGAGACGTCGCCATGCCTCGGCCAGCACCGTGCGCAGGATCTGCTCCATCTCGTCGAACTGCTCCTGTCCGGCGATCAGCGGCGGCGCGAGCTGCACCACCGGGTCGCCCCGGTCGTCGGCCCGGCAGTAGAGCCCGGCCTGGAAGAGGGCGGAGGAGAGGAAGCCACGCAGGAGCCGCTCGGACTCGTCGTCGTCGAACGTGGCCCGCGTCTCCTTGTCCTTGACCAGCTCGATGCCGTAGAAGTAGCCGTCGCCCCGCACCTCGCCGACGATGGGCAGGTCGTTGAGCTTCTCCAGCGTGGCGCGGAAGGCGGCCTCGTTGGCGCGGACGTGCCCGGTGAGGTCCTCGCGGGCGAAGATGTCGAGGTTGGCCAGCGCCACCGCGCAGGAGACCGGGTGGCCGCCGAAGGTCACCCCGTGGGCGAACATGCCGGTCTCGGCGAGGAACGGCTCCATCAGCCGCTCGGAGGCGATCATCGCGCCGAGCGGCGAGTAGCCCGACGTGAGCCCCTTGGCCGTGGTGATGATGTCCGGCTGGTAGCCGTACCGCACGGCGCCGAAGTACTCACCGAGGCGGCCCCAGGCGCAGATCACCTCGTCCGAGACGAGCAGCACGTCGTACTCGTCGCAGATCTCCCGCACCCGCTGGAAGTAGCCGGGCGGCGGTGGGAAACAACCGCCGGAGTTCTGCACCGGCTCGAGGAAGACGGCCGCGACCGTGTCCGGCCCCTCCCGCTCGATCGCGCGCCCGATCTCGTCGGCCGCCCACCGCCCGAACGCCTCGATGTCGTCGCCGTGCTCCGGCGCGCGGTAGAAGTTCGTATTGGGCACCTTGATCCCGCCGGGCACCAGCGGCTCGAAGTCACTCTTGATGCCGGGCAGCCCGGTGATCGAGAGGGCGCCCATCGACGTCCCGTGGTACGCGATGAACCGGCTCACCACCTTGTGCTTGGTGGGCTTGCCGACCCGTTTGTAGTAGGCGCGGGCGAGCTTCCACGCCGCCTCGACCGCCTCCGCGCCACCGGTGGTGAAGAAGACGCGGTTGAGGTCGCCCGGCGTGAGCGCGGCGATCCGCTCGGCCAGCTCGATCGCGCTCGGGTGCGCGTACGACCACAGCGGGAAGAACGCCAGCTCGGCAGCCTGCTTGGCGGAGGCCTCGGCCAGCTCGGTGCGCCCGTGGCCGGCGTTCACCACGAAGAGGCCGGCGAGACCGTCGAGGTAGCGGCGGCCCTGTGCGTCCCACACGTAGGCACCCTCGCCACGGACGATCGTGGGCACCTCGCCCTCGCGATAGCTGGCCATGCGGGTGAAGTGCATCCAGAGATGATCGGTCGCGTTGCCCATGCCACGATTACCGCACAGTGGCCAGGCGGCACGCAAGGGAATCCGTCTTGCGGGAAACCGGACGCAACGGATTTCGTTGACTCTCTGCCTATTTGGCACCGGAGGCTCCGCGTACTCCCACGAGCTGACCACCTCTCCTCCTAGTGGCCGCGGCCCGGTCCGGCGGGAGGAGGGTGATCGCCACGGCCGTCACAAGACTTGGCGGCGTGACCGACGACGCGATGCGTTTCTTCCGCGAGTTCGCCCGCGCACCCCTATCGGTGGGTGCGATCGCCCCGAGCTCCGCCATCCTGGCCCGCCAGATCTGCGCCACCGTCCCCGAGGGCGGCGACCCGGTGGTGGTCGAGCTCGGACCGGGAACGGGCTCGTTCACCGACGTCATCCAGCGCCGCCTCGGCGGCCGCGGCCACCACCTGGCGGTCGAGCTCAACCCGGTCTTCGCCGGCCGGCTCGCCGACCGCTACCCCGGCCTGGACGTCGCGATCTCCGACGCCGCCCACCTGCGCGAGCTGCTCGACGACCGCGGGCTAGGCCAGGTCGACGTGGTCGTGAGCGGCCTGCCCTGGGCCGCCTTCTCCGCCCGGCGCCAGGGCAGCGTCCTGGACGCGGTGCGGCGCGTGCTCTCCCCGGTCGGTGCGTTCACGACCTTCGCGTACGTCCACGCTGTCTGGGCACCCCCGGCCCGGCGCCTCCGGTCCACGCTGCGAGCGAGCTTCGAAGAGGTGGTGGTCGGCCGCACGGTCTGGCGCAACGTCCCACCCGCCCTCGTCTACCACGCCCGCCGCCCGAGGGCCTTAGCTCTCTAGACACCTCGCATTTTGCCCGCGTTCGTGTCAGCGGCGGGCCGTTTGCTCCCGCGGGCCGGCGGGTCCGCGGTGGTTGGCGTTACCCCTTTGCCTCCGGCGGGAGCGCTCCGGACCATCAGGATGGCACTCGGGGGTATGCGCGGCGGCTAACGGATCGTGGTATCTGAGGCCCCATATGGGGGGACCTGCGTACCACGATCTGATGTGGAATGGCCTTGTCAAGTTGCGGCGGCGTTGAGTTGTGATGTGTCCGTTTCTTTGGTGTTTCCCGTTGGGTTTTGGGCGTGTCTGCCTGGCCCGGCCGGGTCAGTCTGGCCGTAGGTCACCCGGTAGGGCGTGGCCTTGAGGCGGTCGGGTCGGGTGGGTGAGACTGCGCCGGGCGGGGAACGGGGTGGGTGGCCACGACGCGTCGGGGCGGTGCGGGTCGGTGCGCCGCCTGTCTGATGTACGCGTGTCGAGTTCGCATGTCGGGGATGCGCAGGAGGGTGCCCCTGACTGTTAACGGCCGTCGCCGGCTGGTGGGTCGGTGACGGACACAGATCGTTCGGGGATCGGTCCTGCCACGGCGTGCCCCGACGCGTCGTGGGTTGGGCGCGCACGTCCGTCGGGCCGACCGGTGGGTTCGTGCGCGAGCTCATGATGGTGGGCGGCTGTGTTAGTCGGTGGTCATCTCGGCCCAGCAGAACCCGGCCAGTTCCCGGGCGATCGCCACGACGACGATGTTGCGGCTGGCTTTGCGGGCGGTGAGGCGGCGGAAGCGAGCGCACAGCCGTTGTTGCGCGGTCCAGGATCGGGCCACGGTCGCCGGGCCGACCTGTTGTTGGCGGCGGCGCAGCGTAACGCCGAGGCTGGGCTGGTGTTGGTAGGCCCAGGCCGACTCGATCAGCTGGGTGCGTAGGTGCGCGTTGCCGGCCTTGGTGATCCGACCACGGTGCACCGACGCACCAGAGGAATACTCCGAGGGCACCAGCCCGGTGAAGCCCATGAACGTGCGCGCGTGTGGGAAGCGGCGCCAGTCGCCGACCTCGCTGGCGATGGTCAACGCGCCCAGATGGGCGATGCCGCGGTAGGCGGCTAGCCGGGCCACCTGATCGGCGAACGGGCCGTGCTCGATCCAGTGGTTCAGGTCGGCCTCGATCGCGGCCAGTTCGGCGTCCCGGGCGGCCAGCATGGCCCGGTAGTGCCCGTAGGTGGACCGCAGCGCCGGATCGTCGAACCGCTGGGCGGCCAGCCACTGCGCATGCCGCAGCGTCCACGCCTGCCCACCCCGCCAGATCCGGTCGTGGCGCAGCAGGAACTTGCCCAGCCGATGCCGGGTCCGGGTTCGATCGGCGACCAGATCCGCCCGGGCCCGGCACAGGTCCCGCACCGCCTCCTCGGCCTCGGCGGGTACCCGGATCGCGACCAGCTCCCCAGCCCGCAGTAGCCGAGCCAACCGGCGACTGTCACGCCGGTCGGTCTTGACCCGATCCGCCGGCGCTTTCGGGACCAACGCCGGCGCCACCACCTGACAGGCCACCCCCATCGAGGTCAGCAGCCGGCACAGGCCGAACCCGGTCGGGCCCGCCTCGTAACACACCCTCAACTGACCACGGTCCGGGAAACGAGCGATCAGACGCCGTATCGACGCCTCATCATTGAAGATCTTCTCCACGTCCGGGACCTGCTCGTCCCACCGCAGGATCGCCACCGCGATCGTGTCCTTGCTGGTGTCCAACCCCAGGTGGATCAGACCGGCAGATAGCGCGACACTGTCCATGAGCGGCCGGCTCCTTCCGTTCGTGGCTCCCTCCGCTCACAATGGATGACCCACGTCAAGATCACCCACGGGTGCAGCGCAAGCGAGCCGGCCGTTCCATGCTGACTGTTTCGGGCGGCAGGACCGTGCGGCGCCGGGGCGATAGCAGCAGATCTTGGTACAGATCCGCTGTCTTGGCTAGGGATCTGTCCCAAGATCTGCCGTCGCGACGCGCGGAGCCCGCCTCCCGCCCCCGCCCACGTCGATCGGCGACGCGGCACTGTGAGCGGCTCGTGGGGCTTTGACTGGAAAAGGGGCGTTACGCGGTACCCCAGGTGTATGTCTGTTTGCGGAGCTTGAGGTAGACGAAGGCCTCGGTGGAGATCACGCCCTCGACCTGCCGCAGCCGGCTGATGATTTCTAGCAGGTGGTCGTCGTTGCGGCAGACCACCTCGGTCAGTAGGTCGAACGAGCCGGCCGTGATCACGACGTAGTCGAGTTCTTCGAGCTCGGCGAGCCGGTCGGCGATCGCCTCCAGGTCGCCCGTGGTTCGGAGGCCGATCATGGCCTGGCGGGGGAAGCCCAGCTGGAGTGGATCGGTGACCGCGACGATCTGCATGACGCCGGCGTCGAGGAGGCGCTGCACGCGCTGGCGCACGGCCGCCTCGGAGAGGCCTACCGCCTTGCCGATCGTGGCGTACGGGCGCCGCCCATCCTCCTGAAGTTGTTCGATGATCTGCTTGCCAACATCATCGAGAAGGGCGTGGGCCGCGCCGTCACCCACCGCATATCGCGGCTTCGCCATCCAACGCCTCCTCCAAGTGCACTGTTTCGTTCGTATTTCGTTGCGAATCAGCTCATCCGCAACGGAATCCTTGTGACCGGGCATACATCATGCCAGGATCAGGCGTCGGATCGTACGAAGCATTCTCGCGAACCACTCTGGAGCCGCACATGCGCCCCACCAATAGCCCCCTGTCACCCGAAGCCAGGGCCGTGCTGTCGGCCACCAGGCTCTCACGGCGCACCCTCGTGCGCGGAGCGATGGCGTCGGGCGCGCTGGTCACCGCGGGTGGCCTCCTCACCGCCTGCGGCACCGAGGGCACGAAGCAGTCGGCGGACAGCTGCGTCAGTGAGGACACCTCCGGCACCGACAAGAAGCTGGCCTTCTCCAACTGGCCGCAGTACATGGACGTGGATGAGAAGGACGAGTCCAAGCACCCCACGCTGGTCGCCTTCCAGGAGAGCACCGGCATCCAGGTCACCTACACCGAGGACGTCAACGATAACGACGAGTTTTTCGGCAAGGTGCAAAACCAGCTCTCCGGCTGCCAGACCACCGGCCGTGACCTGTTCGTCCTCACCGACTGGATGGCCGGCCGCATGATCCGCCTCGGCTGGCTCCAGAAGCTCAACAAGGCCAACGTGCCCAACGTCGATGCCAACCTCCTGCGCTCGCTGCGCGCCCGCCCGTTCGACAAGAACGACGAGTACGCGGTGCCGTGGCAGTCCGGTCTCACCGGCATCGCGTACAACGGCGGGGTGACCAAGGAGGTGCGCACGATCGACGAGCTGCTCACCCGTACCGACCTCAAGGGCAAGGTCACCTGCCTGACCGAGATGCGCGACACGATGGGCCTGATGTTGCTCTCCAACGGGCACGACCCGAGCAACTTCACCGAGGCGCAGTTTGACGACGCGCTGGAGAAGCTCAAGAAGGCGGTCGCCTCCGGGCAGATCCGCAAGTTCACCGGCAACGACTACTCCACCGACCTGGCCAAGGGCGACATCGCCGCGTGCATCGGCTGGTCCGGCGACGTCATCCAGCTGACTGCCGAAAACGAGAAGATCAAGTTTGTCGCGCCGGACTCGGGTCTCATGCTCTGGTCGGACAACATGTTGATCCCCAACAAGTCGGCCCACAAGGCGAACGCCGAGAAGCTGATCGACTACTACTACGACCCCAGCGTGGCCGCCCAGCTCGCCGCCTACGTCAACTACATCTGCCCGGTGCAGGGCGCCCAAGAGAAGATCACCGACATCGACGCCGAGCTGGCGGACAATCCGTTGATCTTCCCGGATGACGCGACGCTCAACAAGACCAAGGTGTTCATGGCGCTCGACGAGGCGCAGGAGCGCTCGTACTCCACAAAGTTCCAGCAGGCAATCGGGGCGTGAGCATGGCCGACAAAGGCGACTTGCAGCTGGTCAACCTGACGAAGCGGTTTGGCATCTTCACCGCCGTCGACGATCTCAGCCTGACGATCCCGCAGGGTGGGTTCTTCGCCCTGCTGGGCGCGTCCGGCTGCGGCAAGACCACCACGTTGCGCATGGTGGCCGGCCTGGAGGAGCCCACGAGCGGCAGAGTGCTGCTCGGCGGGCGCGAGATCAGCCGGCTCCGGCCCTACAAGCGGCCGGTCAACACCGTGTTCCAGAGCTACGCGCTCTTCCCGCACCTGGACGTCTTCGAAAACGTGGCGTTCGGCCTCCGGCGGCGCGGCGTCGGCGACATCCGGCCGCAGGTCGAGCGGATGCTCGCCCTCGTGCAGCTGGAGGGCTACGGCAAGCGCCGCCCCGCGCAGCTCTCCGGCGGCCAGCAGCAGCGCGTGGCGCTCGCCCGCGCGCTCATCAACCACCCGCAGGTGCTGCTGCTGGACGAGCCGCTCGGCGCGCTCGACCTCAAGCTGCGCCGGCAGATGCAGATCGAGCTCAAGCGCATCCAGACCGAGGTGGGGCTGACCTTCGTGCACGTCACGCACGACCAGGAGGAGGCCATGACCATGGCCGACACGGTCGCCGTGATGAACGCGGGCCGCATCGAGCAGCTGGGCGCGCCGGCCGAGATCTACGAGTTCCCCTCCACGCCGTTCGTGGCCAACTTCCTCGGCCAGTCCAACCTGCTGGCCGGCGAGGTCGCGGGTCGCTCCGGCGAAGACGTGCTGGTAACGGCATACGGTTCGCGCTTCTCCGTGCCCGCGGGCCGCTGCCGGGCCGTCGATGGAGACGTCTATCTGGGGGTACGCCCGGAGAAGCTCCACCTGGCGCCGGGCACCGACTCGGTGCCGGCCGGCCACCAGTGGGTGACCGGGGTCGTCTCGGATTCGTCCTATGTGGGCGTCAGCACGCAGTACCTGGTGCGTACCCCTTGGGGCACCGAGGTCTCCGCCTTCGCCTCGAACGCCGGCGTGCTCGCGCAGGTGCCGGTCGGCGCGCAGGTCGTGGCCTACTGGCGGCCGGACCACGCCTTCCTGCTCGGCCGCGAGGCCGGTGCCGGTGACGCCACCCAGCCGCTGCTGGAGCCAGTGCCGTGAGTGTGGTCGGGCACCTCGGCGGTGCGGCCGGTCCACATGAGACACCGCCGCCGCCACGCAAGGGGCGGCGGCTCCTGCCCTACCTCCTGCTGCTGCCGGGCGGGCTGTGGCTGACCATCTTCTTCGCGGTGCCCGCGGTGCAGCTCGCCGCCACCAGCCTGTACGACCCGAGCGGGTCGCTGCAGGAGGGGTACGCGATGACGTGGGAGTTCGGCAACTACGCCGACGCGCTCTCCGCGTACTGGCCGCACTTCGTGCGCTCGCTCATCTACGCGGGCATCGCGACGCTGCTGTGCCTGCTGCTGGGCTACCCGCTGGCGTACGCGATCGCGCAGAAGGCCAACCGCTTCAAGAACCTGATGCTGGTCTGCGTGATCGCGCCGTTCTTCACCAGCTTCCTGGTGCGGACGCTGGCCTGGAAGACGATCCTGTCGGACAACGGCTGGGTGGTCGGCGTGCTGCGCGACGTGGGGATCCTCGGCGCCGACGGCCGGCTGCTGGCCACGTCGGCGGCGGTGGTGCTCGGCCTGACGTACAACTTCCTGCCGTTCATGGTGCTGCCGCTCTACGCGAGCCTCGACCGCCTCGACGGCCGGCTGCTGGAGGCGGCCAACGACCTCTACGCCAGCCCGCTGCGCGCCTTCGCGAAGGTGACGCTCCCGCTGTCGATGCCCGGGGTGGTGGCCGGCACGCTGCTCACGTTCATCCCCGCGGCGGGCGACTACATCAACGCCGAGCTGCTCGGCACGCCCAACCAGTACATGATCGGCAACGTCATCGACTCCGCCTTCCTGGTGCGGCTGGACTATCCGCAGGCGGCTGCGCTGTCGTTCCTGCTGATGGCCGCGATCCTGGCGATGGTGTTCGTGTACGTGAAGCGCGCCGGAACGGACGAGGTGCTCTGAGATGAAGCTGGGGCGCTGGCTGTCCGACCACTGGGTGTTGGGCGTGGGTGTGCTCGTCCTCGCCTACCTCTTCCTGCCCATCGCCGTGGTCGTGGGCCTCTCGTTCAACGAACCGTCGAGCCGCCTGTCGTACGACTTCAACAAGTTCACATTGGACAACTGGACCAGCCCTTGCGGTCCGGGCGACATGTGCGACGCGGTCGTGCGCAGCGTGCAGATCGGCTTCATCGCCACGGTGCTGGCCACCGTGCTCGGCACGCTGATGGCGTTCGCGCTCGTGCGCCACCGCTTCCGCGGCCGGGGTGCGACCAACCTGCTCATCTTCCTGCCGATGGCGACGCCCGAAGTGGTGATGGGCTCCTCGCTGCTCGCGCTCTTCGTTGCCGGCGGGGTGTCGCTGGGCTTCTGGACGGTGGTGATCGCGCACGTGATGTTCTGCGTCTCGTTCGTCGTCGTCACCGTGAAGGCGCGACTGTCCGGATTGGACAGCCGGCTGGAGGAGGCGGCGATGGACCTGTACGCCAGCGAGTTCCAGACCTTCCGCAAGGTGACGCTGCCGCTGGTCCTCCCCGGCATCGTGGCGGCCGCACTGCTGGCCTTCTCGCTGTCGTTCGACGACTTCATCATCACGAACTTCAACTCCGGCACCACGGTGACCTTCCCGATGTACGTCTGGGGCGCCGCACAGCGCGGCATACCGCCGCAGGTGAACGTCGTCGGCACCGCCATGTTCCTCATCGCGCTGCTGCTGGTGCTCGGCACGTCGGTGCGCCGCCGGAAGACGGCCTGATGCGGATCCTGCTCGTCGGGGCCGGTGGCGTCGGCTCCGCCGTGGTGTCCATCGCCGTGCGCCGCTCGTTCTTCGACGCGATGGTCGTGGCCGACTACGACCCGGACCGGGCCGCCCGTGCGGTGTCCACCGTGGACGGTCGCTTCACGCCGGCCCGGGTGGACGCCTCATCGGCCGCGGCGGTCGCCGCGCTCTGCCGCGAGCACGGCATCACCCACGTGCTCAACGCGGTCGACCCGCGCTTCGTCATGCCCATCTTCGAAGGCGCGTACGAAGCCGGCGCCGACTATGTGGACATGGCGATGTCGCTTTCCAAGCCGCATCCCGAGCGGCCACACTCCGAGACCGGCGTGAAGCTCGGCGACGACCAGTTCGTGCAGGCCGACCGGTGGACGCGGGGCGGCCGGCTGGCGCTGGTCGGCATGGGCGTCGAGCCGGGGCTCTCGGACGTCTTCGCGCGGTACGCGGCCGACGAGCTCTTCACCGACATCGACGAGGTAGGCGTGCGAGACGGTGCCAACCTCGTCGTGGACGGCTACGACTTCGCGCCCTCGTTCTCCATCTGGACCACCATCGAGGAGTGCCTCAACCCGCCGGTGATCTGGGAGGCGGGCAGTGGTTGGCGCACGACCGAGCCGTTCTCCGAGCCGGAGGTCTTCGACTTTCCGGAGGGCATCGGACCGGTCGAGTGCGTCAACGTCGAGCACGAAGAGGTGCTGCTGATCCCGCGCTGGGTCGACGCGAAGCGGGTCACGTTCAAGTACGGGCTGGGCAGCGAGTTCATCGAGGTGCTTCGCACCCTCCACAAGCTCGGCCTCGACCGCACCGAGCCGGTGCGGGTCGGCGGCGTCGCGGTGGCGCCGCGCGACGTGGTCGCCGCCTGCCTGCCCGACCCGGCGACGCTCGGCGACAGGATGCGCGGCAAGACCTGCGCCGGCACCTGGGTGCGTGGCACGGGCAAGTCCGGCGAGCCGCGCGCCGTCTACCTCTATCACGTGGTGGACAATGAGTGGTCGATGCGCGAGTACGGCCACCAGGCCGTGGTGTGGCAGACCGCGATCAACCCGGTGGTCGCGCTCGAGCTGCTCGCCGCCGGCACGTGGTCGGGCACCGGCGTGCTGGGCCCGGAGGCGTTTCCGGCTCAGCCGTTCCTCGACCTGCTGACCGCGTACGGCTCACCATGGGGGATGGAAGAGCGATGACCCGCTACGGCGCGATGTACGGCCCGGACGTGACGTTTCTCGGTGTCGACAGGTGCGACATCGGCGACCCGCCGTCGTACGCGGACGCGGATGTCGTCATCGTGGGCGCACCCTTCGACGGCGGCACGTCGGCCCGGCCTGGCACCAGGTTCGGGCCGCAGGCCATGCGGCAGGCCTGCTACATCGGGCACGACGGATCCCGGCCGTCGCTCGCGCTGCGCGTCGACGGCCTCCGTGACCTGCGGGTGTACGACGCCGGCGACGTCGAGATGTTCGCCGGCGACATCGAGCGGGCGCACCGCGCGCTGGAAGACGCCGTCGCCGCGGTCACCGGTGCCGGCGCGATTCCGGTCGTGCTTGGTGGCGACCACTCGATCGCCCGCCCGGACGCGACCGGGGTGGCCCGCCACGTCGGCTTCGGCCGCGTGTCGATGGTGCATTTCGACGCGCACGCCGACACCGCCGACATCGACTTCGGCTCGCTCTACGGCCACGGCCAGCCGATGCGGCGCCTGATCGAGTCCGGCGCGGTGCGCGGCGACCGGTTCCTCCAAATTGGACTTCGCGGCTACTGGCCGGGTCCGGAGGTGCTGGGCTGGATGGCCGAGCAGCGGATGCGTTCGTACGAGATGAGCGAGATCGTGGCCCGCGGCCTCGACGAGTGCCTGACCGAGGCGTTCACGATCGCGGTCGACGACTGCGACGGCGTCTTCCTGTCGGTCGACATCGACGTCGTGGATCCCGGGATGGCGCCGGGCACCGGCACCCCCGAGCCGGGCGGCCTCACCGCGCGCCAGCTGCTCGACGCGGTCCGCCGCTGCTGCCTGGAGCTGCCCATCGTGGGCGTCGACGTGGTCGAGGTCTCCCCGCCGTACGACCACGCCGACATCACGGCGTATCTGGGCAACCGGGTCGTGCTGGAGACCCTCTCCGCGATCGCCCGACGCCGCCAGGGCCCGCCCTGGGATCCCCGCCAACCGCTCCTCGACGGCCGCTAG
>Ga0214467_1000195_pt1 | contig 16659 bp, 19 predicted proteins | sample RVTome_8_FD_187339 | JGI IMG/M metagenome (GOLD analysis project Ga0214467, IMG submission 187339) | Soil microbial communities from uranium-contaminated site in the Upper Colorado River Basin, Wyoming, United States - RVT160D0 HiSeq ...
TGATCATGGGTACAGCCCGTGGGTGATCATTCCTCTTGGCTAGGGAAGAAGATCACAACCAAGGGCTGTCCATGATCAGTGTGCCTGAAGCTCGGTCCGGCCGACCCAGCGACCCGAACAGCCGGACGCCCAAGCTCAACAGGGCAAGCAGCCTCGCGACGGCCATTCAGCCGCCTGGTTGGACAGGTCGAAGCCGGGGATGGTCCGGCCGCGGGCGATGCCCAGCCCGGCCGAGTAAGGCGCCTGCCCGGCGTCCGATCTGTTCCGATGGCATCACCTGGCAAGACCACGGCCACCACAGCCACGGCGGGTCCGGCATGGGCGGGGTCGTTGCCGGGGCGGCGCTCGGCGCAGCCGGCGGTTTCGTAGGCGGCATGGTCGTCGGGGAGATCCTCGACGACGTCTTCGACGGCGGCGACGAGGGCGGCGGCGACTTCGCGGAAATAGGCCCCTGCGGACCGACGCAACCGGCCTTCCCCAGCAGCGGACACCTCTGATCGTGGCCGGTGGGCGCACGGTTCGGTGCACCCACCGGCCACCCCGCTCGCACCACCATTCCGGGGCGGTCGGCGACGCCGCCATGTCGCGCCCCCGCCGCGGCCACGCCACACGTGGTGGATGACCGGCGGCTGGTCACCGCAAACTCGCTGTCCGGCACGCTCGGCTCAATCTGTTTCTCGGTCGGTTGGGCGCCGCCGTGCTGCTGCTGAACTTCACCGTGTCGGCCGGCGACGACAGCTACGCCGCCGTCGCGCTGCCGGCCCCGTTGGGGTATGTGGCGTCGGCGGTTCTGGGGCGTGGCGGTCCTTCACGATCACCCAGCTCGGCCCCGACCACGCCGACGCGACCAAGCCGGCGTCGGTGGGGTCGGCGCTGGTGGCGGTGGCTCGCGGCATGGTCGACGGTCTGGCCCACCTGCGCCAACGCCGGGGTGCGGCGTACGCGATGGCCGCCCCGGCAGCGTTCCGGGTCCTGGTTGGGGTGCTGACTCTGGCGATGCTGCTGCTGTACCGCAACTACTTCGTCACCGACGATGACGTGCAAGCCTCGATCAACGCTCTGGTGTACGTCGTGCTCGCCGGCAGCATCGGGGTGCTGGTGGCCGCGCTGGCCACCCCGCCGGTGACCCGCCGGATCGGCGGCTGGCGGTGGATCGCCGGCCTGCTCGCCGGTCTGGCCGTCGCCCTGCCGGTGTTCGCGCTGCCGTTCGTCCAGCCGCTGCTGGTGGTGGCGGTGTTCTGCGTCCACATCGCCGCGCAGGCATCAAGATCGTGGTGAACACGTCGATCGAGCGTAAGCGCGGCGACGAGTCCTGGGGCGGGTATTCGCGGTCAACGACACCACCTTCAACCTGGCCTACGTCGCTGGCATGTTCGCCGCCGCCCTCACCCTCCTGGCGGATGGCCATTCGCCGGCCGGGGTCGGAGTCATCGCCGCTGGGTACGCCCTCGCCGCGACCTGGTACGCCGTCGTCGCCGGACGCTGGGCCCGCCGCGACGGCGACGACATCGCCCAACCCGCACCCGGCCCCGTGGCCACCCCCGTGGGGTGACACCTGCGACCAGGCACACCGGGTGCGCAGCGTCCGGGCCAGCAAGAACTGTCCAACCACTCTGCGGGTTCGACGGCCCGCACCGAGCAGCGTTTGAAAGAGGTCAAGGATCCATGGCGGCGGACGGAGGTACGAAAGCGGTCGTAACCGCGTTGGTAGCGAACCTGGGCATCGCGGTGAGCAAGTTCGTCGCCGCCACCATCACCGGATCGGCATCCATGCTCGCCGTTCACGGCCCGGTGTGGATGTACGCGGCCCACTGGAACGCGCTGCGTCCGGCACACTGCTCCCGCATAGCCCGCACGGCGGCGTGGACCGCGCGGGCCGGTCCGTCCGGTGTGCTGTCGGTCAGCTGGGAGTACACCCGTGCGGCCATGGCGGCGGCGGTGTCGTCGCCGACGGACCACAGGGTGGCGATGACATGCGGGTAGCCGGCTAGCTGGAACGCACCCGACATGTGGATCGCCTCGTCGGTCAGCTTCTCGCCGCCGCGGGCGGTACCGCAGGCCGATAGGAAGGCGAGCCCGGCGTCCGGTAGGGCGAGGTCGCCGATGTCGTGCACCGAGAGCGGCCCGTCGTGAAGGGCGAGGTGGCTTGCCGAGGGCTCGTCGACGAGACTGCGGGCGTGGCAGGCAAAGTGGACCATCGTGGCGTCGCTCAGGGCGGCGAGCACGTCGGCTCGGCTCGCGTCGGGCCCGTCGAGCAGCCGCGCGCCGGTGAGCGCTCCGGCGACGAGTTCGACCTCGGCCCGGGCGTGGGGCAGCGTGTCGCCGGACACCGCGACGACGAGCGGCCGGGTCGTCCAGCCACCGCGCGCGTGCCGGGCGGCGCGGGCCCGGCTCAGCGCCCGGATCGTAGGCGTGTACGAGGGGACCACCCGGTCGAGGACGTTCTCTGTGCGGCCGGGCGTGTGGTAGCCGGCGGCATGCAGGGGTAGGTAGGTCAGTGCTCCGGTAGGCATCCACCACAGGCGCTTTAGCGTGCCGTCGCTAGCTGGGCGGATGCGCTCGTCGAGCGCGGTGAGCACCGGGGCGGCGACGGTGTCCCAGAGCCAGCCGAGGGTGCGTTCAACGAACACGGCTCCCGCCCAGCGGTGTTCCGGCTCCTGCCGCCTGTCGCCGAGGAGGTCGACGGCGAGGGCGAAGGCCTCCGCGCGGTCGTCAATCTCGGTCGTGGACAGGTCGGGCAGGGGCACCTTCTGGACCTGTCCGCGGTCGACGATCAACGCGTGGCAGCCGTACGCGCTGACGTTGACCGCGACGATGGGCCCGTCGACCGCCACCGCCGCTGGGCCGGCTGGTTCAGCACGCAGCTGCACGGCCTGGGCAAGCAGGACGCCGCGCCCGCGTTCGAGGAGGTCCATCGTCTCGGTCCCGGGGCAGCCGGCGCGCACCGCGCATGCCGCCGCGTCACGGGCTAGATGGGCGAACGAGGTCAACCGGTACTCCTGGTCCTCCCGCCGCAGTTCGGCTGGGGCGAGCTGGGGCAGGAGTTCGAGCGCCTGCCGGTAGGCGGCGATGGCGGCGAGCCAGTCCTGCCCGGCCGCAGCCAGTTCGGCCCACTCGCGACTGGCGACGCTGCGTACCGTCGTTGCGGCGGTCACGCTCAACGCCGCGCCCATCAGCACCCGTATGGCCTCCGTCCGATCTTGGGCCTGCCCGCTGCGGGTGAACCGCTCCCGGATCGCCGTGCCGAGTTCCACCAGACGTTGGGCCTGTTCCGGACCGCCCGCCGGGGCCGCCTCGGCCCACGCCCGCCGGTCGTGGATCACCGGGTCGAGCGCGTCGGTCGCTACGGCGTCTGCCGGAGGCGTCGGGTTCGGGGGCACCGCACCGGACGGTGGGGTTCCGGAGTCGGCCGCGATCGTCACCAGACGGGCCCGATCGCGGGGCAGGTTTCCGAGCCGCGCCATCATTTCCGGGCGCTCCGGATGGCCTACGGGGAACTCGCCATCGATGCGGTCGAGCAGCAGGATGGCCTCGCGCAGGTGGGCGGGCCGGCCGCTGGAGGCGACGAAGTGGTCGTGGAGCGCCCTGGCGAGCAGGCAGCGCAGCACGGCCGGTGCTCGCCGGTCGCGGGGCGGATCGGCCAACGCGGTGCGTAGGACCGCGATGGCCTCGGCCCCGGATGCCAAGTCGCCGGCACGGCGGAGCCGGTGCAGCAGCGCCTCGGCGAGTCGGGTCGTCGCGGCGCGATCCCGGTCGCCGCTTTGCCGCACCGCCCATTGCAGGTGCTCCACCGCCTCGTCCAGCAGGCGGCTGTCGCCGTGGAGCTCGAAGAGGCTGACAAGCACGGAGCCGAGTTCGGTCCGGCACGCGGCGTGTGTGGTCCCGCTGCCCGGCGTCATCGCCCGGCGCAGCAGCGCGAGCGCGGCAGCGAGATCGGCCGGATCGCCGGTCGACGCGAAGTGCTGGTGCCGCGCCGCCGCGAGCACATGCAAGGTTCCCGGCGTCATGCCTAGCCGGACGGCGCGCTCGGCGTCCAGGATCGCCTCTCGGAACTGGCCGGCGCGGCGGTGTCCGTCGCTGAACGCGACCCAGTGCGCCGGCTCGGTCGGCTCGGTCTCGACGGCGGCGCGCAACCGGTCCATCGCTTGGCGCAGGTCCTCCGGTCGCCCGGTGAACCCGTAGCGGTGGAGCAGGAGCTGTCCGAGATCGCCGAGACAGCGTGCGCGGGCGGCCTTCACTGTGGTCGGCGCGTTCGGCTCCACCAGTTTCGCGAACTCGCCCTGGTCCGGTCGGAGTGCAAGCGCCTCCTCGGCCGCCTCGATCGCCCCGGCCAGCGCCTCGGTGTCGCCGTTGTGCTCGTAGATCTCCCGCATCCGTCCGGCGAGGAAGGCCATCGCCTCCGGGCGGTATGGGTGCCCGCGCGGCGCGAAGGAGGCTGCGTCCCGCCCGAGTGTGACCGCCTCGCTCAGCAGCACCAGCGTCGGCTGCCTCTGGTACCGCGCGGCCAGGACCGTCGCCATGGCGAGCAGGTTTTCCGCCCGGACCTGCTCCATATACCACTCGTCCAACTGTCCCGCAAGGAGGACCAGCTTGCGCAGGACGAGGATACCGAGCCGGAACAGGCGCTCGTCGGGAAGCAACCCGGCACAGGCAGACGCGATCGAGGTCAGCTCGTTTCGCAGGTCCGCGGGTTCGGATGACAGCCGCCGGGAGATCGCCGCGGCGGCGTTGCCTGCGGTCGCCCCCACATGGCCCACCCACCGGTCCTTCGGATTCCACTGGCGCAGGAGTGTCGTGTCGGCCAGTGCCGCCAGCGTCTTCTCAGCGGCGTGCTCCGGAAGTCGGGTGTAGTAGTCGCGGACGATCGTCGTGAAGGCCGATCGTGGATCCTCGGTCTTGTCAGCGCCCACGGGCGCACTCAAGGATCATCCGCACCGGTCTGGGCAGCGTGCCGGCGGATTCCTCCGGGTCACGCTCGTGCAGCAGGGCGAACAGCCGCATTGCCATGGCGAGGTCCGTGCCGGAATGTGCGAATCCCTCCGCCCGGTACCTTAGCCAGTGCAAGGTCGCGATCGTCTGCGCGACCTCCGCGTCGAATGCGCCGTTGGGTCCGAGGAGGGCGCGCACCTGTAGGGAGACCTCCAGGCCAGTGAGGAGTTCGGCGTCTCCGGTTTCCCGGTACCGACAGATCCGCTTGTTAAGGTCACGGAGGATGTGCCCACGCACGGGATCACTGCATACGGCCGGTGATCGGCCGTCCTTCGTAGTACGCACCGCCTAGTCGCTCAAGTGCCTTCAGCAGGCCTCCCCGGTACGCGACCAGCCTCCCCCGCATGAACCCCACGGCCGGATCGGCGCGCTTTGCCCGGCCACGCGCGGTCCAGAACGCCGCGTCGGGTGCATCGTCGAAGCGGTCCGGCCCTATGAACTTCAGCACCTCGTTCATCGCCGCCACGGCCATCGTCAGGATCTCCTGTTGCCGGCGTCGCTCCTGCAGATCGGGCGCGGGATCCGCCGGAATCGACTTGGCAAGGTTGTGCGTGACCGTGAGCCATTCGCCTGCATCGATCAACTGCGAGGGCTCGGGCCCACCGAAGAACATCTCCCATGATTCCCCACCGGACACGGCGATGTCAGGCAGCCCGAAGATGAACTCGCGGGGTGTCCCGCACCCGGCGCAGTTGCCCACGCGCCGGCGAATGAAGGAGCCGTCAGGACCGTCCAGCAACTCGCCGCCCGAGTCCCTGAACTCGGACTCGCCGCACACGCACGGATTGAGTTCCTGGTAGATCATTGTTTCGAGAAGCGTTCGCGCCATAGGCAGCCCCATACGCGGACTGTATCCGGACATTTACGCGGCGAGAAACCCTGCGTAGTATCCAGTACTCGACATGGTGTGCCGTCGGGGGGCAAATTGAACGGGGACCGCATAGCGCAGCTGTGTGTGATCTTTCCCGTGCTGATCCGGGAGGCTCGGGTCGCCGGTCGTGTCCCCGAGGTCGAGACGCTGGTCCGGCAGGCCCGCGCCGGCCGCGAGATCGGTGCCGACCTCGTCGCGCTCTGCCGGACGCTGGGGCTCCCGTACGACGAGCCGGTCCGCAAGTGGCCGTGGTCCGGCGGTTCGGGGCACACCGCTCGGGAAGTCTTCGTGTGTCCGGCCGCTCGCTGCACCCGCGCCTGGGTGCGTGAGCCGGGGGTTCCACTGCCCGTGTGCGGCCTCGAACAGGCGCCGCTGCGCCGCGAACACCGGTGAGCCGTGGACCTGTTCGTGTCCGCAGTGAGCAAGCGGCTGACCGACGCGTGGGTCTCGCTGGTCCTGCTGCCGGGACTTCTGTTCCTGGCGACCGCGCTGACCGCGCACACGCTCGGCCAACGCGGCTGGGCCGACGTGGAGCGGCTGGCGAACGCGGCGGCCGACGTCCGCACGCGGTCCACGTCCAGCAGCGCAGCCGTCGCGCTCCTCGTCGCCGCGCTGCTCCTGGCGGCGGCGGCCGGGCTGCTCGCCCGCGGCACCGGATCGGTGGTGCGCCTGCTGATGCTTGGCGACCGGCCGCGCCGGGCAGTCGAACGCCGACAGGCACGCTGGCGTGTGGCGCATCAGGCATACGCGGCGGAGGTGCGGCGGCAGCGGGCCGACGGCGACGAGAATCAGGCCCGCCTGGACGAACTCGCCGGGCGGCGCAACCGGATCGGGTTGGTGGAGCCCCGCCGCCTCACCTGGACCGGCGACCGCGTGGCGGCCGTTGACGTGCGCGTCCACACGGAGTATGAACTCGATCTCGTCTCCGCGTGGCCGCCGCTGTGGTTGATCCTGCCCGACGCGACCCGCGCCGAGTTGGAGAAGGCACGCATGGCGTTCGAGGCGGGCACTGGGACGGCCGGCTGGGGCCTGCTGTACCTGGCGCTCGGCGTCGTGTGGTGGCCGTCCGCCGCCATCGGCACGGTCGCGCTTGCGATGGCGTGGTGGCGGACTCGGCAGGCGGCTGCCGTCCTTGCCGAACTCGCTGAGGCCGTCGTCGACCTGTACGGCGGCGCGCTGGCGCAGGCGTTGGGTCTCACCGACGAGCCCACACTGACACGCCAGCTTGGTGCCGCGATCACGGCCCGACTGCGCAAGGGTACATGACTATCCACAGTGGACGGAGGATTCACCTGTTGCCACTCGCCTACCAGGATGGTGACGATCGCCCTGGGCTTTCCCCGAGCTTCGCACCTGGCAATTACTCGCCATGCACGTCAGGGCGGGACTGGTCTCGAATACTGACCTCGCTGAGCTGGGACCGTGAGTCCGGGGACCGTCGTGGGCGCTAGCTCGATGCGCAGGGTGTCGGACTCGACCGCCCAGATAGCGTGGTCGCATACCACGATCATGCCCCTAGCCCGCAGATACTCGGCAACCTCATCCGCGTCGTGACCACCCAGCCCGGGAAGCTGTCGACGTAGCTCGCGGTCGCGCGGATGCGTTCCAGCAGGTGGTCTTCCCGCAGGTAGCTCGGGCGGTCGTGGACCCAGTGCGAGTCCATCAGCCGGCCGCAGATCCCGCAGAACACCAACCCGGCCAGTAGGTAGTGACGCGGTTCGCCGTCGGCGGGGACCGGGGCGGTGTGCACCGTCTGCACCCGGACGAAATGCTCTTCGCTGACCAGCGGTGGTACGCCGCGAGTGGCGACACCCGATCATGATCGCGTTCGCCGCGACGATCCCGGTCGCCACGCTGATCCTGGCTGCCGCGTTCGTCGATGTGCAAGCGGTGCTCTCGGCGGTGTTGTGGTGGGCCGGTGCCGCGGCGCAGCTGGGGTTGACGTTGGACGTGCTGCGGGTATGGATCGCGGACCGGCGGTTCGAGCCGAGCCATGTACACCCGGCCTGGTTCATCCCGGTCGTGGGCAACCTGGTGGTGCCGCTGGCCGGGGTCACCCACGCCCCCGATGACGTGTCGTGGTTCTTCTTCTCGATCGGGCTGGTCTACTGGCTGGCGCTGCTGCCGATCGTGCTGAACCGGCTGTTCCTACATGGCCCGCTGCCGCCCCGGCTGGCGCCGACGCTGGCCATCCTGATCGCCCCGCCCGCGGTGGCGTTCCTGGCGTGGCTGCGCTTGGGCGGCGCGGTCACCGACCCGGTCGGGCGGATCCTGCTACACGTGGCCACCTTCCAGGCGTTGCTGCTGCTCGTCCAGGCCCGCGCGCTGCGGCGGGCACCGTTCGCGCTGTCGGCCTGGGCGTACACGTTCCCGCTCGCGGCGCTGACCGTCGCGTTCCTGGCCGCCGCCCGCGACGAGTCCACCTCGGTGTACCGGCCGATGGCGGCGATAACGCTGGCGGCGGTCACGTTCGTGGTGGCCGTGCTGGCTGGCCGCACCCTCCAGGCGGTGTGGCGCCATGAGATCTGCCGCCCTGAGCAAGCCGCCGGCGGTCCGGCCCAGCCCGGCGCCGCGACTGGCCGGTAGGAACATGGGCCTCGACCGGACGGGTCATCAGATCCATCCCCACGCTGACGGCCTGCCGAGGGATCGGCCAACCGGCGGCTGCCCGCCGCGGCCACGGCACGGGGTGTTCAGTTGTCGAGCGGGACACCGTCGTGGATGACGGTGCGTACGGCGAGGTTGTCGTCGAGGACCAGGATGTCGGCGCGGTCGCCGGGACGTAGCCGGGCGATCCCGTGGTGGTTGAACAGGCGGGCGGGGGTGCTGGTCGCGGCGTTGATCGCCGCTTCCAGTCAGACGCCGGCGGCGTGGGCGTGCCTGACCGCGTCGATGAGGGTGATGGTCGAGCCGACGAGTGTGCCGTCGGTGCGCCGGGCCGCGCCGTCGGTGACGTCGAGCTCGACCTGTCCGAGCCGGTAGTGGCCGTCGGCGCATCCGGCGGCGGCCAAAGCGTCGGTGACCAGCACGATCCGGTCGGGTGCGGCGCGGAACGCCAGCCGGATGGTGTCGGCGGCGAGGTGGCTGGGGTCAGCGATCAGCCCGAGCGTGACCTGGTCGCGGGTCAGCGCGGCCGCGGCGATCCCGGGTCGCGGTGGCTGAAAGGTCGCATCGCGTTGAACAGGTGCGTCACGATCCTGGCGCCGTGGTCGAACGCCGTGTGGGCCTCGGTTGCGGTGGCGTTGCTGTGCCCGCAGGAGACCAGCACCCGCGCCTGGACGCAGGCGGCGATGAGGTCGAGGGCGCCGGGCAGTTCTGGTGCGAGGGTGACTTGGGTGACCGGCCCGGCGGCCAGCAGCCGGCGCATGAGCGCGGTGTCCGGGGTGCGCAGCAGCCGCACCGGATGGGTGCCGGGTCGCTGTGGGCTGAGAAACGGGCCTTCCAGGTGGACGCCGAGGATCCGTGCGCCGCCGCTGGCGGTGGCTTGGGCCTTGGCGGCGGTGGTCAGCGCGGCGGTGGTCGGTTCTGGTGGGCTGGTGATCAGTGTGGGCTGGTAGGCCAGCACACCGGTGCGGGCCAGCGCGGCACCGGCGTGTTGGTAGCCGTCGAGGTCGGCGGTGAGGAAGTCCACGCCGGCGAAGCCGTTGACCTGCAGGTCCACCAGGCCGGGCACGGCTAGTCCGGTGCCGGGTCCGGGCACCCCGATCGCGGACACTCGGCCTTGATCGTCGATGTCGACGTCGCCGGGCCGGTACACGCCGTCGACCAGGGGCGGCGGCGACTCCGAGGCGCGTCAGGCGGCCTTGTCGTGCTCGGCGGCCTGTTCGTAGAACTCGCGGCAGGCGTCGAACGCGCGGGCTCCGTAGATGGTGGCCGGGCCGCCGTTCATCAGGAAGGTGACCCCGATGGCCTCGGCCGCCTCTTGTGGTGTCGCGCCCTGTTGGTGGGTACGGGGTTTGCAGGTGGGGCAGTGGTGTGTGCGGTGTAGGAGGAGGTGTTCGATGCGTCGGAGTACGCCGTAGAGGGTCATTGCGGCGCTGTCGGATTTGGGTCGAGTCGTTGCAGGGTGATGAAGGCGTGGGCGGCGGATACGAGGGTGACGTGGTGGTGCCATCCGGCCCATTTGCGGCCTTCGTAGTGGTCCAGGCCCAGGCCGGTTTTGAGTTCGCGGTAGTCGTGTTCGATGCGCCAGCGTAGTTTGCAGGCGCGGATCAGGGCTTGACGACTGGTGGTGGCGGGCAGGGTGCATAGCCAGTATTTGACGGGTTCGGTCTTGCTTTTGGGCCATTCGGCGATCAGCCAGCACGCTGGCAGGTCCTGTCCTTTGTAGAGTTTGCGGGTGGATTCGCCGGCCGGGCGGACGCGGGTGAAGACGAAACGTGACGTCAACGGGGTGTGCCGGGATCCGGTTCGCCAGGTCACCGACACCGCCTCGCGCCGGCCGATAGCGGTGATGATGGCGGCGGCCGAGGCGGGTTTGTCACGGTAGGACAGGCGGGTGCCGGGCCGTTGCGGGTGCGTCGGGCGTGTTCGGGCAGCATGACCAGGTCGCCGCGGATCTGCACCGCGTAGGCAGACCGCGTCCGCTGAGCGCGAAGCGGAACTCGGCGTTGTCGCCGAAGGCGCTGTCGGCCGTGATCACCTTCGGGGCGGGCAGAGCCCAGGCCAGCATCTCGTCGATGGCCTGCAACGCCAGCTGCCAGCTGGGCCGATGCCTCTGGTCATCGGGGATCGCGGCGGCACAGCGCCGCGCCTGCACGTCGACCATCGCCTTGTCGCTAGCCGGGTCCCACCGCGCGGGCACGAACAGCCGCCAGTTGACCGGACACGACGCGGTATCCGAGGCCAGATGCACCGTGGTGGCAACCTGGCAGTTGGCGTTTTTGCCCAACGCGCCGCAGTACTGGTTGGCCACACGGCGACGCCTTGCCGTCCTTGGGAAAGCTGGTGTCGTCGATCACCCACCCGTCCGGGTCGATGAGCGGACCCATCCTCTCAGCCAGCCGGCGGCGCACCGGCACCACATCCCACGGCGAGTCGGCCAGGAAATGCCGCAGCGACTGCTCATCATCACCCAGCCGGGCCGCCATCGGCTGCACCGACTCACGCCGGCCCGGCCCCAGCAACCCGCTCACATAGCAACCGGCACGCTCCTGCCAGCCCCTACGCGTCAACGACCCGAACACATCACCGACGAACCCGTCCAGCCCATCCACGAAACGCCGCAACTCACGAAGACCCACACCACCGAGACGACCATCACCTCAAACCATGACGCAGATCATGACCAAGCACTACAAGCTGGCCAGGGGTAGTACTTTGGCGACAGCCACGTAACGCATGCGGCATGCCAGGGTAACGTCCGGTCGCGATCGTCATCACGTGGGAGCAGCGGACGTCGACACCCATTGCCCGTACTGCTCGCTGCAGTGCGGGGTGCGCATGCGCGCCGATCCGCCGCGGGTCCCGGTCATCGAGCCGATCGAGTTTCCGACCAACCGGGGCGGCCTGTGCGCCAAGGGGTGGAGCGCGCCGGAGCTGCTGGACCACCCGGACCGGCTGACCACGCCGCTGGTCCGCGACGACCGGTCCGGCCCGCTGCGGGCGGCCGGCTGGGAGGAGGCGCTCGACCGGATCGTCGCGGCCATCCGCCGCGCGCAGGGGGCGTACGGGCCGGCGAGCGTCGGCTGCTTCGGCGGCGGTGGGCTGACCAACGAGAAGGCGTACCAGCTGGGGAAGTTCGCGCGGGTGGCGCTCCGCACGCCGCACATCGACTACAACGGGCGGTTCTGCATGTCGTCGGCGGCGACGGCGGCCAACCGCGCGTTCGGCATCGACCGGGGGCTGCCGTTCCCGCTCGCCGACATCGCCGGGGCACAGGCGATCCTGCTGGTGGGGAGCAACCCGGCGGACACGATGCCGCCGGCGATGCAGTACTTCGACGAGGGGCGAGCGGCGGGTGCCACGCACATCGTGGTCGACCCGCGCGCCTCGGCCACCGCGCGGGGCAGCGCGATGCACCTGCAGCCGACGCCCGGCACCGACCTGGCTCTGGCCAACGGCCTGCTGCACATCGCGCTCCGCGAGGGCTACGTGGACAAGGCGTACGTCGACGGCCGTACCACCGGCTTCGACACGGTGCGCGCGGCCGTGGCGGCGTGGTGGCCGGATCGCGTGGAGCGGGTCACCGGCGTCGGCGAGGCTCTGCTGCGTCGCACCGTGCGCACGCTCGGCACCGCGCCGTCCGCGATGGTCCTGACCGCCCGCGGCGCCGAGCAGCACCGCAGCGGCACCGACACCGCGCAGGCGTACATCAACCTGGCACTCGCGCTCGGCTTGCCCGGCAAGCCCTTCTGCGGGTACGGGACGTTCACCGGACAGGGCAACGGGCAGGGCGGCCGCGAGCATGGGCAGAAGGCGGACCAGCTCCCCGGCTACCGGCGGATCGACGACCCGGCGGCCCGGGCGCACGTGGCCGCTGTCTGGGGCGTGGACCCCGACGAGCTGCCCGGCCCGGGTGTCTCGGCGGTGGAGATGCTCGACCAGCTCGGCACCCCAGGCGGCGTGCGCGCCCTGCTCGTCTTCGCCTCGAACATCATGGTCTCCGCCCCGGACCGCAACCGGGTGCGGCAACGCCTGTCCACACTGGACTTCCTAGCCGTCTCCGACATCTTCCTCTCCGAGACGGCCGAGCTCGCCGACGTGGTGCTGCCGACCGCGCAGTGGGCCGAGGAGGACGGCACGATGACCAACCTCGAGGGGCGGGTGATCCGCCGCCGCCGGGTGCTGCCGCCCCCCGAGGGTGTCCTGGACGACCTGACGCTCCTCGCAAGGCTCGCCGGACGGCTGGGGCGCGGCGACCACTTCTCCGCCGACCCCCGCACAGTCTTCGACGAGCTGCGGCGGGCGAGCGCCGGCGGCGTCGCCGACTACGCCGGCATCTCGTACGAGCGGATCGAGGCGGAGGAGGGCGTCTTCTGGCCCTGCCCGGCGCCGGACCACCCGGGAACGCCGCGGCTCTTCGCCGAGCGGTTCGCCACCCCGGACGGGCGGGCCCGCTTCGTCCGGGTCGACCACCGGGAGCCTGCCGAGCCGCCCGACGGCGAGTACCCGTACGTGCTCACCACCGGTCGGATCATGCAGCAGTACCAGAGCGGCAACCAGACCCGCCGGGCCCGCTCGCTGCGGATGACCGCCGATGACCCGAAGGCGGAGCTTCACCCCGACCTGGCCCGCCGGCTCGGCATCGGCGCCGCCGACTTGGTCGAGCTGCGCACGCGGCGGGGCACCGCGGTATTCCGGGCACACCTGACCGACACGATCCGGCCGGACACCGTCTTCGCCCCGTTCCATTGGGGCGGGCAAGCCGGTGCCAACGCGCTGACCGACCCGACGCTCGACCGGCACTCCAAGATGCCGGCCTTCAAGGCGTGCGCGGTCGCGGTACGCCGCATTGGCGGCCCGGACGACCGGGCACCGGCCACACCACCGCCGGTGCACCATCCTCCGTACAGAAGGGACAGTTGACGTGCAGTCCACAGCCCGTTTCCTGCAGGGGGTCTTCCCGTTCCGAGGCAAGGGCATCGACGCGCCCTTCGCCATTGACGCGGCGCTCGCGTACACCGTCCCCGGCGGAGTGGTCAGCCAGCCGGTCTACTTCCGCGGCGGCAACACGACCGGCGAACTGATCTGCGTCGTGCTGATGCGCGACGGCGCGCCGATGCGGTACTTCCCGATCGGCGCGCGCGGCGATGTGCACGTACCGCTGCGGGTGGTGGAGGACCTCGACGGCGGCACGGTCGTCGAGCTGCACCTGGCCGCGCCGGACGGCCTCAGTGGATCGGTCGTGGTCGACCTGGGCCTCGTGGAGGTCTGATGGAGCGGCTCGTGGTCATCGGCAACGGCATGGCCGGCGCGCGCACCGTCGAGGAGATCCTGGAGCGGGGCGGCCGGGAACGCTTCACGATCACGATGTTCGGCGAGGAGCCGTACGGCAACTACAACCGGATCCTGCTGTCCAATGTGCTCTCCGGCGTCGAGGACGAGGCCGACATCTTCCTCAACAGCCTGCCCTGGTACGTGGAGAACGGCATCGACCTGCGTGCCGGCCTACGGGTGGAGCGGATTGACCGGTACGCCCGCACGCTGCGCGCGGCGGACGGCTCGGTCACCCCGTACGACAAGCTGGTCATCGCCACCGGCAGCCGCCCCTACGTGCCGCCGATCGACGGGATGCACCACCCCCGGCGCGGCTACCACCAGGGCGTGTTCACGTTCCGGACGATCGACGATACTCGCGCGATGATCCGGTACGCGCACGACCACGAACGCGCCGTCGTCATCGGCGGCGGCCTGCTTGGCCTGGAGGCGGCCCGCGGGCTGCAGCAGTACGGCGTCGAGGTCGTCCTGGTGCACTCCGCGCCGACCCTGATGAACGCCCAGCTGGACGAGCAGGCCGCCGGCATCCTGCGCCGGAGCGTGGAGAGGCTGGGCATCGCCGTCGAGGTCGACGCCCGCACCACCGCGGTCGTGGGCAAGGAGAAGGTCGAGGGGGTACGGCTCGCCGACGGCCGGACCATCCCGTGCGACATGGTGGTGGTGGCCGCCGGCATCCGGCCCAACGTGGAGGTGGCCGAGCTGAGCGGCTTGCCGGTCGAGCGGGCGATCCTGATCGACGACCACATGCGGGTGCTCGACGAGCCGGACATCTACGCCGTCGGGGAGTGCGTGCAGCACCGCGGCCAGACGTACGGCCTCGTCGCGCCGCTGTGGGAACAGGCCAGGGTGCTCGCCGACCAGGTCACCGGGCGGGATCGCACGGCCGCGTACCACGGGTCGCGCACTGCCACGAAGCTGAAGGTGGCCGGCGTCGACGTGGCCGCGATGGGCATCACCTCTCCGGAGCGGGACGACGACGAGTTCGTGGTCTTCGCCGAGCCGAGGCGGGGTGTCTACAAGAGCGTCATCATCCGGGACGACCGGCTGGTCGGCGCGACGCTGCTAGGCGACGTGAGCAAGGTCGGCTTCCTCATGCAGGCCTTCGACCGGGGGCTGCCGCTGCCGGAGGAGCGGGTCCGGCTCCTGTTCGACCTGGGCGGGCCGCCCGCCGAGGTCTCCGCGGCCGAGCTGGACGACGGCGCGCAGGTCTGCAACTGCAACGGCGTCAGCAAGGCCGACCTGGTCGCCACCGTCCACGGTGGTGTGAGGTCGGTCGGCGGGGTGATTGACGCGACCCGAGCCGGCAAGGGCTGCGGTTCGTGCAAGTCGCTCGTGGCGCAGATCGTGGAGTGGGCGGCCGGCGGCGCGGTGGAAGAGGACCCCGCCGCGAACTGGTACGTCCCGGGCGTACCCCTGGACAAGGCGGCGCTGATGGCCGCGATCCGCGAGCGGCGGCTCACGAGCGTGTCGGCGGTCTTCGACGCGCTCGCCGGCGGCCGTGAGGACGCAGGGAGCAAGATGGGCCTGGTCTCCTTGCTGCGGATGATGTGGGGCGAGGAATACCAGGACGAGCGGGGTGCCCGCTTCATCAACGATCGGGTGCACGCCAACATCCAGCGGGACGGCACGTTCTCGGTGGTGCCGCAGATGAAAGGCGGCGTGACCACGCCCGCGCAGCTGCGCCGGATCGCGGACGTGGCCGACAAGTACCGGGTGCCGATGGTCAAGCTCACCGGCGGGCAGCGCATCGACCTGCTCGGCATCCGCAAGGAGGACCTGCCGAAGGTGTGGGCGGACCTCGACATGCCGTCCGGGTACGCCTACGGCAAGAGCATGCGCACGGTGAAGACCTGCGTCGGCAGCGAGTTCTGCCGCTTCGGCGTGGGCGACTCCACCGCGCTCGGCATCGCCATCGAGTCCCGCTTCCAGGGGCTGGAGAGCCCGGCCAAGATGAAGCTCGCGGTGACCGGCTGCCCCCGCAACTGCGCGGAGGCGTACGTCAAGGACCTCGGCGTCGTCGCGATCGACGGCGGCCGGTGGGAGATCTACGTCGGCGGCGCCGCCGGGGCGCACGTGCGCAAGGGCGACCTGCTGGCCACAGTGGACAGCCCAGACGAGGTGGTGACGCTCACCGGCCGTTTCCTGCAGTACTACCGGGAGAACGCCAACTGGCTGGAGCGCACCTACGCGTTCGTTCCCCGGGTCGGGATCGAACGGCTCCGCGCGGTCGTCGTCGACGACAGCGACGGGCTCGCCGCCGGCCTGGACGAGCGGATGGCGGCGGCGGTGGCCGCGTACAAGGACCCGTGGAAGGAGGGCACCGCGCCGGCCACGCCGGGCCAGTTCCACACCGCGCTGCCGCTGCTGCCGCTGCCGCGTGTGCCGGTACGAGAAGGGGGTGGGACGTGACCGACCAGCTTGTGGAGTACCGGCTCGGCCCGGCCGCCGAGCTCCCGGTCGGCGAAGGCCGGGCGTACGCGGCCGGCGGTGACATGGTCGCCGTCTTCCGCCTGCGGGACGGCACGCTGCGGGCGGTCTCCGCGATCTGCCCGCACGCGGGCGGACCGATCGCCGACGGCCTGGCGGACGCGGAGGTCGTCATCTGCCCGCTGCACCAGCACGTCTACGAGCTGGCGACGGGCTGCTCGAGGACCGGCCAGCCACCACTGGCGGTCTACGCGGTCCGCGTGGACGACGCCGGCGACCTGGTGGCGAGCGTCCCTCCGGCCGGTCGCTAGCGCAGGTCGGTGCCGTACGCGATCGCGGCGTCGTCCGCGGCCACCGCTGCCGTATCCGTCGGTCAGGAACCGGAAGCCCACGTTCCTGCCAACGCGAGCCGGCCGGCAGCAAGGTCACGGCGG
>Ga0214467_1000197_pt1 | contig 16471 bp, 13 predicted proteins | sample RVTome_8_FD_187339 | JGI IMG/M metagenome (GOLD analysis project Ga0214467, IMG submission 187339) | Soil microbial communities from uranium-contaminated site in the Upper Colorado River Basin, Wyoming, United States - RVT160D0 HiSeq ...
GTCCTCGAGCAGCCCGCCGTGGTCGCCCACCGCTACGGCTAGCCCTCGGCCCGCAGCCCGTCGCGGCGGTGGCGCAGGTAGGACTGTTCGGCGAGGTTGGCGGTGTGGGCGATCGCCGCGTCGTAGGCGGCCGCCGCCTCCACCCGGCGGCCCAGGCGGCGCAGGAGGTCGGCGCGGGCCGCGTGGTAGACGTGGTAGCGGTCGAGGTCGAGCGTGTCCACGACGGCCAGGGCGGCGGCCGGACCGTCCACTTCGGCCAGTGCGATCGCCCGGTGCAGGGCCACCACCGGAGTGGGCGTGAGGGCGAGCAGGTGGTCGTACAAGCGCAGGACCTGCACCCAGTCGGTGGCCGACGCCGCCGGTGCGTCGCTGTGCACGGCGTTGATGGCGGCCTGGATCTGGTACGTCCCGGGGCTGTCGCGGCGCAGGCAGGCGCGGACGATGCGCTGGCCCTCGGCGATGAGCGCGGCATCCCAGCGGCCGCGGTCCTGCTTGGCCAGCGGCACCAGGTCACCGGCCGGGGTGGTGCGGGCGGCGCGGCGCGACTCGGTGAGCAGCATCAGCGCGAGCAGCCCCATGGCCTCCGGCTCGTCCGGCATCAGCTGGACCAGGATGCGGGCCAGGCGGATCGCCTCGGCGCACAGGTCGGCGCGGACCAGGTGCTCGCCGGAGCTGGCCGTGTGCCCCTCGGTGAAGATCAGGTAGAGCACCGCCAGCACGGACCGCAGGCGGTCCGGGAGGTCGGCCTCGCGGGGCACGCGGTACGGGATCCGCGCGTCCCGGATCTTGCCCTTGGCCCGCGAGATCCGCTGGGCCATCGTCGGCTCGGGCACGAGGAACGCCCGCGCGATCTCCGCCGTGGTGAGCCCGCCGAGCAGCCGCAGCGTCAGCGCGACCCGGGCGGCCGGCGCGAGTGCCGGGTGGCAGCAGGTGAAGATGAGCCGCAGCCGCTCGTCGCGCACTGGTCCCTCCTCGGGTGGTGCCTGCGGGGCGTGCAGCAGAGCCGCCTGGGCCTGCCGGTCGGCGCGGGTGGCCTCGCGGCGCAGGCGGTCGATGGCCCGGTTGCGGGCGGTGGTGACGATCCATCCCTGCGGGCTGGGCGGCGGTCCGGTCTCCGGCCAGCGCAGCACCGCCACCGCGAACGCCTCCTGGACCGCCTCCTCGGCGATGTCGATATCGCCGAAGACGCGGACCAGGACGGCGACCGCGTAGCCGTACTGCTCGCGGAAGACCTGCTCGATCGACACGCTCAGTGCTCCTGGAAGGGCCTCACCTCGATGGTGAGCGGCTTGACGATCGTGGCGAGCCGCCGGGCCCAGGGGAGCGCCGCGTCGAGATCCTCCGCCTGGATGACCGTGAACCCACCAAGGTGCTCCTTGCCCTCCAGGTACGGCCCGTCGGTCATCAGCACCTCGTCGTCGGTGGCGCGCAGCACGGTGGCGGTGCTCGGGTCGTGCAGCCCGGCGGCGAAGACCCACGCCCCGGCCGCCTTCAGGTCGGCGTTGAGCGCGTCGAGCTCACGCATGATCGGCTCGAGGAACTCGGGCGGCGGCGCCTCGCCATCGGGCTGGTAGATGCTGAACAGGTACTGCTGCATGGTCGTGCTCCTCTCTGGCTCTCATCCTCTACACGAACGGCCCGGGCCGATTTCGACACGGCGCGCCGTCCCGGCCGCGTTCAGGTCGTGAGAGGAGTCGCGTGGGAGAGAACGTGACCGCGTGGAGGAAGGCTAGCCACCCGCCGGGGTGAGGGTGACCGACGGGCCGCGGGAGGCGTTCCAGGCCGCGTCGTACGCGATCACCCAGACCTGGTTGGGCGTCGACGCGGGCGCGACGGCGGCCGTGGTCACGTCGCCGGGCACGATCGCGCGCACGCGGACCTCGTCGATGTTGAAGGAGTGCACCACGTGGTACTCCACGATCCCCGTGTCGTCGGTCGCGGGCGCCCACGTGATGGTGGTGCCGGGCCCGCTGCCGGTGACCACGGGCGCGCCCGGCGCCGTGGGCGCGGTGGTGTCGCCGGGCACGCGGGGGACGCCGGGCGGGTGCGGGAAGTTCACCCGCGAGCCGAAGCCGGACATGTTGCCGGCCGCGTCCAGGGCGCGGACCGAGAAGTGGTAGTTGGCGCCGGTGTTGCCGCCGATCGGCAGCGTGACCGGCGCGTTGCTGGTGACCTGGCGCAGGAAGTAGTCCTCGTAGAACTGGCCGCCGAAGTAGACCAGGTAACCGGTCACGCCGACGTCGTCGGTGGCGGCCGGCCAGGTGATCGTCGCGGTCGTCGGGGTGACTTCCAGCAGCTCGGGGCGGCCGGGCAGGGACGGCGGCTGGGCGTCGCGGGGCGGCGGGACGGTGTCGACGGCGACGTCGTCGAACGAGGCCGCCGCCCGCTCGGTGACCAGCGCGATCGCGCCCGCCGAGAGGGTGGCGTCGGTGGCGGTGAGCGTCGCCGAGCCGGCCGCACCCGTGACGGTGGCCAGGAGCTGGTCGCCGTCGGCGCGCAGGCTCAGGTCGTACCACCGGCCGGTGCGCACCGCCAGGGTCGACGTGGCCAGGACCGTGCGCTGCCCGGCCGCCACGCGGGTCAGCTCCACGCGGTCGCCGGGGCGCAACACCAGCGTGTACCCGCCGTCGGTGGTGGAGCGCGCGACGATGCCGGCGGCGGCCGACGACCCGGCCAGGGAGGTGGGTTTGACCCGCGCGGAGAGCGTGTAGCCCGCCCAGCCGGCCTCGCCCGCGGTGGCCCGGGCGGACGTGGCCCCGCCGCGCGACTGGCGCAGCACGCGCGAGCCGTCGGTGGAGATGCCCCACTGCCCGCCGGTGAGCTGCCACCCGGCCGTGGTGCCGCCCTCGAAGTCGTGCGCGAAGACCACCGCGGCCGAGGCGCTCGGCGCCACGGCGACGGCGGTGCCGGTCAGGAGCAGCGCGGCCGCCAAGGCCGTCCACATGCGACGCATGCCGACACCATAAGCATGGCATCGAAGAAGAGCAATGTCAGTCGGGTGGTCCGGCGGCGGAAGGCCACCGGACGGTCCTGGCGCGCGGCTACGGGGCTGGGCGGAGGATCGACGACAGCTTGGCGGCGAACGGCTCCGGGGCGTCGACGAAGCCGGTGTGGTCGCCGGGGAACAACACTGGAGCGGTGTCGAGTGAGGACGCCAGGGCGCGGGAGGCGCGGTCGCAGAGCTGGCCGGCCGACTCCTCGCCGATGCCCACGACGATGCGTGCGCCGCACCCGCGCAGCGCCGCCGGGTCGGGGCGCCAGAAGGTGCTGGCGCGTACCTCGTGGGCGAACCACCGGCGCTCGTCGGCCACGTGCCGCGGGTCGCGCTCGCCCCCGAACATCGCCTCGAGCGCGCCCTCGGGCAGCTCGATGCCGGCCTGCGCGAAGAACCCGCGCCAGGCGCCGAGCGCGTCGCCGGCCAGGTAGGTGGCGATCATCTCGTCGGTGCCGGCGGCGAGCGCGTCGCGGTCGGGCAGGAGGTCGGCCAGCGGCGGCTCGTGCGCGATGACGGTGTGGACGGTCTCCGGGTGCGCCTGGGCCAGCGCGAGCGCGGTGCACGCGCCGCCGCTGGAGCCGAAGACCGTGGCCGGCCCGGCGCCGACGTGGGCGAGCAGCGCGGCGAGGTCGCCGGCCCGAAGCTCCGGTGTGGACTCCTGCTCCGGATCGGCGAGCGGGCTGCGGTGGATGCCGCGCGGGTCGGTGGTGAGCACCAGGTGGTCGGTGGCGAGCAGGTCGGCGAGCGGCGCGAAGGCGTCGGCGTCCATCGGCGCGCCGACGAGCGCCACGAGCGGGCCGTCGCCGCGGATCTCGAAGTGCAGCGTCGCGCCGGGGACGGCCAGCGTGTGCGTGGCGGTCGAGGTGGTCATCGGGTTCTCCTCAGTCTCGGATGACTCCGATCCTGACCCGGGCGGACCGCCAAGATCCAACACCGAAGCCGCCAAGATCCACACATCAGGGCGGTAAATAGCGCCGGTCGTGGGAGACCCGCCGCGCCTATCGGTGTGTCGCCTCGATGTACGTGTCCAGCGGCAGCGTCGAGGGGCTCGCCTGCTTCTCGGCCGCGGGCGCGCCGGGGGTGCCGGCCGGTGTGGGCCGTTCCCGCGCGAGCAGGCCCTTGCCGAGAGCCGTGATCGTGGCGAGGACCGCGACGTTGAGGGCGGCCTCCCACTCGAAGGTCGTGACGTTGAATACGCTCCCGGCGGCGATCGAAGCCGCCAGCGACGCGATGAACGTCTTCGCCAGGCGCACGAGCATGTCCGGCCAGAAGGACAGATCCGTCATCCGGGCGAGATATTGCAACACCGTGAGGAGCACCGAGGAGAGGGCCGCGCCGACCGCGACGGTCGCGGCGTACTTCCACGGCAGGTGACGACGGTGCTGGCGGTGCCGCCCGCCAGCAGCGTCGCGAAGAACACCTGCCCGGCCGACCAGCCCGCCCGTTCGAGGATGTCGAGCAGGACAGCCTTCACCTTCTCCGTGCTCCACGCCATCGGGCACACCTTTCCTGAGGGGAGGAAATCAAGTCTCGAGTGGAGGAAATCTAACCCGGCAGAGTGTCATCACCCGTACGGCGCGGTCAAGGTCACGAGTGACCTCGCCGAGTGTCCACTTAGAGCGGAAGGCGGGCGATCGCCGGCTCGGTCAGGCTGCCGAGCCACAAAGTGGCGCCCTGCTGGCGGACGCCGGTCGCCATCACATACCTGCCGGACGGGCCGTGGATCGTGCGCAGCACCTGGCCGTCGCCGTCGACGCGGGCGACGATGCTGTACGGCAACGGCTGCGGTTGCAGGCGGGTGGGGAGGATCGCCGTCAGCCGGCGGATCGCCGGGTGGGGCAGCAGCCGCTCGGCGATCGCCACGCGCGGGCTGGCCAGCGCGATCCAGTACGTGCCGTCGCCGACCGACGACATGTTGTCGGGGTACGCGGGCAGGTCGCCGAGGTGGGTGACCGCCCCGTCCGGAAGGGAGAGCCGGACGAGCTGGTGGGCGACCGTCTCGCAGACCAGCAGCGCGGACTCGTCGGGGGTGAGGGCCGCCCCGTTCGGGAAGTGGAAGCCGGTCGCCACGACCTCGGTGGCGCCCGAGCCGGGGTCGTAGGCGAGGACGCGCCCGTTCGGCCGGTGCTCCAATAGGTCGCGGCGCCAGTGCGAGACCGGGAAGCGGTTGGAGCTGTCGGTGAAGTACACGACGCCGTCGCGGGCCACGGCGGCGTTGTTGCACAACAGGATGGGGCTGCCGCCGGCGGATCGGGTCAGGTCCGTGATGGCGCCGTCGCCGGTGATCCGGAGCAGGCCGCGGTAGGCGTCGCAGACGATCAGGCTGCCGTCGCGCGGGTCGACCTCGATGCCCAGTGGCCGGCCGCCGGTGTTGGCGAGTCGCTCGGGCGCGGTGCCGGCGCGGGCGTCGGGCGGGAAGCGCCAGATCGTGCCGTCCTCGGTGCCGGTCACGATCCGGCCCTCGGCATCGGCGACGACGTCCTCCGGACCGCGACCGCCGGGCACCGCCAGGACGTCGACACCGTCGAGGCCGGTGTCGGTGGGTGCCCACGGGCCGGTGAGCGGCGGCGGGGTGGTGGCGGGCAGCTTCACCGGGCGGATCAGCCGGGGCGCCCGCGGGCGAGGGACCGTGGTCATGCCGTCCATTCTCGCCCCGCGGCGGTGCCTACCCGCGACCGAAACCCATGCGGAAGTCGCGCAGCGCCAGCGTGAGCAGCGGACGCCGGCCGGCGAGGTAGGCGAGCGGCCCGTCCGGCACCACCTGCCAGGTCGCCTTGGCGAGGCGGACGGCGGCGCGGGCGCGGACCGGCGAGGTCTTCGGCTGGCCGCCCAGCACCTGGATGACGGAGAACCTCGCCGGCCAGCGACCCGGCAGCCGCGGACCCGCCGCCAGGCGCGCCTCGGCGATCCCGCCGGCCCGCGCGTGCGTGGCCGGCCCTGACGGCGTGGGGAAGTCGAGCTCCGCCAGCTCCTTGGGGATGCCCCACAGCTCGCGGCCGCCGTCGCGGGACGTCGGACTGTCCACCCAGATATCCACGATGGACACCAGCGGGCGGCGGCCCCGGCGGACGAGCACGGCGGAGAGGAGCTCGCGATACTGGAGCACGCCGCCCGGGCCGTAGTCGACCCAGGCGGTGCCGACGACGCCGCGGCCGGCGACGGTCAGCGGGCGCGCCTGCGCGGCGAGGGCGGCCGGCAGCGGCGGGAGCTGGGCGCGGGGCACCGGCCAGAGCGACACGTACATCTGGCCGCGCAGGTGCCACGGCTCGGGCGGGTAGCTCACCCGTCCATGCTGCCACCCGAGCGGGCGGTCAGGCGTTCACCTCCACCGTGGACCAGGAGCGGGCCGAGCCGCTGCCGGAGCTGAGGTAGGTGACGCCGGGGCTGCTGTCGCGGCCGTAGAGCGTGCCGTCCGGCAGCTGGCCGATCCAGTCGAGGCGGGGTGCGCCGGGCGCGGGGGAGTAGGCGCCGCCGTCGAGGTATCCGGTCAGCTCCGGCCCGGTGATCGCCAGCAGACCGCCGCCGGCCGGGGAGACCGAGTACGGCCAGCCGCCCTTCTCCTCGATGCCGGTGACCGCGCGGGGGACCCACGAGTCCGCCCGGAGCTGCCACAGCAGCGGCAACCCGGTGCCCTTGAGCGCGCGCGCCGAGGACCTGCCGCCTCCGCCGCTGCCGCCCAGTGGCTCCTGGTCGGCGACGAGCCAGGTGTCCCGGCCGTCTCCGGAGATCATCACGCGGGCGTTCCAGACCGGGCGGCCGGGCTGCTCGGGGATCGCGAGCCTGGTGAATCCGCCGTCCGCCGCGCCGACCGCCGTGACGATCCGGCCACCGTCCACACCCGACAGCCACACCCGGCCGTCGCCGCCGTTGGTGAGCGAGCGCGCGGCGGCCAGCCCGGCCGGGACCTCGCGCCGCCAGGTGGGGCCGGCCGTCCAGTCCCGGATCGCGCACCCGGCGGCGCCGGACTCGGGACAGTCCATGTAGTACCTGCCGTAGGCGGAGTGGTACTCGGCCGGTGTGGCGCCTCCACCGTCGTAGGGGCGCGGCTGCCAGGAGGCCCCGGCGTCCCGCGAGACGTACCAGGAATGGGGCTCGGCCAGCAGGACGACCACCTGGCCGCCGCCGGTGTAGAGCTGGTGGTTCTTCGCCTCCGGGCGCGGGTGCTCGCGCGGGCGCCAGGTGCGGCCGCTGTCCGCGGTGTGGAAGAGCCGGGCCTCGCAGAGCGCGCGGCAGCGGACGAAGAGGGCGTACCCGTGGCTGGCGTCGGCGAACTCGACCGACAGCGGCTCGAACCCCTCCGGCAGCCCGACGTCGACGACGACCTCCGTCGGGGATGGCGGTGCCGCCGCCGGCCGGCCCGGGTCCGGGCCGCAGGCCGTAGCGGTCGCCAGCAGGCCCACGGAAAGGAGGACTCGACCCCAGTGCTTCGCCATGCCGGTAGGAGGCGTGCCGGCGACGCTAGGTTCCCGCGGGACCGACACGCGGCGCCGCTGCTGCTCATGGCGACGGTGGTGCTGTCGCTCGGCGAGCGGGCGGCGGGGCGAAGCGGAGGGTGCCGGAGTCGAACCGGCAACGGTGTGACCCGCGCGGGTTAGCAACCCGCTTGCCTTACCGATGGCGAACCCTCCATGAGCCGACGGCCGGACTCGAACCGGCTTCCGTTCGCTTACAAGGCGAGTGCTCTACCCGTTGAGCTTCGTCGGCGCCGGAAACCGCGCTGGGAGCGGAGGATTCGAACCTCCACGGGCTGGGTCAGGGCCAGCAATGCTGCCGGTTACATCAGCTCCCAAGGACCGCCGACCCGAGGGGCGGCGGTGAAGCGGCGCGCGCACCGCTCCCGCGAGTCGCCGTAGCGGAGTCGAACGAACATCGCTGCCTCCCTTCGTGGTCGTGGATGCCGGGTTTGGAGCGGCCACCGAGAATCGAACTCGGATCCTCGCCTCGGCAAGGCGATGCTCTGCCACTGAGCTATGACCGCGTGCGTGCCGAGAGCGGGAGTCGAACCCGCAACGACGGAGGTTTGAGCTCCGCGCCTCTGCCGGTTGGGCTATCTCGGCTCAGCTCCGGGTGCAGGAATCGAACCTGCGGACCCCGCGTCCAAAGCGCGGTCACGAACGCCAACGCCGTACCCCGGAAGGTGGAGCGGTAGCGGGGTCTCGAACCCGGTCGCGCCTCGGGCGAAAGTCTTGCGGCACAACGAGAACGCCGCCCGGTCCCGATGCGGGTGGGCGGCGTCAGCGCGGTGCGTACGCGCTAACTTCGCCGCCTCAGAGCCTGGCTGGGCTCTCCGCTGGCTTGCCCGACCGCGGGCGCGCCAGCGAAACCGCACAGCGTCAACCGCTGCGGTCCGGCTACGGCTTGCCTCAACATGTCGGTGACTCCTCAGTCGGTGTGTCGGCCCAGTCGGTGTGTCGTTGAAATTACGGTAAGCCCGCGTCGCGGACCGGCGCAAGCCCTTAACGGCCACTGTCCTATTCGGTCAGTACCGCGTACGCGCGCACCGGGAACGTGCCGAAGTCGCGCACCCGCGGCGGCGCGGCGTGCAGGCGGGCGCCGGCGGGCGGGAGCTGGTCGAGCCCGGTGAGGTGCTCCAGCACCGGGATGCCTGCGGCGAGCAGGATCGAGTGGGCGGGGCGGGCGTTCCCGGCGGTGCTGTCGATGTTGACGCTGTCGATGCCGACCAGCCCGGCGCCGGCCGCGGCGAGGGCCCGCGCGCCGTCCTCGGTGAGGTACGGCGCGTCCGGTCCGCCGTACGCCTCCGTGCCCCAGTGCCGGTCCCACCCGGTATGCAGCAGCACGGCGGCACCGGCCACGTCGTAGGGGGCGAGGGCCGGCGCGCCCACCCCCGGCTCGGCGCTGCCGGTCAGCCGGACGAGCGCCACCGGCAGGTCGGCGACCGCGTCCAGGGCGAGGCCGGCCAGGTCGGTGCCGTCGGCGTACCGGTGGAACGGGCTGTCGAGATAGGTGCCGGTGTTGCCGACCATGCTGATGCGGTCGATGGCGAACTCCGTGCCGGGCGCGTAGTGCTCGCGCGACGCGGCGCGGGTGAGGTGCGGCGTGATCTCCGGCCCGGGCAGTCCGGGGTAGGTGGTCATGCCCGCGGTGACGACGTGGTTGAGCTCCACGAGCCGGCCGGCGGGCCGGGCGGCCACACCAGCGGTGCGCGTGCCCTTGTGCGCCTCGGCGAAGACCCGCACGCCGCGCAGCCGCACCTCGCCGACCATCAGCAGGCCCAGCTCGCGCACGAACAGGGCGGCGAGCGCCTCCTCGGTGACCTCCGCCGCCGGGACGTCCAGCCGGAAGCCCTGGACCTGCAGCCCGCCCCCGTTGAGAAAGGTCACGTCGGCGTCGAAGGCCGCCCGGTACTCGGTCATGGCCTGATCGTCCCGCGCCGGAGCGTTCAGCGGTAGCGCATGCCTCTACATCCCGCGTTCAGGTTTCCTGAACCCATCCGCGGGCGCGGCACGCCGGCCGGGCCCTCCGGGGGTGTGGCACAATGCGGCCCGTGCCGGGCCTTCATCGTCTGCGCGCCGCTGTCGCGCCATACCGGTGGCGGCTTTTCGCCGCGTTGCTGGTTTTCGCCATCGTCGTCAATGTCGTCCAGTTTTCCGGGATCGAGCGGGAACGGTATCGCGAGTTCCAGGCCGTCGGGAGCTACCAGACCCCCGATATCGGCCACATCAGCTACGAGAACGGGGGATGGCACCGCCAGCGGTACGGGCTGTACCAGGGACTCGGCACGCTCGCCCCCGGCGCGACGGTCTACATCCCGACGCCCACCGCGTACGCGGCCGACCGGGAGACCGCGGACGAGACGGCCAGCCGGCTTCGGGTCTTCGGCCGGGTCGGGCGGCTGGTGTGGGTCTCCGCGCCCACCGCCGCGGCGGGCCCCGGGTTCGACCCGACGCCGTACGTGGTGGCCACCGGCGTCGGCGGCGCGCGTGGGGCGCCGTGGGCGCTCGCGGTCGACCCGGCCCGCCCGCGGCCCGAGGGTCCGGCCGATCCGGCCGAGTACCTGCACGCGATCGTGACCAGCGAAGGGCCGCGCGACTCCGGCGCCGACCGGGCCTTCGCCCTGATCCGGTGGCCCCAGGCCCGCGCGGGCGAGTCCTACGACTACCAGGAGCTGCTGGTGGAGCTGACGCTGCTGCCGGCCAACGTGCGAAGCGAGCTCACCCGATGATCGCCGAGTCGCTGGTCATCCTGTTGCTGTTCGGCGGCGGCTGCGCCCTCATGCGGGTCGTTGGCGTGCGGGGGTGGGGCCTCGCCCCGCTCGGCTTCCTCGCCGGGGTCTGCCTGCTGCTCGCCGTGGGATTCCTCCAGGTGGCCACCGGGCTGCCGACCGCACCGGCCATCACCCTCGCCGTGGTCTTCGGCGGACCGGTCGGCTGGTGGATTTTGCGCTGGCGGGCCGGGCGCGCCGCCGGCGTGCCGGTGCCCCTCGCGGTGGGGAGCGCGCTCGCGATCGTGGGCGCGGTCGCGGTGCTGCGCGCGGCCAACATGCTGAAGTGGCATCCCGACTCGCTCACGTACCTGATGGCTGGCCGGCTGCTCGCCGACGGCGACTACCGGTCCACCGCCTCGACCGAGCTGCTGACCGCCCGGGTGCTGGGTGTGCCGCTGCTGCACGCCCCGGCCGACCTGGGCGGCGCCCTCTACCTGCGCTCGATCACGCCGCTGCTCGCGGCCGCGACCGTCGCCGCCGTGGTGTGGTTCCTGTGGCGGGCGGGGCGCGGCGCCGTCACTCCCCGGCGGCTCGCCGCCGTGGCGGCCCTGGTCGCGTTGCTGCTGCTGACCAACAACCGGGTCATCTTCAGCTTCTTCTACCTCAACGGGCACCTGCTCTTCGCGGCGTGCGTGCTGCTCGTCGCCGGGGGCGGATGGCTGCTCGCCACCCGCCCCGACCGCGCCGACCGAGCCCTGATGACCCTGCAGCTCCTGGCGATACCCGGCCTGGTCATCACCCGCCCGGAGGGCTACCTGGCGGCCGTGCTGGTCCTGCTCCCCACGGTGCTGTCGGCGCGCGTGCCGCACCGCCACCGCGCGGCCGTCACGGCGGTCTTCGGCGGCACCGCGCTGCTGTTCGCCGCCCTGCAGAGCTGGATCTTCCTGGACCGGGACACCGCTATCCCCGCCTCCGTCATCGGTGCGGCCGCACTCGGCGCCGCCGCGCTCGCCGCCATCCCGCTACTGGGCCGGGCGACCAGCCACGAGCGCGGCGGGCGGCTGCTCGCGCTGGGGGAGGCCGGCATCTGGCTCGGCCTGGCCGCGCTGGCCATCCGCGATCCGGACACGCTCTGGGCCAGCCTGCGCGCCCTCTACGGCAACCAGATCGAGGGCCTCGGCGGCTACGGCCTGTCCATCACCGTGCTGAGCGGGCTGCTCCTGCTGGCCTGGCTGCTGTCCCCCCGCCTCCCACACCAGGCCCACCTGCGGTTCCCGCTGACCACGTTCCTGCCGTTCTGCTTGGTCATGGCGTATCTGCGGGAGGGCGCCTACCGGGCCGCCGACGCCGACTCGATGAACCGGATGTTCATCCACGTGGTGCCGCTCGCGGTGCTGTTCCTGTCCGCCCTGCTGGCCGGCACGGGCAACGACACGGAGAAGAAGCCGGCCGCGGAGTCCGCCACCCCGGAAGAGCGCCGCGTCGAGGTGGCGGCCCCGGTCTAGGGGTAGCCTGTCGGGTTGGCACCGCATGACGGTGTGTGGCGGCGGGTGTTGACCATGCCACGAACCTCGACTGTGGAAGCTCTGCTGCTGACGCCGAGCCGGAGCGGCGGACCGGACCCTGTGCCATTCGGTTTGAGTCCATATTGGATGGCGTTGGTTCCGGTTTCCGCCATCGTGTGGTCGGTCTCCGCGGGGGCGCTGTGCGGAGTCGGCAGAGGGCGGGGCCGCCGCCAGCGAGTGCTGGCGGCGGCCCCGGGGATAGCTGGGTGGGTGTGGGTTACGGGGCGGCGGCCGGTGGGGTCACCAGGACGGTGGCCCACTGGTTCTGGTAGCCGGGGAAGACCAGCCGGAAGCCGACGCCGAAGTCGACGCCCGCGTCGCCCGGGTTGCCGGTGCCGGTCAGCACACCGCCGCCCAGGTCGATGCCGAACTGGCCGGTCGCCCGCTTGCCGTCCTTGTTGACGATCCGCACCGTGTACGGCGCGTTGCCCTCGGAGGGCACCACGACCGACGCGTCGGAGTCACGGAAGAACAGCGGGCTCTCCGGGTCCAGGTCCGGCCGGTACTCGATGCCGGGGTACCAGCCCTTGGCGTCCGAGAAGCCCTTGACCGGGTCCAGCTTGCCGAACTTGGTGCAGTACGAGCTGAACGGCTCGTTCGGCGCCTCGAAGCAGTCCTGGAACGGGTACGTCTTGCCGAAGCCGAACGCGGCGTTCGACGACTGCGGCCGCGACGGCAGGTTGTTGAGCAGCGACGGGTCCTTGTCGGCCGCCGTGCCCTTGCGCCGGAGCGGGTCGAAGTGCGAGTCGACGATCAGCAGTCCGCCCTTGGAGCCGATGCTCGGCGGGTCGAACGTGTTGTTGAGGACGTGGTTGAGGTTGCCGTAGCTGGTGTCGCGGTACCACACCAGCATGCCGGGGGCGTTGTAAGGCACCCGGTCGACCTTCCACGCGCCGTCCCGCAGGTAGTTCGTGTTGTACGCGTACTTGAGGCCCTCGTCGAAGCCGTCGTGGTTGCGCCACTCGGCGAGGTAGTAGTGCGCGTACGAGAACGCGCCGGGCGAGATGGACCAGCCCGTGCCGGTCGTGTTGGTGAACGACGCGACGGTCGGCGTCCAGCCGTTGTTGCCGCCCTCGACGTCGTCGGACCACGTGGTGGTGCCGTCCGCCGTGACCGAGAAGTCGTCGGTGAACCAGCCCATGTCCTCGAACGCCTCGTCGGTGGCGTACCGCAGCCGCAGCTGGACGGTCTGGCCGGCGAAGGCGTTCAGGTTGACGTAGTAGTGCTGCCACTCGCCGCCGCTCGACCCGGTGAGGCCGTACTTCTTGTCGCCGAAGTCGTGCATGCGGCCGTTGGGGTCGGGGTAGCCGTCGTCGGTGGAGACGAGCACGCCGGCCTCGTTGAAGATCTTCTGCTCACCCCAGGTGGCGCCACCGTCGGTGGACACCTCGACGAAGCCGAAGTCCCAGTCCTCTTCGATGGAGTAGTTGTTCCACAGCCAGAAGCGCACATCGTTGCCGGCCGGCAACGCGAGCTCGCGGGTGAGCCGCACGTCCGCCCAGGACTGGTCGTTGTTGGTCCACCACTGGCCCTCGCCGCTGTGTGGCGTGGAGAGGGTGACGTCCTTGGCGGGCAGGTTGACCCGGATGCCGTCCTCGGTGCCCACCGGGGTGCGTGAGGTCTGGCCCAGCTTGACCTTCGTGGGGTCGTCACCGGGGTTGAGGATGAGCGGGTCGGCCCAGCCGAGCACGAACTTGTCCCACAGGCCCATGTGCGTCGGGATGCCCTGGAAGATCGGCCCGGTGTGCGAGCCGGAGGCCATCAGGTCCCAGAAGTCGACGTCGGAGTCGCCGCCGGACGCGGTGTCGTACAGGTCCGGCAGGCCGAGGTCGTGGCCGTACTCGTGGGCGAAGACGCCGACGCCCGAGTCTTCGGGCTGCACGATGTAGTTGGCGATCATCTTGTCGGTACCCGGGATGGTGTGGCCGGGCACGATGGTGGAGGAGTGGGCCCAGATCGCGTACGGCCCCTGGGCGCCGCCGCCACCGGACTTGTCCTCGCCGGCGTGCACGAGCACGAGGTGGTCGACGACGCCGTCCGGCTCGTTGAAGTTGCCGTCGCCGTCCGCGTCCGAGGTGTCCTCGATGTCGTAGTCGGCCCACGGGAAGCTCGGGTCCTGCGCCGCCAGCACGTCGACCGCGTGGGCGCCGAGCGTCGCGGCACCGCCCGGGTTGTCCGGGTGGCCGTTCATGTCCTGGCTCTGGCCGGCCTCCCACACGCCGTCGACCAGCGTGCAGGTGTCCGCGCCGTACCACGCCTCGGAGTGCGGCACCGTCACCCACGGCGTCGCCTCACCGTCGACGGTGTACGCGTTCTTGGACATCTCCAGGTACATGTTGTGCATCGTGTACCCGCGCAGGTTGATGCCCTTCTTGCCGTCCGGGCCGCGCAGGTCCTCGCGGACGCGCTCGGTGATGCCGTCGCGGGTGTAGAGCATCTTGTTGTACAGGTCCGGCGAGAAGTCCGGCACCCAGAAGCTGTTGTTGTCCGGGTGGGAGGCGTCGGCCGGGTTGGGGATGTTGTTGTGCAGCGGGCCGTTCTGCACGTTGCCGGCCACGCAGTCGCGCTCGTTCTGCGGGGTGGTGGCGTCGTCGAACGTCGCCTGCGGCACCATCACGCCACTGAAGTCGTCATTGGCGTTGGGGTTGAACTCGATGAGAATCGTCAGCAGCTTGGCGACCTGTGTCTCATCGGCCTGCTTGTAGCGGATGTCGCGGGGGTTCTTGCCGGTGCGGATCGCCTCGGCCTCGGTCTTGGCCAGCGTGCGGGCGGCGACCGGGTTGCCCTCGGAGAACTTGCGACCGTATTGGGCGGTCGGATCGGGCTGACCCTGCTTGACCTTGCGCTTGCCGGCCTGCGTCACGGTCTCTTTGCCGTCCGAGGTGCGCTCCACCTTCGGCTCGACGTAGTTGATGTAGAAGTCTCGATCGGTCGGGATGAACTTGGCGGGGCGGTCAGCGACCGCCGGACCGGCCGAGGTCACCGACACGCCGGCCACGGCGATGACCAGCACAGGTATCGAAATTAGTGCCCGTCTTTTCCTGCTTGTCCACATAGTCCCCCCGCTGAATGATCGGCCTAACAACGTCCTCCCCTTTCTCGCGCGTCCTTGCACGAGGTGAATCACCCGTCGTATCCGGTCGGACACGCGGGCAACGAATGGACGCTATTCCACCCCACGGCCATGGACAACCACCGTTGCCGCGTCAGCCGCCGTCGAATTCGATCAACCGGACAGTTGCCGCTTGTCCGTCATGCCCGCCGTTCCCGAAGGTTCGCGCGCCGCTCTGTCCACTGTGGGCGGCGGCGGAGCCCTCCGGCACCGAAAGTGTTCCGGAAAACTTGCGGGACCAGGCTGGATGTGATCAGTGCTTCGGGCGCCGCGCTGATGCCTGCAGGGCTGGCCAACGCCTTGCGACCGAGGGGGCTTGTGCTCCGAAAACCTCCGAGTCATACTTCGAAACGTTCCAGCGGATCGTGGCTCATCGATGTGGCGCCGCGCGATCGAGCCTGCCCGCGAACCCCCACCGGCCGCACCCGGGCGGTCGGCACCCCACCGACGAAGGGGCACCTCCATGTTCGGCAAGCTCCGCGGTCCCCGACCGCCGACCACCTCCCGCCGGTCGCGCCACACCGCCCGGCTGGCCGTCCTCGCCACCGCCGTGGCCGTGGGCGGCATAGCCATCGCGGCCGTCGCGGCCCCGTCCAGCGCCGCCGCGTGCAACGGCTACGTCGGGCTGACCTTCGACGACGGGCCCACCGGCAGCACCAACGCCCTGCTCACCGTGCTGCGCAACAACGGGGTGCGGGCCACGATGTTCAACGTCGGGCAGAACGTCCAGAACAACCGGTCGGCGGCCCAGGCCCAGGTCTCGGCCGGCATGTGGGTCGCCAACCACAGCTGGAACCACGCCCACATGACCTCGATGAGCCAGTCGCAGATGCAGTCCGACCTGTCCCAGACGAGCTCGGCGATCCAGTCGGCCACCGGCGTGCGGCCGCAGCTGTTCCGCCCGCCGTACGGGGAGACCAACTCCACGCTCCAGTCGGTCGCCTCGTCGCTCGGCATGCGCCAGGTGATCTGGGACGTCGACTCGCAGGACTGGAACGGCGCGAGCGTCAGCGCGATCGTGTCGGCGGCCGGCCGACTGCAGAACGGTCAGGTCATCCTCATGCACGACGGCATCCAGAACACCCGCGACGCCATCCCGCAGATCATGGCCAACCTGTCGAGCCGCAACCTCTGCCCCGGCATGATCTCGCCGTCCACCGGCCGCGCGGTCGCGCCCGACGGCGGCGGCAACCCGGGCACCCCGACCACGCCACCGCCGGGTGGCGGCGGCAGCTGCACCGCGTCGGCGAGCTACCCCAACGTGTGGGGCGACCGCTACAACACGTCCGTCACGGTCAGCGGCGCCAGCTCCTGGACCGTGGTAATCGGCCTCACCTCGCCGCAGCGGGCCACGACGACCTGGAACGGCACGTTCAGCTGGGACGGCAGCGGCACCGTGATGACCGTGCGTTCCAATGGCAGCGGCAACACGTTCGGCTTCACCACGATGATGAACGGCAACAGCGGCGCCCGACCACAGATCCGCTCCTGCACGGCGGGCTGACCCTCGCGCTCCCGATCGTGGTACTTGACTGCCCCTATACGGGCAGTCAAGTACCACGATCTACCTCCCAGCCGGCCAATGTCAGAGCCGCGTGTATCTGGGCTACCGCTTCCCGGCTTGGATGATCGGC
>Ga0214467_1000199_pt1 | contig 16296 bp, 8 predicted proteins | sample RVTome_8_FD_187339 | JGI IMG/M metagenome (GOLD analysis project Ga0214467, IMG submission 187339) | Soil microbial communities from uranium-contaminated site in the Upper Colorado River Basin, Wyoming, United States - RVT160D0 HiSeq ...
GCACCGTGCCGCCTTCCAGCTCGACGACCTGGGCCACGAGCGACCACCGCCCGGCCAGCCACACCGCGACCGGCAGCAGCACCACCGTCGCGCCGAGCAGCACCACCGCCACGACCGCGATCGCCACCACGCCGAGCAGCCGAGGCAGGCGGCGCAGCGCCATCGCGTACGCCCGCAGCGGCCCGATCGGCCGCCCCTCGTCCACCTCGGCGAGCGCCCGCGCGGTGGCCGCCTGCACCAGCCCGAGCCCGGCGAGCGTGAGCGTCGCGCCGGCCGCGAGCGAGAGCGTGGCGAGCAGGCCGCCGCTCTCGCCGTCCATGTCGATGCCGAGCACGCTGCGCGCGCCCAGCACCAGCCACTGGATCAGCGCGATCAGCCCGGCGATCGGCAGCACCGCCAGGCCGATGCCGCCGAAGAGCAGCCACCGCCGCAGGTACATCCGGGCGGCCGCGGCCAGGATCTGTCCCCAGGCCCGCCGCCGGCTCGCCCGCAGCGGCGCGACCGGCCGCCACTGGGTGCGCCGCACCACGTAGAGCAGGATCACCGCGATGAGCGCCGCCACGAGCAGCACCCGCTCCGGCTGGTCGACGGTGCGGCGCAGCGCGTCCGAACCGGCGCGGAGGCCGGCGCAGAAGAAGTCCGTCGCCTCGGTGCCGAGCAGCCCGCCGGCGGGCACCGCGTAGCTGCGGTCCCGCCACCCCTGCGCGTACGCGATCGGCTCGGTCCATTGTCTTTTCAGGTTTGGCCCGGTCGGTCCGTTGTAGAACGCCGTCTGCAGCTCGCCCCAGCGCCCCTCGAACCCGATCCACGGGTACGACTCCCGCGCCGCGGCCGGGTCGCTCGGGATCACCTTCACCGCCGGGCGCAACTCGACGCTCGGGGTGGTGGCGTCGTCGCACCCCACCCCCTGCGAGCCGGAGCTGCCCAGGTAGAGCGAGTTTTCGAAGAAGTTGGCGTGCGAGCCGGCCGCCGGGTGCACCACCGGATGCGTGCCGTCGACGACCTCCAGCTTGTGATCGCCCCAGGTGGCCTGCTCGGCCCCCTCGTGCTGGCTGTATCCCACCCGCTCCGGCGCCACGCCCAGCGCGGCGGCCGCGTCCGGGGCGTCGAAGACGAGCTGGATCATCTCCCAGTCACCCTCGTGCGTGTTGTTGAAGTCGTTGAACGCGTAGAAGAACCAGTACTGCAACGCCACCTTGCCGGGGTAGCCGGGGTCGGTCGCCACGTGCGCGTAGACGGCAGGGGGCGTGGCGCCGTTGACGCGGTCCGCCCACCGCTGGTAGCCACAGCCGGGGTGCAGCGGGTTGCCCGGGAAGTCCAGGTGGTACTCGTACCGCCCCGACGACAGGTCCGCCGCGCTCGGCCCGATCTTCACCAGGTCGGTGGAGGTCCACGGCCCGCGCAAAGCCACCGTCGACTGGTCGAAGAGCACGTCGACGTCCATCGGCCGGTACGGCTCGCCGTACCCGCACTCCTCCTCCTGCTCGACCAGGCGCACCACCGGCGCGTACCGCTCGGCCAGGGCGGTCTCGTCGCCGATGTCCGCGCGCGCGGGAGTGCCGGAGGAGACCACCAGCCCACCGGCGGCGAGTACACACGCGACCACCCAGCGCATATCGCCCATTCTGGTCGCGCCGGCGTGATCGGGTACGCGATTGCTAGGATCTCCTTCCAATGATCGACTTGGATCGGGCCGGCCAGGAGCGCTACCGATCACGGGTGCGCGGTTGCCTGATCGGCGGCGCGGTCGGCGACGCGCTGGGCGCACCGGTGGAGTTCCTGTCGCTGGACCGGATCCGCGCCGAGTACGGCCCGGACGGCCTCACCGACATCGTCACCGGCGCGGCCGGCGTCGCCCCCATCACCGACGACACCCAGATGACGCTCTTCACGGCCGAGGGGCTGATCCGCGCCTCGGTGCGGTCGGACCGGGGCGTCGTCCACCCGCCGTCGATGGTGCACCGCGCCCACCTGCGCTGGCTCGACACCCAGCGGCTGCCGGCGCCCCCGCCCGGCGTGAGCGGGTGGCTGGCCGCCCAGCCCTGGCTGTACGCCCGCCGCGCCCCCGGCAACGCCTGCCTCTCCGGCCTCAGCTCCCCCGGCATGGGCACCCTCGACCAGCCGAAGAACCCGGGCTCCAAGGGCTGCGGCACGGTCATGCGCTCCGCGCCGTTCGGCCTCTACCCGCAGCCCTGGCTGACCCCCGAGAAGGTCTTCGACCTGGCCGCCGAGTGCGCCACCCAGACCCACGGCCACCCCACCGGGTACCTTGCCGCGGGGGCCTTCGCCGCGATCGTCCGCACCCTCGTCGACGGCGCCGGGTTGGCCGACGCCGTCGCGGTCGCGCTGGATCTGCTGCCCGCCCGCCCCGGCCACGAGGAGACCACGGCGGCGCTGCGGGCCGCGCTGGCCGCCGAGCCCGGCTCCCCGCGGGAGATCGAACGCCTGGGCGGCGCCTGGATCGCCGAGGAGGCCCTGGCCATCGGCGTCTACTGTGCACTGTCCCACCCGGACGACGCGCGCCGCGCGCTGCTGCTGTCGGTCAACCACTCCGGCGACAGCGACTCCACGGGCTCCATCTGCGGCAACCTGCTCGGTGCCTGGCACGGCGAGACCGCGCTCCCGCCCGACTGGGTGATAGCGGTCGAGGGGCGCGGCACCATCCTCGAGCTGGCCGACGACTTCGCCCTGGAGCAGACCCAGGGCGACCAGCTCCACGGCGACCACGGCCCGATGACGGAGTGGCTCCGCCGCTATCCCGCCTGACCCGGGCTCGCGTCGGCTGTCGAGCTGGGCGCACAGACGGGGCAGCTCGCACCGAGCAACTCCCGCTCAGCGGTACGCCTGATACGTTTTCAAGCCCGGATTACGTACCAGGTGTACCGCCGAAGCTCACCGCTCCGCGCGGCCTCACCCTCGGCCGTGCGCCAGCCGGCACTCCGGCCTACGCGGCCGGCGGGGATCGTGACGGATCCGTGTCGTCCCAGATGCGGCGCGACGCGACCGTGACGTGGAGATATGCCGAAGGGGCGGTCGTATGCTGGCGGCGTGCGAATCGCGTTCGGGGCGGATGACGACAACGAGACCACCCGGGCCGTGGTCGGCTACCTGTCGGGGCTCGGCGAGGTGATCCGCGTCGACGCCACCCAGCCGTGGCCGCGGATCGGCGCCGCCGTCGGCCGGGCCGTCACGGATGGCGAGGCCGACCTCGGCGTGGTGATGTGCTGGACCGGCACCGGCACGGCCATCGCCGCCAACAAGGTCCCCGGCGTGCGGGCCGCCCTCGCGTGGGAGCCGTGGATCGCGACCGGCGCCCGCCGGTGGAATGACGCCAACGTCCTCGCCATGAGCCTCAAGCGCCTCGCCCCGGATGTCGCCGTCGAGGTGGCCCGCGCCTTCTTCGAGACGCCCGAGCCCGACCCCGACGAGGCGGAGAACATCGCCCTGCTCGCCGGCCTCGACCACGACCAGCAGCCCTAGCGGGACAGGCCGGCCGTGCGGTGGGCGACGTTGGAGCTCGCCCCGTGAAAGTAGGCGCGCACCCGGAATGACGCGCGCCGCTCCGCCGGCAGCGCGGTCAGGCCGACCGATGTCACGTCCGGGTCGAGCATCATCGCGACGTCCCAGTCCGCGGCGCCCTCGGGCCGCACCTCGATGAGGTACCCCTCCTCGTCGGACGCGTTGTCCACCCACGTGAAGAGCACCGCGTCGTGGCGCCACCACGGCTCCGACGAGGGCGAGCAGTCGTCTCGTCATGAAGCCTCCCAACCCCGGTGCGAACGCACCGGATCGTGGGGGTTTCCGGAACGCTATGCAGTCGATCATGGCGTGGACAAGCGGGGCCGAGCGGCAGGTATTCGCGCAAGTCGATAGAAAAGGGTATTTTCGGGCATCGATTTCCCACCAGGTGGCACGGCGACGCCGCGGGAGCGTGCCCAGGTGGGCTGGCACACTGTGGAACGGACGACGCCTGTCACTCCGGCTGGGCGTGTTTCATGAGGGTCGGTCGAGCCGAGGCGGAGAGCCGTGGAGTTCCAGATCCTGGGCACGGTGCGGGCGGTGCACGCCGGATCCGCGCTGCCGATAGGCGGTCCGCGGCACCGCCGGCTGCTCGCCGTCCTGCTGATCCACGCGGGTGAGACCGTGGCCACCGACCGCCTGACGGAGGCGCTGTGGGGTGAGGATCCCCCGCGCAGCGCCGCCGAGATGATCCACGTACGGGTCAGTGAGCTGCGCGCGGCCCTGCGCCCGGCCCGGCCCGAGCGGCACGCCGGCCTGCTCGCCGGCGAGGGCGGCTACCGCCTCGAGGTCGGCGCGGACGAGCTGGACGCGCTGGTCTTCGAGCGCCGCGCCGCCGCCGGCTCCCGCGCGCTCGGCGAGGGCGAGGCCGCCGCGGCCCGCGAGCACCTGGCCGCCGCGCTGGCCGGGTGGCGAGGGCCGGCGCTGGCCGAGTTCGCGGCTGAGCCGTTCGCCCGCACCGAGGCGGCCCGGCTCGACGCGTCGCGGCTGCAGGCGCTCGAAGACCGGGTCGCCGCCGACCTGGCACTCGGCCGGCACGGCGCGGTCGTGGCCGAGCTGGCGGCGCTCGTCGCCGAACACCCGCTCCGCGAACGGTTCCGCGAGCAGCTGATGCTGGCGCTCTACCGGGCCGGGCGGCAGGGCGAGGCGCTCGCCGCGTACGCCGAGGCCCGCGACGCGCTCGCCGACCAGCTCGGCGTCGACCCGGGCCCGGGCCTCGCCACCCTGCACGCCGCGATCCTGCGCCAGGACGCCACGCTCGACCCGGCACCGCCTCCCGCGCGGGGCGGCCCGCTCCCGCCGGTCGCGCTGACCAGCTTCGTCGGCCGAGCCCGCGACCTCACCGAGACCCGTGAACGCCTCCGCGCCGGCCGCCTCGTCACGCTGACCGGCGTGGGCGGCGCCGGCAAGAGCCGCCTCGCGGTGGAGGTGGCCGCCGCCAGCCGGCCCGAGTTTCCGGGCGGCACCTGGCTCGTCGAGCTGGCCCCGCTCGCCCAGCCCGGCCTCGTCGCGCCCGCCGTCGCCGCGGCGCTCGGCGTCCGCGAACGTCCACGGCGGACACTCCCCGACCTCATCGCCGACCGGCTCGGCGACGCCGGCGCGCTGCTCGTCCTCGACAACTGCGAACACCTCCTCGACGAGACCGCCGACCTCACCGACCGCCTCCTGCGCGCCTGCCCCCGGCTGCGCGTGCTCGCCACCAGCCGCGAACGCCTCGGCATCACCGGCGAGCGGCTGTGGCCGGTCGGCGGCCTCGCCGTCCCGCCGCCCGGCGACACCTCGCTCGCCGCGGTGGCCGGCTCCGACTCCGTACGCCTCCTGGTCGAGCGGGCCGCCGCCGTCCACCCCGGCTTCGCCCTCACCGAGGCCACCGCCGGCGCGCTCGCCCAGATCTGCCAGCGCCTCGACGGTCTCCCCCTCGCGATCGAACTCGCCGCCGCGGCCGTGCCCGCCCTGGGCGTGGAGCGGATCGCCGCCCGCCTCGACGACCGCTTCCGGCTCCTCACCCACGGCAGCCGCACCGCCGCACCCCGCCACCAGACCCTCCGCGCGGTCGTCGACTGGAGCTACGACCTGCTCGACGCGCCCGCCGCGCGCCTCTTCGACCAGCTGGGCGTCTTCGTGGGCGGCTTCACGCTGGAGGCCGCCGAGGCCGTCTGCGCCACCGGTGGCGACCCACCCGTCGCCGGGTCGCTGGCCGCGCTCGTCGACAAGTCACTGGTGACAGTGGACAGTGCGAGTTCCACGCCGCGGTACCGGCTGCTGGAAACCCTGCGCGCCTACGCGCTGGAACGCGCCGACCCGGCCGCCGACCTGCGTGACCGCCACGCCGCCTACACCCTCGCGGTCGTCACCTCCGCCCGCCGCGCCCTCCGCGGCGACCAGCAGCCGATGTGGCTACGCCGCCTCGAAGCGGAGCACGGCAACATCCGCGCCGCGCTCGAGTGGTCGATCAGCCACGGCGACGCCGGCACCGCCGTGCGACTGGCCGGCTCGCTCTACCCCTTGTGGGACCGCCACGGCCACTACCGCGAGGGCCGCGCGTGGCTCGCCCGCGCCCTGGACCTGGCCGCCGACCTGCCCCCGGTCGTCCGCGCCCGCGCGCTGGACGGCGCGGCCGGACTAGCCGCCATCCAGGGCGACCTTCCCGCGGCCGCCGCGGCGGCGGAAGAGTCGGCGAGGCTGAGCCGCGAGGCGGGCGACGCGGCCGGCGCCGCCCGCGCGCTGACCACCTCCGGCCTGGCCGCGTTCTACGCCGGCGACAACCCCCGCGCGGTAGAGGTACTGGAGGAGTCGGTACGCCAGGCAAGGGCCGCCGGCGACCGAGGCCAGGCCGGCTTCGCCCTGATGTACCTGGCCGCCACCGCACTGGCCCGCACCGACTACGCGGCGGCCGCCCGCCTGTGCGACGAGGGCGAGGCCGACCTGCGCGCGGTCGGCGACCCCGAGGGCCTGGCCTGGATCGAGATCTGCCGCAGCGGCGCCGCCTGGCGCACCGGCGACCCCCCGGCCGCCGCGACCGCCCTGCGCGAGGCGATGCGCGGCTTCCAGAGCCTGGACCACCGCTGGGGCCTCTCCATCGGCATCCAGCTGGCGGCCGACCTCGCCCGCGCCCGCGCCGACCACCGGCAGGCGGTCTGGCTGGCGGCAGCTTCTGAGGCTCTCCGCCACTCGGTGGCGGCCGCCCAGATGCCGTTCCTGAAGGAGTGGTTGGAGGGGACCCTCGCCACCTGCCGTGCCGCCCTGGGCGACGCGGCCTACACCGACACCTGGCGGTCGGGCGAGTCGGCTCCCGCCGAGCGGGCCATCGACGCCGCTTTGGCCGAGCTCGACCACCCCGCGGCGTAGCCCGATCCGGGTGCCGCTTCGGAAGGTGACCGATAAGGAATCCGGAAGGTGGGCGGCCTAGAGTTTCGGCATGCGGGGTGACGGGGTGCGGGTGCTCGTGGTGGGGGCGGGGATCGCCGGGTTGGCGGCCGCTCGCACGTTGCGGGCCTGGGGGGCGGACGTCGAGATCGTCGAGCGGAGTGGGGCCGCGCGGGTGGACGGGGCCGGCATCTACCTGCCGGGCAACGCCGTGCGGGCGCTCGACGACCTCGGGCTCGGGGAGCGGGTGGCGGCACGGGCGCTGGAGATCCGGCGCCAGCGGGTCAGCGACCACAGGGGACGGTCACTGATGGACATCGCGGTGGCGGACGTGTGGCACGGGGTGGGCCCGTGCCTGGCGATGCACCGCGCCGACCTGCATCAGGTGCTGCTGGCCGGTGCCAAGGACGTGCCGATCCACTGGGGGCGCACGGTCGAGTCCATCGTGGACGCCGACGACGAGGTGCGGGTCACGCTCAGCGACGGCACGCGGCGGGGGTTCGACCTCGTGCTCGGCGCTGACGGGGTGCACTCCGCCGTCCGGGGGATGATTTTCGGGGACGGCGCCGGCATCCGGCCGACCGGGCACTACGCGCGGCGTTTCCTCGCCCGCTGGTCCGGGTCGGGTCCCGTGTGGTCGGTGATGGTGGGGCGCGGCAGCGCGTTCCTCACCATCCCGATCGGCGACGGCCTGGTCTACGTCTACTGCGACGGGCCGCTCGACGCGCCCCGGGTGCCGCCGCGCGAGCTGCTCGCCGGGTTCGCGGAGCCGGTGGGGGCGGTGCTCGACGGCGCCGAGGAGGGCATGCAGAGCGGGCCGGTCGAGGAGGTCTCGCTGCCCCGCTGGTCGCGCGGGCTCACGCTGCTGATCGGCGACGCGGCGCACGCCACCTCGCCCAACATGGCCGAGGGCGCCGCGATGGCGGTGGAGGACGCGCTGGTGCTGGCCGACTGCCTGGCCGCGGCCGGCACGATCGCCGACGCGCTGCGGGCGTTCGAGGAGCGGCGCCGGCCCCGCACCGAGTGGGTGCGCGCGCAGACGCACCGCCGCGACCGCAGCCGCTCGCTGCCCACGCCGGTGCGCAACCTCGTGCTCGGCCGGCTCGGGGTCAAGCTCTTCCACGCGAGCTACAAGCCCCTCCAGGGACGGCCCTAGTTTCCAACTACTCGAAAGCCAACACGGCGTAGTCCAAAATTTTCGTCGGTCTATTGGCTTCTTGCAGTCATCGGCGTTAATCTGTCGGCCAACACGCGGCTGAGACACAGCCGCAACAACCCCGTAAACGCGGCCGGGTTCACGCCGAGAGCCCGGCCGCGCTTCCCCCCAGCTTGAGCCCGGTCAGCCCCCGCCGGGAAGGAGCCCCGCAATGGTGCGCACCCTCTGGTCCGCCTTTGTCGCTTTCGTAGTCATCGCCGTGAGCCTCGTGGTCGCGCCGCCACCAGCCCAAGCGGCCGCGTACTCCATGCTCGTCTTCTCCAAGACCACCGGCTTCCGGCACGACTCGATCCCGGCCGGCATCGCCGCGATCCAGCAGCTCGGTGCCGCCAACGACTTCACAGTGGACGCCACTGAGGACGGTGCCGCGTTCACCGACGCCAACCTCGGCCGGTACGCCGCGGTCGTGTGGCTCTCCACCACCGGCGACGTGCTCGACGCCAACCAGCAGGCGGCGTTCGAGCGGTACATCCGAAGTGGACGCGGCTACGTCGGCGTCCACGCGGCGGCCGACACCGAGTACGGCTGGAGCTGGTATGGCGGCCTCGTCGGCGCCTACTTCGCCTCGCACCCGGCCGAGCAGACCGCCACCGTGAAGGTCGAGGACCCGGCGCACCCGTCCACCGCGCACCTCGCGCCGCGCTGGTCCCGCTTCGACGAGTGGTACAACTTCCAGTCCAACCCGCGCGGCTCCGCGCACGTGCTGGCCAGCCTCGACGAGTCCACGTACACGCCGGGCGCGGGCGCGATGGGCGCCGACCACCCCACCGCCTGGTGCAAGGCCTACGACGGCGGCCGCTCCTGGTACACCGGCGGCGGGCACAGCAACGCGGCGTTCGCCGACGCGGCCTTCCGGCAGCACCTGCTCGGCGGCATCCAGACCGCGGCCGGTGTGGTGAGCGCGGACTGCGCCGCGTCGCAGACCGGCAGCTTCGAGAAGGTGGCGCTGGACAGCAACACCAGCAACCCGATGGAGCTCGACGTCGCCCCGGACGGCCGGGTCTTCTACATCGAACGGGACGGCCGGGTCCGCGTCATCAAGCCGGACACCCAGACGACCGTCACGGCCGCGACGCTGGCCGTCTTCACCGGGAACGAGGACGGCCTGCTCGGCATCGTGCTCGACCCCGCGTTCGCCACCAATCGTTGGGTGTACCTCTACTACGCGCCCAACGGCGGCGCGGCGCGCAACGTGCTCTCCCGCTTCACGGTGAACGGCGACACGCTCGACCTCGCCAGCGAGCGGATCCTGCTCCAGGTGACGACGCAGCGCAACACGTGCTGCCACGCGGGCGGGAGCATGACGTTCGACGGGGCGGGCAACCTCTTCCTGGCCACCGGCGACAACACCAACCCCTTCGAGTCCAGCGGGTACACGCCGATCGACGAGCGGGCCGGGCGCCAGGACTTCGACGCGCAGCGCTCCTCCGGCAACACCAACGACCTGCGCGGCAAGGTGCTGCGGATCAGGCCGCAGGCGGACGGCACGTACACGATCCCGGCCGGCAACCTCTTCGCGCAGGGCACGGCGCAGACCCGGCCGGAGATCTACGCGATGGGGCTGCGCAACCCGTTCCGGATCGGCACCGACCCGCGCACCAACGTGCTCTACGTCGCCGACTACGGCCCGGACGCCGGACAGTCCAATCCGGACCGCGGCCCGGGCAACACCGTCGAGTGGAACATCGTGCCGCAGGCCGCCAACCTCGGCTGGCCGTACTGCACCGGGGCGAACGCCGCCTACCGCGACTACACGTTCCCGTCCGGGCCGAGCGGGGCGGCGTTCAACTGCGCGGCGCCGGTCAACAACTCCCCCAACAACACCGGCCTGACCAACCTCCCGCCGGTGCAGGCGGCCACTGTGGACTACGACTACGACGGCAACCCGCGCTTCCCGGAGATCGGGGGCGGTGGCGCGCCGATGGGCGGCCCGGTCTACCGCTACGACCCGGCGCTGGTGAGCGCGCGCAAGTGGCCGGCGTACTTCGACGGCAAGGCGCTCTTCGGCGAGTGGAACCAGAACAAGATGTACGCCTTCCAACTCACGCCGGACGGCAAGAGCCTCGTGGACATCAACCAGCTGCTCACCGGCATGTCCACGATCCGGCCGATGGACTTCGAGTTCGGGCCGGACGGCGCGCTCTACCTCATCGAGTGGGGCACCGGCTTCGGTGGCAACAACGACGACTCGGGCGTCTACCGGGTGGACTACCGCAACCTCGACCCGGCCCCGATCGCCCAGGCGACCGGCACGCCGGCCAGCGGGCGGGCGCCGCTCGCGGTGCAGTTCGGAAGCGCCGGGTCGCGCGACCCGGAGGGGCAGCCGATCACCTACGCGTGGACGTTCGGCGACGGCGGCACCTCGACGGCCGCCAACCCGAGCCACACGTACACGACCAACGGCGACTTCACCGCCCAGCTGACCGTCCGCGACCCCGGCGGCCGCACCGCCGTGGCGAACGTGCCGATCACGGTCGGCAACACCGCGCCGGCGGTGACGCTGACCGCGCCGCCGAACGGTGGCTTCTTCGACTGGGGCGACCAGATCGACTACACCGTCACGGTCACCGACCCGGAGGACGGCACGATCGACTGTTCGCGGGTCGTGCTGCAGTACTCTTTCGGCCACGACGAGCACGCCCACCCGATCCAGCAGGCGACCGGCTGCTCCGGGCGGATCCAGACCTCGCGGGCCGGGGGGCATGACGCGGACGCGAACATCTTCGCCGTCCTCGAGGCGACCTACACCGACCGCGGCGGCGCGGGCGGCAGCGCGGCGCTGACCGGCCGCTCACTCATCCAGCTGCAACCCAAGCGGAAGCAGGCCGAGTACTTCGCGGCGACCGGCCGGGTGAGCGGCGCGCCCACGGGTGGCACGCCCGGCGTGCAGCGGGAGGCGACCAGCGACCCGCAGGGCGGCTTCCAGAACATCGCGTTCATCGAGAACGGCGACTGGTGGTCGTTCGCACCCGCCAACCTGACCAACATCACGTCGCTGCGGCTGCGGGCCGCCTCGGCCAACGGCGCCGGCACGGTCGAGGTACGCGCCGGCTCGGCCACCGGCACGCTGCTCGGCTCGGCCGCGGTCCCGAACACCGGCGGCTGGCAGTCCTACGTGGACGTCAACGTGCCGCTCAGCGCCAACACCGCCACGCAGCCGGTCTACTTCGTCGCCCGGGCCGCCTCGGGCACGGCGGCCGGCACCGCGCTGGTGAACGTCAACTGGGTCGACTTCGTCGGCCAGGGCGTCGGCGTCAACGACCCGCAGGCGCCGCTGTCCCGCAACGTCCACCTCTTCTACTACCCGTGGTACGGTAGCCCGTCGGTCAACGGCAGCTACCGCCACTGGCAGCAGGGCGGCCACACCCCGCCGAACGACATCGGCGCCAACCTCTACCCGACGCTCGGCGCGTACGACTCGGGTGACTTCGCCGGCGCGGTCGCGCAGCACATGGCCTGGATCCGGCAGTCCGGCGCGGGCGTGATCGTCTACAGCTGGTGGGGCCAGAACTCCTACGAGGACCAGCTCGCGATGGGCGTGCTCAACGCGGCCCAGCAGCAGGGCATCAAGGTCGCCTGGCACCTGGAGCCGTACTCCGGGCGGAGCGCCGCCTCGACCGTCGCGGACATCAACTACATCAACACCCGGTACGGCTCGCACCCGGCGTTCTTCACATCGGCCGAGCATGCCAACAAGGCCGTCTTCTACGTCTTCGAGAGCCTCAACATCGCGGACTGGACGGCGCTGGACCAGGTCACCGCCGGCAACGTCGTCCTGGCGCAGACCACCGACACCTCGAAGATCGCGCACTTCTCCGGCATGTTCACCTACGACGCGATCGCGGCGGCGACCGCGCCGGGCTGGGAGAACGCCGGCGAGTACGCCAAGGCGAACGGCCTGATCTGGGCCCCGTCGCTCGGACCCGGCTACCTCGACGACCGCGCGGTGCCCGGCAACACCACGCCGACGCTGGCCCGCGGCAACGGCGCCACGTACGACCAGGTGTGGAACAACGCCCTCGACCCAACCAAGGGCGGCGTGCCGACGTGGGTCTCGGTCACCTCGTTCAACGAGTGGCACGAGGGCTCGACGATCGAGCCGGCCGACTCCACGCCCCCGGCCGGGTTCGGGTACGAGACCTACAGCGGCGCCTACGGCAAGACGGGTGCCGCCGCGGAGACCGCGTACCTGGACCGGACCGCGTACTGGACCGCCGAGTTCGAGCGGCGGCGTAGCGGCACGGGCGGTGGCCTGGTCGCCGACCCGGCGAGCGTGGCGTTCGGCTCCCAGGAGGTGAACACCACCAGCGCCGCGCGGGCGGTGACGATCCGCAACACCGGCACGACCGCGATCACGCTCTCCGGCGTGGCGGTCAGCGGCGACTTCGCCCAGACCAACACCTGTGGGGCCAGCCTCGCGGGCGGCGCCACCTGCACGGTCAGCGTCACGTTCCGCCCGACGGTGGCCGGCGCCCGCACGGGCACGCTGAGCGCCGGCACGCTGACCGTGGGCCTGTCCGGCACCGGGACGACCCCGAGTGGCGGCAACCTGGCACTCGGAAAGCCGGTCACCGCGACCAGCGCGCAGGGCGGTTTCCCCGCCGGCAACGCGGTCGACGGCAACGCGTCGTCCTATTGGGAGAGTGCGAACAACACGTTCCCCCAGTCGCTCACGGTCGACCTCGGCAGCGCGCAGTCGGTCTCCCGGGTGGTGCTCAAGCTGCCCCCGGCCACCGCGTGGCAGACCCGGACGCAGACGCTGTCCGTACTCGGGTCCACGAACAACACGAGCTACTCCACAGTGGTCGGATCGGCCGGCTACACGTTCAACCCGGCCACGGGCAACACCGTGACCATCACGTTCCAGGGCACGAGCCAGCGGTACGTCCGGATCACGTTCACCGGCAACACGGGATGGCCCGCGGGTCAACTGTCCGAACTGGAGGTATACGCTCAGTAGCCATTGGCGCCGGGTCGTCGTGGGGGCGGCCCGGCGTCTATCTCCACGACCAGCGGCCGGTGGTCGGAGAAGGGCACCCGCGGCGCCTCCGCGACCGCCTCGCCCGGCCACCGCGCTCCCCCACGGCGGTCGAGCAGCACGTGATCGAGCTGCACCCGCGGCTGCCAGGCCGGATAGGTCGCCAGCCGGGCCAGCGGCCGCCACCCGGAGACCAGCGCCGCCGCGCGGGCCGGCATGTTGAGGTCGCCCATCAGCACCCGCGGCGACGGAAGCCGGCGCAGGGCCCGCACCGCCAGGCGCAGCTGGCCGGCGTTCCACGCGGGCACGAACGACAGGTGGGTGGTCGCGACGGTGAACGGGCCGTCCGGCCCTTCGACGACGGCGGCGAGCACGACCCGCGGCTCGTCGCGCAGCCACATGAACCGCCCGCGCGGGCCGGGCGCGAAGATCGGCGAGCGCACCGGAGCGCCGGTCAGCCGGGTGACGTGCCAGGACCGCACCGGCCAGCGGCTGATCAGGCTCACCCCGAAGCTCGGCTCGTCGACGCCGTCCTCGTCGTGGGCCAGCCGCCGGTAGGCCTCCCCCGGGGTGCCGATCAGCGCGGGCGCGAACCGGTGGTGGGTCGCACCGCTCGCCTCCGCGGCGAGCGCCGTCAGGTCGAGGTGGCCGCTGCGCACCTGCCCCCGGTCGACCTCCTGCATCCCGAGGACGTCCGCGTCGAGTGCGGCGACCGCGGCGCGGAACCGCTCCCGCTCCACCACCCCGTCGTCGAGAGACCTTCCGTGCAGGACGTTGAAGGTGGCCAGGCGCACGATCTCCAGGGTACGGCGGTCACGATCTCGCGCCGTCGGAGTCTCTTACTATGAACAAAGTTAACTGATAGGCTCCCTGCCCAATCGACGATGATTGGGGTTCTCGTGGGCGCTAAGCGTTTGATGTTGGCCCTGGTGACAGGGGTGGCGGCGGCGGTCGTCGCCGGGATCGGCCTCGCGCCGAACGTCGGGGCGGCGCCCCAGCTTCTCGTGGTCTGCAACGCCCCGGCATGGTCCGAGGGCCCCACCTACCAGGCCGGCACGCAGGTCACCTACGCCGGCCGGCTCTACCAGGCGCTGGTCACGCACACCGCGCACCCCGGCGCCGGTTGGAACCCCGCGTCCACGCCCTCGCTCTGGCGCGACCTCGGAGCCTGTGACGGCGGGCCGGTGACGCCGACACCGACCCGCACCACGACCCCGTCGCCCACACCGACCCGCACCGCGTCGCCGACACCGACCGCCTCCCCGACCCCCACCACGCCGGCGCCGACCGGCTCGACCTGCGGGGTCAAGTCACGGCCCGGCGGCAAGGTCCTGCACGGCTACTGGGAGAACTGGGACGGCGCCGCGAACGGCGTGCACCCGCCGCTCGGTTGGATCCCGATTACCGACGCGCGGATCCGCCAGCACGGCTACAACGTGATCAACGCGGCGTTCCCGGTGATCCTCTCCGACGGCACGGTGCTGTGGCAGGACGGCATGGACGCCGGAGTCAAGGTGGCCACGCCCGCCGAGATGTGCGCGGCCAAGGCGGCCGGCCTCACGATCCTGATGTCGATCGGCGGCGCCACGGCCGGCATCGACCTGTCCTCGTCCGCGGTGGCCGACCGGTTCGTCGCCACGGTCGTGCCGCTGCTCAAGCGGTACAACTTCGACGGCATCGACATCGACATCGAGACCGGCCTGACCGGCAGCGGCAACATCAACCAGCTCTCCACCTCGCAGGCCAACCTGATCCGCATCATCGACGGCGTGCTCGCCCAGATGCCGTCCAACTTCGGCCTCACGATGGCGCCGGAGACCGCGTACGTGACCGGCGGCAGCGTCACCTACGGCTCGATCTGGGGCGCGTACCTGCCGATCGTCAAGAAGTACGCGGACAACGGCCGGCTGTGGTGGCTCAACATGCAGTACTACAACGGCAGCATGTACGGCTGCGACGGCGACTCGTACGGTGCCGGCACCGTGCAGGGCTTCACGGTGCAGACCAACTGCCTCAACAGCGGGCTGGTCATCCAGGGCACCACGATCCGCGTCCCGTACGACAAGCAGGTCCCCGGGCTGCCCGCCCAACAGGGCGCCGGCGGCGGTTACATGACGCCGAGTCTGGTGAGCCAGGCCTGGAACTCGCACTCCGGACAGCTCAAGGGCCTGATGACCTGGTCGATCAACTGGGACGGCTCGCGCAACTGGACGTTCGGCGACAACGTCCGCTCGCTCCAGGGGCGCTGACCCACCCGGGCGCAGGTCCTCTCCGGCGGCCCATCCGCTGGAGAGGACCTGCGACCAAGTGCCTTCAACCCATGAAGATGTGAGCTACCGCGACGTCCGCCGTGGTCCGGACCGCTGCTCCCGCGGCCTCACCCTCCGCGTCACACAACCCCGCGCCAGGCCAGGCCGCGGATGGCCGCCCGAGCGAGCGGCACGAAGGGTCCGCGCGCTGATCGCATTTGCTCTGCTTCCCTGGAGGAAGCGGCCGCCGACCGCTCCTCTTCGCGCGTAGTCATCGCTGCCCGAGCAACGGGGCGCTGGGACGACACGGATCCTTCACGATCCTCGCGCATCCCGACGCAAGCGGCGAGGCTGCGGGAGCAGCGGACCTCGCGCGACCTGATAGCAACAAAATCCCTGTTTTTGTTGCTACAGAAGGCTTCGGTAGCCGCAAAATCAGGGATTTTGTCAGGACCTTGACGCCACGGCTCGGGTGAGCGCGGGCGGCGTGGTCGCCGGCCCCGGATGTGACGCGGCGTAGGCGTCTGTCGTGGGGACGGTGGAGGTGCCAGCGGATCGTGGTACGCAGGTGCCCCAGCAGCGGACGGGTGAGGCCGCGGGAGCGGCGGTCTGGACCACGGCGGACGTCGCGGTAGCTCACATTTTTGTTCTGGATTAAGGGGTTTCGCGGGAGGTCCTCCCGAGCGGCACCAAACCGCTCGGGAGGACCACCGGTCGGTGCTTACAGGGGCGGGTACGCGTTCGCGATCAGCTCCTGGAACTGGGCCTGGAACCAGTGCCCGGACAGGGGCGCGTCCGGCAGCGCACCGGACATGTTGTTCTGGTTGCGCGGGTTCCCCTCATAGGTGGGGTCGCACATCCGGTCGAAGCCCTTGCCCTCGTCGTTCTCGATGAAGCGGCTGGAGCCGTCGGACTCGCCCGGCGGCTTGATCCACACGTACGCGTCGATGCCCGACGCCGGTGTCGCC
>Ga0214467_1000207_pt1 | contig 15816 bp, 16 predicted proteins | sample RVTome_8_FD_187339 | JGI IMG/M metagenome (GOLD analysis project Ga0214467, IMG submission 187339) | Soil microbial communities from uranium-contaminated site in the Upper Colorado River Basin, Wyoming, United States - RVT160D0 HiSeq ...
GCGGGTGGATCAGCTGCCGGACGCGGTCACCACCGCCGGGTTCGTGCGCTGGTGTGCCGACCGGCTCGCCCCGTTCGGCCCGGTCCTGCACTGGCTGGCCACACACACCGGGCAGGACCGTGGTACCGGCTGACCTCACTCGTCGGCCGCGCGGAGGCGGGTCGCGCGCAGGGTGAGGTAGCGGTGTTCCGGTTCGCTGGCCGTCGTTCGCGCCGCCGAGAGGTAGGCGGTCCGGGCGGCGGCCGGCTCGCCCGCGCGTTCCAGTAGGTGGCCGCGGACGGCCTCCAGCCGGTGGGTGTGGGCCATGCGCTCGTCGGCGTCGAGGGTGCCGGCGACGGCCAGCCCGGCCCGGGGTCCGTGCACCATCGCGACCGCGACCGCGCGGCTCAGTGTGACCAGCGGTCCGGGCGCCACCTCGGCGAGCACGTCGTAGAGGGCGAGGATCTGCGGCCAGTCGGTGTCGGCGGCGGTGGGTGCCTCGTCGTGTACGGCGGCGATGGCGGCCTGCAGCTGGTACGGCCCGACCGGCCCGGTGCCCAGCGTCGCGGACAGCAGCCCGACCCCTTCGCGGATCGCGGCCGCGTCCCACCGTGAGCGGTCCTGTTCGTCGAGCGGGACGAGCGCGCCGTCGGCGCCGGTGCGGGCGGTCCGGCGGGCGTCGGTGAGCAGCATCAGCGCGAGCAGGCCGGCCACCTCGCACTCGCCGGGCAGGAGGCGGTGCAGCAGCCGGGCGAGCCGGATCGCCTCGGCGGTCAGGTCGGTGCGATACAGCGCGGTGTACCCCTCGTTGAAGACCAGATAGAGCACGTGCAGCACGACGGCGAGGCGTGCGCCGCGTTCCGGCGTGGGTGGCGCTGTGAACCGGGCGCCGGCCTCGCGGATCTGTCGCTTGGCGCGGGTGATCCGCTTGGCCATGGTCGCCTCGGGTACCAGGAACGCGGCCGCGATCTGCGCGGTGGTGAGCCCGCCGACCGCGCGCAGGGTCAGCGCGAGCTGCGAGGGCGGCGACAGCGCGGGATGGCAGCAGAGAAAGAGCAGGACCAGGGTGTCGTCCGCCTCCGCCTGGGCGTGGTGGGCGGGGTCGGTGGCGACCGCGACCTCGCGTTCGCGGCGGGCGCTGTCCGCGCGCCACTGGTCGATCAGCGAACGGGTGGCGACGGTCAGCAGCCAGCCGCGTGGCTGCTCGGGCACACCCTCGGCCGGCCACCGCTGGGCGGCGGCGAGCAGCGCCTCCTGCACCGCGTCCTCGCACGCGTCGAACTGGCCGTGCCGCCGCGCGAGCGTGCCGAGCACCCGCGGCGCGAGGTCGCGCAGCAGCTCCTCGACACCGACCCCGCCGGTCACCCTTCCATGATCCGTCGGACCTCCATCGGGTACTCGGTGTAGGCCACCACCCGCGAGGCGATCTCCACGGCCCGCTCCTCGCTCGCCTCGATGATCCAGTAACCGGCCAGCGACTCCTTGATCTCGGCGAACGGGCCGTCCGTCGGCACCGGCGCCCCGTTCTCGAACCGGACGGTGGTCGCGCGGCTCGGGTCCATCAGCTTGTGCGAGGCCACGACCTCACCAGCCTCCTTCAGCTCGGCGTCCATCGTCACCATCAGCTCATGCATCCCCTTGACCCACTCCGGCGAACGCCCCTCCAGCGAGGCACCCAGCCCACCGAACATCATGATCATGTACTTCAACGCGGTCTCCCTGGCTCCCGGCGCCCCGAATGGGACGCGCGTCCCCTTGGTCGGAGCCGCCGCCCTCATTCTGGACGTGTCTCGACGATTTCTTTGAGGTTGGCCAGTACGACCGGCAGGAACGGCTCCCACCTGCGGGCGAGTTCGCCTTCCATGGCCGGGTCGAGGGCGGCGAAGCTTGACTCCCACACGGCCCGGGCGCCGTCGCCGGCCGCCTCGACGATGAAGCCGGCTCCGACCGCCTCCCGCCGGGCGCGAGCACGGTCGAGATAACGCTGACCGCGATCCCGGGCGGCACCCGGGTCACCGTCGAGCACCGCGACCTGCCGCCCGCGGACGCGGCCCAGCACGCGGTCGGCTGGCCACACTTCCTGGCCCGTCTCGCGGTGGCCTCCGGCCGTGACCCCGGACCCGACCCGTTCGCCAGCCGCTAGCTCGCGCCGCGCATGGCCTTGCGCAGGTCCTCCGCGTCGTAGATGAGCTCGCCACGCACGATCCGGCCATCCCGGACCTCCAGCACCTCAGCGGCGGTCAGCACGCCTTCCACCGGTGCCATCTCCCAATCCACGACCGAGCAGACCAGGCCGCCGTCGGCGAACTGGTGCCGCACCCGGAAGCTGCGCACCGCCGCGCCGGCCTGCGCCGCCATCGCCCGAAACCCGTCCGGGTCATCGAAGCTGGCTACCGGGCCGGTGAACGTGAAGTCCGGAGCCAGCGGCACCTCGCTCATGTCACCGGCCCGGTTGATCCACGCGTCGTAGTACAGGTTGGCGATCGCCTTCGGGTCCATGTGTCGCCTCCGCAACAGGTGTGGTGGGCGGCCGGACGCCGCCCCGTCACCCTGATTGATCCCGCCCCGGCCGCGAACTCATCGGCGTTCAGCAGGCCGATCCTGGTGGCCGCGGCCCCGACGACTGCGTGCGACGTCGCCGGTGCCGTGGCTGCCTTCGCGATCCGGCAGGTCACCGCTCTCGCCGCCGATGTGTGCCGGCGCGGACGGGAACGTGTCCCAGGCCGCCATCGCGCAGGTGATGACCGCTTCCAACTCGGCGCGGGTGGCGCCGTCGCGGGCTTGGATGGACAGGCCTTGCACCACGGTGGTGTAGTAGCGGGCGATCGCGTCGAGGCCGGCCGCCGGCGCGGTGAGGTCGCCGTCGGTGACGCCGCGGGCGAGCCGGTCTCTGATGGCACTGAGCTGGCCGCGCCGGCCGTCGGCCAGGAACTCCCGGATCGGGTGGTTTTCCACGGCGCCGGTGGGCGCGGCCAGGATGAGCATGCAGTAGTGCGGCGTGTCCGGACCGGTGATCTGATCGGCGGTGGCGCGCAGCATTTCGTGGATCGCGGCGCGCGCGGTCGGCTGTTCGCGCAGCGCGCGCCGGGGCGGCTCGCCCGAGGTCGTGCCGTAGAGCGCCATGACCTTGCGGAACAGGTCCTGTTTGCTGCCGAAGCAGGCGTAGATGCTGGCCGAGGCGATGCCCGTGGCGTGGGCCAGGTCGCTGAGGGAGGTGCCCTCGTAGCCCCGTTCCCAGAACAGGTCCAACGCCTGGCGCAGGGCGGTGTCCGGGTCGAATGTGCGCGGCCTGCCACGAGCAGCCATCCAGCGTCCTCCAACTTCTTTGTCGTTCGATCAACTTTATCTTGACCTGCTCCGCGGCGGCGTGACACTGTTTATTGGTCGTTCGATAAACAAAGGAAGGTTGATCGTCTTGAGCATCCCCTCCACGATGCGCGCCCTGCGGCAGACGTCACTGAACGGGCCGCAGGACCTGCGCTTGATCACCGACGCGCCGGTACCGAGCCCGGGCCCGGGCGAGGTCCTGATCCGCGTCGCCGCCGGCGGCGTCAACTTCGTCGACATCTCGCAGTCCCGCGGCACGTTCGCAGGTGGCCCGCAGCCGCCGTATCTGGCGGGCATCGAAGGCGCTGGTGAAGTCACCGCCGTCGGCGAGGGGGTGAGCGACCTGGAGCCCGGCGCTCACGTCATCGGCGTTCGCGTCGACGGCGGCGCTTTCGCCGAGTACATGGTGCTGCCCGCGGCCGCCGCGCTGCCGGTGCCGGCGGGCTGGACCGACGAGCAGGCGCTGGGCCTGGTCGTAAACTGGCCAACCGCGCTGGCGGCGCTCAAGCCACTGGGCGGCGTCACCGCCGGGCAGACCGTGCTGATCCACGCCGCGGCCGGCGCCACCGGCCAAGCGGCGGTGAGGATGGCCAAACACTATGGCGCGACGGTGATCGCCACGGCCTCGCCAGGCAAGCACGAGGTGGTACGGGCACTGGGCGCCGACCACGTCATCGACTCCCGCGGCACCGGCATCGCCGCCGAGGTCCTGTATCTGACCGACGGCGCGGGCGTCGACCTGGTGCTGGAGTCGGTCGGCGGCGCCACCCTGGAGGCCAGCCTGGCCGCGACCAAACGGGTCACCGGCCGGGTCGTCGTCTACGGCGTGGCCGGCGGCGAAGCCACGATCACCAACTGGGAGCTGGTCTACCGGCACCAGATCCACGTCATCGGCCTGAACATCGGCATCCTGATCCAGGCCGCACCACAGATCTTCGGCCAGGTCATGGGCCAGTTGTTCGAGCTCCTCGCGGCCGGTGTGCTCGGCCCCGGCCAGCCCGCCACCTATCAGCTGGCCGAGGGGCCGAAAGCACTCGCGGAGCTGGAAGCGCGGGCCACCGTGGGCAAGCTGGCGCTACTGCCATGAACAGACCGCGACGCCCCGCAGCGGGCCGTGAGCCTCACGCGCCGCCTGGCGAGCTGTTTACGCGAGGGCGAAGTACCGCAGCCACAGGTAGGGGACGGCGAGGGCGACGGTGACGATGGTGACGACGAGTCCGTATTTGGTGAATCCCCAGAAGGTGATGGGTTTGCCGGCGCGTTCGGCGAGGCCGAGTACGACGACGTTGGCGGAGGCGCCGACGGCGGTGGCGTTGCCGCCGAGGTCGGCGCCGAGGGCGAGCGCCCACCACAGGACTTGGGATTGGCTGGTGTCGCCGTCGGCGTGGACCATTTCGGCGACGACGGGGCTCATGGTGGCGACGTAGGGGATGTTGTCCACGAGCGCGGACAGGGCGGCGGAGCCCCACAGCAGCACCATGGAGGCGAAGAACAGGCGGCCTTCCGTGGCGTCGACGGCGGCGCGGGAGATCTCCTCGACGACGCCGGTCGACACGAGGGCGCCGACCATGACGAACAGGCCGCAGAAGAACACCAGCGTGGGCCATTCCACGTCTTTGGCGACGTCGCCGGTCGCGAGGCGGGACAGGGCCAGCAGTGCCAGTCCGCCGACGAGGGCGACGACGGATGGTTCGAGGTGCAGGACGGTGTGCAGCATGAACGCCGCCGTCACCACGGTCAGGACGAGTCCGCTGATGACCAGCAGGCGTGGGTCGCGGATGGCGTCCCGTTCCCGTAGCAGTGCGATCTGTGCGGCCCGGTCCGGGTCGTAGCGGAACGCTGATCGGAAGAGGATCCGGCACAGGCCGATGAATACCACCATCAGCAAGGCGATGAACGGAGCGAGGTGGATGAGGAAGTCGTTGTAGGACAGTCCGGCCCGGCTGGCGATGATGATGTTCGGCGGGTCACCGACCAATGTGGAGGTGCCGCCGATGTTCGATGCGAACACCTCGGCGATCAGGAATGGTGCCACGGGTACGTCGAGGCGTTCGCAGACCAGGAAGGTGACCGGTGCGATGAGCAGGACGGTGGTGACGTTGTCCAGAAACGCGGACGCGACCGCGGTGACGATCACGAGGAGCACCATGACCCGGAAGGGTCGGCCTTTGGCGCGTTTGGTGGCCCAGATCGCCAGGTACTCGAACGCGCCGGTGCGTTTGAGCACCGACACGATGAGCATCATCCCGACGAGTAGGAAGATGACGTTCCAGTCGATCCCGGCCTCTTCGGAGAAGAACGCGTGTTCGGCGTCGGTGGCTCCGATCAGCAGCATGATCGCGGCGCCGCCGAGGGCGGCCGCGACCCTGTGGATCTTCTCGGTGGCGATGAGGGTGTAGGCGACGGCGAAGACCGCGATGGCGGCCCAGGCGGTGCCGCTCACGTCGCCTCCTCGCAGGCTCGGAGGTGCCGTTCGCGCAGGCTGCTGAGCCCAATGGTTCGCTCGCTACGCTCGCTCACGTGCCGAGCATCCGGTCGAGTAGCGCGTCCAACGTGATCGCGCCGAGCATCGGCTGGTCTTTGCCGGCGACCGCGACCAGTGGGCTGCGGGCCCGGGCCATGACGGCCGCGACTTCCAGGACGGTCGCGTCGGGGTCGACGACCGGCAGTTCGCGGTGCTCGCGGGGCAGCAGTTCGGCGACGGTGCGGTCACCGACGTTACGCAGGAACAGGTCGGCCGCGGCTTCGTCGATGACCCGGGCGAGGGTGGGATCGTCCTGGCAGTACGACGGGATCGCCATCCGCAGCACCTGCGTGCCGGGCAGGACCGTCTTCGGCCGGCCGGCCTCGTCGACCACGATCAGCCCGGGCAGATTCTGCCCCGCCAACAACCGCGCCGCGTCCAACGCCGGAGTGTCCACACCCACGGTGGGGAACGGGGCGGCAAGGTCTCGGGCTCGCACAGGAACGCCTCCAGTCACGTCGCCACGACAGCTACGACGCCGACCAGACTTCCCGGCACACCTGGTGGTCACCCTATCGTGCCGGGCCGGTGTCAGGCTGGGCCAGGCGATTGTCGCGCTGGAGAAGTCGCGTACCCGGCCATGGGTATCAGGCGTGGTCGGTGTGCTGGCCTAGGCGGCGTCCTGCCGATCATGTAGTAAGCCGCGTAGCCACTTCGGATAGTGACGCGACCTCGATGTCAGGGCTTGAGTCATCGTCGATTGGCGCGCGGTGGCGGTTGAGCCATACCGCGCACAGCCCGGCTGCTCTCGCGCCGGCCACGTCGGTGGCGAGGCTGTCGCCGACGTGCCATGCGTCCGGTGGCTGGACCCCAAGCTGTCGCAGTGCCAGCAGGAATGGAGCTGGGTCCGGCTTGGCAGCGCCGACCTCGGCGGAGATGACGATCGTGTGGAACAAGCCGTCGATCCCGAGGTGTCGAAGCTTGTCTCGTTGGAGGTCTGATGGACCGTTGGTCACCAACGCTATGCGCATCCCGCTGCTGGCGACCCGCGTAAGGAGCTCCGCGGCGTCGGCGAACAGGCGGTATGCGTCGCGACTGAGCTGCTGGTGCCGGTCGAAGGCGTATTGCACGACTACGTCGTCGGTGCAGCCACATGCGTGAAGCGTCCGGCGCCATGCTTCACGACTCGCGGCGAAGCCGTCCATACGGCCCAGCCAGCACGCCTTCTCTACTTGGGGCCAGTAGCTTAGCCATGCGTCTGTGTTGGCAGCCCGCAGTTGCCGGGCGTCGATTCCGTGGAACGCGGCTGCTACCGCGTCGCAGGTGCTGGCTATGGATTCCGGTACCCCGCCGTTGTCCAGGAGGGTCTCATCCAGGTCCAACAGAAGCGCGTGAGGGCGACACGCCTGTTTGTGGTGGGTGGGTCGGCGGTCGGCGGGGTGGCGGAGGGGACCGTGAGCAGAGCTCGCTTCCATCACGTGAACCAACTGTACGAGCGCAGACACGCCCTAGGCTGGATACATGGACGCTTCTGTGCGCATCGAGGTCGACGGAGAGGCGTTCGAGGTTGTGGCGCGGGGGGATCGACCCGGCCAGGACGACTACACCTGGATTTCCGGGCCCAATCCAGGCTATGGCTTCAGCTCGGCGTCGTCCGACGGCCGCGCGTCAACGATGGCCGACCGCGAGGCAGCGATCCGTAACTTTCTCGCGCAAGTCGATCCTGAGACGGGCTACCTCGAATAGGGCGATGCCTCTCAGCTCGCCGATCCCGCTCACGCCGGGTTCACCTGCCTGAGACCGGCGAGGCGGGCACGGATGGTGGGCGCGTCGACACTCTCGTCGTCGGTGTGCTCGATGCTGAGATCGGAAAGGATGTCGAGCGCCTGTTGCCAGTGCCGCATGGCCCGCTGGTACTGGTCGAGGGCGCGGTGCGCTCTGGCCAGGCCGTCGTGAGCGCGAGCCTGCTCGTCGGGGTGCCCGAGCTCATTCGCCAGGTCGAGCGCCTGTTGGTGGGCGGCCAGCGCCTGGCTGGGCTGACCGGCCGACTCGTGGAGCCGCCCGAGGCTTTGCGCCGCCTCGAACTGCCAATGGCGGTCCCCGTTCTCCCGGGAGAGGTCCAGGACGCGTTCGTAGCTCTTGATCGCCCGCTCGTGCCGGCCGTGGAGCTGGTGGATGCGGCCGAGGCCGAGGATCGCGCGGAGCTCGGCGTTGCGGTGCCCGGTGACGCGGGCGATGGCCAGGGTCTGGTTGAAGTTGTCGGTGGCCCGCGCGTGCTGGCCCTGCTGTAGATACATGTGTCCCAAGGTGCTCAACGCGTCCAGCTGGCCGATGCGGTTGCCGCTGGCTCGCGCGACGGCCAACGCATGCTCAAACCTCTGGCAGGCTTCCGCGTGCAGACCTCGCGCCCAGCAGCTGTCGCCGAGACCGGTCAACGCGTCCACCTGACCGCTGTGGTCGCCAGTGGCAAGCGTTATCTCCAGCGCCTGCTCGAACCTGCTCGTGGCCTCCTCATACCGTCCCAGCCGTCGTTGGACCCAGCCGAGACCGTTCAGGGCGTCCACCTCTCCGTAGTGGTTGCCGGTGGCTCTGGCGATCTCCAGCGCCCGCTCGAAGTCGGCGGTGGCCTGCTTGTGCCGGCCTTGCCGGCGATGGATGTCGCCAAGCTCGGCCAGTGCCGCCACCTGACCGGCGCGGTCGCCGGTGGCCTGGGCCGCGGCGAGGGCCTGGTCGTGCAGGGTGTTCGCGTCGGTGTACCGCGCCCGCGTGCGCAGGTGGCGGTGCAACGTGGCCGACAGGTGCTGGACGTGACCCGGGCGGCTGTGTGCGACGGCATGTCGCGCCGTCGCGAGGAGGTTCGCCAGCTCGACATCGAGCCACGCGGCGGCCTCACGCTGCTCGCTGAGGGGAGGGCCCAGTGTGTCGGGTGGTGGAAGGCGCGGCCGCCGATCGGACTCGAAGGGATAGAGGGTGTCCATCGCCGTCGTGGCGGTGCGGCCGTAGTAGTCGAACAGGCCGTCCATCGCCGCGCGCCGATCCACCTCAGGGTCCGTCGTCGCGGCGGCGTGCGCCGCGTGAGCGCGGATCAGGTCATGGAACCTGTACCGTCCGGGCGCTGGCTCCTGCAGCAGATGGGCGTCGAGCAGGACGTCGAGCAGCCGCCGCGCCCGCACCGGGGTGGTCCCGGTGAGAGCGGCGGCCGCGTACACGTCGATGTCGGTCCCGGAGTGCAGCCCCAGCCGCCGATAGGCGCGCTGCTCGTCCAACGCGAGCTGCCGGTAGGACAGGTCGAGCGCCGCGCCGACGCTGCCCTGACCTGCCGCGAGCTCGGCCAGCCGCTGCTCGAACTCACGGAGCCGCTCGATCAGGTGCACCACGCGCCAAGCGGGACGGGATCTGAGCCGGGCCGCGGCGATACGGATTGCCAATGGCAGCCGACCACACAGGTCCACCGCCTCGGCGACCAGGGCGGACGCTTCGCCGGCGAGGCGCTCCACACCGACGGTCCGGGCGAACAACGCGACCGCGTCGGCTTGGGACAGCGTGTCGAGGGACAGGGTGTGGCTCTGGCTCAGGCCGGTCAGGCGGAGCCTGCTGGTCACCAGCACCAGACAGCCGGGGCTGCCTGGCAACAGTGGCGCCACCTGCGCCTCGCTGGCGGCGTTGTCCAGCACGATCACCATCGCCCGGCCGGCCAGGCTACTGCGAAACAGCGCCGCCCGCTCGTCGAGATGCCGTGGGATCTGCTCGCCGGACACCCCGACGGCGCGCAGCATCCGCTCAAGGGCGTCTCCCGGATCGACCGGCGCCACCCCTTGCGTGTAGCCATGCAGGTCGATGAACAGCTGACCGTCCGGAAACCGGCTGGCCAGCCGGTGGGCCGCGTGAACGGCCAGCGCCGTCTTGCCGATTCCCGCCATGCCGTCGATGGCGGTGATCACTACCGTCTTCGCGTCCGGGACGCGGTCGAGGTCCGCGAGCTCGTGATCGCGGCCGACGAAAGCGGCGACGTCCGCGGGCAACTGTCGTGGTATCGCCACCGACGGCGAGGAAGGACGCGACCCGGCCGCTGGGGCATCATCGGTGAGGATCTGCCGATGCAGGGTCTGTATGTCGATGCCGGGCTCCACGCCGAGCTCGTCGGCGAGCAGCCGGTACAAGCTGCGGTACGCCTCCAGCGCGTCCGCCTGCCGGCCCGTGTACCAGAGCGCCCGCATGAGTTGACCCCAGAACCGCTCCCGCAACGGGTGCCGCGCGGTGAGGTCGCGCAACTGGGCGACCAGATCGTCGGTGCGGCCACTCGAGAGGTCCACGTCGATGAGCCGCTCCACGCTGGACAGGTAGTGCTCCACCAGTCGCGTCGACGGCACCTCCGCGAGCCACGCCGACTTCACGTCCGCGAACGGGACGCCCCGCCACAGCGCCAAGGCCTCCACCAGCCGGGCCCGCTCCGTCGCCTGGTCCGGCGATCCCGCGGCCTCGTCGAGCAGGCGCACGAACCGCAGAGCGTCGACGTTGTCCGGCTCGGTCTCCAGCGCGTACCCGTCCGGCGTCGTGCGGATCGCCGCTGCCCCGATGACACCGCGCAGGCGCGTCACGTACACCTGCAGGGCGCGCCGGCCGTTGGCGGGCTGCTCCTCACCCCACACCGCTTCGACCAGCTGGCCGACCGGGACCGCGTCGCCGGCCGACAACGCCAACACCGCCAGCACGGTGCGCAACCGGTCCGGCGTCACCTTTACCGGTGCGCCCGCCACGGACACCCGCAAGGATCCCAGCAACGCGACGGTCAGCCGCGCGCCGCCCGCAGGCTCGCACGTCCGCTCGCTCCGTCGGATCACCGCCGTCTGACCTCCTGAGCGTCACATCGCCACTACCCGTCCATTCGACCGAACGAGGACGCTGGATACCGACACTAGCCAAGCCGGCCACACGAACGCTTATACATAGAGCTTTGGGCTTGCCACGGCGGGGATGACTGGCGGCGTCTGTCCGGATGTGGCCAGATCGCGGGTGCCGGATTGGGAATGATCTTCCGCGAGTGCAGCTACTACCGGGCGCGTTGAGCGCTCAGTCAAAGGGGAGAGAATCCGTGCTGGCAAGGGCGTTTCCCATCGAGCTCAAGGACGGCATGCGGGCGGAGGCGGCGGTCGTAAACCGCGACCTGCGCTTCAGGAGCATGTCGAGATGGCGGCGGTGGCTCCGTCCCAGGACGCAAGCGGCCACGACGGGCTCGGTCGCCGGGGAACTCCTCGGTGAGCCGATCCCGACCGGCTGATCACCATCTAAACAAGACAAGGAGTGGTTGCTATGCGAAAGCTCATAGTCCAGCAGTGGGTTACCGTCGACAACATCGCCGCGGAGGAGGACGGCGGGCTCAGCTTCGTGTCCGGGGAGCCCTTTTCCGAGACCGACAAGAGCGCGTTCAAGGCGAGCATGATGGGGTTCATCGACTCGGTCGACACGATGATTCTGGGCGCGAACACCTACGCCCAGTCCAAGGACTACTGGCCGAACGCCGACGAGCAGGGCGAGTACGGCGAGAAGCTCAACAACCTCACCAAGTTCGTCGCGTCCTCGAAGCTGGATGACGCCCCCTGGGGCGACTTTCCCGCCGCGACCGTGACCCGCGACCCGGCCGCCACCGTGCGGGAGCTCAAGGAGCAGGCCGGCAAGGACCTCTGGCTGTGGGGAAGCTTGAAACTCATGCGCTTCCTGCTGGGCGCCGGCATGGTCGACGAGGTCCGGATGCTGGTCTGCCCGGCCGCACGCGGCAAGGGGACCCGTGTTTTCGAGGATCAGCAGGACCTGAGGCTGGTCGAGGCCACCGGGTTCGACAACGGCCTCGCAATCCTGCGCTACGGGATCGAGAAATAGGCGGCAAGTACACATCAGACGCCGGCGATGCTGCTCGTTTCGGGCAGCGTCGCCGGCGTCCGCCCTTTCCACCACCGGCCGTCCAGTGAGCCGCGGGGCGCGGCCGCGGCCAGGCTCGTCCCTGCCGTTGGGGGAGACGACCTCCGGGTGGGTAAAAGATTCTTGACACCGTGTCGTGGCTGCTTTACCTTTGGATGTGTCAAGTTTTTTGTACATAGGCGCCTCGCGGCCTTGATGCCACGCACCCAAATCAAGGAGGGACCATGCGAACCCCTCATCGCCTCACCCGGATCGAGAAGGAGCCACGATGCACGCGCTAACACGTACCGCTCGCATGACCGGGTTGTTCTACCTCGGCATGGCCATCACCGGCGTACTCGGCTTCCTGATCGTCCGCCCGCAACTGTTCGCGGCTGACGACCCCAACGCGACGCTGGCCAACCTGGTCACGCACGGCTCGCTCGCCCGCGCTGACGTCGCCCTGGAGTTGCTCATAGTCGTCACCCAAGCTCTCACCGCTGTGTGGTTCTACCGCCTGTTCCGCACCGTGGACCCCATCGCGGCGAGCGGGATTACCGCCTTCGGTCTGGTCAACGCGGTCGTGGGCCTCGTGAGCGCGGCACTACGGGCCACCGCGGTCCAAGTGTCGGCCGACTCGTTCGGCGACGCGGGGGCCACCGTCCATGTCCTGTACCTCGTCGGCGACAACCTGTGGGGCGTCGGAGCACTGTTCTTCGGCCTGTGGCTCATCCCCATGGGCTGGTGCGTGCTGCGCTCGGGCTGGATGCCCCGCGCCCTGGGATGGACCCTCGTCGCCGGCGGTGCCGGCTACGTGCTCGGCGCGTTCATCACATACCTCGCCCCCGACGCACAAGTCCTCGCCGAAGCGGTCGCGTATCCCGCGCACGTAGGCGAGTTCTGGATGGTCGGCTACCTGCTCGTCCGCGGCGTGCGCCGGCAGGCACTGGACGAGGCGCCGCCGACCGTTCGCACGCCGGCGCCGGCGCCGGTGGCGAGCTGACGTATCGTGTCGTTCCTAGCCGCCGCGCAGAGCGCCCCGGTAGCCGGCGAGTAAGTCGGTGAAAGTGAGGCCGGGCACGCCTGACCCGATGGTCCGGCCATCGACGGAGATCACCGGAAGCAGGCCGATGGCGGTGCTGCAAAGGAAGACCTCGTCCGCGGTGTACACGTCGTACAGATCGATAGCCCGCTCCCGCACGGTCCAGCCGCGGGCGCGGGCGAGGTCCATCACCGTGGCGCGCGTGACGCCTTCCAGGATGTCGTGGTCCGGTGTGGACAGTGTGTCGCCGCGGACCGTGAAGATGTTCGCGCCGGGCGCTTCGCAGACGTGGCCGTGCACGTCCAGCAGGAGCGCTTCGTCGACGCCGGCCGATCGGGCCTCCAGCCGGGCGAGCACGAGGTTGAGGTAGTTCAGGCTCTTGACCCGCGGGTCGAGCACGTCGGCGGGTGGCCGGCGGACGGCGGCCGTCTTGACGCGCAGGCCGCGGCGGATGCGCTCCGCGCGGGCCGGGTCGGTGTCGCTGTGCGGGCGGACCAGGCAGATCACGCCGGGCTCGCAGCCGCGCGGTTCGAGCAGCGGGGTGCCGTTCGAGCCGCGGGTGACGATCAGCTTGACGTAGGCGTCGGCGAGGTCGTTGCGATGTACCGCCTCGGCGATGATGCCGGCGAGGCCGGCCCGGTCGAGCGGTGGCGGGATGTCGACGGCGGCGAGGCTCCGGAAGAGCCGGTCCAGGTGCGCGTCGATCCGGTGCACCGCGCCGCCGCGGGTCAGCACCGTCTCGAAGACGCCGTCGCCGTAGAGCAGGCCGTGATCGAGGATGCTCACCGCGGCGCGGCTCTCGGGTACGTACTCGCCGTTGACGTACGCGATCGGCTCCGTCATGGGCGTTCCTTGTCCAGGACGCGGTCGAGGGCGTCGACCACCTCGTCCAGGTGTTCCTCGCCGACCACGTACGGCGGGCAGATCTGGATATGGTCGCCGCCGCCGGCGGTGCCGGGCAGGCCCGCGCGGAGCAGGACGCCTTGGCGTTCGGCCTCGGCGACGATGGTCGCGGCGTAGCGGCGGGCGGGGTCGAGTGGCGTCCGGGTCGTCCGGTCGGCGACGAACTCCAGACCGGCGAGCAGGCCGCGGCCGCGCACGTCTCCGATGACCGGGTGCCGGTCGGCCAGCTCCCGCAGGCGGGCGTGCAGGTACGCGCCGCGCGCGGCGGCGCGGGCGAACAGGTCGTGCTCGCGGGCGTAGTCGAGCACATGCAGGCCCACGAAGCACGACATCGGTAGCCCGCTGAAGGTGAAGCCGTGCTGGAACACCCCGGAGCCTCGGCGGAGCGAGTCCACCACGTCGCCGGTGGCGAGCACCGCGCCGAGCGCGGCGTAGCCGCTGCCGATGGCCTTGCCCATCGTGATGATGTCGGCCCGCGTGTCGAAGTGTTCGAGGGCGAGGAACGTGCCGGTCCGCCCGTACCCGCTCAGGACCTCGTCGGCGATGAGGAGGATGTCGTGGCGGTCGCAGATGGCCCGCAGGCGGGCGAGGTACTCCGGCACCGGTGTGACCGCGGGCAGCGTGGTGCCGATGATCGGTTCGACGATGACCGCGGCGACCGTTTCGGGGTCCTCCTCGCGCAAGGCGCGTTCGAGGTCGCCGGCGCAGGCCACGCCGCAGTCCGGGTACCGCGCGCCGAGCGGGCACCGGTAGCAGTACGGCGCGGCGATGCGCGGGACATGTTGCAGGTAGGGCTCGAAGGGCTGGCGTACGGTGGGGCGTCCGGACAGGGCCACGGTCGCCAGCGTCATGCCGTGGAAGCTGTGGTGCCTGGCGATCACCTTGTGTTTGGCGGGTTTGCCGCGCTCCAGGTGGTACTGGCGGGCCAGCTTCACGGCGGTCTCGTTGGCCTCGGAGCCGCCGGAGGTGAAGTAGACCGCGGCCGCGTCCGGGGTGGCGTGTCGCAGCAGCCGCGCCGCCAGCTCCTCCTGCCACGGGGTGGTGAACGCCGCGCCGTACACGTAGGTCACCGCCTCCGGTGCGGCGGCGAGGGCCCGGCCGATCTCGCTGACGCCGTGCCCGATGACCACCACGCCGGCGCCGCCGACCGCGTCCAGGTAGCGGCGGCCGCTCGCGTCGAACAGGTGCACACCGCTGCCCCGGACGATCGTCGGGTAGTCGCGGCGCAGGTCGCGGCGCAGCACCGCGCTCACGGACGGGCCTCCACCGACGCGGGTGCCGGCTCGGTGCCCTCCTGCTCCGCCCGCCTGGCCGCCCACCAGCCGACCTTACGGGCGGCGAGCAGGGTGAGCACGCCGAACGCGACGGTCGCGGCGACCAGCACCCAGCCGTAGCCGTTGGTCACGATCATCGGCGAGAAGCTGATCAGGATGATCTCCACCGGGACGATGGCGATGTACGCGAGCCCGAAGTCCTCCAGCGTGGTGCTGCGCCGCTTGGGGTCGACGATGCGCAGCAGCGCGACGCCGGTCGCGACCGAGCCGGTCAGCCAGCCCCAGGTGAAGATGCCCCGGGCGAACCACTGCTCGCGGAACATCAGCGGCGTCAGGAACCACAGCATCGCCACGCAGTACGCGAGGCCGAAGAGCATGAGCAGGGCGAGCGGCACCGCGTAGTCGGCGACCACCCGGGGCACGATCGAGGCGATGCCGAACGCGATCAGGAGGTCGGCGAACGAGCCGCTGAGCGAGTTGACGGTGTCCCGGTCGACGTAGCGGGTGGTCCGGGACAGCCCGAGCAGCACCTGCAGCAGCAGGCCGGCCAGGAAGCCGAAGGCGAGCAGCGGCACGGTGAAGTCCGGGAAGAGGTCCTTCTGCAACTCGCCGACGTAGTACGCGCCCAGGACGGCGAGCAGGACGAGTCCTAAGTGGAGGGTCAGCGAGTCGAGCGAGCTCGACGACAGCGTGGCGCGCCCGATCGCGGGCCGTTCCTGCTCGGGCAGCACGCCGGTGCGCATCTCGTCGGGCAGCTCGTCAAAGCGGGCGAGCGTGTCGGTACGCCCGGTGCGAGAGGCGATCTTCGTGACGATCAGGCCACCGACGATGCAGACCAGCACGCCGATCGTCGCGGACGTGTAGCCCAGCGAGGCCGCCTCGCTCCAGCCCTCCTGCTCGAAGGTGGCACCGACCGCGGCGGCGGTGCCGAA
>Ga0214467_1000209_pt1 | contig 15644 bp, 17 predicted proteins | sample RVTome_8_FD_187339 | JGI IMG/M metagenome (GOLD analysis project Ga0214467, IMG submission 187339) | Soil microbial communities from uranium-contaminated site in the Upper Colorado River Basin, Wyoming, United States - RVT160D0 HiSeq ...
GCCGCCCACCTCGCCGCCCGCGGCCTCGCCCCGCTCACGCCCGCCGCGGTGCTCCCCCACCGCCAGCTGGCCGGGCAGCCGCTGCTGCTGCTCATGCTCGCGCTGTACGACGCCGACGGCAACGCGCTGCGCCGGCTGCCGGTCGCCGGCGACGGCGGGCTGGGGCAGGACGAGCTGTACGAGCGCCTGCTGCGCAGCTTCGCCCTCCGCGAGGTCACCAAGCACCACCCTGGACTGTCCACACACGACACCGAGCGGGCCGTCGAGGAGGAGCTGCGGCGGCTCTCGCTGGTCGCGTTCGCCATGTTCAACCGCAACAGCCAGTGGGTCTCGGAGGCCGAGCTCGCCGCGGACCTGGCGGCCGTGATGGGCGACCCGCCGCCCGCCGCGATCGACCTGCGCGCCCCGCTGGGCCGGGCCGAGATCGTGCTGGGGCGGTTCTTCTTCGTGCACCGGGCCCGCGCCGTCCGCGACGGCACGCAGCTGGGCACCTACGAGTTCCTGCACGCCACCTTCGGCGAGTTCCTGGTCGCGCGGATGACGTTCCAGGCGCTGCGCGACCTCGCCGCCCGGGACGCGGCCGTCACGCTCTCGTTCGGCGCCGCGCCGGTCGACGACGACCTGCTGCACGCGCTGCTCTCCTTCTCGGTGCTGAGCGTGCGCACGCCGATCGTCGGCTTCCTGCGCGGCATGCTGTCCCGTGTGGACGATGCCGAGCGGGAGGCGCTGGGCGGCCTGCTGGTACGCCTGTTCCGGATCGTGCACCAGGCGCGCGCGCCGCGGCGGCTGGCGGCCTATCAGCCGCGGGTGCTGCCGGTGCCCGGCCGGTACGCCGCCTACAGCGCCAACCTGCTGCTGCTCGCCGCGCACGCGGCCGGCTCGCTGCGGGCCAGCGCGCTCTTCGACGACGAGCCGGTCGCCTCCTGGAAGCGGCAGTCGATGCTGTGGCGCGCCCAGCTCCACTGGGACGAGTGGCAGAGCCTCGTGGAGCTGCTCACGCTGGAACGGGTCTGGGCCGGCGACGCCCGCGACATCGTGCTGGGCCTGGACGACGGCACGTTCCGGACCCCGCCGATCGACCTCTACTGGACGTACGAGATCCCGCCCGGCGACCCGCGCCGCGGCGGGTTCACGGCGGCGGTGTCGCGGGACACCGAGTACCTGCGCCGCCGCACCAACTTCCTCTGCCGCACCAGCGACGACGCCGCGGTGCACAACCTGGAGCCGCTGGAGGCGGCGCTGCCCGACGCCAGCCGCATGATGGTCGACGGCACCGACCAGCCGCTCCAGTCGCTCGCCCACGCGCTGCTGGAGGTGTGGCTGCTGCGGGCGCGCGAGACGACTCCCGAGGAGCGGGCGGAGGTGCGCCGGCGGTTCTCCGATCTGGTCCGGCACACCCGGCCGGAGTACCTGCGCTTAATTGACGAAACGGACGCTTGATCGTCCACATATGTGGAAGCTTTCCGGTCTCCACGTACACGCTGACGGCCGGCGTGCTGTGGCGGCCGGAGGCGACGATCCCGACACCACGGGCGGTGCAGCGGGTCGAGGTCATCGACGGCTACCGCGACCCGGCGCGGGTCATCCTCACCGGCGCGAGCAGCGCCCGCCCCGCCGAGGTCGCGGACGGCGACATCTACGTGGCGGGCGCGCCCGCGCTCAGTTGAAGACCTCGCACTCCTGCAACGTGTCCACCCCGTCCGGCCAGCACTCGTCGGTGCCGGCACCCGCGTAGACCACGTCGGTGCCGGTGCCGCCGTACAGCATGTCGTTGCCCGCGTTGCCGATGAGCATGTCGTCGTCGCCGTACCCGTACAGCTGGTCCCGCAGCGGGCCGCCGACGAGGATGTCGTCACCGCCGTCGCCGGTGAGGCTCGACTTGGCCGAGCCGGCGACGAGCACGTCCGCGTAGGCGGTGCCGGTCACGCCGAGCACCGACGCGCAGACCGTGTCGTCCTCGTTGGGGGCGCCGTCGCCGCCGGCCGCGCCGCCGATCGTGACGTACACGCCCTGCTGGTGGCTCTCGTAGGTCACCCAGGCCGCGCCGCACATCACGTCGTCGCCCTCGCCGCCCTCCAGCCGCAGGTAGTCATCGCCGGCCGGCCGCTGCAGCGTGTCGTCGCCGGAGTCACCCTTCACCGCGATGTACGGGCCGGCGTTGGCGCCGATCGTGATGGTGTCGTTGCCGGTGCCGCCGCTGATGCTCACGTACGTGTCGAAGGGCGCGTCGAACTGGAGGGTGTCGTTGCCGTTGCTGAGGCTCACCGCGAACCAGGAGATGCCCACCTCCGGCTTCGAGCAGATCGCCTTGGTGTTGTCGCCCGACACGTTGACGCATCCGTAGCCGGGCACGATCGCGCTGACGTCGTCGATGAGGTAGGAGTAGTGGCCCCAGTAGTTGATGACCGCCTGGTTGGTCTTGCCGATGCCGCCCTGGTAGCGCAGGTGGCTGTCGTCCTCCCAGTACGCCTGGTTGGGGCTCGGCGGTGGCGCGGCTCCGGCCGCGGCCGGCACGACCGCCGCGGTCAGCAGTCCGAGCGATGCGGCGACGAACACTCGCGTCCAGCTGCCCACGGCGACCTCCCACCCTCAGTTGCGGATCATCGTCGCCGACCGCCAGGCACGCCCACCGGTACTGTCACCGATCCGACTCGGGTAGAACGGGAGGTGTGCGGGAACGAATCCAGCGAGCCATCGACGACCTCGTCGCGAGCGGTGACGAGACCGGGCTGCAGGTCGCCGTCCTGAGCGGCGGCACGGCCACAGTGGACGCCGTCGCGGGCCGCGCCGCCCCCGACGGCCCGCCGGTCACCCCCGGCACGCTCTTCTACGCGGCCTCCACCGGCAAGGGCGTCGCGGCCACGCTCGCGCACGTCGCGGTCGAGCGGGGACTCATCGGGTACGGCACGCGGGTGGCCGAGGTGTGGCCCGAGTTCGGCGCGCACAGCAAGGGCGGCGTGACGCTCCGGGACGTGCTGCTGCACACAGTGGGTGTCCCGGGCCTGCCGGCGGACATCACGATCGCGGACATGTGCGACTGGGACCGGATGTGCGCGCTGGTCGCCGCCGCGGAGCCGTGGTGGCCGCCGGGCACCCGGACCGGTTACCACGCGCAGACGTTCGGTTACCTGCTCGGTGAGACCCTCCGCCGGGCAACCGGGCGGCGGCTGTCCACATTGCTGCGTGAGCTGGTGACCGGGCCGCTGTCCATCGAGGATGAAGTGCACTTCTCCGTACCAGATGATCTGCTGCCGCGAGTGGCCACGCAGGTGGCCGGCCCGGCGCTGGAGCCACCACCGCCAGGTTCGCCGGCGGCGCGTGCGACGCCGGCGGCGGTGCTGCCCGACGCGGCCTACGCCAACCGGCGCGACGTGCTCACCGCCGACATCCCCTCGGGCGGCACGATGAGCGCCCGCGGCGTGGCCCGGATGTACGCCGCGCTGCTCGGCCACGTCCCCGGCGTGCGGCTCGTGTCGCCCGAGCGGCTGGCGCTGATGGCGGCGCCCGCGTTCTCCGGCGTCGACCAGGTGATGGGCTTCCCGACCACCTGGGCGTACGGCTACAGCCCCTACCGGCCGGGCGGCGTCGCCGGGCGGGAGGGCTCGACGTTCGGGATGATCGGCATGAACGGATCGGCCGCGTGGGCGGACATCGACACGGGCGTGGCGGTCGCGGTGATGCGCAACCGCTTCGCGGCCGGCGACCTCACCGCCGTCGAGGCGGTGGGCAGGATCGTGGCGGAAGGGGGAGGCTAGCCGAAGGCACCGCGGGGTCGTCAGATCGGGGGCCAGGGGACGGCCGGCCAGTCGTCGGAGGGGGTGGGAAAGCGGCCGGTCGCCAGCAGCAGCTCCAGGCGCTCCCGGGTGCGCTCCACCTCGGCCCCCGCCAGGTGCACCGCGAGCTGCTCGCCCAGCGGGCCGCGCAGTGCCGACCCGAGGCGCTCCAGCACGTCGACCGCCTCGTCGGGGAGGCGCTCGCGGGTCCAGCCCCACAGGACCGTGCGCAGCTTGTCGTCGACGTTGAAGCTCACGCCGTGGTCGACGCCGAACACCTGCGCATCCGCGCCGACCAGCACGTGGCCGCCCTTGCGGTCGCCGTTGTTGATGACCGCGTCGAAGACGGCCATGCGGGCCAGCCGGGGGTCGTCGGCGTGGGCCAGCGCGTAGGCGGTGCCCTGCTCGTCGCGGGCCGACGCGATGCGAAACCACCCGCTCGGCAGCTCGAACGCTGGTACGAACCCCACCAGCGCCTCGCCGTCGTCGGGCTCGTCGATCCAGAGCTGGCAGGCGCCGGGGCCCAGCGGGCCGTCGCGGAGCACGGTGGGCGGCACCAGCCGCCAGCCGGTGGCGCGGGAGACCAGGTAGGCGGAGACCTCGCGCCCCGCCAAGGTGCCGTCGGGGAAGTCCCAGAGCGGCCGCTCCCCGCGCACCGGCTTGTACACGCAGCGGGCGGTCACCCCGTCGAGGGTGAGGAAGCCGCGCAGGGTGGTGTTGGACGCGTCGACGAGCCGCCCCTCGAGCTCGAACTCGCCGTGCCGCAGCAGCCGGAGCGCGTCTCCCTCGTCGAGCACCGGCTGGACGTCGAGCCTGGTCATGGGGTCAGCGGTGGTAGCCGTTGTGGCGGGGGCAGAGGTGCCCGCGCGGGTCGAGCGGCTGGCCGCACAGCGGGCAGGGTGGCCGCCCGGCCGCGAGCACCCGCCGGGCCCGGTCGATGAACGCCCGCGCGGCGGCCGGCGTGAGCCGCACCCGCAGGCGGTCGAGGTCGTCGTCGGGCTCCTCGTCGTCGTCTTCCTCGTCGTCTTCGGCCAGCTCGGCGTCGCCGCCCAGCTCCACCTCGACCTCGGACTCGCCCGCCGCGATCGCCTCGATGACCACCGTGGCGGTGTCGACGTCGTAGGCGAGCCCGAGCGTGCCCACCCGGAACTCCTCGTCCACCGGCGTGTCGAGCGGCTCGTTGTCGGAGAGGGCCGCGGGCGCCTCAGGCAGCTCGGCGCCGAACCGGCGGTGCGCCTCGGCGAGCAGCTCCTCCAGCTTTTCGGCCAGCAACGACATCTGCACCTTCTCCAGGGCGACGCTGACCAGCCGGCCACCCCCGCGGGCCTGGAGGAAGAACGTCCGCTCCCCCGGCGGGCCCACGGTCCCAGCGACGAACCGCTCCGGCGGCTCGAATGCGTGCACCTGGTGGGTCATACCTAAGACCCTATCCGTAGGTCGGCTCCGGTGTGCAGTGCCTTCAGCCACGCTGTCAAGAGCCGGCCCGGCCGCCGACCGCGGCGTCGGAGTCGGTGGGTCGGGCCCGGCGCGGCCGCCGCCGTTTCGCCGGGACCAGGCCGGCGAGGTCGCCGCCGGTGTCGTTGAGGCGGAGCAGGAACGGTCGCGTCGGGGTGTAGCTGATCGCGGTCAGTGACGCCGGGTCGGCCACGATCCGTTGAAACAGGTCCAGGTGTACGCCGAGCGCGTCCGCCACGATGGCCTTGATCACATCGCCGTGGCTGCACGCCAGCCACACCGCCTCCGGCCCGTGCTCGGCGGTGACCCGCGCGTCCCACCGGCGCACCGCCTCGACCGCCCGCGCCGCCATGGCCGCCATCGCCTCCCCGCCCGGGAATATGACCCCGCTGGGGTGCTGCTGCACCACCGGCCACAGTGGATCCTTGGCGAGCTTCTTGAGCGGCTGGCCTTCCCACTCCCCGTACCCGCACTCGATCAGCCCCTCCTCCTCCGCCACCTTGGCCTCGGGGAGGGCGAGCTCCAGCGTCTGGCGGCAGCGGATGAGCGGGCTGGTGACGACGGCGGCGAGCGGCAGCACCTGGAGCCGCTCACCCACGGCGGCGGCCTGCGCCCGGCCGGTCTCGTCGAGCTCTACGGGGCGCCGCCCGGCGAGCCCGCCGTCCGCGTTCGCCGTCGTGCGCCCGTGGCGCAGCAGCAGCACAGTAGCCACGATCCCCCACCCTACGACGGTGCCGGCCCTACGTGGCGGTGATGGTGCCGGCCGCGAGGAGGCAGAGGACGAGGCTGCCGAGCGCCACCCGGTACAGCACGAAGGCGTACAGGGTGTGATGCGCGACATACCTCAGGAGCCAGGCGATCGAGGCGTACCCGAGCACGAAGGCGATCGCCGTCGCCACGACCATCTGCGCCACCGAGGGGGTGAGCCCCTCGCCGCTGGAGTCGAACACGTCCGGGATCGAGAAGATACCGGACATCACGACCGCCGAGATGGCGAGCAGGAACGAGTAGCGGGTCGCGGTCTCCCGGGTCAGGTTGAGCAGCAGGCCGGCGGTGACCACGCCGCCCGAGCGGGAGACGCCGGGCACCAGCGCCATCGCTTGGGCGAGGCCCATCACCACGCCGTCCTTCATCGTGAACTGCTCGATCGTGCGCACCTTGCGGCCCCAGTACTCGGCGAACGCGAGGACCAGCGCGAACACGATGAGCGTGGTGGAGACCAGGTAGAGGTTGCGGGCGGCGGAGCGGATCTGGTCCTTGAAGAGGAAGCCGATGAGGCCGATCGGGATCGAGCCGATGATCACGTACCAGGCCATGCGGTAGTCCAGTGTGGAGCGCACCGAACGGTCCCACAGCCCCACGATCCAGGTCTTCGCCAGGCGGTAGATGTCCTTGGCGAAGTAGATCAGCACGGCCGCCTCGGTGCCGAGCTGGGTGACCGCGGTGAACGAGGCGCCCGCGTCCTCTTCGAAGAAGATCGCCGAGGTGATCCGCAGGTGGGCGGAGGAGCTGATCGGCAGGAACTCGGTGAGCCCCTGCACCACCCCGAGGACGATCGCCTCGATCCAGGTCATTCGCCGACTCCGGCCAGCTCCAGGGCCTCGGCGACGGTGCGGAGGGTGTCGATGCCGCTCTCCGCGTCGCCCGCGAAGATCGAGATCGAGAGCGTGGTCACCCCGGCCTCGGCGTACGCGACGAGCTTCTCGGCGATCCGCTCCTTGGGCCCGAGCAGCGAGGTGCGGTCGATGAACTCCAGCGGCACGGCCGCGGCCGCGTCCCGGTGGCGCTTGGCGAGGTACAGGTCCTGCACCTCGCGCGCCTCGTCCGGGTACCCCATGCGGGCGGCCAGCTGGTTGTAGTAGTTGGTCTGGCGGCTGCCCATGCCGCCGATGTAGAGGGCGGCGTACCAGCGGACCAGCTCGGCGCAGGAGGCGTAGTCGTCGCCGACCACCGCGGGCACGGTGGGCACCACGTCGAAGCCCTTGAGGTCGAGCCCCGTCTTGGCCCGCCCGGCGGCGACCATGGCCAGCTGCTCGGCGGCCGAGTCGGCGGAGAAGAAGATGGCCAGCCACCCGTCGGCGATCTCGCCGGCCAGCTCGAGGTTCTTGGGGCCGACCGCGGCGAGGTAGATCGGGATGTGCGCGCGCGGCGGGTGGAAGCCGAGCTTGAGCGCCTTGCCCGGGCCGTCGGGCAGCGGCAGCGTGTAGTGCGCCCCCTCGAACGAGACGGTCTCGCGGGCGATCGCCATCTTGACGATCTCGACGTACTCCCGGGTGCGGGCGAGCGGCTTGGCGAAGCGCACCCCGTGCCACCCCTCGGAGACCTGCGGGCCGGACACGCCCAGGCCGAGGCGGAAGCGGCCGCCGGAGAGCGAGTCGATCGTGGCCGCGGTCATCGCGGTGGTCGCCGGCGTACGCGCCGGGATCTGCATGACCGCGCTGCCCACGTCGATGGTGGAGGTCTGCCCGGCGATCCAGGCGAGCGTGCTGGGCGAGTCGGACCCGTACGCCTCCGCCGCCCACACGACCGAGTAGCCCAACCCCTCCGCCGCCTGCGCCAAGGCCAGGTGGTCGGCCGGCGTCGTCCACGCCGTCTGGTACCCGAGAGTCAGTCCTAACCGCACAGCGCCCCCAACGTTCGAAGTCGCATCAGGGTACGCAATTCTGTCTCATCACTCCCCACCCCCCGCCCTATTTGGAGCCGGTGCCTCTGGACAGCGACACCGCACTGAATAAGGTTCACCCATGCGACAGCGACCGCTCGGGCGCAGCGGGCTGGCGGTATCCCGGCTCGCGCTCGGCACCATGACGTGGGGTCGGGACACCGACGCCGACGACGCGGCCGCCCAGCTCAAGAGCTTCCTCGACGCCGGGGGCAACCTCGTCGACACCGCCGACGTGTACACGGACGGCGAGGCCGAGGCCGTGATCGGCGAGCTGCTCGGCTCGCTCGTCGCCCGCGAGGACCTGCTGATCGCCACCAAGGCCGGCCTCCGCCCGGGCGCCGCCCGCCGCCGCGACGGATCGCGCGCGCACCTGCTGGGCAGCCTCGACGCCTCGCTGCGGCGGCTCGGCACCGACCACGTCGACCTGTGGCAGGTGCACGGGTACGACCCGGAGACGCCCCTCGAGGAGACGCTCACCGCCCTCGACCACGCCGTCGCCAGCGGCCGGGTGCGGTACGCGGGCGTCTCCAACTTCTCCGCGTGGCAGACCGCCCGCGCCGCGACCTGGCAGGCCGCCTTCCCGGGGCGGGCGCCGATCGTGGCCACCCAGATGGAGTACTCGCTGCTCGAACGCGGCGTCGAGCGCGAGGTGGTGCCGGCCGCCGCCGCGCTCGGGCTGGGCCTGCTGCCCTGGTCGCCGCTGGGGCGGGGGGTGCTGACCGGCAAGTACCGCAACGGCCGCCCGGCCGACTCGCGGGCCGCGACGCCGCACTTCGAGCCGTTCGTCGCGCCCTACCTGGAGCCGCGGTGCTCCAGCATCGTCGAGGCGGTGGTCACGGCCGCGAGCGGGCTCGGCGTGTCGCCGCTGGAGGTGGCCCTGACCTGGGTACGCGACCGGCCCGGCGTCGTCGCCCCCATCCTCGGCGCGCGCACGGTCGGCCAGCTGCTCGGCGCGCTCACGGTCGAGGAGATGGAGCTGCCCGCAGAGATCACTCAGGCCCTGGACGATGTGTCCGCGATTGCGCTGGGTTATCCCGAGCGCGACGGCAGCTCCTACTGATCCTCATCGCCTCCCTGGTGGGGGCTGGCGATACCCCATTCGCGTGTGCAGGATGGGTCGCATGGACTACGAATACGCGCCGCTGCGGTTACCACCGAATGTCGACCGGGTCGCCGCCACGGCGCAGCTGGCGATCCAGGCGGAATACTCGGGCTGGGAGCTCGCGCGGGTGCGCCTCTTCCGCGACGGCACCCGACAGGTGGTGCTCCGCCGCCGGCGGCCGGCGAGTGAGTTGCAGCCCGGCCTCTCCTACTGATCCACTAGCTCGCTTTCACAAGCGCGGTCACCAGCGCGGTGAGTGAGGGCCTGGGGTCGAAGTCCGGGTCCGGGTAGGCCAGCTGATGGAGCGTCAACGCCTCCACCTGGTTGGCCAGATATCGCACGTCGCGCCCTGGGTCGGCTGAGCCGGCCGCGCGCATCCACTCCGTACTCCAGCCGCGCACCTCCGCCGCGGCTTCCGCCAGCTTGCGCCGCAGCGGCGGCCGGATCGCCGCCTCCACGAGGATCGCGAAGCGGGCGAGCGTCAGCTCCCGCCGGGGCCCGACCGCCGCGACCACCCACTCCGCGAGCATCGTGGCGAGCTCCCCCGGGGTACGCGGCTCGGCGGCCCGCGCGAGCTCTTCGAACGCGGCGCGCTCCCGCTCCGCGAACCGCTCCACGACGCCTTCGAAGAGGGCGTCACGCGTCCGGAAATGGTTCGAGGTCGTCCCCTGCGGCACCCCCGCCTCGGCGTCGACCGCGCGGTGGGTCACGCCCCGCACGCCCAGCGTGCCCAGCACGGTGATCGCCGCGTCCAGCACCTGCTCCCGCCGTGTGATCGCCACGGCAGCACACTACAGCTGTTGTACGGGCACTACAGCTGTAGTACCGTGGTCTCATGAGCGAGGACCAGGCGTGGCGCGCGATCGACGACCAGCGCGAGCGGCTGTGCGCCCTCCTCTACCGGATGTGGCCCCGGTCCCGCTTCGCCGGCTACCGCCTGACCGCCACCGACACGACCTGGTCGGTGGGCGAGGGCGAGCCGGTGCGGGCCCCGATGGCCACGATCCTGCTCCTCCTGACCGGCCGCACGCCCCTGACGAGCATCCTCCCCGCCCCCTAAACCCCGCCACACCATGCAGGAGGCAGCAGAAACCAGGTTTCTGCTGCCTTAACTCGCGTCTGAGGCAGCAGAAACCTGGTTTCTGTGCGGACCTTCCGGGTGGTGAGGTCGCAAGGAGCGGGCGGGCTCGACAGGTGGCCCGGAAGCGGCGTTGCGGACAGGCCTCTATGAGCCCATGATCCGCTATCAGCGATCGAGCCTGTGGCGGGAGCATGATCAACTGGTGCGCGCGGCGCTGGCCCGGGTCCAAGGGCTTTCCCCCTCGGCCCGGGCCAGCGACGGTGCTCAGGAAGTGTGTTCCACCTCGTCGTCCAGCGGCATGAACGGGTGCTCGTCCAGGCGGCCCACCAAGCGGTCTTCCGCGGCGGGGGCGAACGGGCCGGTCGCGTCCTCCTCGCCGTACGCCTCGAGGTCGAGCGGGGCGACCACCTCGGAGACCATCACCACACCGTCGAGCGGCTCCAGCTCGGGGATGTCGAGCGCGCCCAGCGAGCCGTCGCCGGCCTGGAGCAACTCGAGCACCGCCTCGCCGACGCTCTCGACCGGCTCGGCCTCCTCCTCGTCCTCGGGCAGGCCGGAGCGGCGGGCCGCCTCGGCGACGCGGACCAGCGCGGCCACGCTCGGCACGCGGTAGTCGCGGCGCTGGCGTACCGAGACGACGTGCGGGTGCGGGTCTTCCGGCTCGTTGCCGTCGACGCCACCCAGCCCCACGCCGAAGCGCTCGTCGGCCTCGTCGGGGTCGATCGACTCGACATCCCAGGGTGTGACCTCGCCGAACGCGTCGAGCAGCTGCTCGTCGTACTCGAAGGAGGCGTTGTTGAGCGTGACGTACGCCTGCCAGACGTCGTCGTCGTCGATGCGGCCCTCGGCGGCCTTGACGGCGGCGAGGTGGCCGCGCGCGGCTTCGATCACCCGCTCGAGAGCGGCGTCCAGCTCCGCGTGCTGGTCGGTCATGGTGAGGAGGGTCCCTTCAACGGGTCAGTCAGGAGTTGCGCAGGAAACGGTCGAGAACACGCACGCCGAACTGTAGTCCCTCGACCGGGACCCGCTCGTCAATGCCATGGAACAGGCCGGAAAAGTTGAGGTCGGGCGGCAGCCGGAGCGGCGCGAAGCCGAAGCAGCGGATGCCGAGCCGCTGGAACGCCTTGGCGTCGGTGCCGCCGGAGAGCATGTACGGCACGGGCCGCGCGCCCTGGTCCTCGGCCCGCAGCGCCGCCGCCATCGCCTCGACCAGCGCGCCGTCGAACGTGGTCTCGATCGCCGGCTGCCGCTGCACGTGTTCGATCTCCAGGTCGGGGCCGATCACCTCGCGCAGCTGTTCCAGGAAGAGGTCGGCCTGGCCGGGCAGGGTGCGGCAGTCGATGGTGGCCGAGGCGCGGCTGGGGATGACGTTGTCCTTGTACCCGGCGTCGAGGCGGGTCGGGTTGGCGGTGTTGCGGACGGTGGCGCCGATGAGGTTGGCGATCGGCCCGAGCTTGGCGATCGCGGTCTCCGGGTCGTCCGGGTCGAGCTCGATGCCGAGCGCGTCGGAGAGGTGCTCGAGGAAGGCGCGCACGGTCGGCGTGACCACCATCGGGAAGCGGTGCCGCCCCACCCGCGCGACCGCCTCGGCGAGCGCGGTGACCGCGTTGTCGTCGTGCACCATCGAGCCGTGGCCGGGGCGGCCGCGGGCGTGCAGCCGCAGCCAGTTGATCCCCTTCTCCGCGGTCTCGATCAGGTAGAGGCGCAGGTCCTTGCTGACCGTGAACGAGAAGCCGCCGACCTCGCCCACCGCCTCGGTGCAGCCGTCGAGCAGGTCGCGGTGCTTGTCGACGAGGTAGTGCGCGCCGTAGGTGCCGCCGGCCTCCTCGTCGGCGGTGAACGCGAGCACGATGTCCCGCGGTGGCCGCACGCCGGTGCGGGCCCAGTCCCGCGCGACGGCGAGGACCATCGCGTCGAAGTCCTTCATGTCGATCGCGCCGCGCCCCCACAGGAAGCCGTCGCGGATCTCGCCGGCGAACGGGTGCACCGTCCACTCGTCGGCCTGGGCCGGCACGACGTCGAGGTGGCCGTGCACGAGCAGCGCGTCGCGGCCGGGGTCGGTGCCCTCGATGCGGGCGACCACGTTGGCGCGGCCGGGCGCCGACTCGTGGATCTCGGAGCGGATGCCGACCTCGTCCAGCTTCGCCGCGACGTACTCGGCGGCGGCCCGCTCGCCCGCGCTGGTGGCGTTGTCGCCGGTGTTGGTGGTGTCGATGCGCAGCAGATCACGGCAGAGGTCGACGACCTCGACGGCGGGGTCGCTCATGGCCGTCCTCGCTTCGCCGCGGGCGGCCACGAGGCTCCAAATGCGCTGTGTCTGATGATTCGCTCGCTGCGCTCGCTCATGCGCCCTTCTTACCAGGCGGGCGGGCCGGTCCCGGCGCCGCCACGGGCGGCGCCGGGCCGGGCATCACACCAAAGCGTGGGACGGCATCACACCAAAGCGGGAGTCCAGGCGAACCCGGCCGCCCAGCTCGTCGCGGCGAGCACGGTCTGGCCCTGGGTGTTCGGGTGGAAGTAGTCCCAGCCGGAGATCTGCGACAGCACGAACGGGTAGTTGAAGACCGCGCCGCCGTCGTACTTGCACAGCGACCCGTACGCCGCGCAGGCGGCCTCGAGCTGCGCGTTGTAGTCGATGACCCGCTGCCGCACCCGGTCGCGCCGGTTGGCGTCGATGGGCGAGACGGAGGTGGGGTTGGCGAGCATCGACTGGCAGATGCTGAAGAGGGACCAGGCGGTGCGGGCCAGGGTGTTGCGCCGGCCGACCTCCCAGAGCCGCTTGAGGTCCGGGATGCTCATGATGTACACCCGCGCCCCGGGAAGGCCGGACTTCAGCCGGGCCAGGGCGGTGTCGATGTGGCCGCGGTAGGTGGCGACCGACGTCATCGCGAGCTCGCTGTCGGCGCACGCGTCGTTGGCGCCGATCAGCACCGTCACGTATTCGACGCGCTGCCCGACCGCCAGGTCGATCTGCCCGGGCAGGTCGGAGACCGTGGCGCCGGTCTCGGCGTCGTTGAAGTTGTGCCCGACGATGGCCGGGTTGGCCGCCATGATGCGCCGGAAGTGACTGTTGACACCGGCGTCGTTGCCCGTGCTGAACGAGCGGGAGGTGCAGTCGACGTAGAAGCCGCAGGCGTTGAAGCCGCGGGTGATGGAGTCGCCCGTGCTCGCCATCGACGAGGGGAACGGGTCGGCCGCCGAGGCCGGCGCGGCGAGGGCCAGGGTGGCGGTGACGGTGGCCGCCAGGGCCGCCGCGAGGGCTGGTAACAGCCGGAATCTGGGCAACATGCGGCGCGGGAGTGACATAGGAGAGCCTCCGGGACGCGGGGTGACGGAGCTGCGGGGAGTGACCAGACGGTAATCTGTGTGTTACATCGATGGCAACGGTCAACCGGCGTGTCCTAATAAAACGACCACAAATCAGGCAGTTTCCGGGGTCGCCCCATCGGGTATCAGCATCGCCGTGACCCTCGGACTCCCACCCCTACCCCGGAGCCCGGGTACGCCGGCCGGCCGCGCCGCCGCCGATGTGCTCGCCGACGAGCACCGCCAGCTCGCCGCGCTCTGCGCCGCCCTGGCCGAGCCGGACCTGCCGGCCCGCCAGCGGCGCGACATCACCGACGTGCTCACCGCGACCGCCACCCGGCACCTGTCCGCCGAGGCGCAGTACCTCTACCCGGCCGTCCGTTCAGCGGTACCCGACGACGGGGACGCCCTCGCGGACCGGGAGATCGCCGCGACCCGCGACCTGCTCGCGGCCCTGCGCGCCGGCGAGGGCCGGCAGGAGCGGCTGCGCCGGCACGCGCACGCGACGGCGGACCTGCTCGACCGGCTCGCCGCGGTGGCGTCCACCGAGGACCTGGTGCGCCTCGGCAACCGGATCGAGACCGCCGAGGAGGCCGCGCCGACGCGGCCGCACCCGGGCGCGCCGGCCACCGCGCCGTGGAACAAGTTCACCGACCCCGCGATCGGGCTCGTCGACCGGGTGCGGGACGCGCTGAGCGGGCGCCCCACGCGGCAGGAAAGCCTTTCCCACCGGTACACCACTCGGCTCTTTTGATCTTCCCGTTAACCATTCGGTTACAGTCCACCTGGCGTTTGGGGGAGCTTTCACAAGCCGAAGGTCTTCCGAGGATCCCACGTTGGTCCTACCGTCACGCTATGAACCTGGAGTTGCGGCACCTCAAAGTGGTCGTCGCGATCGCTGAGACAGGCAGCGTTACGAAGGCTGCCTCGCAGCTGGGGCTGGCACAACCGGCACTCACGGCACAGCTCCAGCGCATTGAACGCACGCTCGGCGGCCCGCTCTTCGAGCGCGACCGGCGGGGTGCGCGCCCAACGGCCCTCGGCGAGCTGGTGCTGGCCCGGGCCCGGGTGTTGCTGCCGGCGATGAAAGGGCTGCAGGACGAGGCGGCCCGACTCGCCGGCACGGGGGACGTGATGACCCGCTACCGGGTCGGCGGAGCCAACAGCCCGATCGTCGGCGGCCTGGTGCACCGGCTGGCGGCGGCGCAGCCGGAGGCACAGATCAGCACCTACGCCTCCTGGTACGCGGACGAGCTGGCCCAGATGGTGCTCGGCGGGCGGCTCGACTACGTACTCGTGGGGGTGTGCGGAGACGCCGCGCCCTCGGCGGCACACGGCCTGGCCTGGCGCGTGGTCTCGGTGGACGCGGTGTTCGTGCTGCTGCCCGCCGCGCACCCGCTCGCCGCGTCCGACGAGGTCGACCTCGCCGACCTGTCGGAGGCCCAATGGGTGGCCGCGCCCGGCGACGGATGCTTCGGCGACTGCTTCGCCGCGGCGTGCGCCCGCTCCGGGTTCACGCCCCGCAAGGTGTACGAGACGGACATCCGCGGGTGCATCGACATGGTCGAGTCGGGCGAGGCGGTGGCGCTGTGTCAGGCCACGTTCCGGCCGGTCACGGGCCTGGTGACCCGCCCACTGGCCAGCGCTCCCCTGCGCTGGCGGCTACTGCTCGGCTGGCACCCCGAGGCGCTGGCCGCGAAGTTCGCCGACGACGTGCTCGGCCACGCGCTCGCCGCGTACGAGGACATGGTCGGCCGCAACCCCCTCTACCAGCGCTGGCTCGGCGACAACCCCCCGTTCGGCGCCCAGCAGGTCGCCCCCATCTGACCCTCCCAAACCCGGCTCTCCACGGAAAGCTACGGCGCGGTATTACCCACCTGGTATCTGCCGAGATCTATTGAACGGCCGTTAGGGTCCCGCCGTAACACCTCACTCCTCACCCCCAGGAGAGCCCCGATGAAGCGAAGATTCGCCATGCTGGCGGCCGCCTTGCTGCTGCCCGCGGGCGCCGTCGCGCTGCCGGCCGCGCCCGCGGCGGCGGCGCCCGGCCCCGGCACCCCGCCCGCCGCCGGCACCGCCGCCTCGAGAGAGATGCTCACCGCCCTCCAGCGCGACCTCGGCATCAGCGCGGACGAGGCGCGGGCCCGCCTGGCCCGCGAGGACGACGCCGGCCGCACCGACGCGCGGCTGCGCGCGGAGCTCGGCGCCGCGTACGGCGGCGCCTACCTGACCGCCGGCGCCACCTCGCTGGTCGTCGCCGTC
>Ga0214467_1000211_pt1 | contig 15572 bp, 15 predicted proteins | sample RVTome_8_FD_187339 | JGI IMG/M metagenome (GOLD analysis project Ga0214467, IMG submission 187339) | Soil microbial communities from uranium-contaminated site in the Upper Colorado River Basin, Wyoming, United States - RVT160D0 HiSeq ...
CAGCGCGCTGTAGCCCTCCAGCATCGGCTCGTCGGCCGGCCACACCGCCTCCATCTGGAAGAAGTGGTCCATGACCGTGAAGAGCGTGAAGCCGGCCTCGTCGGCGACCTTCGCGGTGTCGGCCAGTAGTGGCGCTATGACCGCGTCGCCGCCTGGGTTGGTGAAGTTCAGAAAGTGAATACCCGCGTCCATCGACTCTCCTTCCGGAGATCACCCTAGCCGCTGGCTCTGCCGTACGCGCGGGCCAACGCGTGAAACGCCGCCTTCGGCTCCCAGTGCCAGCCGGAGGCGGGGTCGTTCGGGCGGTCCTTGATCGGCTTCACGATCGCGTAGCTGGCCAGGTCGAGGTCGAGCCGCCGCTTGGCCCGGTGCGGGGCGTCCGGGCTGACGAACGTGTACGCCAGCGCCGAGTACAGGTTCATCGACTCGAAGGCGCCCAGGACGTCGGTCAGGTATTCGGCCTGGGTGCGCTCGCTGCGTACCAGATCGCCTTTGATCTCGGGTGGGTTCTTGTCGTAGTCGACGACGTCCCAGGCCATGCCGCCCTGCGCCGGCGCGCCCTCGAACGCGCACGTGCCGAACTCCATGATGGCCAGCGGCTTGCCGGGCCGGAGGTGCTGCCGCAGGTCGCGCACGTAGGCGGCGCGGTCCGGGAAGTACCGTAGTAGTCGATCCCGACGATGTCGAACAGGTCCCAGTCGACCTCCTCGTCCTGCGCCGCCGCGTAGGTCAGCTGGCCGCCGAACACCGAGCGGCCGACGGCGGCGGCCTGGGCGGCGAACCGGCGCAGGCTGCGCACCATGTGGTCAGCGTCGAAGTTTCCGCTGAGCAGGTTTTTGATCCGCTCCAGGACGTTCTCTCCCGGCACGATCCCGGGGACGAACAGCAGGAACTCGCAGCCCACGCTCAGGTGCACGCCGGCGCCCTGCCGCCGCAGCCGCTCGGCGAACCGGCCGGTCTCGGCGAGGTGGTCGAGGATCTCCCGCTGCGGCACGTCGCCGAGCGTGGGCTCCAGCCACACGTGCAGCCCACGCTCGGCGGCCTCGGCGGCCGTGGTGGTGAGCCGGTCGACGCCGTCGCCGGTGACCTTGACGGAGTTGGCGTGCAGGTCGTGCCGCCGATGGCCGCGGTCATACGCAGAAAGCGTGCTCGACTGATCCCCATTGACATGACCTCAGTCTCGGGATGGGTGACCCGCGCTACGTCGGCCGGTGGTCTATCGACGGCGACGAAGGTCTAGGTCGCCGGTATCGATGGTTGGTGCCCCTGACCTACCCCTAGGACTCGCCTCAGGCGTTGATCAATCAGGTCTGGACACATTAGACTGTCCGCTTGGGAGCGCTCCCAAGCGTGACCGTCCACAACGGAATACACGGGGAGGAACGTCGATGCGCGTCTTTAGAGGCGTGGTCGCGGCGGCGATGTCGCTCGCGCTCGCGTTAGGCGGCGGAGGAGCCGCATGGGCAGATCCAGCGGGAGCCCGGGCACCCTTGCCCGACAGCTGGGAGCTACGCCCCAGCGGCACCGGATTCGAGCTGGTCTGGCACGCCCCGAAGCGGGTGCCGATCGGCGACGCGATGGTCGGGTTCTACAACGGCGAACGGCTGCTGGGCCTGCCCGCGGCCGCGGCGGATCAGCGGACGTTCCGCCTCGCCATCGACGGTCTGGCGGCGCGCGATCTGACCGGGCTGCAGGTCCGGGCCGGCGGGCGACGCCTGGACGTCGCGGTCGACGACAGGGCCAAGGCGACCGCCGACCCCGCCCAGTCCACGCTCGCCGCGGCGCAGCTGCCGCCCAACGCGGTCGACCCGGGGCTGCCCGGCTCGTTCGCCACGATCTCCGGCGAGTACACGCTGCCGGACATCCAGCTGCCCGGCTTCGCGGCGCCGGTGGAGATGCGCGGCCTCGTGGTGGCGCCGCAGGGCACGTCGGGTCAGCGGCCGCTGGTGCTCTTCCTGCACGGCCGGCACGCCACCTGCTACCAGGGCACGCTGGAGCCGACGCTCGCCTGGCCCTGCCCGTCCGGCTGGACCCCGGTGCCCAGCTACCGGGGCTACCAGCGGGCGCAGCAGCTGCTCGCCTCGCAGGGATACGTGACCGTGTCCATCTCCGCCAACGGCGTCAACGCCCAGGACAGCCCCACCCTCCCGCCGCAGGACGGTGGCGCGCAGGCCCGCTCGTCGCTGGTCCGCACGCACCTGGCGCGCTGGGCGGACTGGGCCGGCAGCGGCCGGCCGAGCGCGCCCGCCATCGTGCGGTCGGCGCCGGTGACCGACATGACGCGGGTGCTGCTGGTCGGCCACTCCCGCGGCGGCGAGGGCGTGAACCGGGCCGCGGTCGACAGCCTCACGCCGCCGCCGGCGGGCCAGGACGGTTACACCGGGACGGTGCGCTGGCAGATCCGCGGGCTGGCCATGATCGGCCCGACGCTCCTCGCGCAGAACCCGGCACCGGACGTGCCGTCGATGACCATCCTGCCGAGCTGTGACGGCGACGTCGCCAACCTGGAAGGCGAGCTGTACGTGGACGCGACCCGCCGGGTCGGCCGCGGGTTCGCCCTGCACAGCGCGGTCTTCGCGATCGGCGCCAACCACAACTACTTCAACACCGAGTGGACGCCCGGCCTGTCCGCGGCCCCCTCGTTCGACGACTACCCCAGCCCGCACGACCCGACCTGCCGGACGGCCTCGCCGATGCGGCTGACGCCCGACCAGCAGCAGAAGGTCGGTGCCACCTACGCCGCCGCCGCGGCGGCCACCTTCGTGGCCACCAACGACCAGGTCCGTCCGCTGCTGGACGGCTCGGGGGTACGGGCGCCGTCGGTCGACCCCGCGGTCGTGCTCAGCCACGCCGTCGGCGGCAACCGCACGCCCGTGGTGGTGCCCGACGCGTCCACTGTGGTCAGTGGTACGGGCGGGCTGCTGTGCGAGCAGGTCACGGCCACCACCACGGCCACCTCCTGCGACAACTCGCGGGCGCCGCACTTCGACCCGTTCCTGCCGGTGCGCAATGAGGCCGGGCGGTACGCGGTGCGGGTCAACTGGAGCGCGCCGGGCACACCGGTCAGCATCCGGCCACCGGCGGCGGTCTCGCTCTCCAACGCCCAGTCGTTGGCGCTGCGGATCATCGTCGCGGCGGGCTCGCCGGCCACCCAGTTCGACATCGCCATCACCGACACCGCCGGCCGGCGGGCGACGCTCGGCACCACCACGCTCGACCCGATGCCGCAGCCCACGCAGACCTGGTACGACTGGGCCCAGGAAGTGCGGATGCCGCTGACCAACGCGACCGCGGCCGGGCTCAACCTCGCCCAGATCAGGACGCTGGAGATCGTGCCGCGCTCCGGCGAGACGTGGGCCCGGATCTGGCTGGTGGACGCGTGGGGCTGGCGGACCGGCCTGCCGGCGCCGCAGGCGGCCTCCCTCCCCCGCGTCGACCTCGGTGAGCTGACCGTCCAGGAAGGAGACTCGGGGACCGTCACCTACCAGGTGCCGGCGCGGGTCACCGGCAGCGGCAACGGCCAGGTACGCGTGTTCGTCGTGGACCCGGTGACCAACCTCGCGACGGCCACCGTCGTGTCCGTCCCGTCGGGCAGCACGACGATCGCCATCCCGATCCCGGTGACCGGAAACACGCAGCCCGGCGACGGCCGCACGTACATGGTCGCGGCCAAGGCCATCAGCGGCGCGTCGATCGGCGACGCCTACGGCACGCTGACCGTCCAGGACGACGACGCCTGACGATGGCCTCGTGATCAAAGGTCCTCTCAAGCGGTTCTAACCGCTGAGAGGAGCTTCGATCACGGGCGAGGTGTAGCCGAAAGTAGGTCGCGGAGCGTCTTTGGCTCACTGTGCGGCCCGGCTCACGCCCATACGTTGAGGTCGTGACCGCCGATACGCAGACGCCACCAGTGGGACCCACCGCCCCGGCCGCACGGGCGCTGGGCCCCGACCTGGCCCGCGGTTTCATGTTGCTGTTCATCGCGCTGGCCAACTCGCACTACTTCCTGCGCGGCACCTCCGTCCTGGGCGGCTACCCGCGGGACGGATCGCCGGTCGACTCGGCCGTCACCTGGCTGATCGCCACCTTTGTGGACGGTCGGGCGTTCCCGATGTTCGGGCTGCTGTTCGGCTACGGCGTCGCCCACATCGTGCGCCGCCAGGAGGGGCGCCGGCCGCGAGACGTGCGGCGGCTGCTGTGGCGGCGCGCCGCCGTACTCGTCGTGGTGGGTCTGATCGACGCGCTGCTGTTCTTCGTCGGCGACATCCTGGCCGCCTACGGCGTGTTGCTGTTCCTCGGCGCGTGGATGGTGCGCTGGAAGGACCGCTGGCTGCTCCTGACCGGCATCGTGTTCTTCGTGCTCGTCTCCCTGCCGGGCGACGGCTCGCTCGCCATCAGCCCGGACGGCCCGGACGCCGCGATCCTGCCGCCAGACCCGGGCGGCATGTTCGCCGACCGGATACCGGTGGCGCTGTTCGTAGCGTTCCTGGGGCCGCTGGGCTTCATCTGCCCGTTCGTGGTCGGGCTGTGGGCCGGCCGCCGCCGCGTCCTGGAGCGGCCGGAGCGGCACCGCACGCTGCTGACCGTCACCGCGTCCGCCGGCATCGCCGCCGCGGTGCTCGGCGCCCAGCCGATCTCGCTCGTGCTCGCCGGCTTCGTGGACACCCCGGACCGGTCGACGCTCGAGATCCTGGGCCCCTTGCACGACAGCTCCGGGATCCTGGGCGGCTTCGGCTACGCGGCGTTGCTGTCGCTGATCGCAATCCGCTTCCAGGCCCGCCGAGGGCCCCTGGTCGACGCGATCGCGGCCACCGGCCAGCGGTCGATGACCTGCTACCTGATGCAGTCGTTGGTCTGGGCCGCCGTCTTCACACCCTTCCTGCTCGACCTGTCCGGCACCCTCACGGTGGCCAGCACGGCCCTGCTGGCGACGGCGGCCTGGGCGGTCACCGTGTTCCTCGCCGATCGCATGAGCCGCGCCGGATACCGGGGCCCCTTCGAGCTGCTGATCCGCCGCATCACGTACGGCCGCCGGTAACGATGCGCCCCCGCCGGACACATACCAAGGTGTAGGCCGAGGGCAGGGGGCAGTGGATGGGCGAGTGGTTCACCGACGCGTACGCGTCCCACTACGACGCCGTGGTGCGGTACTGCCACCGGCGGCTGCGTGACGCGGGCGCGGCGGAGGAGCTGGCTCAAGAGGTGTTCCTGACCGCCTGGCGGCGCGGTGGAGAGCGGCCGCGGAGCATGCTTCCGTGGCTGTACGGCATCGCGCACAAGATGCTCGCCAACGAGTGGCGCGCCCGGCGCCGGGCCGCGTCCACCGTCCCGCTGCTCGACGAGGACGGCTGGGACGCCGGCGTCACGGCCGGCGCGGAGGAGAGCGTGGCGGTGCGCCTCGACGTCGAGGCCGCGCTGCTGTCGCTGGCCGAGGCCGACCAGGAGATCCTCCGTCTGGTCGGGTGGGAGCAGCTCGACCTCGGCGAGGCGGCCGTGGCGCTCGGCTGCCGCCGGGCCACCGCGGCGGTGCGGCTGCACCGGGCCCGCCGCCGGCTGCTGCGCGCGCTCGACCCGCCGCCCAGCGCCTTCGCCGTCGATCCAGTGCGTCGCCCCGCCGTGGGCAGTCAGGAGCGGTCATGAACCCCGTCGACGAGGTACGGCGCCTGCTCGGCCCGGTAGACCCGGCCCGCGCGCTGCCGGCGTACACCACTCCCCCACCGCTGGCCGTGCCCGTCGAGGCCGCGCCGCAGGCCCGGTCACGCCGCTGGGCCTTGGCGGTCTCCGGCGCGGGCGCCGCGGTGGTCATCACGGCCGCGCTGCTGGTCAACCCCCTGACGACCCGCGACACCGCGACCGCCGTCATGCCGGCTCCGCTGGTCATGCAGTACGGCGCCGATCCCGCCCCGCATCCCGGCCCGTACCTTTCGCGGCTGGCGGAGCAGGTCGGCGCGGCCCCCTACGACGCCACCTCCGGGCGGTACGTCCGGTTGACGACGAAGGGCTGGTACCTGGACACCACGATCACCCGCGACGCCGTCGCGTCCGCCACCGTGCCTATGGAAAGCCAATTGTGGCTGGCGCGGGACGGCTCCGGTCGGGAAACGGTGCGGAAGCTGCCGCCCGAGTTCCCCGACGAGGCCGCCCGGGCGAAGTGGAAGCGGCTGGAGCCCACCATGCCGCCCGCCGATCCCACCCATGACCTGAAGCCCGGGGAGTACGCGCTCTCCTGGCCGCGCGGCCTGCCCACGGATCCGGCCGCGCTGGCCGCCGCGCTGGCCCGGCCCGGCGACCCGGTCGAGCCACTGCTCCGCGTCCAGAACGCCAACCGCGAGCTCATCCCCGACCGAGCCGCTCGCGCCGCGGTCCTGCGCGCCCTGGCCCTCCTGGACGACCTGGCCTACCGCGGTGAGGTCACCGACCGCGCCGGCCGGCGAGGTGTCGCGGTCAGCGCGGACACCCCCGACGGCGGACGCCGCGAGGTCCTGGTCTTCGCCCCGGACACCGGCGAGCTACTCGCCCACGAAACCATGATCATGCGTGAACCCGGCGCTCTGGACCTCCCCGCCTACCCGGCGGTCGTGTCCTACACCCTCTTCCTGAACCGCGCCCACGTAGACCGCCCCGGCGCCTAGCCCCGGGCGGGCCGTTGATCAGGGACTTGGTGGGCGTGTCGGCCGGGGTGGGACGGGTCGTAGGGTTTGTGAATGGGTGTCGGTCAGGAGTACGACAGGATCTACCGCGACAGCGCGGGCTCGGGCGGGCCGCCCTGGGAGATCGGCGGTCCGCAGCCGGCACTCGCGCGGGTGCTCGACGGCGGTGTAAGAGGCCCCAAGGTGCTCGACATCGGCTGCGGCGCCGGCGACCTCGCGATCGCCCTCGCCCGCCGCGGCTTCGAGGTGACGGCGATCGACATCTCGCACGTGGCGATCGAGTCGGCCCGGGCCAAGGCCGCCGCCGAGGGCCTCACGGTGCGGTTCGAGGTACAGGACGCCACACGCCTGTCGTTGCCGTCAGCACCGTTCGACTCGGTATTCGACTCCGGCCTGCTGCATAGCCTCCACCGGCACGGCGGTGACGGGGTGACCGAATACCTCGCGCTTCTCCCGGCCCTCGCCGCACCGGGCGCGAGCGTCTACGTGCTGGCGGTGTCGCTGGAGCACGGCGGCGGCTGGGGCGTGACCGAGAAGGTGCTGCGGGCGTCCTTCCCGGAGCCGGTGTGGGTCGGCACGGAGGTCGAGGCGATCGACGTGGCCGCGGAGTGGGACGGCCAGGAGCAGGCGCTGGCCGGCTTCCTCCTCCACACGTCCCGGCGCGGGGAGTAGGGCGCCCCCCGGTAGCCGGATCGACCTCTCCGTCACCCGGTCCACGGGCGCAGACCCCGCGCCGTCAGGTAGTCGCTGGCCGGGACGAAGGCGAAGCTCGCGGCTGCGGTCAGGCGCGCAGATGCGGCAGTCTCATGACCGGCAGCCGGGCAGATGCTAGGTTAAGAGACTATTTCGCATGGCAGGTGCGTGCGGCTAGGCTACCGCTGTGACGGTTTTTCGGATTGGCGAGGCCGCCGAGCTGCTGGGGGTCAGCGCCGACACGGTGCGGCGCTGGGTCGACGCGGGCCGGCTGGCCGCGGGCCGCGACGAGCACGGGCACCGGGTCATCGAGGGCGTCGACCTGGCCGGGTTCGCGCGCGCCCAGGCGGCCGACGCCGAGGAGCGTTCGGAGGAGTCCTCGGCGCGTAACCGGCTGCGCGGCATCGTCACCGCCGTGGTCAAGGACACGGTGATGGCGCAGGTCGACATCCAGGCCGGCCCGTTTCGAGTGGTGTCGCTGATGAGTCGGGAGGCGGTCGACGACCTCGACCTCCAGGTCGGTTCGGTGGCCGTGGCGGTGATCAAGTCGACCACGGTCGTGGTGGAGCGGTCCGCCCCGGCCGTTGCGGGCAGGGGGAGGACAAGCCTGTGAGGATCCGCTTGGCCGTGCTGGCCGCGCTGGCATTGTGGGGTGTGACCGGCTGCGGTGACGACGCCGCGGCCCCAGCGGCCGGCGAGTCCGGGGTGACCGGCGGCGTGACCGTCTTCGCGGCGGCGTCGCTGACCGAGTCGTTCACCCAGATCGGCAAGGACTTCGAGGCGGCCAACCCGGGGGCGAAGGTGACCTTCAACTTCGCCGGCAGCTCCCAGCTGGCCACGCAGATCAACGAAGGCGCACCGGCCGACGTGTTCGCGGCCGCCTCGCCGTCCACCATGAAGACCGTCACTGACGCCAGCAACGGCGACGGCACCCCGGTCACGTTCGTGAAGAACCAGCTCGTCATCGCCGTACCCAAGGGAAACCCGGACGGGGTGACCGGCCTCGCGGACCTCACCAAGCCGGGGGTGAAGGTCGCGCTCTGCGCGGAGCAGGTGCCGTGCGGCGCCGCCGCCAGGAAGGCGCTCGACACCGCCGGCGTGACGCTCACGCCGGTGACGCTGGAGCAGGATGTGAAGGCGGCACTGTCCAAAGTGAAGCTCGGCGAGGTGGACGCCGCACTGGTCTACCGCACGGACGCCAAGGCATCGACGTCCGATGTGGATGGTGTGGAGTTTCCCGAGTCGGCCGGCGCCGTCAACGACTACCCGATGGTGGTGCTGAAGGACGCGCCGCACAAGGCGGCCGCGCGGGCGTTCGTCACCTACGTCCAGTCGGACCGGGGCGTGGCCGTGCTGACCGCGGCCGGGTTCCAGGCCCCGCAATGACCGTAGCCAAGCCCCGGCGGGTCGGTGGGCGGGTGCCGTTGCCCCTCGTCATTCCCGCCGGGCTCGGTTTGTTGTTTCTCGTGCTGCCCCTCGCCGGGTTGCTGATCCGGGCGCCGTGGACCACCCTGCCGCAGCGGCTGACCGAGCCGGGCGTGCTCACCGCCCTGCGGCTCTCGCTACAGACGGCCACGCTGGCCACGCTGCTCTGCCTCGTGCTGGGCGTACCCCTGGCGTGGCTGCTGGCCCGGGTCGAGTTTCCCGGCCGCCGCCTGGTCCGCGCGCTCGTCACCGTGCCGCTCGTGCTGCCGCCGGTAGTCGGTGGCGTGGCGCTGCTGCTGGTCTTCGGCCGCCGCGGCATCGTCGGCGGCTGGCTCGACTCCACCTTCGGGATCACGCTGCCGTTCACCACCACCGGCGTGGTGCTGGCCGAGGCGTTCGTCGCGATGCCGTTTCTGGTCATCGCCGTCGAGGGGGCGCTGCGCGGCGCCGACACCCGCTACGAGGAGGCCGCCGCCACCCTCGGCGCCGGCCGCTGGATTACCTTCACCCACGTCACCCTGCCGCTGGTCGCCCCCGGCGTCGCCGCCGGGGCGGTGCTGTGCTGGGCCCGCGCGCTCGGCGAGTTCGGCGCCACCATCACGTTCGCGGGCAACTTTCCCGGCCGCACCCAGACCATGCCCCTGGCGGTCTATCTCGCGCTGGAGACGGATCTACAGTCGGCCATCGTGCTCAGCCTCATCCTGCTCGCGGTCTCGGTCACGATCCTGGCCAGCCTGCGCGACAGATGGATCACCGGCCCATGACCACGCCCCCTCTGCTCGACGCGCACCTCGTCGTCGACCGCGGCGACTTCCGCCTCGACCTGGCCATCGCCGTGGACAAGGGCGAGGTCGTCGCGCTGCTCGGGCCCAACGGCGCCGGCAAGACCACGGCGCTGCGCGCCCTCGCCGGCCTGCGCCCCCTCTCCGGCGGGCACGTCACCCTCGACGGTCGCGAGCTCGACCGCCCCGACCGTCGCGTGTGGACGCCGACCGAGCGCCGGCCGATCGGCGTCGTCTTCCAGGACTACCTGCTCTTCCCCCATCTGTCCGCATTGGACAACGTCGCGTTCGGCCCGCGCCGCCACGGTGTCCGCCGGCCCGCCGCTCGGGAGAGGGCCGCGGCCTGGCTGGATCGGGTGGGGCTGGCGGAGTACACCGGCCGCAAGCCCCGCCACCTGTCCGGTGGGCAGGCGCAGCGGGTGGCGCTGGCCCGCGCCCTCGCCGTCGACCCCGCCCTGCTGCTGCTCGACGAGCCCCTCGCGGCCCTGGACGCCCGCACCCGGCTGGACACCCGCGCCGAGCTGCACAGGCACCTCGCCGAGCACCCCGGCGCCACACTGCTGGTCACCCACGACCCGCTCGACGCGCTCGTCCTGGCCGACCGGCTCGTCATCATCGAACACGGCCGGGTCGTCCAGGAGGGCGACGCCGCCACCATCACCGCTCGGCCCCGCACCGACTACGTCGCCCGCCTCGTCGGCCTCAACCTCTACCGGGGCACCGCCGAGGGCCACATCGTCAGGGTCGGCGACGGTTTCGCCCTCGCCACCGCCGACCGGCTCGACGGCGACGCGTTCGTCGCGTTCTCACCGTCGGCGGTGGCGTTGCACCCCGAGCGCCCCGACGGCAGCCCCCGCAACGTCTGGCCGGCCACCATCACCGGCATCCAGCGCCACGGCGACAACCTGCGCATCCAGCTCGACGGCCCGATCGGCGTGGCCGCCGACATCACCCCCGCCGCGGCCGCGCACCTGCGGCTCATCCCGGGCCAGCCGGTCTGGGTGGCGGTCAAGGCCACCGAAACCCGCGCCTACCCCGCGGCCGGCTGACTCAATGCCGTGCCGGCACGCGGAGACTGACCGCCCGGCCCGCGGGTCATTTGCGTTTACTAGCAACGGGGGCAGCCGCGATGGCGCCGCATGGATACCATCGCCGCCATGGCCTACGAACCGATCATGGTGCCACCTCCGAAGCGTCGCAGCACGCTCCGCGTCGTCCTGATCGTCGTCGCGGCCGTGCTGTCGGTGTGCTGCCTGGGCGGTGTCATCGGTGGTGTCTACCTCTACCGCACCTACCAGGACTCGGCCGGACCGGCCCGCGAGGAGACCACGGCCTACATCGACGAGGTGCTGGCCGGCAACTACGAGGCCGCGTATGGCCGGCTGTGCGCGAAAGTCCGCGACGTGACCTCCCAAGCGGACTTCGCTCGGGTCCAGGCCGCGCAGCCGAAAATGACCAGCTACGAGATCAGCACTGTGGCGGTCTCCAACTTCAACGGACGCGTCACCGCGACGGTGACCGTCCAGATGACCCAGGAGACCGGAGCGCCGTACGTGCATATCCTCCCACTGGTCAAAGAGGACGGTCAGTGGCGCGTCTGCCAATGAGCGGCGTCAGTCCAGGCCCTCGAAGAGGTCGGTGAGCATAGGCGCGCCGGGCGGGCGCTCGGGCCACGCGACGACCCACCACTCACGACTGACGAGCCGCTTCCACCGCTCGGTGTCGGAGGGATCGTCGGACATGACGTGGTGCTGGCTGCGGTGCTCGCCCAGGCCGGCGACGACCCGGTCGGCCACCGACCGGGTGTCGACCGTGATGCCGATCCGCTCGTCCGGCACGCCACGCATGTGGTAGGTCTTCGTCGGGTCGAATGTGTACAGTCCCATCGACGCACGCTGTTCGTTCCACCGGCGAAACACGTACTCGGGCACCGCGCCGTGGCACAGCCGCCGGAAGCCGCGCCCGGCGCCCGGCGCGAGCCGGTGAAACGCGGTGTCGGTGGCCGCGCCGATCGCGATGTGGTCGGGATGGCCGAAGATGCCGTCAGGCCCGAAGGTGGCCACGACGTCCGGCCGCTCCTCGGCCATGACGCCGGCGACCCGGTCGGCCAGCTCGTCGGGTGGCACAGCGCTCACGTCGCCGTCGTCGTAGCCCAGCCACTCGTGCCGGTCGGGCACCCGACCGAGCGCGCGCCACGCCGCCTCGTCCTCGCCCCGGCGGATGGCGCCGAGCGTCTCCCGGGTCGCCGGGAATCCTTCGCGGATGTCGCCGGCACCGCCGTCGGTCGCGAGGACGAGCACGAAGCGGAACTCCGGGTCGTCCGCGTGCAGCGCGACCGTGCCGGCCATGCCGTAGGCGTCGTCGTCGGGGTGGGCGAAAACAGCGAGCAACGTCCGTGACACCGCCGCATCATCGCACCTCAGCGGCCCGATGCCCGGGCGACACGGCGCGGGCCGGCAGCACGCCCAGCACGACCACGGCCGCGAACCCGAACAGCAGGTAGTGGGCGGAAGTCAGCAGGTTCGATCCGCCGAGGTTCACCAGCACGCCGGCCAGGGCGGCGCTGAACGCGCTCGCGATGATGAGGACGGTGTTGATGCCCGCCGCGGCCTTGGCGCCCTCCTCCTCGCCCTCCGCGCTCGCCATCGCCGCCACCGTCAGGTGCGGGAAGGCGAGGCCGATCCCGGCGCCGGCGGCGAACAGCGTCGCGGCCCACGCCGCGATCACCCAGCCGCCGGGCAGCTCCTGCTGCGTCGCCCCGTACCCGGCCAGGCCGGCGGCGAGCAGCAGCGGTCCGGCGATGACCATCGCCCGCACGGTGGCCGGCCGGGTGGCGTTCGACGACCAGATCTGGTTGAGCGACCAGCCCAGCGACAGGGCGGCGCCGAGGAAGCCGGCCGCGAGCGGCCCCATCCCGCCCAGCTCCTGCCCGAACAGCGGGATGAACGCCTCGGTGCCGATGCCGAACGCGAGCACGCCGACCGTGGCGTACACCCACACCAGCCGGGATCCGCGCACGAACGTCACCGCGGGCAGCACGCGGGTACAGGCGGTCCGCTCGTGCCGCAGGAACCAGACCCCGAGCCCGATCCCGACGGCGAGCGCGGCGGCGGTGCCAAACCCGTGCGGCACCACGCTGGCCACGCTGACCGCGGCGACGGCGGCGGTGAGCAGCGCCAGTGAGACGGCAGGCACCTTGGCGTCGGTACGCGTGCGGCCGGTGTCCGGGATCGCCCGGCGGACCAGCGGCACCATCGCGAGGGCGATGACGACGAGCACGAGGAACGCCGGCCGCCACGCGTCCAGCTGGCCGAACAGGCCGCCCACGGCCGGGCCGAGGACGTTGCCGGCGCCCCACATCGCCGACACGAGCGCGGAGCCGCGCGCCCACAGCCGCTCCGGCAGCGCGCGCTGGATCAGCGCGTAGCCGAGGCCGGCGAGGAGGCCGCCGCCGAGACCCTGCACCGCGCGGCCGGCCAGCAGCACGGCCATCGACGGGCTGAGCGCGCTGATCGCCGATCCGGCCGCGAAGAGCAGGAAGGCCAGTGTGTACGCCGAGACGGCGCCGCGGGTCGTCAGCGTGCGGCTCACCAGCATCGAGGTGATCACCGAGGCCACCAGGAACGTGGTCATCGTCCAGGCGTAGTAGTCGGCGCCCCCGATGTCGTCCACGATGGTGGGCAACAGGCTGGTCGTGAGATAAACGTTGCTCGCCTCGAGCAGCACGCCGCCGGCCAGCACCGTGGCGACCGGCGCGAAGCGGGGGCCGAGCAGCTCACGCCAGCTGCCCGGGTTCTCCTTCGTCGATCGGCTCATGGCTCTGAACGTATGACCTCAACCTCGCTTCAGGTCCACCCGGGGTGAGTGCGATCCGTGCCACGTAAATCCCGCGCGTCACGCCGGCCGATCGAGTTGAATGCGGTACGTGACGTTACCCGCTGGATGGACCACGCGCCGGCCGACCCTGGACGACCTGCCCGAGATCCTCGCGCTGGTGCACGCGAGCGACCTGGCCATCCTGGACGAGCCCGACTTCAGCAGCGAGGACGTGCGGGAGGCCCTGTTCGGCAGCCAGTACATCTCCGCCGAGCGCGACTCCCTGCTGGCGTACGCGCCCGACGGGTCGCTGCGCGGCTGGACCTACCTGGAAAACCAGAACGGCGGCGACCACGAGTTCGTCGAGGTGTACACCCATCCGGAAAACGGGGAGCCGGCGCGGGCGCCGCTGCTGGCGCGCACGCTCGCCCGGGTCGCCGAGCGTGCCAACGAGCTCGGCCACGCCACGATTACCGTGCGCGCCGGCGCGCTCCCCGCCGAGAAGGCATACATCGCCACGTTGCGCGAAGCCGGGTTCGCGTTCGTCAAGCGTTACGCCCGCATGCAGCGCTCCCTGCGGGACCTGCCGGCGACCCCGCCGCCCCCTCCGGACGGGGTGTCCATCCGGCCGCTCGACCCGACCGACGACGCCGACATGCGCACGTTCCACCGGATCCTCGACACGGCCTTCCGGGACACGCCCGACTACCAGCCGCGCACCTACGACCAGTGGCGGGAGTGGGCCGACGCCCAGCCCTCGGTGGCCTGGGACGAGTGGCTCGTCGCCACCGTCGACGGCACGCCCGCCGGCGTCCTGCAGTCGTCCAACCAGTCCCTCGAAGACGACGAGGGCTGGGTGAAGATGCTGGCCGTATCCCGCGAGCACCGCCGCCGCGGCGTCGGAGAGGCGTTGCTGCGCCACGCGTTCGCGCTCTACGCGGCCAAGGGCCGGGCGAAGGTCGGCCTCGGTGTCGACCTCGAGAACCCCACCGAGCCGGCCCGCCTCTACCAGGCGGTGGGAATGACGCCAATCTATGAGGCCGACATGTACGAGCGGACCGTCGCCGCGGCCTGAGACACGTGGCCGCACAGACCGTGGTGCCGGCCGGCGCCCGGACCGCGGACCTGATCGACGGCCTCGCGGTCTGGTACAAGCTGGACGCCGCCGCGGGCACCGTCGCGACCGACTCGTCCGGGCACGGCCGGCACGGCACGGTCAACGGCACCGCCGGCTGGAGCGCCGGCGAAGGGCTCGCGTTCAACGGCACCGACACCTACGTCCGGCTGCCCGACAGCGTGCTGAGCGGACTCGACTCGATCACCGTCGCGATGGACGTCCTCGTCGATCCGGCGCAGGCCACGCCGTACTTCATCTACGGCCTCGGCAACTCCAGTGGCGCCACCGGCAACGGGTACCTCTTCGCCACCGGTGACCAGCTCCGCACGGCGATCGCCTCCGGCAACTGGTCGACGGAGCAGAACACCCGGCCCGCCGCCGGCCGCAACCTCCTGCGCGGCGCCTGGAAACACCTCGCCTACACGCAGACCGGCACGACCGGCGTGCTCTACGAGGACGGCGTGGAGGTGGCCCGCAACCCCAATGTCACCATCACTCCCGGGTCGATCGGCGGCGGCGTCACCACGGCGAACTACATCGGCCGCTCCGTCTACTCCGGCGACCGCTACCTCCAGGGCAGGATCCGCGACTTCCGGCTGTACGAGCGGGCGATCGGCGCCGAGGAGGTCGACGAGCTCGCCACGCCGGTCAACACGCGCGCCCGGCGTGGTCTCGCCCACCGGCGAAGTATGGCACCGCCGTCTCGTGGTCCTCGGACAACAGGGCCTGGGCGCCGACCATCGCCGAGCGAAACGGGAAGTACTACCTCTACTTCAGCGGCGGCCTGGCCACTGGCGACACGCGCAAGCACCTCGGCGTGGCGGTGGCCGACTCCCCTGCCGGTCCCTTCCACGACGCGCTGGGGCACCCGCTCGTCCCGGCCGGCGCCTACAGCGGGCAGATGATCGACCCGGCGGTCTTCACCGACGAGGATGGACAGTCCTATCTGTACTGGGGCAACGACAACTCCTACCAGGTGCCGCTCGGCGACGACATGGTGTCGTTCGACGCGGCGCAGGTGCGCACGTACCACCCCGCGAACTACAACGAGGGCTCGTTCGTCGTCAAGCGCGACGGCCGGGCGACTCG
>Ga0214467_1000212_pt1 | contig 15564 bp, 9 predicted proteins | sample RVTome_8_FD_187339 | JGI IMG/M metagenome (GOLD analysis project Ga0214467, IMG submission 187339) | Soil microbial communities from uranium-contaminated site in the Upper Colorado River Basin, Wyoming, United States - RVT160D0 HiSeq ...
CGTCAGCGCCGGCCCGGCGGCCGGCCGCGGCACCGCCGCCACCCCCGCCTCCGCCTCCGCCCGCGAACCTGCCCGCCCGGCAGGTCCGCCAAGCACTACCCGACGTGCGCAAACCGCCCAAGAAGCAGAAATCACGCAAAGGCCCACCACCTCCGCCGCCGCCCCAGGCACCACCGCCCGGCTGGCGCCCCCCGCAGGGGTACGTGCCGGTCGCGGTCCGGCGGCGCCGGCGCAAGTGGCCGTGGGTCTTCCTGTTTCTGACGCTGGCCTGCTGCTGCGGCTGCCCGGCCTACTTCGGCAAGCCGATGTGGGAGCAGTACCCCGCGTCCGCCTCGCTGCCCGCCGAGATCTCCGATCTCAACCTCCGCGACGACGCGGCGAGCCGCCGGGTGGCCACCCAGCTGAAGGCGGACCTGCGCGGCAGCCACATGCTCGCCGAGGACACCTTCGCCGGCGTGTATTCGGACGGCGCCGGCAAGCGGGTCACGCTCTTCGGCACCACCGGCTTCCGCTTCTCCCCCGAATCCGACCTGGAGCACGAGATCACCCGGCTCACCGAGCGATACGGGCTGCGGAAGGTGCAGTCGATCGACACCGGCCACCGTGGTGAGTACCTGCGCTGCGGCGTCGGCAAAGACGGCCAGGCCACGGTGGCCGTGTGCGGGTGGGCCGACCACGGCAGCCTGGCCACCGGCGTCTTCACCCGCCGTTCCGTCGACGACAGCGCCGCTCTCCTGGAGCGCATCCACGGCACGATCGTCACGCGAGGGTAGTGACCGCGCCTCCAGCGCCGCACGAGCGCCCGAACGCGAAGACAAAAGTGAAAACCGACAGGTAATCAATGGGGTGTCCGGATGGCCACAACCAGGCATTCCGAGGCAGAATCTGGACATGCGGCGATGGCTCTTCGCTGACCAGCTGGGGCCGCACTTCCTCGACGGGGCGCACCAGCCGGTGCTGTTGATCGAGTCCAAGGCGGTCTTCCGTCGCCGCGCCTTCCATCGGCAAAAGGCACACCTGATCCTCTCCGCGCTCCGCCACCGCGCCGCTGAGCTGGGCGATCGTGCCCTGCACCTCAAGACCGAGACCTACCGCGAGGGCCTCCGGCGCTACGGCGAGGTGGTCGAGGTGTCCCACCCGACGTCCCGCCGCGCCCGCGACTTCGTCCGCTCCCAGGAAAAGGTGACCGTGCTGCCGCCGCGCGGCTTCGTCACCAGCCACGAAGACTTCGCCGCCTGGGCCGACGGCCGGCGCGGCGCGGCCCGGCTCGACGACTTCTACCGCCACGCCCGGCAGTCCCACCGCGTGCTCATGGATGGCGACGAGCCGGCCGGTGGCCGGTGGCAGGTCCGGGTCACCGACGGCTCGCGCTCACAGGCGCTGCCACCCGCGCCCACCCCGGTGGAGGACGACATCGACGCCGAGGTCCGCGACGACCTCGACCGGTGGGCGGCGGAGGGCATCGAGTTCATCGGGCGCGACGGCCCGCGCCAGTTTCCGGCCACCCGCGCCGAGGCGCTCGACCGGCAGCAGCAGTTCCTCATCCACCGGCTGCCGCACTTCGGCCGGCCCGACGAGATGCTCTCCGACGACCCCTGGCTCGCACACAGCGGGCTGTCCACGTCGTTCAACATGGGGCTGCTCGAGCCGCTGCCGGCCGTGCGGCAGGCAGAAGAGGAGTACCGGGCGGGCCACGCGCCGCTGGCCGGTGTGGAGCGCTTCGCCCGGCAGGTCATCGGCTGGCGCGACTACCTGTGGCACCTGTACTGGTACCTCGACGTGGGCTACCCCGCCAGCGCACGCCCGAAGGGCACCAGCTCCATTCCGGAGTGGTTCGCCACGCTCGACGCCGAGTCGGTGCACGCCCGCTGCCTGTCCGCCGCGCTCGCGGCCGTGCGCGACCGGGGCTGGGCCCACAACCCGATGCGGCAGGCCGTACTGGGCAACTACGCGGTGCAGCGCGGCTGGCGGCCGACCGACATGGTCGACTGGTTTCAGCGCGCCTTCGTCGACGGCCACGAGTGGGCGATGATCGGCAACGTCGTCGGCATGGCCCGCCACGCCGAGCTCGGCTCGCTCACCGCGGAGGCGTACGCGGTGAGCGGCGCCCACATCAACCGCACGAGCGACTTCTGCGCCGGCTGCCGCTACGACCCGAAGCAGCGTGTAGGCGCGGACGCGTGCCCGTTCACCGGTGGCTACTGGTCCTACCTGCACCACACGAGAGAGCGCCTCCACGGCAACGTGCGCATGACGAGGGCCCTGAAGCAGCTGGCACTGATCCCCGACCTGAGCGAGATCGTCACCCAGGAGCGCGCCCGCGGCGACGCCGCGCCGTAGTCACGCGAGCGTGGCGGCGCGCCCAACCCTGGGCGAGCGCACCGCCACGTCGTAGCCCGTCAGGCCCGGGTGACCGCGACCGTCACCTTGTCGCCGTCGCCGACCTCGCCCTCGAAGCCGGCGGCCGCCGGGTCGAAACCGAGCCCGGTCGCGAGCACCTCGGCCGACACGAAGTCGCGGTGTGCCTCCACCGCCGCCACCACCTCGAGCGAGGCGGCGAGCGAGACGGTCACCCGGTCGGTCACGTCGAGCTGAGCGTCCCGGCGGGCCTGCTGCACGACGCGTACCACGTCGCGGGCCAGGCCCTCCGCGGCCAGTTCGGGCGTGACGGCGGTGTCGAGCACGACCACGCCCTCGCCGCCGGAGAGCACGGACGAGTGCGCGGAGCCGCCCGTGTCGGCCGCGACCAGCTTCAGCTCGTACTCGCCGTCCTGCAGGGTCACCCCTGCCGCGACCGGGCGACCGTCGACGAGCGACCAGTCGCCCGCCTTGACCGCCTTGATCACCTGCTGCACCGCGCCGCCGACCCGCGGGCCGAGCGCCCGGGGCACGACGGTGAGCACCTGCTCGCTGTACGACGACAGCACATCGGTGAACTCCACCGACTTGACGTTGACCTCGTCGGCGACCAGGTCGGCGAAGGGCCGCAGCGCGTCGGCCGCCGGCGTCGCCACCGTCAGCTTGGCGAGCGGCAGCCGCACGCGCAGACCGCGTGCCTTGCGCAGCGACAGCGCCGCCGAGCAGACCTCGCGCACCGCGTCCATCGCGGCGACAAGCTCGTGGTCGGTGGGGAGCTCCGCCGCGTCGGGCCAGTCGGTCAGGTGCACCGAACGCTCGCCGGTCAGCCCCCGCCAGATCTCCTCCGCGGTCAGCGGCACCAGCGGCGCCACCACCCGGCTGAGCGTCTCCAGCACCGTGTACAGCGTGTCGAACGCGTCGGCGTCGCCGCCCCAGAACCGGTCCCGCGAACGCCGCACGTACCAGTTCGTCAGCGCGTCCAGATAGGACCGCACGGAGGCGCAGGCACCGGAGATGTCGTACTCGTCCATCTGGCGCCGCACCGTGGACACCAGCTCGCCGGTCTTGGCCAGCACGTACCGGTCGAGCAGGTGCGCCGAGTCGACCCGCCGAGAAGCCTCGTGGTTGGAGGCGTTGGCGTACAGCGAGAAGAAGTACCAGACGTTCCACAGTGGAAGCAGCACCTGCCGCACGGCGTCCCGGATGGCGCTCTCGGTCACCGGCATGTCGCCGCCCCGCAGCACCGGTGACGCCATCAGCATCCACCGCATGGCGTCGGAGCCGTGCGAGTTGAAGACGCCGTACACGTCCGGGTAGTTGCGCAGGCTCTTGGACATCTTCCGCCCGTCCTCACCCAGCAGGATGCCGTGGCTGAGGCAGTTGCGGAACGCCGGCCGGTCAAACAGCGCGGTCGCCAGCACGTGCATGGTGTAGAACCAGCCCCGCGTCTGTCCGATGTACTCGACGATGAAGTCGCCCGGGTAGTGGTGCTCGAACCACTCGCGGTTCTCAAATGGATAGTGCACCTGGGCGAAGGGCATCGAGCCCGACTCGAACCAGCAGTCCAGCACCTCCGGCACGCGCCGCATCATCGAGCGCCCGGTCGGGTCGTCCGGGTTGGGCCGCACCAGCTCGTCGACGCCCGGGCGGTGCAGGTCGGTCACCACGACGCCGAAGTCGCGCTCGATGTCGGCGAGCGACCCGTACACGTCTACCCGCGGGTACTGCGGGTCGTCCGACTTCCACACCGGGATCGGCGAGCCCCAGAAGCGGTTGCGGGAGATCGACCAGTCGCGGGCACCGGCCAGCCACTTGCCGAAGGATCCCTCCTTGACGTGCGCCGGCGTCCAGCTGATCTGCTGGTTGAGCTCGACCATCCGGTCGCGAAACTGGGTCACCGCCACGAACCACGACGACACCGCCTTGTACACCAGCGGGGTGTCGCAGCGCCAGCAGTGCGGGTACGAGTGGGTGTAGGTCTCCTGCCGCACCACGACGCCCCGCTCCCGCAGCTCGCGCGAGATCGGCTTGTTGGTGTCGAAGACCTGCTCCCCCTGGTACGGCGGGACGAGCGCGGTGAAGCGGGTGTGCTCGTCCACGGTGACCACGGTCGGGATGCCGGCGGCGTTGCAGGCGTTCTGGTCGTCCTCGCCGAAGGCCGGTGCCATGTGCACGACCCCCGTGCCGTCCTCAGTGGACACGAAGTCGGCGCTCAACACCTGAAACGCGTTGGGCGTATCGGCCAGGAAGTCGAACAGCGGCGTGTAGCGGCGCCCGACCAGCTCGGCCCCGCGCACGACGCCGACCGGGGTGAGGTCGCCCAGCTCCTTCTCGTACGCGGCGAGCCGCGCGGCCCCGATGAGGTAGCGCTGCCGGGCCGCGTCGGCGAGCACCGCGTACTCGATGTCGGGCCCCACGGCGAGCGCCAGGTTGGAGGGCAGCGTCCACGGCGTGGTCGTCCAGACCGCGATCTTCTCGCCCGTGTCCAATGTGAACCACACCGTGAGCGACGGGTCCTGCCGGTCGCGGTAGACGTCGTCCATCCGCGTCTCGGTGTTGGACAGCGGCGTCTCGCACCGCCAGCAGTACGCCAGCACGCGGAAGCCCTCGTAGACCAGACCCTTGTCATGCAGGGTCTTGAAGGCCCACATGACGCTTTCCATGTAGTCGAGGTCGAGCGTCTTGTAGTCGTTGGCGAAGTCGACCCAGCGCGCCTGGCGGGTGACGTACCGCTCCCAGTCCTGGGTGTACGCCAGCACCGAGGTGCGACACGCGTCGTTGAAGCGGGCCACGCCGAGGTCGAGGATCTCGGCCTTGGTGGAGATACCGAGCTGCTTCTCCGCCTCCACCTCGGCCGGCAGGCCGTGGGTGTCCCAGCCGAAGCGCCGCTCCACCCGCCGGCCGAGCATGGTCTGGTAGCGGGGCACGACGTCCTTCACGTACCCCGTGAGGAGGTGCCCGTAGTGGGGCAGCCCGTTCGCGAATGGCGGGCCGTCGTAGAAGACGAACTCATTGTCGGCGCCCGCGCCGAAATCGGAAGGCCCGGTCCCGTTTTCCTTCTTGCCGCCGGAGGCGGCGGGTCGGGCGTCGACCGACGCCTGAAACGTCTTGTCCGCCGCCCAGTGGTCGAGCACGCGACGCTCGACCGCGGGCAGGTCGGGGCTCGCCGGCACGCCGGCCTTGGGGTCGGTCTTCGGATACACCGTGTATCTCCTCGCAGCTCACAAACTCCGTGTGCACACTGCGAGGACGAGCACGAAAGCCCGCGGTACCACCCCGCTTGGCGACCCCCATGCGCAGGGTCGCCCGCTCGTTGGCCGGCTGTGACGGGCCGGACCCGTCCGGTTCTACTAGGACTCGCGCCCGTTCTTCCGGAGGCTCACCGGTGATAGCCGGGTCAACGCCTTACGACCGTCAAGGGTACCCGACCGCTATGCGAGCACCGCCGGATTGAGTGGCGACCCCGTGTTCACCCATCTGGGTGACGCGGCCGCCCGCTCAGGCCAGCTCGGGAAACCAGAGCGCGATCTCGCGCTTGGCGCTGTCGGGCGAGTCGGAGGCGTGCACCAGGTTTTCCCGGTTGGAGAGCGAGAGGTCGCCGCGGATCGTGCCGGCCGCCGCCTTGCGCCCATCGGTGGCGCCGACGAGCGTGCGCACCACCTCGATCGCCTGGTCGCCGGAGAGCACGGCGGCCACCAGCTGACCCCCGGTCATGAACTCCTTCAGCGGCGGGTAGAACGCCTTGTCGACGTGCTCGGCGTAGTGCTGGTCGGCCATCGCGGCGTCCATGCCGCGCTGCACCAGCGCCTCGATCGCCAGGCCCTTGCGCTCGAACCGGCCGAGGATCTCGCCGAGAAGGCCCCGCCGGAGGGCATCCGGCTTGATCAGGACCAACGTACGTTCGGCCGGACTGCTCGTAGACACACTTCCTCCAGTGCTGGACAGACGTACGGACCAGGGTATCGGTCTTCCCATGACTGGCCCGGCCGGCCTAGCCTGGCGAGTAACCCGAGGGAGGTCCACTGTGGCTGACGCTCGTCGGAGGCCGATCGCACCGGTCCGCAAGCTCGTCGCCGCGGTGCTGGGCACCTTCGCCGTGTTCGTGATGCTCTTCGGCGCCGGCATGCAGAGCTGGGCGATCGTGGCGGTCGGCCTGGCGGTGCTGGTGCTCGCGATCAGCATGGTGCTCGTCAACACGATCCGCGGCGGCGCCCGCGCGTGGGTGGCCGGCACCGCGCACGTGATGACCGCGAGCGAGCCGCCGGCCTCGTCCACGTACGGCCGGTGCGAGCTCCAGATCATCATCGACGCCCCCGGCCTGCCCGCCGCGTCGATCAAAGTGCGCGAGTCCCGGGTGCCGGTCGCCAAGTGGCCGCTACCTGGCGTCACGCTGCCGATCATGGTGGCGGTCGACGACCTGCGGCACGTGCGGATCCTCTGGGACGACGCGCTCACCCACACCGAGGCGGCCGCGTCGATGGCGCCGGAGCCCGACTACCTCTCCGAGACCGACGACATCCTCTTCGAGGAAGACGAGCCGCCGTGGTCGCGCCGCGGCCCCGACGAGCCGGTCACCGCCGACCTCACCGACGACCTGGGCGGCGGCATCCGCGACGAGCCAGTGGTGGTGCACCAGCCGACGCCGGGCGGCCCGATCGTGCTGGAGGGCACGGTCGTGGAGCAGCCGTCGACCGCCGACCCACGCACGGTGCCGCTGCCCCGCCGCGCCCGCTCCAAGCGCGACAAGGGCAACGGCAACGGCGCGACCACCACGGTCGCCGAGCCACCACCCGCCGACGACCCGCTGGAGCCGGAGCCGGTGGAGCCCGTCGCGGAGGAGTCAGCCCTCGACGACGGCGACCTGGACGACCTCATCACCGCCTACCCGAGCGCCCACCCCGGCCCGAGCGGCTCGATCCACGGCGTCGGCGTGACCGTGCTCGTCACCGACCTGGCCCGGTCGATCGAGTTCTACCGCGACATGCTCGGCTTCTACGAGATCGACGGCGGCGAGGGCAACGCCGTACTCGCCTCGGGCGACACCCGCCTCGTGCTCCGCGTGATCAGCGACGTCTCACCGGCCGGCCCACGCACCGTCCACCTCAACCTCGAGGTCGGCGACGTCCAGGCCACCCATGAGGAGCTGAAGGCGAAGGGCGTCAAGTTCACGTACGGCCCCCGCCCGGTCAACAAGGGCGCGAAGCTGGAGCTGTGGGCGGCCGCCTTCAAAGACCCCGACGGGCACGGCATCGCGATCACCCAGTGGCGCAACCGCCCCGACGAGCCCGACCAGCAAGCGATGTACGACGGCGCCTAGCCGAATACCCGCCGTTCTTTAAGCATATTTTTGCCCGCGTTCGTGTCAGTTGCGGGCCGTATGCTCCCGCGGGCCGCCGGGTCCGCGGTGGTTGGCGTTACCCCTTTGCCCCGGCGGGAGCGCTCCGGACCATCAGGATGGCACTTCTGGGTGGGCGTGTGCGGGGGCGGTCGGGCGGTGCTCCGTTTGTGCGCGCAGCTCGACAGCTTCCGCGACAGCGACCCTCGGTCGCATCGCGCGGACCGACCCGCTCGAATGGCCAACAGCGGATGGTGAGGCCACGGGAGTTGCTCTGTGTCACCCGGCATCGCGACGCCCAGCTACGTCACAAAGCTCCGCTACCCAGAGTGACGCAGCCCGAGACGAGCCGTGCACACCCACCTAGCGCCATCCCGACGGGCCATCGGCCCCGTTAGGTCTGGGAGCGACCAATCAAGCAGGGTGAGGCCGCGGGAGCAGCGGTCCGGACCACGACGGGCGTCGCGGTAGCCCAAGGAATTGTCTAGGTCTTGTCCGGTGGGGGTGGCGGCTCGTCGCGCTTGGGTGGGGACAGGATGGTGCGGCGCACGTTGAGCACGTAGAGCCAGGCCAGGCCGAAGAGCAGCCCGATGCCGGCCAGCGCCCAGTGCAGGAAGCCGCCGAGCACGAGCAGCCCCTGGAGTGCGGCGACCGCGTACCAGGCCCACTCGCGGCGCAGCAGGCCGGCCAGTGCCACGCAGGCCACGGCCGCGCCGATGATGACGCCGATCGTGGCGCCGCTCAGGTCGTCGCCCAGCATGCGCATCGGCTGGATGCCTAGCAGCAGCACGATCGTCTCGAGGATCAGCGTGCCGGCGCCCAGCCCGCGTGCGGCGGCCTGGGGGTTGCGGAGTCCGGAGCGTTGGTCGCTCATCGTTTCAGCAACCGCCGGGCGTCCGCCACCGTCGCCACCGAGCCGGTGATCAGCACACCGACGCCGCTCAGCTCGCCCTCCACATCGGACTCCGCGAGCGCCACCGCCACCTCGATCGCGTCGGGCATGTTGGCGGCCACCTCGACCCGAGACTCGCCGAAGATCTCCTCTGCCTCGGCGGCGAGCTCGTCGGTGGGCATGGCGCGCGGTGAGGTGTTGCGGGTGACCACGACGGCGTCGACCACCGGCTCCAGCAGCTCCAGCATGGCGGCCGCGTCCTTGTCCGCGAGCACCGCGACGATCGCGACAAGCTTGCTGAACGCGAACTCCTCCTGCAGCGCGGTCACCGTCGCGGCCATGCCGTGCGGGTTGTGCGCGCCGTCGAGCAGGATCGTCGGTGCGTTGCGCACCCGCTCCAGCCGGCCCGGGGAGCTGGTGCCCGTGAAGCCCTGGCGCACCACCTCGGGGTCGAGCTGCCGGGCCGAGCCGGCGCCGAGGAAGGCCTCGACCGCCGCGAGGGCGACCGCCGCGTTCTGCGCCTGGTGCGCGCCGTGCAGCGGGAGGAACACCTCCTCGTACACGCCGCCCAGGCCCTGGATCGTGAGCACCTGGCCGCCGACCGCGACAGCCCGCCGGAGCACGCCGAACTCGCCGCCCTCGCGCGCGATCGTGGCACCCACCTCGGCCGTGCGCTCCAGGATCGGGCGGGCGGCCTCTTCCTCCTGGGCGGCCGCGATCACGGTGGCGCCCTTGTGGATGATGCCGGCCTTGGCGAACGCGATGTCCTCGATCGTATCGCCGAGCCACTCCATGTGGTCGAGGCCGATTGGCGTGATCACCGCGACGCCCGCGTCGAGCACGTTGGTCGAGTCTTCGGCGCCGCCCAGCCCCACCTCGACGACCGCCACGTCGACGGGCGCGTCGGCGAACGTCGCGAACGCCAGCGCCGTCGTCATGTCGAAGTAGGTCAGCGGCTCGTCGGCCTGCCCGTCGACGAGCGCGGCCAGCGGTGCCACTTCCCGGTAGACCGCGAGGAACCGCCGCTCGCTCACCGGCTCGCCGTCGAGACTGATCCGCTCGCGCACTGTCTCCAGGTGAGGGCTCGTGTAGCGCCCGGTGTGCAGGCCGTGCGCCCGCAGCAGCGAGTCGATCATGCGGGCCGTCGACGTCTTGCCGTTCGTGCCGGTCAGATGTATGGCGGGGTAGGCCCGCTGCGGGCTCCCCAGCAGGTCGAGAAGCTCCTTGATGCGGCCCAGGTCGAAGACCATCCGGGTGTACCCGCGGCTGTTGAGCTCCGCCTCGACCTGCTCGAACTCGCTACTCATGCTCGGGGAAGCGCCTCCAAGGCAGTCGCGATACGCGCGAGGTCGGCCTCGGCGGCCGCCAAGCGGTCTTTGATCTTCCGCACCACCGGCTCGGGCGCCTTGCCGACGAAGGCGGGGTTGTCGAGCTTGGCGCGGGTCTGCTCGGCCTCCTTGAGCGCGGCGGCCCGATCCTTCTCCAGGCGAGCCCGCTCGGCGGCGACGTCGATCGCGCCCCGCGTGTCGAGCGCGACCGAGACCTCGCTGGTCACCGCGAGCTGCGCGGTGGCGGTGAAGCCCTCGCCGGCCTCGTCGAGCCGCACCAGCGAACGGATCAGCGGCTCGTGCGCGGCGACGCCCGCGGCCGCCAGCCCGTCGAGCCGGGCCACCACCCGCTGCGCCGGCCGCAACCCCTGGTCGGAACGGAAGCGCCGGATCTCCGTGACCACGCGCTGCAGCGTCGCGAGCTCGGCCTCCGCGGCATCATCCACCAGCGCTGGTACGGCCGCGGGCCAGGCCGCGGTCATGACCGACTCGCCCCCGGTCAGCGCGATCCACAGCTCGTCGGTCACGAACGGGATCACCGGATGCAGCAGCCGCAGCAGCTGGTCGAGCACGTGGCCCAGCACCCGCTTGGTGCCCTCGGCCGCCGCACCGCCGCCGGCGAGCACCGGCTTGGCCAGCTCGACGTACCAGTCGCAGACGTCGTCCCACGCGAAGTGGTAGAGCACGTCGCAGACCTTGGCCACCTCGTACGACCCGGACAGCTCGTCGACCTCGCCGATCACGTGCTGCAGCCGGGAGAGGATCCACCGGTCGACCGGGCTGAGCTCGGCCGGCAGCTCGCCCCGGACGTGCGCGCCGTTGAGCAGGGCGAAGCGGGTCGCGTTCCACAGTTTGTTGCAGAAGTTGCGGGAGCCCTGGGTCCAGTCTTCGCTGACCGGCACGTCGCCGCCGGGGTTGGCGCCCCGGGCCAGCGTGAAGCGGGTGGCGTCCGCGCCGTAGCGCTCGATCCAGTCGAGCGGGTCGACCACGTTGCCGAACGACTTGGACATCTTCTTGCCGTGCTCGTCGCGCACCATGCCGTGCAGCGCGATCACGTCAAAGGGCTGCCTGCCGTCCATCGCGTACAGCCCGAACATCATCATCCGAGCGACCCAGAAGAAGAGGATGTCGTAGCCGGTCACCAGCACGCTGGTCGGGTAGAACTTGGCCAGCTCGGGCGTCTGCTCCGGCCACCCCAGCGTGGAGAAGGGCCACAGCGCGCTGGAAAACCACGTGTCGAGCACGTCTTCGTCCTGGCGCCAGCCCTCGCCCGCCGGCGGGTGCTCGTCGGGGCCGACGCAGACCATCTCGCCATCCGGCCCGTACCACACCGGGATGCGGTGCCCCCACCACAGCTGGCGGGAGATGCACCAGTCGTGCATGTTGTCGACCCAGGCGAAGTAGCGCTTGGCGAGCTCGGCCGGCTCGATCCGCACCCGCCCGTCGCGCACGGCGTCGCCGGCGGCCCTGGCGAGCGGCTCGGTCTTCACGAACCACTGCAGCGACAGCCGCGGCTCCACCGTCGTCTTGCAGCGCGAGCAGTGCCCGACCGCGTGCAGGTACGGCCGCTTTTCCGCCACGATCAGGCCCTGCGCGCGCAGCGCCGCGACGATCGCCGGCCGCGCCTCAAACCGGTCGAGCCCCTGGAACGGACCGTGCGCTGTGATCACGCCACGCTCGTCCATGATCGTGAGGCTCGGCAGGTCGTGCCGCTGGCCGATCTCGAAGTCGTTGGGATCGTGTGCCGGGGTCACCTTCACCGCGCCAGTGCCGAACGCCGGGTCGACGTGCTCGTCGGCCACCACGGGGATGCGCCGCCCGGTCAGGGGCAGCTCCACCTCGGTGCCGATCAGGTGCTTGTAGCGCTCGTCGTCGGGGTGCACCGCCACCGCGGTGTCACCGAGCATCGTCTCGGCCCGGGTGGTGGCGACCACGATCTCGTCGCTGTATCGGATCGAGACGAGCTCGCCCTCGTCGTCGGTGTGCTCCACCTCGATGTCGGAGAGCGCGGTGAGGCAGCGCGGGCACCAGTTGATGATGCGCTCGGCCCGGTAGATCAGCCCGTCCTCGTACAGCCGCTTGAAGATGGTGAGCACAGCTCGCGAGAGGCCCTCGTCCATCGTGAACCGCTCGCGGTCCCAGTCGACCGAGTCACCCAGCCGGCGCATCTGGCCGAGGATCGCGCCACCGGACTCGGCCTTCCACTGCCAGACCCGCTCGACGAACTTCTCCCGGCCGAGGTCGTGGCGGGACAACCCCTCGCGGGCGAGCTGGCGCTCCACCACGTTTTGCGTGGCGATGCCGGCGTGGTCCATGCCGGGCAGCCACAGCGCCTCGTAGCCCTGCATCCGCCTGCGGCGGGTGAGCCAGTCCTGGATGGTGTGGTCGAGCGCGTGTCCCATGTGCAGGGAGCCGGTCACGTTTGGCGGGGGGATGACGATCGTGAACGGTGGCTTCTCGCTGGTGGCACTCGCCTTGAAGTAGCCCGCACGTACCCACTCCTCGTACCGCCGCTGCTCTACCTCGCCCGGCTGGTACTGGGCGGCCAACGTCGGTGTCGCGGAGCTGTGGGTCTGCGGTGTTTCGGTCACTCGTAGAGTCTACGAAGCCGTCCTGGCTCGGCTCCGCTCGGAGTCACCCGCGCCTACGCTAACGTGGCGCCATGCAGCCGATCGACGTCACGCCTCCGCCCGGCGAGCCGATGGAGGAGCCAGAGCAGACCACGACACCGCGGCGCCGTCGCACCCGGCTGATCGTGCTGGGTTCGCTGCTGACCGTCGGCCTGGTCGGCGCGGCTTTCGTGGGTACGGTCGGCTGGCGGGTCACGCAGCAGAAGGACGCGCGGCTCGATACCCCGCCGGAGGTCGCCGGCCTGCGCCTCGACCAGAGCGCTCGCGCCCAGGAGACGGCCGAGTACCTGCAGACCGCGATCGGCGCCCGCATCGACCTCGACCAGAGCATCGGCGTGGTCTACACCGACCCGGCCAGCGCCGAGCGCAGCGTGCTCCTCTTCGGTGGCACCACGCTGATCTGGACGCCCGGCAGCGACCTCGACACGCTCTTCGAGCTGCTCGCCGACGACAACGGCGCGGTCAAGGACCTGCACGAGGTGGACGCCGGCGACCTGGGCGGCGTGATGAAGTGCGGCGAGAGCGTGGCCCCCGAGGGCAACACGACCGTCTGCGGCTGGGCCGACCACGGCAGCGTGGTGCTCGCGCTGCTCCCCGGCCGCACCCAGGAGCAGGGCGCCGCACTGCTGCGCGACATCCGTGGCACGATCCAGTCTCGCGAGTAGCGGTTCCCGCTCTTTCGAGCCCAGAAATACATCGAGGCCGTCCCCAAAGGGACGGCCTCGATTAAGAAGTCCGGCGGTGTCCTACTCTCCCACACCCTCCCGAGTGCAGTACCATCGGCGCTGGAAGGCTTAGCTTCCGGGTTCGGAATGTGTCCGGGCGTTTCCCCTCCGCCATGACCGCCGTAACACTGTAAACCTGTCAACCCACCAAAAATTGTGGTGTTGGTTGTTGGTTCAGAATCGCATAGTGGACGCGTAGCAGCTTTGTAGGTCAAGTCCTCGGCCTATTAGTACCAGTCACCTCAACCTGTTACCAGGCTTACAGCTCTGGCCTATCAACCCAATCGTCTATTGGGGGCCTTAACCCATTACTGGGTGGGATACCTCATCTTGAAGCAGGCTTCCCGCTTAGATGCTTTCAGCGGTTATCCCTTCCGAACGTAGCCAACCAGCCGTGCCCCTGGCGGGACAACTGGCACACCAGAGGTTCGTCCGTCCCGGTCCTCTCGTACTAGGGACAGCCCTTCTCAAGTATCCTACGCGCACGGCGGATAGGGACCGAACTGTCTCACGACGTTCTAAACCCAGCTCGCGTACCGCTTTAATGGGCGAACAGCCCAACCCTTGGGACCTGCTACAGCCCCAGGATGCGACGAGCCGACATCGAGGTGCCAAACCATCCCGTCGATATGGACTCTTGGGGAAGATCAGCCTGTTATCCCCGGGGTACCTTTTATCCGTTGAGCGACACCGCTTCCACACGCAAGTGCCGGATCACTAGTCCCGACTTTCGTCCCTGCTCGACCCGTCAGTCTCACAGTCAAGCTCCCTTGTGCACTTACACTCAACACCTGATTGCCAACCAGGCTGAGGGAACCTTTGGGCGCCTCCGTTACCCTTTAGGAGGCAACCGCCCCAGTTAAACTACCCACCAGACACTGTCCCTGAACCCGATCAGGGCCCAAAGTTAGATACCCAAACCCAACAGAGTGGTATTTCAACAGTGACTCCACCAACACTGGCGTGCCAGCTTCACAGTCTCCCACCTATCCTACACAATCAAGTCCGAATACCAATGTCAAGCTATAGTAAAGGTCCCGGGGTCTTTCCGTCCTGCCGCGCGTAACGAGCATCTTTACTCGTAATGCAATTTCGCCGGGCCTGTGGTTGAGACAGTGGGGAAGTCGTTACGCCATTCGTGCAGGTCGGAACTTACCCGACAAGGAATTTCGCTACCTTAGGATGGTTATAGTTACCACCGCCGTTTACTGGCGCTTAAGTTCTCAGCTTCGCCCCCGAAAGAGCTAACCGGTCCCCTTAACGTTCCAGCACCGGGCAGGCGTCAGTCCATATACAGCGTCTTACGACTTCGCATGGACCTGTGTTTTTAGTAAACAGTCGCTTCCCCCTGCTCTCTGCGGCCATACCACGCTCCACCCGCAAGGGGCTTCACGCGTCCGGCCCCCCTTCTCCCTAAGTTACGGGGGCAATTTGCCGAGTTCCTTAACCACAGTTCACCCGATCGCCTCGGTATTCTCTACCTGACCACCTGTGTCGGTTTGGGGTACGGGCCGCTCGGAACTCGCTAGAGGCTTTTCTCGGCAGCATAGGATCACTGACTTCACCTGAATCGGCTCGGCATCACGCCTCAGCATTAATAGTGTGCGGATTTGCCTACACACCTGCCTACACGCTTACCCCGGCACAACCACCGGCCGGGCTCAGCTACCTTCCTGCGTCACCCCATCGCTTGACTACTACCACCCAGGTTCCTACGCTCCCCGATCTTGGTCCGAAGACCGCCACCGGCTCGGGCAGTTAGCACAGATAGGTTCGTCATGGGCGTTCCTTCGCGGGTACGGGAATATCAACCCGTTATCCATCGACTACGCCTCTCGGCCTCGCCTTAGGCCCCGACTCACCCAGGGCGGAATAACCTGGCCCTGGAACCCTTGGTCATCCGGCGGAAGGGTTTCTCACCCTTCTTTCGCTACTCATGCCTGCATTCTCACTCGTACAGCGTCCACAACTGGGTCACCCCGCTGCTTCACTCGCTGCACGACGCTCCCCTACCCATCCACACACCTAGACCACGATCCGAAGACCACGGCCGGGTACACATGTGAATGCCACAGCTTCGGCGGTGTACTTGAGCCCCGCTACATTGTCGGCGCGGAACCACTTGACCAGTGAGCTATTACGCACTCTTTAAAGGGTGGCTGCTTCTAAGCCAACCTCCTGGTTGTCTAAGCGACCCCACATCCTTTTCCACTTAGCACACGCTTAGGGGCCTTAGCTGGTGATCTGGGCTGTTTCCCTCTCGACTACGAAGCTTATCCCCCGCAGTCTCACTGCC
>Ga0214467_1000213_pt1 | contig 15541 bp, 16 predicted proteins | sample RVTome_8_FD_187339 | JGI IMG/M metagenome (GOLD analysis project Ga0214467, IMG submission 187339) | Soil microbial communities from uranium-contaminated site in the Upper Colorado River Basin, Wyoming, United States - RVT160D0 HiSeq ...
GCCCGGTTGTCTTTGCCGTTCGGCCGCACCACCCAGATGTCCGACTGCCCGGAGGCCTTGCCGCTGCGGGTGTACGCGATCCACTCGCCGTCCGGCGACCAGCACGGGTCGGCGCAGTTGACCTTGTCCTTGGTCAGCCACGTCGGGGTGGCGTCGGGCTGGTCCAGCCGCACGAGGCCGATCTGGCGGTTGCCCCGCGTGTTGATCCACATCGCCACCAGGTCGCCTGCGCGCGACCAGGTGGGGTCGTCCAGGTCGTCCTTGCTGTGGGTGATCTGCTTCGGCCGGGCCTCGCCGAGGGTGAACGTGAAGAGCTGCTTGCGCCCGTCTACCGTGTCCACATAGGCCAGTCGCTTGTCATCGCCGGACCAGCAGACGCGGGTGCCGCGGGCCACCTGGTCGACCACGACCTTCGGGTTGCCGCCGCCGGGGTCCATGGTCACGATCTGCCACCAGTTGCCCGCGTCCCGGATGTACACGACGGTCTTGCGGTCGTGTGACCACTGGGGCAGCGCGTCGTGGCCGGAGCCGGCGAGCTTCGTGCGCTTGTCGCTGCCCGGGGTAACGCTGTAGACGAACGACTTTCCGCCCTCGTCGAGGCGGATGAGCATGGTGTCGGTCGGGTACGGCCGCACGGGGCCGGTCGGGCTCGGCGCCGCGCCCAGGCTGGAGCTCCCGTCGGAGCCGTCGCCTTCCTTGCCGGCGGGCGGGTCGCCGGCCAGCGCGTATCCGGTCACGGCACCCACCGCGGCCAGGCCGGCCAGCACCGGTACCCCGATGATGATCGTGCGCCGGTCGACGACGGACGCGAGCCCCCGCCCGCGCGGCGCGGGACCACCTGGCGGCTGCTCGGCGCCGGTGTAGGGCGGCGCGGAGCCCGGCGGCGTGGCACCCATGACATGGGTCTCGGGTGGCGGCCCCGGCTCCTGCCCAGGGTTGGCCATCGTCCCTCCCCTGTGGCCTCGATGACGGTGGTCTACCTGCGGGACCGCGCCCCCGCCACGGCCAGCCAGATAGTTGCACCCCGGGGCAAGACCGACAAGGAAGAGCAGTGTCGCCTACCCGTCAGGGTTTGGAACGCTTAGTCTCGGGAACATCACGGCCAGATCTCGGCAAGGTCACGGCGAGGCAGGGTCACGGCGAACGGAGCGTAGATGCGCATCGCGATTCTTTCGGTCGACCATCGACCCGTGCGCCCGGCGACCCGGGAGTGGACGGCCGCCCCGGCGGTACACGTCGCCGAGCTGGCGGGCGCCCTCGCCGGACTGGGGCACGACGTCCGCGTCTACACGCGACGGGTCCACTCGTCGCAGCCCGAGGCCAAGATCGGCACCGACGGCGTGACCACCGTGGCCGTACCCGAGGATGAGGGTGACGCCTTCGGGCAGTGGCTGGACGCGGCGTGGCAGCGGGGCTGGGAGCCCGACGTCGTCCACGCGCACGCGCTGCCCTCGGCGGTCGCCGCGATGGTGGCCCGCAAGCTGACCAGCCGGCCCACGGTCGTCACCTTCCACGGGCAGGAAGACGGCGACGCCGCGATCGCGGGCACGGCCGACGCCGTCGTGGCGCTCTGCCGCGCCGAGGCGGACGGGGTGCTGCGGCTGGGCGCCGCCCCGGCGAACGTGTCCGTCATCTCGCCCGGAGTGGACACTGCCCGGTTCGCCCCGGAAGGGCGAGCCTGGGCCCGCCGCCGGACCCACCGCGTGCTCGCGGTGGGTCAACTCGTGGCGGCCAGCGGCTTCGCCACCGCCATCGACGTGCTCCCCGAGCTGCCCGACACCGAGCTCGTGGTCGTGGGGCGGCCGCGCCCACCGTCGAACGGGCTCGGGCCGCACGCCGCCGAGCTGCGCGCCCACGCCGTCAACCACGGCGTGCACGAGCACCTCCGGCTGACCGGCGCCGCGCCGTACGAGGACATGCCGGGCTGGTACCGCTCCGCCGACCTGCTGGTCTGCACGCCGGAGCACGGGGCGTTCAGCCGCGCCGCGATCGAGGCGATGGCCTGCGGGATCCCGGTGGTCGCGACCGCGGACGGCCCCTTGGCCGAGGTGGTCGCCGACGGCGTGACCGGCCGCCTCGTCCCGCCCGAGCGGCTCGCCGGCACCATCGTCGAGCTGCTCGCCGACGCCGACCTGCGCCGCGCCTACGGGATGGCCGGCGCCGAGCGGGCCCGCGGCGCCTACGACTGGGCGGTGGCCGCGCTGCGCACGGTCGAGACCTACGAGCGGACGGTGGTCCAGCACGCGCTCACCCACGACACCACGGCCGTGCCTGAGCTGGCCGCGTAAGCTTCGTACGTGATCGCAAAGGTCCCGTTCGGTGCGACCGGACACTCCTCCAGCCGCGTCATCTTCGGCGGCGCGGCACTGGCCACCGTCTCCAAGAGCGACGCCGACCGCACGCTCGACACGCTGCTCGCCCACGGCGTCAACCACATCGACGTCGCGGCCGGCTACGGCGACGCGGAGCTGCGCGTAGCGCCCTGGCTGCGGCGCCACCCCGAGACGTTCTTCGTGGCCACGAAGACCGGCGAGCGGACATACCGCGGCGCGCGCGAGCAGATCCACCGCTCCCTGGAACGCCTCGGCGTCGACCAGATCGACCTGATCCAGCTGCACAACCTCGTCGACGTCATCGAGTGGGAGCACGCGCTGCGTGACGGCGGCGCGATCGAGGCCGCCGTCGAGGCGCGCGAGGAGGGGCTGGTCCGCTTCATCGGCGTGACCGGCCACGGCCTCTCCGTCCCCGAGATGCACCGGCGCGCTCTGGAGCGCTTCCCGTTCGACTCGGTGCTGCTGCCGTACAACTACCGGCAGATGAAGGACCCTCGGTACGCGGAGAAGTTCCAGGCGGTGGCCGCCGTGTGCGCGGAGCGGAGCGTCGCGCTGCAGACCATCAAGAGCCTCGCCCTCCGCCCGTGGGACGGCCGGCCCAAGACCGCCAGCACGTGGTACGAGCCGCTGCGCGAGCAGGCCGACATCGACCTCGCCGTGCACTGGGTGCTCGGCGACCCGCAGGCCTTCCTGCTGACCACCGGCGACGTGGACATCCTCCCCCGCCTGCTCGACGCGGCCGAGCGCTTCACCGAGCGCCCGTCCGACGAGCGGATGGAGGCACTGGTCGCCGAGCGCGACCTGGCGCCGCTGTTCATGTAGCGGAAATGTCCGCCCCCGCCCGTAGTCTGCGGCCGTGATTCAGACACCGACCTACCTCGCCGAGACCCGGATCGCGTACGACACGGTCGCCGCCGACTACGCGGAAACGCTCAAGGACGCGCTCGCCGCGGCGCCGCTGGAGCGGGCGCTGCTCGGCACGTTCGCGGAGCTGGTCCAAGCGGGCGGAGGTGGCCCGGTGGTCGACGTGGGGTGCGGCCCCGGGCGGATCACCACCTACCTCGACGGGCTCGGCCTCGACGTGAGCGGCGTCGACCTGTCACCGGAGATGGTGGCGGTGGCCCGCCGCGTGTGCCCCGGCGTGCCCTTCCAGGTCGGCACGATGACCGATCTCGATCTCGCGGACGGCGCGCTCGCCGGCCTCGTCGCCTGGTATTCGGTCATCCACACGCCGCCCGAGCACCTGCCGCTGGTCTTCGCCGAGTTCGCGCGGGTCCTCTCGCCCGGCGGCCAGCTGATGATGGCCTTCCAGGTGGGCGACGAGAAGGTGCGCGTCGAGCAGGCCTACGGGCACGCGGTCGCGGCGGACGCCTACCGGCTGCCGCCGGACCGCGTCGCGGACCTGCTGGCGGCGGCCGGCTTCGAGGTGACCGCGCGGGTGGTGCGCCAGATGGACGGCCCGTTCGAAAAGACCCCGCAGGCTTACCTGATGGCCCGCCTTACGTGATGACGCGGAAGGTCATGCCCGCCTTCTCCAGTCGGGTCCGGAGCGCGTCGCCCATCGCCACCGCGGTGGTCAGCTGGCCGGCGAGCCCAGGCAGGTCGTCGTGCGTCAGGCAGAGGGCCGACTCGGCGAGCATCTTCGCCGTCTCGCCGTAGCCGGGGTCGCCGCCCGCCATCTCGGTGACGACCCGCTGGTCGCCGCTCTCGGCGACGAAGCGCATCGCGAACCAGCCGCGCGCACGCTGCTCCTGCGACGGTCCGGCGCCCGGCGGGAGGAGCCGCCCCAGGGCCCGCCGCGCGGGGCCCAGCTGGGCCAGGGCGAACGCGCCGCCGGCACCGACCACGATGCCCGCCGCCGTCACCGGGTTGCGGACACCGATGTAGTGGCCGTAGGTGAAGTCCGGGCCGTACCGGTCCAGCGCCCGCGCCGAGCGCACCACGATCTGCGGGTCGATGCTCGGCAGCGGCAGCCCGTACAGGCCGAGCGCCGGCTGGCGGTGCGGGCGCCCGGCCACGCCGCGGGCCTGCCGGCCGGAGCGGGCCGGCTCGGCGCGGCGGCGCGCGGCATGGGCGGCGGTGGCCGAGCGCCGGCGGCCGAGGTTGAGCAGGACCGTGTTGAACGTGCCGCCGGACGGGCGGCCGCCGGCGCTGATGTAGCCGCGCATGCTGATCGGCGCGCCCTCCGGCAGCCGCCCGACCGTGAAGAGGGCGCCCAGGTCGGGTGGGATCGAGTCGAAGCCGCAGGCGTGCACGAGGCGGGCGCCGGTGCGCGCCGCGGTGGCGTGGTGCTCCACGTAGACGCGGTCGACGAACTCGGACTCGCCGGTCAGGTCCACGTAGTCGGTGCCGGCCGCGGCGCAGGCGGCGACCAGCGGCCCGCCGTACCGGATGTAGGGGCCGACCGTGGTCGCGACGAGGCGGGACGACTCGGCCAGGTCGCGGAGCGCCCGCTCGTCGCCGGCGTCGGCGGTGACGACGTCGACCGGCACCCCGAGCCGGTCGCGGATCGCGTGCAGGCGGTCGCCGTCGCGTCCTGCGAGGGCCCACCGCAGGCCGGCCGGCGCGTGCGCGGCCAGGTATTCGGCGGTCAGCCGGCCGGTGAAGCCGGTGGCGCCGAAGAGCGCGATGTCGTACGCCCGATCCGTCATTACTGGAGAGTAGTCAACGCATGAATCCGCACCGATCCGGGTACCAGATGGAAACCCACCAAGGAGACGGGAGGATCACGATGAGAAGGGCCATCGGCCGTTGGGCCGTTTTGGCGGTCGCCGTTCCCCTAGCGGCGGTGGGCGCGCGGCGTATCGGCCAGGCCGTCGAGGCGCGCCGCGGCTCCAACCGCGTCTCGCGCCTGCTGCACAAGGGTGCCGACACGCTGCAGGGTATGACCGGACGAAAGCGGAGGCACCGCTTCGGCTTCCGCTGATAGCAAAGCTCCACCGGACGGCCCGCGCACGTTGTCGTGCGCGGGCCGTTCGCTGATGCGTTTCATTGAGAGCCTTGGATATTTCGACGGACTTCCGTAGCATCGGCAGGCGAACCTGTGGGTCCGGCGGAGAGGCACCCCGACCCGACTTGGGCAAATCGGAGCACGCAGGCTCGGAGTTTCACCCCACCATCAGGAGCCAAGCGATTCCTACGGCGCGGTGCGCGTTCGCTCAAAGGCGATAGAGCACCGCGCCGTCGATGTCTTCCCGGGTGATGCCAAGGCCGTCGACCAGCCGGCTGGGCACACCCTCCCACGGTGTACCGGGCAGCGCCTGGGGCAGCACGAGCACGTCCTTGACCCCGAGCTCCCGCAGGTACGCGATCGAGGTCGGGTCCGGGAACGTGACGGTGGCCGCCCGGGTCTGCGCCTGCGTGGTCGGCTCGAAACCGGCCATGCCGTTGGTGATCCGCGGCCAGCCGTCGACCGACCACATCATGTAGTGCAGCTCGATGAGCCCGGTCGCGGGCAGCACCAGCAGCGGCTCGCGGGCCTGGGCGAACGCGGCCGGCGGCTGCGGCACCGGCGGGTGACCGGTCTTGTTGACGCTCTCGCCGAGCACCAGCAGCAGCGGGATGACCAGCGCCACCCGCGCCACCACCCGGCCGGCGCCCTTCAGCGCCTCGACGTTGCGGACCGCCTCGCTGATCGCGCCGGCGGCGAGGATGGCCAGCAGCAGGCTGATCCAGATCATCAGCCGGCCCGGGGTGCGCAGCGCGTCCCAGCCCGGCAGGTGCTTGGAGAGCGTGATGTATCCGGGGTCGCCGTCCCCGCCCAGCTTCGCGCCGAGGGCGAGCAGCGCGGTGCCGACCGCGCCCACGGCCAGCAGGATCCGGTGCCGCACCGAGAAGATCGAGAAGAACAGCCCGGCGGACGCCAGCACGATCAGCGTGATGCCCGGCAGCAGCGCCATCTCGGGCGGCCAGGTCAGCTGCTCGCGGGCGGTGATGTGCCGCTCGCCCCAGAACCACGACTCGCCGGGCGCGGTGAAGAACCCCTTCACCGGCGGCGAGAACATGATGGTCCACTCCAGGCCCCGCACGCCCTGCGGGTTGAGGTCCACGACCTTCAGGTAGACCATCCCGAGCGAGACCGTGACCAGGCCGAAGATCGTCCCGCCCACGAGGTTGGCGACCAGCAGCCGCCGGCCGAACGCCGGGCGGGTCTTCTTGCGCCACCACGACCACCCGTACGTGGCGGCGGCGACGAGGGCGGTGCCGATCAGGAAGTACACGAACGGCAGGCCGATGCCGAAGCCGAGGCTGATCTGCCACGCCGCGGTGAGCCAGCCGGCCACCACCCAGCCCGGCTTGCGCTTGTCCGGCTGGTAGCCGCCGGTGAGGGACCAGCCGTGGCCGCGCGCCAGCATCGCGAGGGAGAGGGCGATGCCGCCGGTGGAGAGGATGTTCATGTGGCCGCCGTGCGCCAGCCGCCACGGCGAGAACGCCCACGCCAGGCCGGCCACCGCCGCACCCAGCTTGCTCGCGCCGAGCTGGCGGACCAGCGCGTACGCGCCGATGAACGCGAGCGCGTACAGCAGCACGTACATGATGTTGTAGCGGACGATCGCCGCCTCGAGGCCGGAGCCGATGAACCCGGCCGGGGCGTAGCCGAGGAGCGTGTCCGAGTACGCGTAGGTGTACCGCTCGGGGAAGAACGTATTCGAGTCCCAGAGGCTGAGCGGGTCGGTCAGCAGGGCGTGCCCGCCCCACGCGATCTGCCACGCCTGCAGCGTCGGGTCGCCGATGTCGCCCGGGATGGTCGACGCGGGGTGCTTGAGCGTCGGCCAGGTCAGCACCACCGCCAGCAGCAGGCCGCCGAGGATGGCGAGCGTCCACTCGTGCCGCAGCACCCGCATGACGCGGCCGCCTCCCGGTCTGCCTTTCGGCTCGTCGGATGCGGTCTCGGGCTCGATCGTGGGCGCTGCGGCTTCCATAGCAGTCGATGTTAGGTCAGACACCCGCGCCATCCGATACCTGGACGCGTGGCGGGTCGTCATGAGAAGGCATGGCTGTCCTTGTGCTGCGGTGGCGAGCCGGATTCGACCGAATGATACCGGTGCCTCCGGACTCGTGAGACGGAGGTGACACCGGAATCCCTACCAAGCCTTGAAAGTCTATTGGTTAAGTGGAATATTGCCCCTCAGGCGGCGAGGCCCGCCGATGACCGCCCGGCCTCGCGCGCCGTCCGTGCGCGAGTCCGCGCTGAAGGAGGACAGGGTTCCCTTGACGAATACACGTTCCAGAGCAGCCATAGCCGTCGCGCTCGCCGCCGGTCTGGCTCTTTCCGCTTGTGGTGGTGGCGACGACGCCGCCTCGGGTAGTGGCGAATCCACCACCCTCTCCATCGTCGGTTTCGCCGTCCCGGAGGCGGCCAACAAGGCGATCGCCGCGGAGTGGAACAAGACGCCCGAGGGCAAGGGGGTCAAGTTCCAGACGTCGTACGGCGCCTCCGGCGACCAGAGCCGCGCGGTCGTGGCCGGCCTCAAGGCCGACTACGTCCACTTCTCGGTCACCAGCGACGTCACCCGGCTGGTCACCGAGGGTCTGGTCGACGAGACCTGGGACGACGGCCCCACCAAGGGCGTGGTCTCCTCCTCGGTCGTGGTGCTGGCCGTGCAGAAGGGCAACCCGAAGAACATCCAGGGCTGGGACGACCTCATCAAGCCCGGCATCAAGATCGTCACGCCCAACCCGGCCTCGTCCGGCGCCGCCCGGTGGAACGCGCTCGCCGCGTGGGGCCACATCGCCGCCAACGGCGGCACCGACGAGCAGGCCACCGACTACCTGAAGAAGCTCTTCGCCAACGTGAGCTCGCTGCCCAACAGCGGCCGGGACGCCACGACCAGCTTCCTCAACGGCGGCGGCGACGTGCTGCTGGCGTACGAGAACGAGACGATCCTCGCCACGCAGAACGGCGAGGAGATCGAGTGGATCTACCCGGACACCACGATCAAGATCGAAAACCCGGGCGCGGTGCTCAAGAACGCCAGCCCCAAGGCGAAGGACTGGCTCAACTTCGTGCTGAGCGACAAGGGCCAGCGGCAGTTCGCGCTCAAGGGCTTCCGCCCGATCATCGACGGCGTCGACACCAGCGGCATCGAGGGCGCCAAGGACCCCAACAACCCGTTCCCGACGCCCAAGAAGCTGCTCACCGTCGACAACGACTTCGAGAGCTGGTCCGCCCTGTCGAAGAAGTTCTTCGACGAGAAGGCGGGCATCATCACGAAGATCATCGCCGAGTCGGGCAAGGCTCAATGACGACAGCGACCCTCGCCCCGGACCGGTCGGCCGCGCGCCGATCGGCCCGGGGTGGCCGCCGCCTCAACCGCTACTCCGGGTTGGGCCTCGGGGTCGCGATGCTGTGGTTCAGCCTGCTGGTGCTGATACCGCTCCTCGCGGTGCTGGTGACGGCCTCCGAGGGCGGCTGGAGTGGCTTCTGGGACGCGGTGACCAACGAGCAGACCGCCGCCGCGATCCGGCTCACCGTCGGCACCGCGTTCGGAGTCACGCTGGTCAACGTCGTGATGGGCACGCTGATCGCCTGGGTGCTCGTGCGCGACCGGTTCTTCGGCAAGCGCCTGCTGGAGGTCCTGATCGACATCCCGTTCGCGCTGCCGACGATCGTCGCCGGCCTGGTGCTGCTCTCCCTGTACGGCCCGGACAGCCCGCTCGGCGTCGACATCCACAACACCCGGATCGCGGTGTTCCTGGCGTTCCTCTTCGTCACGCTGCCGTTCATCGTCCGCACCGTGCAGCCGGTGCTGGCCGAGCTCGACCACGAGGTGGAGGAGGCCGCCGCGTCGCTGGGCGCGAGCCGGTTCACGACGTTCCGGCGGATCATCCTGCCGAGCCTGACCCCGGCGATCGCCGCCGGCGCCGCGCTCTCCTTCGCCCGGGGCGTCAGCGAGTACGGCTCGCTGGTGCTCCTCTCCGGCAACCTGCCGATGCGCACCGAGGTCACCTCGGTCCGCATCCTCAGCAGCATCGAGAACGACAATGTGGACAACGCCGCCGCCGTCGCCGCGGTGCTGCTCGCCATCTCGTTCGCGGTGATCGTGATCCTCGACGTCATCCAGCGGAGGGTGATGCGCCGTGGCTGAGCAAGCGACCCGGCCCCGCCCGCGCACCGCGCGCGGTCCCGGCCGGTACGTGGCCCGCCTGATCGTGACCGCGTACCTGTTCTTCCTCGTGGCCTGGCCGCTCTACCTGGTCGGGCAGAACACGTTCGAGGGCGGCCTGGAGAACCTCTCGGGCATCCTCGAGGACCCGGACGTCGTGCACGCGCTGCGGCTGAGCCTCATGGTCGCGGTCATCGCCGTCGTGATCAACACGGTCTTCGGCGTGGGCGTCTCGCTGCTGCTGGTCCGCTACGAGTTTCCGGGAAAGCGGCTGCTCAGCGCGCTGCTCGACGTGCCGCTGTCGGTGTCCCCGATCGTCGTCGGCCTCTCGCTCGTCCTCGTGTACGGCGGCCGCAACGGCTGGTTCGGCCCCGCGCTGGAGGGCGCCGGCTTCCAAATCATCTTCGCCACCCCGGGCATCGTGATGGCCACGGTCTTCGTCGCCCTGCCGCTGGTGATCCGGGAGGTCGTGCCGGTCCTGGAGGAGGTCGGCGACGAGCAGGAGCAGGCGGCGCGGAGCCTCGGCGCCAACGCGATACAGACGTTCTGGCGGATTACCCTCCCGGCCATCAAGTGGGGCGTCATCTACGGCGTGGTGCTGAGCCTGGCCCGGTCGCTCGGCGAGTTCGGCGCGGTGAAGGTGGTCTCCGGCAACGTGCTCGGCGAGACCCGGACCACCACTCTCGTGGTCGAGGAGAAGTACCTCAACTTCGACAAGGGCGGTGCCTACGCCGCCGCGTTCCTGCTCGCCCTCGTCGCGGTCGCCGCGATCATCGTCGTCTCCGTCCTCCGGCCGAAGGAATCCCGTTGAGTATCGAAATCACCGGCGTCAGCAAGAGATTCGGGAGCTTCGTCGCGCTCGACGACGTCTCCGTGAGCATCCCCACGGGACAGCTCACCGCGCTGCTCGGCCCGTCCGGCGGCGGCAAGTCCACATTGCTGCGGATCATCGCCGGCCTGGAGCAGGCCGACAGCGGCCTGGTGCGGATCGAGGGCATCGACGCCACCAACCTGCCGCCGCAGAAGCGCAATGTCGGCTTCGTGTTTCAGCACTACGCCGCGTTCAAGCACATGTCGGTACGCCGCAACGTGGCCTTCGGCCTGGAGATCCGGCACCGCCCCAAGGCGGAGATCCGCGAGCGGGTCGACGAGCTGCTGAGGCTCGTCCACTTGGAACAGTTCGCCGAGCGGCTGCCCGCGCAGCTCTCCGGCGGCCAGCGGCAGCGCATGGCGCTGGCCCGGGCACTCGCGGTCGAGCCGACCGTGCTGCTGCTCGACGAGCCGTTCGGCGCGCTCGACGCCAAGGTGCGCAAGGAGCTGCGCGACTGGCTGCGCCGGCTGCACGACGACGTGCACGTGACCACCGTCTTCGTCACCCACGACCAGGAGGAGGCGCTGGAGGTCGCCGACGAGATCGTGGTGATCAACGAGGGGCGGGTGGAGCAGATCGGCACGCCCGACGAGCTGTACGACGCGCCCGCCAACGACTTCGTCATGCGCTTCCTCGGCCCGGTCACCCAGCTCGGCGACCAGCTGGTCCGGCCGCACGACCTGGACATCCACGCCGGCGAGTCGGCGCCCTCCGCGGACGCCGTCACCGGGCGGGTCACGCGGATCACCCGGATCGGCTTCGAGATCCGCGTCGAGGTGACCACCGGCGATCAGGTGGTCGTGGTGACGCTCACCCGCACCCGCTTCCGCTCCCTCGACGTCCAGGAGGGGTCGGTCGTGCAGGTGCAGCTCGCGCCCGAGGCGCTCGCCGTCGTGGAGGCATAGTGCAGATCTCCGCCCGCAGTGACTACGCCCTCCGGGCGCTGATCGCCACCGCCGGCTTCTCCGGCACCGGCCCCGTGTCGGCGACGAAGCTGGCCGAGGCGCAGGCGATCCCGCTGGGCTTCCTGCACGACATCATGTCCGACCTGCGCCGCGCCGGGCTGCTCACCAGCCAGCGGGGCACGGACGGCGGGTACACGCTGGCTCGCCCGCCGGCGGACATCACCGTCGGTGACGTGCTGCGCGCGATCAACGGCTCGTTGAGCACGGTCCGGGGCCTCCCACCGGACCAGGTCAACTACCACGGGGTGGCGAGCAGCCTGCCGGAGCTGTGGCTGACCCTGCACGAGGCCATCGCGGACGTGGTCGACCGGACGACGCTGGCCGACCTGCTGCCGACGCAGTACCGGCAGAGCGCCTGACCTGCCCGGCCAGCACGCCGGCCAGGACGAGCGCGATGCCGCCGAGCTGGGCGGCGGTGAGCGCCTCGGCGGCGACGGCCGTGCCGAGCAGCACGCCGGTCACCGGGTTGAGCAGCCCCACGAGGCCGACCGTGCCCGCGCCGAGGTGGCGCAGCCCGGCGAACCAGGCGGCGAAGGCCACCGCCGTCGCGACCACGGTCACGTAGGCGAAGCCCCACAGCGCCGGCGTGTCGAGCGCGGGCGGCGCGCCCTCGACCGCCACCGCGAACGGCAGCAGCAGCACTCCCCCGGCGAGGAGCTGCCACGACGTGGACGCGAGCACGTCGACGTCCCGCCCCCACTTCTTGGTCAGCACGTATCCCAGTGACGACATCAGCATCGCGGCGGCCGACGCCGCGACGCCGCGCCAGTCGACCGGACCCGTGCCGCGAAAGAGCATCAGCCACACGCCGGCGAGGCCTGCGGCGGCGCCCGCCACGGTCATCGCGCGCGGGCGCTCGGCGAGCAGCGCCCAGGCGATCAGCATCATGACCACCGGCGCCGTCGCCATGATCGTGGAGGCCACGCTGGTGGCCAGGAGCTGCGCGGACAGGTAGATCAGCACGAAGAACGCGCCGACGTTGAGCGCGCCGAGTAGCAGCGAGCGCCACCACCAGGCGCCCCGAGGCCGCCGCCGGGCGATCGCGAGCAGGAGCAGGCCGGCCGGCAGCGCCCGGACGCCGCGCCGTAGAGCGGTGCGTCCGGCGGCAGGTACTCGTGCGTCACGAAGTAGTTGCTGCCCCACGCGACCGGCGCGATCGCGCAGATCAGGGACCACCGCCAGGCCATGCCCCCAAGATATCTTCCTGGGAAGGTATCTTGTACGAGTGATGGATCACGTCGCTCGGATCCAGCGGGAGTGGGCCCGCGAGCGCCCCGATGTCGACACCGCGCCGCAGGGGGTGATCGGGCGGCTGCACCGGCTCGCCGCCCACCTCACCGAGGAGCTGTGCGTGGTGTACCGCGGGCACGGCCTCAGCGAAGGCGAGTTCGACGTGCTCGCCACGCTGCGCCGGGCCGGCCCGCCGTTCGAGCGCGCGCCCGGCGAGCTCGCCGAGTACACGATGGTCACCACCGGTGGCCTGACCAAGCGCATCGACCGCCTGGAGCGGGCCGGGCTGGTGACCCGGCGGCGCAGCGGCACGGACGGCCGGGGCCGCGTGGTGGCCCTGACGGCCGGCGGGCGGGAGCTGATCGACCGGGCGTTCACCGAGCACATGGGCAACGAGCGCCGCCTGCTGTCCGCCCTCACCCCCGAGGAGGCGGCCCAGCTGGAGGCGCTGCTGACCGCGTGGCTCGACCGCGTCACCCCGGGCGGGTGATGGCCGCCCACCCCGCGCCGCCGGACGATGCCGGCATGACGACGACACCCGAGGTACGCACCGACGAACAGATCCAGCAGGACGTCCTGGCGGAGCTGCGGTGGGATGCCCGCGTGCGGCCCAACGAGGTGGCCGTCGCGGCGCGGGACGGCATCGTGACCCTCGCCGGCTGGGTGGACAACTACGTCAAGCGGTGGGCGGCGGAGCGCGCGGCCCAGCGGGTACGCGGTGTGGTCGCGGTCGCCAACGAGATCGGGATCCGCCCACCGGCCGGCGAGGCCGAGCCCACCGACACGGACATCGCGGCCGCCGCGGCGCGGGTCGTGGAGTGGAACGCGCTGGTGCCGGCGGACCAGATCGAGGTCACGGTCTCGGCCGGCCGGGTGACGCTGCGCGGCGAGGTCGAGTGGGAGTACGAGCGCGGCGAGGCCGAGCGCGCCGTGCGGGGCCTGGCCGGCGTGCGCGGGGTGACGAACTCGATCGCGGTGCGGCCGCGGCAGCGGACCGACCCCGAGGACATGGAGCACCGGATCGCGCAGGCGCTGCTGCGCAGCGCCGAGACCGACGCCGAACGGATCATGGTGGAGCAGGACGGCGACCGGGTGATCCTGCGCGGCGCGGTGCGCTCCTGGCCGGAGCGGCGGGACGCGGAGCGGGCCGCCTGGTCGGCGCCGGGGGTGCGGCACGTGGAGAACGACATCCGGATCGCGCCCTAGCGCCTTCCGCCCTACCGCCGCCGGCGGTCGCGCTCGGCCTCCCGGTGCAGCGGACGGGGGATGTACAGCCCGCGGCGCAGCGCGTACACCGCCGCGAGCGTACGGGTCGGCGCGTCCAGCTTGGCCAGGATGTGCTCCAGGTGCGTGGCGACCGTGCGCTCGGTGAGCAGCAGGTCGCTGGCGATCCGGCGGTTGGAGCAGCCCTCCACGACCAGGCCCAGCACCTCCAGCTCGCGGCGGGTCAGCCGGCCGAAGTCACCGCCGGGCGCGACGACCACCGCCGCCACCACGTGCGCCGGGGGCAGGTCGGGGCAGGCGAGCACCGTGACCCGCAGGTGCGTGTCGTCGCCGGCCGGGTCGTCCGGGCACAGGAACGTCGTGTGCGCCGTCTCCTCGATCTGGCCGGCGGCGGCGCCCAGCAGCGCGGACCCGGGTGCGAGCAGGGCGTGGCCGGGCAGGCCGGGCAGCGGCTGGGTCCGGCCGTCGCGGCGCAGCAAGGCCCCCGCGGCGGCGCCGCCGACCAGCCGGGCGGCCGCACCGATCGACCGCAGCGGGTCGAGCCCGTTGGCGATCGTCGTGGAAAGGGCGCTGAGTATCTCGCGCGCGGCGTCGGTCGGATGCGTGGTGGTGTCCGTGTAGAGGGTCATCAGGCCGAGGTAGCGGCCGTCCGATGTGGCCAGCCGCACCCCGACGCCTTCGCGGAAGCCGGCCGGGGTCAGATACTCCGCCCAGGCCCGGATCTCATCACGTGGGATGGACAGGTCGCGCAACCGCATCGGCGGCCCGTACTTGTGCAGACCCACCAGCTCGACGTCGTCGATGTGCTGTGGACTGTCCAGGTAGGACCGCACCTTCTCGTCATAGCCGGTGAAAAAGAGCGAATGCTCGGCGCGCCGCTCCATGTCGAGCAGGTAGAACCGCGCCGCTTCGAAGGGCACCAGTCGCCGGATCGGGCTCAGCAAAGCCTCTGCCCGCTCCCCGAGGCCGGCTGGCGCGGCCGCGACCGAGGCCACCTCGGTGGCGATTTCGAGCGCCCCCGAGCGCATGCAGCATCGCCTCCCGGACACAGCCTATACGCGCGAGCGATCCCCCAAAGCCCGCGTTTCAAACCCAGAACGGATCGGTAATGTTGCGGATTGGCACACGGCTTGCGAACGTGTCGAATTGATCAGGTGCTCTCCAGGTTGGTGGACCATCGTGAACTGGTCGAACAGGCCTGCCGTTCCATCCGCGCCGATCCACGGCTCGGCCCGGCGATGGGGGTCGCCCGGGCCACGGCGTGCGACCCGCTGAAAGCCGCGTTGACGCTGCTTGTCGGCGAGACTCTCGCCAGGCGCGCGGAACGTGCCGTGGTCGGGTTCGTCGCTTTCATCGGCCCTCGCCGTCTCGACGGCGAGGAATACGACCTGCTCGCCCACTATGTACTCGCCGCGGCGCTGGCCCGTCGCGTCGGCCCCGAGCGGCTGATCCTCATCGGCGCGACACTCACCACGGTGCGCGCGGCCGTCCTACCAGGACATCGCCAAAACTGACCGGAGACTCACCCGGGCCGGGCGATCACACCTCACCCCACCCGTGGTCAGGCTTGACGATGCGACCCGTCGTCTCTCGGAAGGACGCGAAGCAATGACCACGGCCGTTGCTACACGTAGCGACGAGGAAATCCAGCAGGACGTGATGGCGGAGATCCGCTGGGACGCCCGCCTCCAGACGAACGAGATCGGCGTCGCGGCCCAGGGCGGCATCGTCACCCTGACCGGCTGGGCCGACACGTTCATCAATAAGTGGGCCGCCGAACGCGACGCCCAGCGGGTGAGCGGCGTGCGCGCG
>Ga0214467_1000214_pt1 | contig 15339 bp, 10 predicted proteins | sample RVTome_8_FD_187339 | JGI IMG/M metagenome (GOLD analysis project Ga0214467, IMG submission 187339) | Soil microbial communities from uranium-contaminated site in the Upper Colorado River Basin, Wyoming, United States - RVT160D0 HiSeq ...
GGCGACCTGGTCGGAGAAATCGACCCCGATCTCGCGACGGTCGAAGACCGGCTGACCCTCCAGACGCTGCTGGAGCGGCTCCCCGAACGCGAACGCCAGATCGTGATCCTTCGGTTCTACGGCAACCTCACCCAGGTGCAGATCGCGCAACGCTGCGGCCTCTCGCAGATGCACGTTTCCCGCTTACTCTCACAGACCCTGACCTGGCTGCGCCACGCCATGCTCGCGGACACCCCGCCACCATGGGGTACCGCCGCAAACGCCACCCTCGACCTCACCCGCCTGGCCGTCGACAGCACCGCCGCCGGCCGTGTCCTGACCGTATCGATCCGCGGTGAGATCGACCGGGACAGCGCCGACCAGCTACGCCAAGCCATCCTGGGCGCCATCGCCAGCCACCCCGCCGAACTGTGCCTCGACCTGTCCGGCGTCCCGTTCATCGACGCCGCCGGTATCGCCGCCCTCACCGCCGGCCATCAACAAGCCGCCCGCGCCGCGGTCGACTTCCGGATACGAGGCACCCAGCCACACGTAGAACGAATGCTCGCCATCGCCCACCTACCGCACGGAACGCCTTGAGCCCTGTCCCACGGTGACGGGACGCCGCTACCCATCTGAGCGGTCGACGAGCTGCCCGCCAATGTCAGCCGCGAGATGGATGGTGGAGTAGGCAGAACTCTTCTGCGCACGTCCGCATGGCCGGCGCCCAGTGTGATGAAGTTAGAGGAATTCACGCCGGTACATCTCGGTCAGCTCGCGGTAGTGCGGTCCCATGTTGGCCACGTAGACCTCGTCGAAGCCGGCCTTCTCGTACGCCCGCAGCCGTGCGGCGTGCTTGGCCGGATCGGGTCCGCATGCCACCGCCTCGCGCGTCATGTCCTCGGTTACCAGCTGCGATGTCTGCTCGAAGTGCTTGGGCGATGGCAGCACCTGGGACAGCTCCCCCGGCACCCCGCTGTTGGCCCACAGCCGGTGCGCCGTGCGGACACCCTCCTCCTCGGTCGGCGCCCAGCACCCCTTGAAGCCGCCCTGCACCGGCTTGCCGTCGCCACCCAGTTCGCGGAATCGACGCACCAGATCCCCGTCGGGCATCGTCGAGACGTACCCGTCGCCGATCCGGGCCGCCACCTCGATGGCCTTGGGTCCGAACGCCGAAACGTACACCTTGGGCGGCTCCGGCGGCAGCGTGTAGACGCGTGCCTGGTCGACCGTGAAGTACCGCCCGCGGTGAGTGACGAAGCCACCGTCCCACAGCTGGCGCAGAATCCCGACCGCCTCCTCAAGCATCTCCAGGCGCTCCTCGGCGAACGGCCACCGCTCACCGGTGATGTGCTCGTTGAGCGCCTCGCCGGTGCCGACGCCGAGCACGAACCGTCCGTCGTGCAGCACCGCGCTGGTCGCCGCCGCCTGGGCGATTACCGCCGGGTGGACCCGCATGATCGGACAGGTCACCGCCGTCGTGATCGGGATGGAGACGACCTGGCTCAGCGCACCGATGATCGACCAGACGAACGGGCTCTGACCCTGCTCGTCGTTCCACGGATGGAAGTGGTCAGAGATCCACAAACCTTGGAAGCCGGCATCCTGGGCCAGCCGGGCCTGCTTCGATCAGCTGAGCCGGGGTGTATTCCTCACAGGACAGGAAGTAACCGATACGCATGCCCGAACGCATACCCTCAGAATCGATCGGCCAAGCACCCTGGCAGCGGCCGGGCGCCTGGTCGGTTGGTAACGCGCGGACCCCTTGCCGCGCTGAGGAACGTCATGCTGGCCACGTCGAGCACCACACGCCTTGCACACCGCTGAGCCGCGACACTCCAGATAGCCCAAGGCACAAAACGCCTTTAAGGTAATTTTGGGAAGTGGTCGATCATCCGGTTAGGAGCGGTTCTCAGGGGTATCTGGGCGCACCGTGAAGCTGCTCGTCCTCAAAGGGCGCTGTGAGGTCGCGGGCGACCTTACCGGCGTCTGCCGCGACCGCCGCTTGTTGGAGGAGGACACATGCACGTCGCCATGATTTCGGAACACGCGAGCCCGTTGGCCACTGTTGGCGGCGTCGACGCCGGCGGTCAGAACATCCATGTCGCTGAGCTGGCGACCGCGCTGGCCGAAGCCGGGCACAAGGTGACGGTCCACACCCGCCGCGATAACCCCCACACGCCGACCCGCGTCAGGATGGGCCCCGGGGTCACCGTAGTCCACGTGCCGGCGGGTCCGGCCCGGCCGCTGCCCAAGGACGAACTGCTGCCGCACATGGCAGAGTTCGGCGCCTGGCTCGCCCGGTACTGGTCCTCGGGCCTGCACCGCCCGGACGTGGTGCACGCGCATTTCTGGATGAGCGGCCTCGCGGCCCTGACCGCGACCCACCGGACCACCATTCCGACCACCCTCACCTACCATGCGCTCGGGAGCGTGAAGCGACGCCACCAGAGCAGCCAGGACACCAGCCCACCGCTGCGCATCGGTTACGAACGGATGCTCGGCAACCGGGTCGACAAAGTGGTGGCCCAGTGCCAGGACGAGGTCGAGGAGCTGGTGGCGCTGGGTGTACACCGGCACCGGATCACCGTCATACCGTCTGGAGTGGACAGTGCGCGGTTCACCCCGGACGGTCCGGCAGCCGCGAAAGGCGGCCCCCGCCTCCTGACCGTCGGACGGCTGGTCCCGCGCAAGGGTTTTCAGGACGTGATCCAGGCGCTGCGGTGGGCGCCTGACGCCGAGTGCGTCATCATCGGCGGACCACCGGGACAGGCCGCAGCGCAGGATCCGTTCGGCCAGCGGCTACTGGCCCTCGCCCGCTCGGCCGGGGTTGCCGACCGGGTGCGGCTCGTCGGCGCGGTGCCCTCCGACGAAATGCCCGCCTGGTACCGCTCAGCGGATGTCCTGGCCGCCGCGCCATGGTACGAGCCGTTCGGGCTCACGCCGCTGGAGGCGATGGCGTGCGGCGTACCGGTCGTCGCCACCAACGTGGGCGGACTGCGCGACACCGTCGTCGACGGCGTCACCGGCGAGCTGGTGCCGCCGCGCAACCCTGAACTTCTCGGCCAGGCCGTCCGGCGCCTGCTGGCCCAACCCGCGCACCGGCTGGCCTACGGCGCCGCCGCCGTGGAGCGGGTACGCAGCCGGTACAACTGGTGGCAGACAGCCGAGCAGTTGACCGCCGTGTATCACTCGGTGGCCGATCAGCCGTCCATTGCGGTGGCGTGATGACTGCGCCGATGCCACGGTCAACGAACAGGTGCGAGGAGGAGCGTGATGAAGGCTGAGCGTACGGTGTCCGACCTTCTGGTCGAGCGCCTTCGTGCGTGGGGGGTCGACCGGGTTTTCGGATACTCCGGCGATGGCATCAACGGGGTGATCGGCGCCCTGCGCCGGGCCGCGGCCGCCGGTGACACACCGCGGTTCGTGCAGGCTCGGCATGAGGAGACAGCGGCGTTCATGGCGGTTGGCCATGCCAAGTACACCGGCGGTGTCGGCGTGTGCTTGTCCACCCAGGGACCAGGAGCGGTCCACCTGCTCAACGGGCTGTACGACGCGAAGCTGGACGCCAAGCCGGTCGTGGCGATCGTCGGGCAGCAGGTGTCCACTGTCCTGGGCAGCGCCTACCAGCAGGAGATCGACCTGGTCCGGCTGTTCGGTGACGTGTGTGCCCAGTTCGTGCAGGCCGCGTACACACCGGAGCAGGTGCCGATGGTGGTCGACAAGGCGTTTCGTACCGCGCTGGCGACCCGCAGCCCTACCTGCGTGGTGCTGCCGCACGACGTGCAGACCGCCCCTGCCCCGGATCCCGGCACGCACGAGCACGGCGTGCTGGTGACCAGTCCCGGACTACGTCCCGCCCGGGTCGTGCCGTACGAGGACGACATCCGGGCAGCGGCGGAAATCCTGGACACGGGTGAGCGTGTGGCCATCCTGGTCGGGCAGGGCGCTTACGGCGCGGCAGGCGAGATCGTCGAGCTGGCCGACCGTCTCGGTGCGGGAATAGCCGCCTCACTGCTCGGCAAACCGGTCCTCGACGAGGGCCTGCCGTTCCACACCGGGGTCATGGGCCACCTCGGCACCACCGCCAGCGCCGAGCTGATGCGTGACTGCGACACCCTGCTCATCGTCGGCAGCAACGACCCGTGGACAGAGTTTTACCCCAAGCCAGGCCAGGCCCGTGCGGTCCAGATCGATATCGACGGTCGCCGGCTCGGGGTGCGGTACCCGGTGGAGGTGCCGCTGCTCGGCGACGCCGCCGAAACGCTGCGGGCGTTGCTCGCCGTGGTGAAACCGGCCGGTGACCGAGCCTGGCGGCACCGGGTCGAGTCGTTCGTACGCCGCTGGCACGAAATCGCCGAGGCCCGTGCGGCGATGGCCGCGGACCCGATGAACCCGCAGCACGTGATCCGGGCGCTGTCCGACAGGCTGCCGGCCGACGCACAGGTGTCCGTCGATGTGGGTTCGGTCGTCTACTGGTACGCCCGCCACCTACGGCTGCCGCGCGGCGTGCCAGCACACCTGTCCAGCACCCTGGCATCGATGGGGTCGGCGTTGCCGTACGGGCTGGCCGCGAAGCTCGCCGCGCCGGAACGGCCGGTGGTGGCGCTGGCCGGCGACGGCGCCATGCAGATGAACGGCCTGGCCGAATTGATCACTGTCGCCGCACGATGGCGGGACTGGGCCGATCCACGGTTCGTCGTCTGTGTCCTCAACAACGGTGATCTGGCCGAGGTGAGTTGGGAGCAACGCGAGACCGAGGGCGAACCCCGGTTCACCGCGTCCCAGCAGTTGCCGGATGTGCCCTATGGGCAGTGGGCCGAACTACTGGGTTTACGCGGAATGCGGGTGTCCACGCCCGACGATGTCGAGTCGGCCTGGGACGCCGCGTTGACGGCCGACCGGCCGGTGGTCATCGACGCCGTAGTCGACCCGGCCGTTCCACTGCTGCCGCCCGGCCAGCCATACGAGAAGATCAAGGGAATGTATGCCGGGCTCGAGGCCGAGGACAGCGAACTTGCCCGGCGGGCGGCGGCACATCTGCGCCGTGAACGCGCCGGCGAGGGGTTCGACGACCCGACCACGTGACCTGACGCATACCCTCAGAATGGATCAACCAAGCGCCGCCGCGGCCGCCGCGAGCACCTCTTCGGCACCGATGGCGAGCAGGGCCGGATGTGAGGGCCCGGGCCGGTCACCCGGCTCACTGCGGATGCCGTGCCACAGCGGGCGATGGTAGGGACGGTCCGGTGGCCCCCACCGGGCCGGCGACATCGGGCCGAACAGGGTCACCGACGGCGTCGCGTACGCGCTGGCCAGGTGCGCGATGCCGGTGTCACCGCTGATCAGCAGCCGGGCATGCGCGACCAGGGCGGCCAACTCGGCCAGGCTGGTGGTGACCACGGCCTGCGCGCCGAGCCCGGCGTCGGCGGCGACGCGTGCGGCCAGGGGACGCTCGTCGGCCGAGGCCGTGACCAGCACGTGATGCCCGTCGGCGCGCAGCCGCCGCGCGACGGCCGCGAAGCGGTCCGGCGGCCAGCGACGCGTGGGCGACTTGGCGCCGGGATGGATGATCGTCGCGCCGCGCGGCGCTTCGAGGCCGGGCACGGCCAGCGCGAGATCGGACTCGTCGGCTGGGATGCCGTAGTGGCGCAGCAGGCGGCACCAGCGGCGCACCTCGTGCTCGTCGTCGTTCCAGTCCGGACCGTCGAGGTGGCCCACCCCGGCGTTGGCGAACGCCCACAGCTTGCCCGGGCCGGCTGACCGCAGCAGGCGGTGCGACTGGGGTCCGCGGCCGTGCAGGTTCACCGCGATGTCTAGCCGGGGCAGGTCCCAGGGTCGGGCCGTGAGGCCCTCGGTGGGCACCGTAGCGCTTACGCCGCCGATCAGGTCGATCAGCGGTGCCAGCCCGGCCGGCGCCGCGAGAGCCAGCGGCTCGTCCGGGAACGCGGCCCGCAGGCCGCGAAGGGCCGGCACGGCGGTGACCAGATCGCCGAGGCCGAGCGCCCGCAGGGCGAGGATCACGGGTACGAGGACTCCTTCTCGGCGGCGATCACCAGTTCCCGGACCGCGCAGCCGGCGGGCTGACCGAGCGCGAACATGATCGCGTTGGCGACGTTGGTCGGATCATTGAGGACGGCGTCCGGGCCAGGCTTGTAGCGCTCGTCCCGGTCGTCGAAGAACTTCGTCCGCATCCCGCCGGGGATGACCAGGGTGACGTTGACCTGCCCGGCCAGTTCGGCGGCGAGCGCGCGGGTGAAGCCGACTACGCCGAACTTGGCGGCGCAATAGGCGGTGGCGTCGCCGACCGCCTTGAGGCCCAGGGTCGACGAGACGGTGACGATGCCGCCATGCGACTGTTTGAGCGCCGGGATCGCCGCCCGGATCACCGCCGCGGTCGCCAGCAGGTCGATCGTGACTATCCGGTCCCAGGTTTCACCCGGGATGTCGGCCAGCGCGCCGGGCACGTCCATTCCGGCCGCCGTGACCACACCGTCGATCGCGCCGCCGGCCTGTTCGATAACCCGCCGGGTGGCGGCCTCGGCGGCCCGCGTGTCGGCCAGGTCGCACTCGACCCAGTCCACCCCGGCGGCGGGCGGCTGGCGGTCGATGACGAACGGCCGGCCGGCCGCCTTGATCACCGCCTCGACCACGGCGGCACCGAGACCGCTCGATCCCCCGGTGACAAGCACTGCGTCCATGCTTCGCTACCTCCTGATGGTGACGGCCTGGGCCGCGGCGATGGTGCGGGTGGTGGAGCGGCCGTCGACGTACGGCACGATGACGGTCTGGCCGCCCCACCGCTTGACCAGGTCGGCCTCGGGCAGGCCGGGGCCGCCGTCGGCGTAGTCACCGCCCTTGACCCAGATGTCGGGCCGCAGCCAGGTCAGCACCGCCTCGGGAGTCGGTTCGTCGAAGACCACCACGGCATCGACGCAGTCCAGGGCGGCGAGCACGCGACTACGGTCGGCCTCGCCGTTCAGCGGACGGTCCGGGCCCTTGAGGCCGCGCACTGAGGCGTCGCTGTTGAGGCAGACGACCAGGCAGTCGCCGAGCTGGCGGGCGGCGCGCAGCGTGGCCAGGTGGCCGGTGTGCAGCAGGTCGAAGCAGCCGCCGGTGGCTACCACCGTGCCGCCGCGCGCCCGGACCGCGGCCACCACCGGTCCGGCCTCGCCTGCCCCGATCAGCTCCGGGCCTGACCCCTGGTCGGCGCCGGCTTCCGGCGGCGCGAGAGCCGCGTTGACCCCACCCGCCGCGACATACGCCGTGGCGGTCGCGACCGCCTCCCGCACCGCCTCGGAGACCCGTGCCCCGGCGGCCAGCGCGAGTGCGGCCGCGGTGGCGAACCGGTCCCCCGCGCCGCAGGGGTCGCCCTGGACCGCCGCCGGCGCCGCCATTAGCGGGGTGGGGCCGGAGTGGCAGAGGACCGCGCCGTCGGCTCCGCAGGTGACGGCGACCGCGCCGGCTCGCCAGCGTTGCCGGAGCAGGTGACCGGCCCGCTGGGCGACGGCCAGGTCCGACCCGCCGCCGGCGTCGCCGGACAGCTTGCACGCCTCGGCCAGGTTGGGCGTGACCAGCCGAGTGTCCGGGACCGGCGCCGGGCCGTCCGGGTGCGGATCCCACACCACGGGTGCCGCGGTCTCAGCCAGTGCGGCCCGTAGCGCCGGATGCCCCGCGACTCCGCGTCCGTAGTCGCTGACCAGGATCGCGGAGGCGTCGCGCAGTAGTCGCAGGGCGGCCGGCGGCGCGTCGCCGGGCGGCTGCGGATCCCCGCCGCGGTCGAGGCGCAGCAGCACCTGACCGCCGGCGCGCAACCGGACCTTCTCCGGCGTCGGGCCGGGCAGCGGGAGCGCATACACCTGGACTCCGGCCGCCGTGAGCAGTTCGGTGAGGCGGGCGCCGGCCGCGTCGTCGGCGATCGCGGTGACCAGCGCGACCTCGTGGCCGTCGGCGGCGGCGAGCAGCGCGGCCAGACCGGCGCCACCGGGTCGTTCGCGCACGTGCTCCTGGTCGAGGACCGGCGCCGGCGCGTCGGGGGCTATCCGGTGCACGGCGCCGTCGATGTCGCGGTCCAGCAATGTGTCGCCGACGATGACCAGTTCCGGCTGGCTCGTGCTCGCGCTCCTGGATTCAGATCGGGATTGGTCGCCGGCCAGGACGGCCGGCAGGTGCCGGTCGACGTACTCGCAGAGCAGGTGCACCGAGACCAGGTGCAGCTCCTGCACCACCTGGCTGTCCGGGGACGGGCAGCGCAGCGCCTCGTCGCAGGCGTCGCCGAGGGGGTTCGGGCCGGCGCCGGTCATCGCCCAGCTGCGCATCCCGCGGTCGGCGGCCGCCCGCACGGCGGCGAGCAGGTTGGGACTGCGGCCGCTGGTGGAGAGCGTGAGCAGGACGTCGCCGGGACGGCCGTGGGCGCGTACCTGGCGGGCGAAGACCTCGTCGTAGCCGTAGTCGTTGCTGATCGCGGTGACCGTCGACGAGTCGGGGGTCAGGGCGATCGCGGACAGCGGCATCCGGTCGTCGCGGAGCTTGCCGACCAGTTCGGCCGCCAGGTGTTGGGCCTCGGCCGCGCTGCCGCCGTTTCCGGCGACCAGTAGCCGGCCGCCCCGACCGAGGTGCCGCGCCAATTCGGCGCCCCAGTCGGCCAGCCGGGCGGCGACCGCCCGGTACGGCCCCACTGCTTCGCTGAGCGCCGCGAGGTGGTGGTCGAGGGGATCGATCATGTTGCTCACGCGGCGACCTCACTCACGCTCGCTTCGTGGAAGGTGAGCCGGGCGACGGCCGCGACGACCTCGTCCGGCTGGATTCTGGACAGGCAGGGGTGCCCGGCGATCGGGCAGACGGTGGCGCGGGTGTCGCGGCACGGGGAGTCGGCACGGCCGAGGCGGACGGCCGGCACCCGGTAGGGGCCCCACTTGCCGTACGGCACGGTCGGGGCGAAGAGGCTGACCACCGGCGTGCCGACCGCGGCGGCCAGGTGGGCCGGGCCGGTGTTGCCGACGACCAGGCAGGACGCGCCGGCCAAGATTTCGGCCAGCCCGGCCAGGTCCATGGGTCCGGCGTCCGTCCCCGTGTCACCGGCGACGAAGGCGGCCAGTCCGCGCTCGCCGGGACCGCCGGTCACGACGACCCGATGCCCGGCCATGGTAAGCGCGACCACTGCACGGCGCAGCAGGTCGGGCGGGCACGATCGGGCCTCGACGCTGGCTCCCGGGTGCACTACGACGTACTCCCTCGGGCCGCGACGCGACGCGACGGTGACCCGCAGCCTGCCGCCGTCGCCAGCCGGCAGCCCGAAACCGGCTGCCGCGGCGACGCTGCGGGCCCGCTCCGGTTCGGGCAGGCCTTCTGGCACGCGATGGCGCACATCGAGCAGCGAGCCCGGATAGTCGTCACTGATCGCGGTTATCCGTCCGACCCCGGCGAGCCTCAGTACCAGAGCTAGCGGCAGGGCGGACTGGTGAAAGGAGGTGAACACGACCGCCTCGTCCGCGCCGGTGCGCCGGATTCGTTCGACGAGCGCGGCCATGTCCTTCGTCTCGACCGGGCCCGGGGAAGGGTCGATCCAGGGCAGCCGCCATTCCACGATCTCGTCGACACCGGGCAGCAGCTCGGCCGCGGCCCGGCCGCGCGGGCCGCAGAGCAGTACCACTCGCTCGGCGCCGTGCGCGATCGCGCGGACCGCCGGACCGGTCACCAGCACGTCGCCGGCCGAGTCCGAACGCACGGCCAGGACCGTGCGCGCCGGCCGGGGGCGGGATGCCGGCACCACCAGTTCCTGCCGGCGCAGGATCAGCCCCGCCGCGCTGGCCAGGTCATCCGCCACGGCGGGAGCCGCGGCGATCTCGTCGGGAAGCGTCACCGGAGTCGGGACCAGCACGCCGGCGGCGCCGGCGGCCAGCGCCGCGGTCATGTCGCGGCCGATGTCGCCCACCACCACGCAGCGGTCCGCGGAAACACCCAGCTCGGCTGCCGCCGACTCGACCAGCCCGGGCGCGGGCTTGCGGCAGCGGCAACCGGCGCGGTCGTCGTGCGGGCAGATCTGCCAGGTGTCGAACGGTCCCAGCAACTGCTCGACCCGGCGGTTCACCGCTGCCAGTTGCGCGGTGCTGAACCGGCCCCGGGCCAGCCCGGACTGATTGGTCACCACGCCGAGACGCAGCCCGGCCCGCCGCAGCCGATCGAGCGCCGCCTGGGCGCCGGGCATCGGCTCGACCCGGTCCGGGTCGCCGTTGTAGGGCACGTCGACGATCAGGGTCCCGTCGCGGTCGAACAGCACGGCGTCGAACAGGCCGGTCATCGCGCCGTCCTCGCCGGCCGGGTCGCAGGCCGAACGGTCGCTTCCGCCGGTCCGTTCTCCCCCACCCGTGCGGCGGACCCCTCCGCCAGGCGCCTGATCCGCGTCCCGCCGGCGACCGGGCGGGCACCCCGCCAGCGCCACCACCCATGCAGCCAGTGCGCGACGGCGAGCGGCGGAATCGCGATGCTGGTGGCCACCATGACGGCGACCTCCCGTCGATCGCGCGGGCCGGGCAGGATCCGATGGCCCGCGAACTCGGCGGTGCCGGCCGCCCACGCCGCGGCAGCCGTACAGGCGGCGACGGTCGGGATGATCCGCCGGGAGCGGGCCGCCGCGACAGCCAGTCCGGCTGCGGCCAGGGCGGCGACAGTGATCGCGGTGTGCCGGCCGCGGCGACCGGGAGGGATCTCGAGGCGCTCCCGCCAGTGCCGACCGTAGAGGCGGCGCAGCAGGGCGTCGTCGGCGTTGCCGCGTTGGCTGCGCAGGCTCACCCACGGCGACTCGGCGCGGACCGGGTGGACGGTGGTCCGTTGCCCACGGCACAGGGACCAGCCGTCCCGGCGGACGCGGAAGGCGAGCTCGGCATCTTCCCGGAACGCTCGTGGGAGACGCTCGTCGAAGCCGCCGACGCGCGCCAGCGCGGCGCGGCGGTAGGCCATATCGGCGGTGATCCACTTGCCGTCCGCCAGACTCGCGGTGACCCGCTCCCAGTCGGTGGGCGGCCGGTCGGGCGGCGGCGGCACCCGCAGTACGCCCTGCACGCCGCCGACGCGGTCGCCGGCAGCGGCCAGGTCGCTGGCCAGCCGCCGCGGCCAGTCCGGGTCGGGCCGCACGTCGTCGTCGAGGAAGGCGATCCACTCGTGGCGGGCGTGGCGCCAACCGGTGTTGCGGGCGGCGGCCGGACCCCGGGCGGGGCCGGCGATCACCCGGACGCCGGGCGGGACCGGCAACGGATCGGTCCGATCCAGACGGTCGTCCACGACCAGCACCTCCCGATCCGGGCCGGCGGGCACCCGTTCGAGCAGGGCGGTGAGGCTGGAACGGCCGAGCGTCGGCACCACGACACTCACGTTCACGGGCGGTACGCCTTCGCGCGGTGGACCGCGAACGGTCCGATCGCCAGCAGGTCGACCGGGGCCGAGCCGAACAGCTCCATCGCCTCGCGCGGCGTGTCGACCATCGGCCGGCCGGCGGTGTTGAGCGAGGTGTTGACCACCACCGGCAGGCCGGTGAGTCGCTCGAACTCGGCCAGCAGCTCGGCGACGAGCGGCTCGGTCTCACTGTGGACGGTCTGCACCCTCGCGGTGCCGTCGACGTGGACTACCGCGGGGATGCGGTCTTTCCACTCCGGGCGCACCCGGTGCACGAACAGCATGTAGGGGCTGGGATAGACGCCGTCGAAGATGTCGGCGAACCGCTCGGCCCGCACCATCGGAGCGATCGGGCGGAACTGCTCGCGGCCCTTGACGTCGTTCATCCGGGTCTGGGTGTCGGCGTCGCCCGGGTGGGCGAGCAGCGACCGGTGGCCGAGTGCACGCGGGCCGTATTCGCTGCGGCCCTGATACCAGGCGACGATGCCGTTGCCGGCAAGCACCCGGGCCGCCTCGGCGGCGATCGAGGCCGGCCTGTCGTAGGGCAGCGCCGCCCGGCGCAGCTCGGCCTCCAACTCGTCGTCGCTCCAGCCCCGGCCCAGCGCCGCGCTCGTGAACGGGTGGGCTTGCCCCGTGAGTGCGAGTGCCGCGCCGAGCGCGGTGCCCGCGTCGCCGGCGGCCGGCTGCACCCAGACCCGCTCGAACGGTCCCTCGGCGGCGATCCGGGCGTTGGCGACGCAGTTGAGCGCCGTACCGCCGGCCATGGTCAGCGTCTGCGGGCCGCCGGCCGCGTCGTACGTCCAGCGGGCCAGCTCGAGTAGCACCTCCTCGAGCCGTGCCTGCACGGCGGCCGCGAGGTCGGCGTGCTCTTCGGTCATCTCGCCCTCGGCCGTACGGGCCTTGGCCAGCGCACCCCAGTCGATGCGCTCGACGGTGAAGCCTCCATCGCCGGTGGGACGCACCAGGTCCCGCAAGAGTCCGAGCAGCTTCGGCGTGCCGTAGGACGCGAGCGCCATCACCTTGTACTCGTCACTGGAGTGCAGGAAGCCCAGATGGCGGGTCAGGTCCTCGTAGAGCAGGCCGAGCGAGTGCGGCAGCTCCTGCGCTTTCAGCACGGTCAGCTCGCCGTCGCGATAGGCCCCCGCCAAGTGGCTGGCGACCTCACCACGCCCGTCAAGCACCAGCACCGCGCTGTCCTCGGCCACCGAGAGCCCGGCCGAGGCGGCATGGGCCACATGGTGCGGCACGAACCGGACCCGTTCCGGGTCCAGGCCGGGCAGCGCGGCGGCCAGAAACTGCGGAGCCCGCCGGGCGTAGTCGACCCGCAGGTGGTCCCATGGGTCGTTCAGCCCGAGCTCGGCGGCGTCCCGGCACAGTCCGGGGTCGAAGGAGTAGGCGACCGCGTCGAGATCGCCCGGGCCGACGCCGGCCTCGCGCAGGCACCAGGCGGCGGCCAGCTCGGGCAGTTCCCAGGCGGCGAACGGCACCGGCCGCTTGCCGTGCTTGCGGCGGCTGAACCGCTCCTCTTCGGCAGCCGCGACGACCTGGCCGTCGACGACCAGTGCGGCGGCCGGATCGTGGAAGATCGCATTGATGCCCAGCACACGCATGGCGCGCTCACTACCCGGAGATCACCGATCCAACCGAATGATCATCGACTTCTTTGAAGACGCCGTGAGCTGCACTGGTATAGCCGGAATCGGGGGTAAACCGGAATCTGGCGTGGGTTTGTCTCCGTTGCCGGGTGGGCATGCGCCTGCCCATGTTCGAGGTTACGCAACTCATCGCCGGCACCTGGGGATCAGGCCGCTCGGGCCACGAACTCACTGTCGTCAGCCCCGTCGACGGCCGGCCAGTCACCGTGGTCGCCCAGTCCAGTGACGACGACGTCGCCGCAGCGGTCGAGGCGGCCCGCGCGGCCACATCCGGCTGGGCCCGCACCGGGGCGGGCGACCGGGGCGCCGCGTTGCACGCTGCCGCGTCGGCCGTCGCGTCGTCCGCGGACGACCTGGCCGAAATCATGTCGGCCGAGATGGGCAAGCCGGTCGGCGAGGCCCGCGACTCGATCATGGCCGGGGTCGGCACGCTGCGCCAGTACGCCGAGCTCGGCCCTGTCCACCGTGGACGGTCACTGGCCGGCGACGCCGGCGCGGTCGACCTGATGGCCTTCGGGCCGCGCGGTGTGGTCGCGGTGATCACACCATGGAACGACCCGGTGGCGGTCTCCTGCGGTCTACTCGGCGCCGCCCTGGTCACCGGCAACACGGTGATCTACAAGCCCAGCGAGCGCACGCCGGCCACCGGGTGGCGGCTGGCCGAGCTGCTGGCCGCTCATTTCCCGTCCGGCGTGCTCAACCTGGTCAACGGTGACGGCTCGGTCGGTGCCACGCTGGCCGCCGCACCGGTCGACGTGGTGGCCCAGGTCGGTTCGACCGCCACCGGTCGCTCGATCGCCGCCGCATGCGCACGGACCGGGGCCAAGGCGCTTCTGGAGAACGGCGGAAACGACCCACTGATCGTCGACGCCGGCCTCGATCCGCTGTGGGCGGCCGGACAGGCGGCGCTGGGCGCGTTCGCCAACTCCGGGCAGATCTGCGTCTCGGTCGAGCGCATCTACGTCCACCGCACGGTGGCCGAGCCGTTCCTGGACGCGCTGGCCGCCGAGGCCGACACGTGGGCGCCTCGCATCGGGCCACTGGTCGACCGCCGGCTGCGCGACGCGGTCGACGATCAGGTACAGCAGGCCATCAAAGAAGGCGCCACGGCGCTGCGGGGCGGCGCGGTGCCACCCGGTCCCGGCGCGTTCTATCCGCCGACGGTGCTAGCCGGCTGCACCGACCAGATGGCGGTCATGCGGGAGGAAACGTTCGGGCCGGTCGCCGCGGTGATGGCGGTCGACTCGTTCGACGAGGCCCTACGGCGCGCCGCCGACTCCGACTACGGCCTCGCGGCCACCGTGCTCACCAGTTCGATGAGCCACGCCCAGCGGGCCTGGCGTGACCTCACGGTCGGCACCGTCAAAATCAACGCGGTCTTCGGCGGGGCGCCCGGCGGTGCCGCGCATCCACGACGAGGCAGCGGCCAGGGATTCGGCTACGGCCCAGAGCTGCTCGACGAGATGACGGCGACCAAGGCCGTACATCTCGAGGCGCCGCCGGCCGGCTGGTGACCCCGGCTGACCGGCCGCCCGCACTTCGATGGTGGCCGGTCACTCAACGATCCGGTTCAGCGGCCAGCCGGCACAGGGCCGCCTCGACCGGGCTAGGCAGGCGGCGGCGGTGCCGAAGTGCCCACGGCACATGCCGGACCACGCCGGCCAGGCCGGCCGGGTCGGTGCCGAGCGCGGTCGCCGCGGTGCGCGCGACCACCGCGGGCGGGCGGCGGAGCAGGGCGGTCAGGACCCGGTTGCGGGTCTCGAAGCGGCGGCGGGCCCGCGCGTCGCGACCGGCCGGCTCCGGAAAGTGCCGCACGAGCAGGGACGGGACGTAGGACAGCCACCAGCCGGCCGCGGCCAGATCCATGGCGAGCAGCGCCTCCTCACCGTGCATGAACAGCCGGGGCCGGAATCCCCCAGCAGCCAGGAAGGCGTCCCGCCGCACCACCACCGCGCAGGCGAGGAAACCCAGGATCGACGGGCCGGCGGCGCCGGGCGGCGTGCCGAGCGGAGCAGCCACCATCGCCGCCGAGACCGGATCGAGCCGCCCGGCCGGGCCGACGCGCACTTCGGCCGCCGCCAGGGCGGTCCGGGGGTGAGCATCGAACACCGCGACCGCGCGGGCCAGCGATCCTGGCGCCCAGTACGAGTCGTCGTCGGCGAACGCGACGTAGGGCGTCCGTGCCCGCTCGACGCCGATGGTGCGGGCGGCCGCCCCGAGGTTGGTCTCCAGCCGCACCACGTCCGCGCCGGCCATCCGGATCGGCTCGTCGGAGGCGTTGTCGACGATGATCATCGGGGCACGGTGGTGGGCC
>Ga0214467_1000217_pt1 | contig 15247 bp, 16 predicted proteins | sample RVTome_8_FD_187339 | JGI IMG/M metagenome (GOLD analysis project Ga0214467, IMG submission 187339) | Soil microbial communities from uranium-contaminated site in the Upper Colorado River Basin, Wyoming, United States - RVT160D0 HiSeq ...
CGGCGCTTCGTCGAGCGGCTGGGCCTGTCGGGCATCGAGCCGGTGCACGACTCCGGCCACCTCACCCGCTGCCGCGCCGAAGACTCGCCGCTGCGCCGCGGCCGGGTGCTGGTGGCCGGCGACGCGGGCGGCCTGCTGGAGCCGTGGACCCGGGAGGGCATCAGCTTCGCGCTGCGCTCGGGGACGTACGCGGGCGAGGCCGCCGCGGCCGGCGATCCAAGCCGCTACGAGTCCACTGTAGAGGCCGAGCTGAGCCCGGAGATGCGGGCCGGGCGCCGCCTGATGGCCGCCTTCACCCGCCGGCCCGGCGCGTTTCACGCGATGCTGGGGACGCCGGTGGGGTGGCGGCTCTTCGCGAGGTTCTGCCGGGGCGAGCCGGTCTTCGTCGACGCGGTCCGCCGCCGCCCGGTCCGCGCCGCCCTCCGCGCCCTCAGCTAGCCCGCGCCACCAGCCGCTGCGCGGGCGCGTGCCGCAGGTGCTCGTGCAGCCGCGAGAGCCGATCGCGGAGCTCGCCGGCGGAGAACGAACGCCGCCGCGCGGGCCGCGGGAGGCCCTCCCGGTCGACGTAGATCGACGAGTGCCCGCGGACCGCGCGCGTCTCGAGGAAGAGCGTGGCGGTGAGCTGTGGCGAGGCGTCGATCCGGTGTAATGCGTCGGCCGGCATCGCGTAGGTGCTGCCGGCTCCCAGGTCGGCCTTGATGCACATGCGGAGGCTTTCGTCACCGAGGCGCTGGAAATCCCAGACGCCCTCGGCGGCCACGCTCGTCTCCCGGAAGTGCACGAGCGCCTCACCGTCGTCCGACGGCCGGTAGACCCGCATCCGCACCTCGCCGGTGACGACGAAGGACGCGAACGAGAACCGGTGGTCGTGCACATGCTCGCGGCGGCGCGCGGTCTCCGGCCACCAGACGTGCAGCCGCAGCTGCCCCAGTGGCTGCTCCGACAGCAGGATGATCTTGTCGAAGCCGAGCGGGTGGGGGTATGACCGGTGGGCGAGGGTCTCCGTGAGGCCGTCGGAGGCGAGCACTGACCCGATCAGGTCACGCAGCGATCCCGGCTCTCCGATCGTCCGCAACGCGTCGCCGGCGTTGGCCGTGCGGACCGGGTCGCGCTGGCTCAGCAGGGCCAGCACCGGGTCGGCGATGTCCGGCAGGGTCCTTGCCGCGGATGTAGCGCCCATCTCATCCCCTGAGGTCGACCAGGCAGAGGCGGTGATCGGAGAACGTGTCCAGCACCTGCGCCGGCGGCGGATCCGGCACCTCGGGCGAGAAGAGGATGTCGTCCGCGGCGTACCCGCGATGGGTCACCTGGCCGTGAGTGGTGCCGGTGAGCGGGCGGCCGTCGACGTCGCGCAGGAGGCCGCGGTTGTCGGTGTTGAAGTCACCCGCGACGACCAGCGGGCGGCGGGTGCCGAGCTCGCCCAGCCGCTGTCGCAGCGCCCGCCAGATCTCGTCGAAGTCGTCGTGATCCGCGTCGCGCTCGAACATGTGGAAGGGAAACATGTGTACGGAGACGAGCGTCAACGGCCGGCCGTCGGCGTCGATCTCGCACGCCAGCATGCCCTTGTCGTAACTGTCGTAGGTACGGTCGCCGAGGGTTATCTGCAGACCCGGATTCGGCAGGGTGAACTCCCATTTTCGGACGATCGGATATCGGCTGGCCACCGCCACGCCGGCCCGGCCGCCGGGGAAGAACGCCGACGGTGAGGACGGAAAGCGCTGGATATGTCGAAGCTCGGTGTTGGCATGGATGTCAGCCAGGACCTGGGAGTCGCCGGACTGGTCGAAGTCGACCTCCTGCAGCGCTATGACATCGACCCCGTGCTGCTTGATCGGCTCGGCGACACCCACTGGCGGGCGGCGTCGCCCGGGCCGCTTTCCGCAGCCCTCGGGGAGTCCTTCTTGGACATTCCACGTAGCGATCTTCAGTGGCGCGATCAGTAGATCGACGCGCGGGCGCGGATCCCGAAGTCCCTTAACACGGACACTCCCTGATAGGCCATCCAAACGGGTTCCCGATGATCGACCCATTTCCAGACTCCTCTCTCCTGGCGTTCGACGACCGCCCCAACCGCGTCTCTGAGCGGCTCGGACCGTAGTGGGTCCTGCCCTTCGAGCATGAGTGCGCGAGCGACCCACGCGGGCGTGAAGTGATTGACGACAAGGACGTCGCTTTCACCGTTGTGTGTCCGCCGGATCTGCTCGGACTGGACGGCTAGATCAGTGCTTTCGCACAGCCATCCGGCGGCCGCGCCGGCCAACTGCTTGAGGTCTCGCCCATTGGAGAGCACCTCGGCCGCGCGGTGCAGCGCCACGATCGCCCGTGCGGTGTGCGGCACGGACTCGGTGCCTACCGGCGCACGCAGCGTCGCGGACCAGCGAGGTCGCTCCCGCGTGCCGCCGACCGGGCCGTCGGCGAGGCGGTCGGCCAGGTCTGGCAGCCGCGACGACCCGGGTGAGAAGAGCGCGAGCGCGGAGACAGCCGTCGCCACCACGCAGGTGCTGGCCATGCCGACCGGGTCGGTCTTGTCGTCGAGCAACTTCTCCAGCGTCTCCACCAGCCGGGCCCGCTCCTCGGCGCTCAGGCCCGCGGGGGCCAGGGCGCCCAGGACCCACGCGGTCACCTCGGGGCGGCCGACCTCACGCTGATTGCTCGCCGACCATCCACCACCGGGCCGCTGCATGGCGAGGATGCTCTGGATCACCCGGTGCCGGTCGATTTTCAGGTCGCGGACGTCCAACGCCATCGCGATTCGCAGCCCGTAGGACGAGCCGATAGCGCTCGGCGGCACCTTTTCGTCGTAGAACTGCGACCACCCGCACACCTGTATTTCGCCGCGCGGTTCGCAACGGTAACGATCGAGGAGTCGCCGATGGGTCCCGTCGAGTATCTCGTAGAAGCTGCCGTGATCGTTTTCCGTGGAACCCCGCTGGCGCGGCAACATCGCCGCCACGGGATTGGGTGCCCCGCCCAAGAAGTGCTGGATCGTTTCGAGCTGAAGAATCTGCCGCAGTGCCAGCCCGAAGAAGAGGGCGGTGACGATCGCGACGCCGTAACGCAACCCATCCGGTGGGATCCACTCGTCGGACACATGATCCAGAAACAGGCTGTATGTGGTGAACGCGAGTGCATACGGCCCAAGGTCGGCGAGAAAGCGCAGGAGCCCGCGGAGACGACCGAACCACTTTTCTTGATCGCCATTGCTTGGCTCGGTGGACGGCGGGATGGCCGGTTGTTCGAAACCAGCGACGGACATTCTTCTCCCGTTTTAGAAGAACCAAATGCGGCTGCCCACAGGGTACAGGCCTGGTCACGCCGCGTATCCAGGCGTTTGCAGATAACGCGAAGTCGGTCCTGCGTGAGTGTCCGAAAACAGACCTATCGAGTGATCGTTCTCGCGCCCAATTCGGAATGAGTCGTCCGTACGGATGAATTGACTAGGCAGATCTCTCGAATCTATGTACAGAGGTTGACAGTCGTCCATCTGTGTACGGAGTGGCTCCCCGTCGGGCTTGGTCCGCCCTCCGCCAGCGCGGTCCGTGCCACGCCCGCGCCCTCGAGGGTGTCGTACCGCTTCGGGTTAACGATCATCACACCGCCCCAGGGATGGTCGATGATCATGGGATCCGGCGTCCATCTATGGTGCGACCACCGCCGGGAATGCCCGAAGATGCCTTCTTTGTGGGGCCGATGAGCGCGTAACGGTTTGGAAACCCCGCCCAGGCTCTTGACTTTGTCCCGCGCTTCAGTAAGAAATATTACCACTTACAGTTAAGTTTCTTTTCTGAAGGGCTTGCCGATGGTCGAGCGCGAGGTGGACGGACACGCGCCGACGGCGGTCGTCGACGCATCGGTGATACCCACCGTGCGGGCGAAGCTGCCGGAGTTCACCGGAGCGCTCCAGCGCGTGGCCGAGCTCGTGCTCGCCGATCCGGCGAGTGCGGCGCGATCCACGATCGTCGAGCTGGCCGAGCGGAGCGGCACCTCGCCGGCCACGATCACGCGGTTCTGCCGGGCGCTCGGCTTCGAGGGGTACGCGGACCTGCGGCTCGGCATCGCCGCCGAGACCGGCCGGGCGCGGGCCGCCGGCTGGAGCGTCGACATCGGTCGCGAGATCGAGCCCGGCGACCCGCTGGGCAAGGTGCTCGAACAGGTCATGGCGGCCGACACGCGCGCCATGCACGACACGGCCGCGCTGCTCGACCTGTCCGAAGTGGAGCGGGCCGCGCAGGCCATCGCCGGCGCCACGCGGGTGAGCATCTTCGGCGCGAGTGGCAGCGCGCTCGTCGGCGAGGAGATGCAGTTCAGCCTCCACCGGATCGGGGTGGCGGCGTGGGCGTGGACCGACGTACACAACGGGCTGGCCAGCGCGGCGCTCTCCCGACCGGGCGACGTGGCGCTGGGCATCTCCCACAGTGGACAGACCCGGGAAACCATCGAGATGCTCGCCGAGGCGGGCGGCCACGGCGCCACCACCATCGCACTCACCAGCTTTCCGCGTTCGGCTCTGGCCGAGCTGGCCGACGTCGTGCTCCTGACCGCCACGCAGGCGACGACGTTTCGGCCCGACGCGCTCTCCGCCCGCCACCCGCAGCTCGTCGTGCTCGACCTGCTCTACGTGGCGGTCGCCCAGCGCACCCACCAACGTTCGCACGCGGCCTTCCAGCGCACCGCACAGGCGGTGGACCCGCACAAGGCCGCCAAGCACGCCGGCTTGCTCTGACCTCCCCAGCACCACGGGGCCCGAAAAAACACACACCCATCACCATTTGGAGGATCCGTGAGACACAGGATCGCTATCGCCGCGGCGCTCGCCGCGACGCTGCTGGGCGCGGCCGCGTGCGGCGGCTCCGACGACGACAGCGGGGCCAACGACACCTCGGCTCAGGCCCTGGACGGCAAGGGCAAGACCATCAAGGTGTGGCTCATGGTGGACGCGCAGTCGAGCTGGAAGGAGGTCGTCGAGGACGCCAACGCCCGGTTCACCGCGGCGACCGGTGCCGCCGTGACCGTCGAGTACCAGCAGTGGGCCAACCACCTCACGAAGCTCGACGCCACCCTCGCCGGCAGCGATGTACCCGACGTGGTGGAGCTCGGCAACACCGAGATGCCCAAGTACGTCTTCAGTGGCGCCTTCGCCGCGATCGACAAGGCCCGCTTCGAGAACTCGGCCAACTGGCTGCAGGGCCTCTCCGGCCCGTGCGAGCTGGACGGCAAGACCTACTGCGTGCCCTACTACGCCGGTGCCCGGGTGCTCATCTACCGCACCGACCTCTTCGAGGCCGCCGGCCTCAAGCCGCCGACCAGCTACGCCGAGCTGACCACCGCGGCCGACGCGCTGAAGACCAAGAACGGCACCAACAAGAAGTTCGCCACCTTCTACATGCCGGGCGCGTACTGGTACGCCGCGATGTCGTGGGTGTACGCCGAGGGTGGGGCGATCGCCAAGAAGGACGGCGACAAGTGGAGCGGCACGCTCTCCGACCCGCAGGCGCAGGCTGGCCTGCAGAAGTGGGCCGACCTGGTCAAGGGCTACTCGGCCGGCGACGTGACGAAGGACGAGAACGACCAGGCCGCGATCTTCGCGCAGGGCGAGTCGGCGATGTTCTACGGCAACGGCTGGGAGGTCGGCGCCGCCCAGGAGCAGCGCAAGGACCCGAACGACCCCAACTCCGCGCTGGTCGCCACCAAGGTGAAGGGCAAGGTCGCGGCGGCGCCGATGCCGGGCATCCCGTCCTTCCTCGGCGGCTCCGACATCGGCGTCACGGCCAAGAGCCAGAACCAGGCGCTCGCGGCTGAATGGATCAAGTACTTCACCGACACCAAGGCGCAGGAGGCCCTGCTGGCCAAGGCCGTGCTGCCGAACGCGACCAACCTGCTCGACAAGGCCGCCACCGTGAAGGGCAACGAGGCGACCGCGCTGGCCGCGAAGAGCAGCTGGTTCGTGCCGATGGCCGAGAAGTGGGCGGACGTCGAGAAGGCGGCCGTGCTCCAGCAGATGCTGCGCGACATCGTCACCGGCAAGAAGTCCGTGGCCGACGCGACCACGTGGGCCGACGGCGAGATCGAGAAGACGCTCAACGGCTGATCCGGTGCCGCGCCGCCCGCTCCGGCGGGCGGCGCGGCCTTCCCTCCGGCCGCATCCGCCGCCGCGGCGCATCTCCCCGATGGCGGCGCGGATGGGGCCCCGGCAAGCGCTGAAGGAGACCGATGCACGCCGTCGACAGCCCGGCGACCGCGCCACCGGCGCCGGCGCCCACCGCGCCGTCCACACGCGACAGACCCCGGGCCCGCCGTCGGCGTCCGCAGTGGACCCCGCTCTTCCTGGCCCTGCCCGCGCTGGTGCTGCTGGCCGGACTGCTGGCCTACCCGCTCGGCCGCATGCTCATACTGTCCTTTCAGGACATGACGCTGCGGCACCTCTTCTCCGGCTCCACCCCGCCGTGGGTGGGCCTCGACAACTACAAGCAGATCCTCACCGACGGCGTCTTCTGGGGCGTCGTGCGGCGGACCGCCATCTTCACGGTCGTCTCGGTGACCATCTCGATCGTGCTCGGCCTGGGCGTCGCGCTGCTGATGCAGCGGGTCAGCAACGGTGTGCGGATCGCCATGGTCATCGTCATGATGTTCGTCTGGGCGATCCCCCAGCTGGTCTCCGCACAGATCTTCAAGTGGATGGTCGACGCGGACTTCGGCGTGCTCAACTACATGATCGACCAGATCCCGGGCGTCGACTTCGCCAACCACAGCTGGTTCGCCGACCCGACCCAGGGCTGGATCGTCATCACCACGCTGGTCGTCTGGGCCGGCATCCCGTTCCTCGCGATCACCCTGCACGCCGGCCTCACCCAGGTGCCGCAGGAGCTGCGCGAGGCGGCACTGGTCGACGGCGCCAACGCGTGGCAGACGTTGCGCAACATCATCCTGCCCGTCCTGCGCCCGCTGATCATCATCGTCACCACGCTCTCGGTGATCTGGAACTTCGGCCTCTTCACCCAGGTCTGGGCCTTGCGGGACAGCAAGCCCGAGCAGGAGTACCAGACGCTCGCCACGTACGCGTTCACGCAGGCGTTCGGGCGCAACGAGTACAGCCTCGGCTCGGCCATCTCGGTGATCACCGTGCTGCTGATGCTGGGCGTGATGGCCTTCTACGTACGGCAGATGTTCCAGATCGGAGACGTCGACTGATGTCCACCACTCCACGCTCCCAGCGCTCCCGCGCGGGCACGGTGGCGGCGAACACCGTCGGCGTGCTCTTCGTCATCGTGATGGCGTTCCCGGTCTACTGGGTGCTGAACACCGCGTTCAAGCCGGCGTCCGAGGTGCTCTCGTTCACGCCGTCGTTCATCCCGGAACACCCGACGCTGGACAACTTCAAGTCGGCCATCAAGGCGCCGTTCTTCCTCGTCGACCTCCGCAACGGCCTCATCATCACCACCACGGCGGTGGCCGGCGCGATCGTGGTCGGCTTCCTGGCGGCACTGGCGATCGCCCGGTTCCGCTTCTACGGCCGTCGCTCGCTGATCATGGTGATCCTCGGCGTGCAGCTCGTGCCGCTGCTCGCGCTGCTCATCCCGCTCTACCTGATGCTCAACCGGGCCAACCTCACCAACAGCCTCATCGGTGTCACCGTGACGTACCTGGTGCTGATCCTGCCGTACACGGTCTGGACGCTGCGCGGCTTCATCGCGGCGGTGCCGCGCGAGCTCGACGAGGCGGCGCTGGTCGACGGATGCAGCCGGTGGCAGACCTTCTACCGCATCATCCTGCCGCTGACCGGGCCGGGCCTGGTGGCGACGTCGATCTACGGGTTCATCCAGGCGTGGAACGAGTTCATCATCATCAACACGCTCAACAACCCGGAGACGCAGAACCTCATGGCCTGGCTCCTGCAGAACCAGACCAACCGCGGCACCGCCTGGGGCCCGCTGATGGCCGGCGCCCTGATCACGTCGCTGCCGGTGGTCGTGTTCTTCCTGCTCGTCCAGCGCAACATCGCGGTAGGGCTCACGGCCGGCGCGGTCAAGGGCTGAAACCCGAAGAGCTATCCCTGGTACGGGGGTGCGACGCCCCAGCCCCACTTCGGCACCGGGGCTTTCCGGGGCGGATGGGCACCCGGCTGGCTGTTCTGCACCGCCAGCCGGGTGCCCCACTCGATGTAGCCCGCGAACGCCGCCCGGAACTCCGGGTCGTCCGGCAGCGACACCTCGTCGGCCGCGTCCATCAGCAGGCTCACCCAGCGCCGCCGCTGCGGCTCGGTGATCGCCTTGCCGAGGTGCTGGCTCAGCATGTGCGGATAGCCACCCCGCTCGGCCGTGTAGGCCGCCGGCCCGCCGAAGACCTCGCCCAGCCAGAGCGCGACGTACCGCGGGTGGCTCGGGTCCATATGGGCGAAGAGGGGCCGCAGCAGGTCGTCGTCGAGGACCCGCCGGTAGAAGGCCTCGGTGAGACGCGTCAGCGCCTCTGTGCCGCCGGCCCATTCGTACAGCGTCGGTGGGTGCACCATGGGTATACCCCAGCACGCCCGGCTACCGTGATCAAGTACGCACCATTCGGTAAGGAGGCCGCGATGGCCACCCGATACCACTGCCCGGTCGAACTGACCATGGACGTGGTCGGCGGCAAGTGGCGGCCGGTCATCCTCGCCCACCTGAAGGAGGGCGTGCACCGCTACGGCGAGCTGCGCCGCCGGATGCCCGACGTGAGCGAGAAGATGCTGGTGCAACGGCTGCGCGAGCTGGAGACCGACGGCCTGGTGAGCCGCCACGAGCGTGAGGCCAACCCACCCTGGGTCGAATACCGCCTGACCGACGAGGGCCAGAGCCTCGCCCCGGTGCTCCAGGCCATGTACGACTGGGGCGTCGCCCGCGCCCAGCGCACCGGCGCGAGAATGGTCGAGCCACCGGCCTGACCGCCCGCACTGTCAGCCTTTGTAAGGGCTTGTTGTACAGGCGTCGAAGCGCGTTTGGAAAGAGTAATCCTGAAGGGCGCCACCACCGCCTAGCCCTTCGGGAGAACTCGTTGACGATGGTCACCTTGATCATATTGTTGCTCGCATTGATTTGCGCTGTCTTCCTCGCCGGCCTGGCGACGACATACGTCTGGTCCTCGAATGCCGCCCGTCGTGGCCGCTCCCTGCGGATGGTGTTGTTGCTGCTAGGGGACATACCGCTCGTCCCGCTGCCCGCCGGCCGGCGAGGACCTCGCGGCTACGGACGGTGCACTTGTAATGCCGATTCCGTGATGCGGGAGGTGGATCATCAAGCGGACGAGTGAACCATTTAAGAATGGCACGGTGACGCTATTTCAAGATCTCTCTTTCGTGACTAGCGTATTGCCGCGGTCGCGCTCTGGCGGCATCTCAGACCCCGACGATTTGGATCAACTCGTGTCGCAGTCTCTCCCGCTTGACGGCGGGGAGCCACTTCTATCGTTGTTGAGCGCGATCCGCCAGTTGCACCTCCGGGCGGGGGAGCCCAGCTCGCGCGATGTGATGCGCCGGATCGGTCGTGGCGTCCTGAGCCACACCACGATCAACGCGGTGCTCCGTGGCTCACGGGTGCCACGGTGGGAGCCATTGCAGCATGTCGTGGCGGCGCTCGACGGCGATGTCGAGCACTTCCGCTCCTTGTGGATGAAGGCGCGCGACGCCGAGGAGCACTCGCCCGGCGCCGCAAACCCGCCAGCGGCCGCCACCACCCACCTGGTGGGCCGGGTGCCAGAGATCGACGTGATGCGTGGTCGGGTGGCCGAGCTCGCCGGAGGGCACGGCGGGGCGGTGCTCATCGAAGGCGATCCCGGCATCGGCAAGTCGTTTCTGATGCGGGCCATGTCGGCATACGCCACCATGCTCGGGTGCCGCACCCTCTGGGCGTCGTGCGACGAGCTCAGCCAGGCGTTTCCGCTGCTGCCCCTGGTGGAGACCGTCGACACCGCGATGGCGGCTGAGGCTGGCATCAGCCCTGCGGTCGCGACCGTCTTCCAGTCCGACCCGAGCCTGGGCGACCGGGTAGACCTGGTGGCGGCCGCGACCGAGCGCATGCTGGCCGTCATCGACGAGCTATGCGCCTCGACGCCCGTGACTTTGGTGGTCGACGACATCCAGTGGGCAGACAGGACCACGACGGTCACCTTGCGGCGGCTGCTACGGATGACCCAGCGTCTGCCCCTGCTGGTCGTGATGGCCGCACGCCGGATCCCGCACCGGCGTGACCTCGCCGTCCTGCGCAGCGCGTTGCCCCCGTCAGCCCGGATCAGGCTGGGTGGCTTCTCTGACCCCGAGGTGGTGGAGTTTCTGGCCGCGACGGCCGGCGCTCCTCCCGGCCCTCGCCTGATGGCGCTGGCCCGCGGTGCCGCCGGAAACCCGTTGTACCTCACCGAGCTGATGGCGGCACTCGCCCGCGCCGACGCGCTGAGCCCGGCGGACGGGCACATGGAGGTCACCGGAGACAGCGCCCCCGGCTCGCTGGCGGCGGCAATCACCGATCGCCTGGGGTTTCTGTCCACGCCGGCGCGGGAGGTCCTGCGGACCGCCGCGTTGCTGGGAGCCGAGTTCTCGGTGATCGAGCTGATGGCCGTGCTCGGCCGGGGCATCAACGAGCTGCTCCCGATGCTGGACGAGGCCATTGACGCGGGTGTGTTGCGGGAGGACGGCCCACAGCTGGCGTTCCGGCATCCCTTGCTTCGCGCCGGCCTGTACGAGGAAACGCCGCACGCGGTGCGGGCGGCGTGGCACCTGGATGCCGCGAAGGCGCTGGCGGGGATTGGGGCGGCGCCGGAGCGCGTGGCGCGGCAGCTGCTTCCCGCTACCGAGTCCGGTGTCGCGGATCACTGGACCGCGGGATGGCTGGCCGGGTCCGCGCACGAGCTGATCGGGCGGGCACCACACGCGGCGATCCCGCTTCTGCGCTGGGTGCTCGCACCAGGGTCACCTGGCAGTCCGCGCCGCGACCTTTTGTATTGCCGACTCGCCGACGCGTTGCGACGATCCGGCGAGGCGGCAGGCGCTGCCCGCGTCGCACGTCAGGCGGTGGCGCGCACCACCGCACCAGATTTGCTTGTCGATCTGTTGTGGACACTCACCGAGGCGGAGGTTTTCAACGGGCAGGCTGAGGACGCCCTCGCGGCACTCGATGGGGCGCTGGCGCGCCCAGCCCTCGACCTGCGGCACCGGGCGCAGCTCTTGGTCATCGCCGCCCGCACGCGCTGCGGGATCGGTCAGGTCGAGGTAGGCGGGGAGCTGGCAGCCAAGGCGCTGGACGCCGCAACCGCTGCGGAGGATCTGTCCACCACAGCCCGCGCCTTGAGCGTCATGTCGGTCGTCTGTGGCATGCGGGGCGATGAAGTGGAGGCGTTGCGCCTGTGTGAGCGCGCGCTGGCCGCCGCGGAGGGCGACCCGACGCTCGCTGACCTGCGCCTGACGCTCCAGTTGAACAGGGCGGCCGCGCTCTCCAACCTGGACCGGTGGCGCGAGGCGATCGACGCGGCAGAACGAGTTCGCGGATCGGCGGACCTCGCTAGCAACGTTCCCCGACTGGGGCAGGCCCGGAGCCTCCTCATTGAGCTCCTGTTCTGCGCTGGCAGATGGGACGACGCGCTGCTCGAGGCGGACCTTGTCCTCGACGGTCAGGCGGGGATGGAAATCGAGACGATGGTTTTCGGCCTGGTAGCCATGATTCGTGCACATCGTGACCCGACGTTCGATGGTCATGACCTGCTCGACGACGATCGGCACGTCGCACACCTACGCGGCCGGGTGGTAGGGCACCTCCTTCTCGCGCAGGGCCTGGCGCACGACCGGGCGGGCCGGACCGCCGAGGCGCTGGCGCTCCTGCTCCACGGCCTTGCCGAGTCGGAGGAGGCGACGGTGGTGGCGGACCTGCTCGCCGATGTCGCGGGCCTGGCGGTGAAGCTGGACGACGAGGCGGCGATCCGAACGGTCCTCGACCATGTCGAGAGCCTCGCGCACAGGTCTGCCGGATCGTCGTTTCAGGCTGTCACGCTGCACTCCGCCGGTCTCGTCGCGCGCGATCCGGTCCGCCTGCGCGAGGCGGCGCGGCGGTACGCGGCGGCTGGCCGCCCGCTGCCACAGGCACAGGCGCTCGAGGCTGCGGCGGTCGCACTCGCCGGGGCGGGAGACGCCGCCGGCGCCCGCATCCACCTCGACGAGGCGCGCCACCTCTACGCGACGCTTGGGGCGGAGTGGGACCTCGACCGCACCGCGTCGCTTCTGCGTCAGTAGCTGTCCAGGATGATGACCGGGTTGGCCAGCAGCATCGGGTCGAAGGCGCGGAAGGCGTAGTCGTCCACCACGATCACCGGGTGGGCGAGCAGCGTCGGGTCGATGGCGAGCGTCTGGAATGCCAGCACCTGCAGCGCGGTGGCCACCAGCAGAGCCGCGCCGGCGGCCAGTGCGAGCGAGAAGGCTAGCGATACGCGTACATAGGACATACGCCGGTTGTACCCGTCCGGGTGCCGCGCCGGAAGAGTAATCGGCTCAGGAGACTTCGGCGGCCAGGGCGCGTACGACCGCGGACTGGCTCTGGCGGCCCAGCCGCTGGGCCATCCACAGGCTGGTGCGGACCAGCGCGGTCAGGTCCACGCCGGTCTCGATGCCGAGACCGTGCAGCTGCCACACCAGGTCTTCGGTCGCGAGGTTGCCGGTGGCGCTCTTGGCGTACGGGCAGCCGCCCAGGCCGCCGGCCGAGGAGTCCACTGTGGTCACGCCGGCCTGGAGGGCGGCGAGCGTGTTGGCGAGCGCCTGGCCGTACGTGTCGTGGAAGTGCACGGCCAGCCGGTCCGGGCCGACACCGGCGTCGGTGAGGGCGCGGATCAGCGCGCTCACCTGGCCGGGGGTGCCCACGCCGATGGTGTCGCCCAGGGAGAGCTGGTCGCAGCCGAGCCCGACCAGGCGGCGGGCGACCGATACGACCTGGGGGATCGGCACCTCGCCCTCCCACGGGTCGCCGAAGCACATGGACAGGTAGCCGCGCACCCGCAGGCCCTCCGCGCGGGCGCGGTGCACCACCGGCTCGAACATCGCGAGGGACTCGTCGACCGTGCGGTTGAGGTTGCGCTTGGCGAACGTCTCGGTGGCGCTGCCGAAGATGGCGATCTCCCGCACGCCGAGCGCCAGCGCGCGGTCGAGGCCGCGCTCGTTGGGGACCAGCACCGGGTAGCGCACGGCGGAGGCGGGCGCCAGGCGGGTGAGCAGCTCCTCGGCGTCGGCGAGCTGGGGCACCCACTGCGGGTGCACGAAGCTGGTCGCCTCGATCACGCCGAGGCCGGCGGCGGCGAGCCGGTCGAGAAACTCCAGCTTGACGTCGACCGGGACGATCGTCGACTCGTTCTGGAGGCCGTCGCGCGGGCCGACCTCCCAGATGGTCACGGACATCGGCAGCCCGGGCATGGGCACCCGCTGCGGGCTAGGCATGTGTCTGGACCTCCACGACGACCGGCGCGTGATCCGAGGGCGCCTTGCCCTTGCGGGCCTCGCGGTCGATGTACGCCGACTCGACGGTCACGCCGGCGCTCGCGTACACCAGGTCGATCCGCATGCCCATGTTCTGGTGGAACATGCCGGCCCGGTAGTCCCAGTAGGTGAAGGGGTGCGGCCCCTTCATGGGCGTCGGCACCACGTCGGTGAAGCCGGCGGCCAGGATCTGCGCGAGCGCGTCCCGCTCCGGCGCGGTGACGTGGGTGGAGCCGACGAACGCCTTCGGATCCCACACGTCGGCGTCGGTGGGCGCCACGTTGAAGTCGCCGGCCACGACCACGGGCTGGCCGGTGGCGAGGTCGGCGGCGAGCGCGTCGCGGAGGGCGGCGAGCCAGCCCAGCTTGTACACGTAGTGCGGCGAGTCGGGCTCGCGGCCGTTCGGCACGTACACCGACCACACGCGCAGCCCGCCGCAGGTGGCCGAGATCGCGCGGTGCTCCGGGTCGGGGAAGCCGGGCTCTTTGTCGAAGCCGCGCACGACGTCTTCGATGCCGACCTTGGAGAGGATCGCCACGCCGTTCCAGCGGCCGTCGCCGTGGGTGGCGATCTCGTACCCGGCCTCTTTGATCTCGGCGGTGGGGATCGCCGCGTCCGCGAGCTTGGTCTCCTGCAGGAGCAGCACGTCGGGCTGCTTGTCGGCCAGCCAGGGGAGGAGCCGGGGCAGGCGCATCTTCAGGGAGTTGACATTCCACGTGGCCAGACGCATCCACCGACCCTATGCCGGCGCGTTCACGGATGCAGCGATAGTCCCTTGAGCACCTTGTCCACGGCGTTCCGGGGGCCGTGCACCGACAGGCCGACCAGCCGCAGCTTCTCCGCCGGCACCGCGCGCACCGCGGCGCGGTTGTCCTCGTCGTTGCCGGTCGTGAAGAGCTCCTCGGTGTACACGCCGACCGCGAACCCCCGCTCCACCGCCTTGGCCCGCACTTCGGTGAGCGTGGCGAGGTCGGCCGCGTAGATGAGCACCGGCTGGCCGAACATCGGCAGGTAGGCGGTGCCGGAGCCGTCCTCGTAGGGCTCGCCCACCGAGGAGGGGAACGCGGCGGCGACACCGGAGGCGAGGAAGGCGGTCACGTTCAGCCGCTGCCAGGCGGCCAGGTCCTCGCGCACGACGATAGCGATCTTGGTGGTGGCCATGCCGCCATGATCACCCGGGCCGTCCGCGCAGGTCTTGGACGCTGGTGCGGGGGATACTGGGACGGTGGGGGACTGGGCACGATACTGGCGGGCCGCCGACCGGCCGCTGGAGGCGATGCACGCCCACTTCGAGCAGCACGTCTACCACCGGCACAGCCACGAGACCTACTCCTTCGGGGTGACCGAGACCGGGGCGCAGTCCTTCACCTGCCGGGGCGCCGCCCACACCTCCAGCGCCGGCATGGTGATGGCGTTCAACCCCGACGAGCCGCACGACGGTCACGCCGCCGACGCGCTCGGGTTCACGTACCGGATGGTCCACATCGGCCCCGCCCTGGTCCGCGGCGTGCTCGCGGACCGTGCCGAGCGGGAGGTCGGGCTGCCTTTGTTCGCCGAGCCGGTGGTGGCCGACGCGACGCTGGCCGGCGCGGTGGCCGGCCTCCACGCGGCGCTGGTCGGGCCGGCGACGGCGCTGGCCCGCGATGAGCGCCTGGCCACCGCGGTGGCGGCCATCACCCGCCACGCCCGGACCGCGCCGGCGCCGCGCCTCACCGGCGCCGCCGGCATCGCCCGCCGCGTCCGCGATCGCCTCGACGAGGGGTACACCGAAGATCT
>Ga0214467_1000219_pt1 | contig 15194 bp, 15 predicted proteins | sample RVTome_8_FD_187339 | JGI IMG/M metagenome (GOLD analysis project Ga0214467, IMG submission 187339) | Soil microbial communities from uranium-contaminated site in the Upper Colorado River Basin, Wyoming, United States - RVT160D0 HiSeq ...
CCCGGACAGCGTGGAACAACGCGGTCCAGAAACGACCGCGTGCCTTCGTCCATTGGGCTTGGGTCACGCATGCCCCCACGGTCTGGTGACCAGAGCGACAAGAGCCGTATAACGGGCGACCGTTACGTACGGTTCTGTGAGGGCCCGGGGGTGAGATCCCCCGGGCTACTCGGCAGTCCAGACCGCTGCTCTCCTGCGGACTCAATCCTCGCGGTGGCGGCAGGTCGGGAGTGCGTGCGTGTGCCGGCCGCGCTTGCTCTGCTTCCCCAGAGGGAAGCGCCTAGCGTCGAGATCGGTCGGACCCGAGGCGCAATAGCGAGCCTTTGATCACGGCACTACCCCGGATCGAGGCGCAGAAGATTGCGCGCCGAGCCGCGGCGGCAGCGGTCGTTGGGAAGCGGCGCTTCCTCTATGGAAGCAGAGAAAATGCGGCTGGGCGCACACCCTGAGCTGGGGTAATGGGTTGCGGAGCGTGACCAGCGGCGGACGGGTGGGGCCGCGGGAGCAGCGGTCTGGACCACGGCGGGCGTCGCGGTAGCTCAACTCGCTTTTAAGGGCTTGATGGTCAGAGCGTGGTGTGTAGGCGGTGTTGGGGGATCAGCTGGTCGTCCACGTCCAGGGCGCGGGTGGCGCCGTCGGGCTCCCAGCCGGCGGAGCCGAGAAACTTGCGGGTGGCCGGGTCGCCGTCGTAGACCCAGGCCACCGCCGTTACCAGGCCGCCCTCGCGCCACAGGTCGACGCTCGCGGCGAGTAGGCGGCTGCCGTGGCCGCGGCGGCCCCAGCGCGGCTCGATCAGCAGGTCGGTGAAGGCGGCTACGTCGGCACCCAGCGGTGGCTCGTCGGGCGCCAGGGCCTGCTCGTCGGCCGGGCCGGAGGCGGCGAACCCGACGAGGTGTGTCTCCTCCGCCTGCTCGAACGCGACCAGCACCCGGTGCCGCGGCGATGGCGGGGCCTCGATCGCGGCGCGCCATTGGTCGGCGATCCACGCCTCGTCGAGCCGGTCGAGTGCGCGGGCCGGCAGCACCTTGCGGTACGCGGTCCGCCAGGTCTCGAGCTGGATGCGTGCGATCTCGCCGGCGTCCTCGGGACGGGCCGGCCGGACGTACCCCGTGGCCATGAGTGACCAGCCTACGGAGGTGGGGCCGGCGCGCGGCGCCGGCCCCACGATCGCTACTTCCGGTAGAGCGACAGGCAGATCATGTCCGCCTCGAAGCCGAGGTGCTCGAACAGCTCCTTCGCCTCGGGATCGTCGGCCCCCATCGTGCTCCGGATCGGGTCGGCACCTCGCTCGCGCAGGGCGGCGACGGCGGCCTCCACCAGCTCGCGGCGCAGGCCCTCCGGGGCGTCGGGGCGGGCGTACGACTCCTCGACCTCGCCGACCAGGCCGGGCAGCAGCCCGGTGCCGGCGGAGGCCGTGGCGCACACGAAGCCCTCGATCCGCTCGGGACCGGCGGCCACCAGGCAGAACGACTCCCGGTGCCAGGCCTGCATCGCCAGCATGCGCTCGAGGTGGCGGCGGCCGTGCTCGGTCAGCGGCCCGCCGTCGATCACGGCGCGGCACATGTCGTCCCAGAGCGCGACGACCTCGGCGGCCTCCGGCTCCTGGATACGTCTGATCTCCATGTGTGTCTCCTCTTTGGACGGTGCGGTCGTGTGTCGTCGGGACGCACCGGCGTGGAGGAGCACGGGCCTGGATCTAGCGTCAACCTGGCATGCGGTCAGGCTACCCGCCGGGCGCGGCCCGCGGTCAGCCCCGAGTGGATCGTGCGGGCGGTCTCGGCGGCGCCCAGCCCGGCCTCGAGCGCGGCGGGGGTAAGCGCGCTCACGACGTCGTACGGGTCGAGGAGCCCGCCGGCCACCAGCCGGCCCAGGCTGCGGGCGGCACGGTAGAGCGTGTTGTTGCGCTCGCCGACCGGCGCGAAGCGCACGCGCGCGACCTCGTTGTCCAGCGCGGCGGCCGCGTACCGCCCCGGGTGGCGCACCACCGGCGGCGGTGGTGGCGGGGGCGGGATGACGAGGCGCAGCAGTGCGGGCGGGCAGGGTGGTGCCGGGCCGTGGCTGATCCACCGGTAGCGCGTGCCGTTGCCGTGCACGGACGGCGGCGCGACCACGTAGCCGCCCTCGCCGCGCCAGTCGACGCCGGGCAGCAGGCGCACCCTGTTGGGCGCGCCGCTCGCGGCGAAGTAGAGGTGCAGGCCGCCCGACCCGGTCTGCACCAGCGGGGTCTCGAGGAGGTCGCCGAGGAGGTCGTTGATGAGGCGGAGGCCGGCCGGAGTGTCCACATCGCACACGTCGACGGCGACGCCGGTGCGCAGGCCCACGTTTGCCTCCGGCCAGGCGGACCACCAGCGGCGCACCTGGTCGGGGTCGGTGCTGGCCTCGTGCAGGCCGCTGGTGATCAGGTGGGGGTGCCACCGCGGGTGCTTGCCGGGCCGGTCGCAGTGTGGCCGGCGGCAGGAGCAGCGGCCACCGCCCAGGCCGGTGTGTAGGGGGAGCACGGGCACGCCACTCGACGCGTACCACAATGCGCTCTCGACCGGTCGCATTGGGTAATCGTATCGAACATGCGTGCTAATTGTCGTACCGGTGGGTTAACGTCCGGTGCGATGGCTGCTCCAGAGTCTTTGTCGATCGCCCAGGCCCGCCGGATCGCGCTGGCCGCCCAGGGCTTCGCCGACCCCGCTCCGGCGGGGGCGGTCACCATGCGGCACCTGCGCCGGGTGCTGTCCCGCACCGCCCTGCTCCAGATCGACTCCGTCAATGTGCTGCAGCGGGCGCACTACCTGCCGATGTATAGCCGGCTGGGTCCCTATCCGACGGCGCTGCTCGACCGCGCGGCCTACGGGCGGCCCCCGGAGCTCTTCGAGTACTGGGGGCACGAGGCCTCGCTGATCCCGGTCGCGCTGCAGCCGGCGCTGCGGTGGCGGATGGCCGGCGCCCACGCCTGGGGCGGGGTGCAGCGGATCGCCGAGGAGGATCCCAAGCTGGTCGACTGGGTCCGCGACGAGGTGCGGGTCAACGGCCCGCTGACCGCCGCCGAGGTCGAGCACGAGAGCCCGCGCGAAAAGGGCAACTGGGGGTGGAATTGGTCGTCCGTCAAGCGGGCGCTGGAGTTCCTCTTCTGGGCCGGCGAGGTGGTGGCCGCCCGGCGCAATGGCAGCTTCGCGAGGGTGTATGACCTGCCCGAGCGGGTCCTGCCGGAGCAGGTGCTGGCCGCGCCCACACCCGAGCCGGCCGACGCCTACCGCGAGCTGGTGGCGGTGGCGGCCCGCTCGCTCGGTGTCGCCGCCGAGTTCGAGCTGCGCGACTACTTCCGGCTGCCGGTCGCCGGTGCCCGGGCCGCGATCCCCGAGCTTGTCGACGCCGGCGTGCTCACCCCGGTCGAGGTGCGCGGCTGGCGCCAGCCGGCCTACCTGCACGCCGACGCCAAGCTGCCGCGGTGGGTGCGGGTCGACACGCTGGTCAGCCCCTTCGACCCGCTGATCTGGGAGCGGGCCCGCACCGAGCGGCTGTTCGACTTCAGCTACCGGATCGAGATCTACACGCCGGCGCACAAGCGCGTCCACGGCTACTACGTGCTGCCGTTCCTACAGGGCGACCGGTTCACCGCGCGGGTCGACCTCAAGGCCGACCGCAAGGCCGGGGTGCTCCGCGTGCCGGCCGCCTGGCTGGAGCCGGGAGCCGACCCGGCGGCGACGGCCGAGGCGCTCGCCGTGGAGCTGCGGCGGTTGGCGGGTTGGTTGGGCCTGTCGGAGGTGGCGCCGCCCGAGGGCGGAGACCTGAAGCTGAGAAGCGCCCTCGGTGTACGGTGAACCGGTGACCAGCGTGGCCGATCCCACCGCCGCCCCGCAGCCGCCGTATTTCATCCCCCCGCCGCCCGGCCGCTTCACGCGGCTGATGGCCCGGTCGCCGCGGTGGCTGGCCCCGGTCGCGGTGCTCGGGTGCCTGGCGGCCGCCACCGGCTACGTCACGATCGCCAACCCGACCGAGTCAACCTCCGACGCGCCCCCGACCTGCCTGCTCAAGCTCACCACCGGGCTTGACTGCCCGGGGTGCGGCGGCACCCGCGCGTTTTGGTACATGATTCATGGCGACCTGCCGGCCGCCGCCCGCCACCACGCGCTGTTCATCTTCGCGGTGCCGTTCCTCGTGTACCTGTACGTGGCGTGGGCGGGCAAGCGGGTCTTCGGCAAGACGCTGCCGTCGCTGCGCATCACACCCGTGATGATCGGCGTCTTCCTCGCCGCGTGGCTCGGGTTCAGCATCCTGCGCAACCTGCCGTGGGTGCCCTTCACGTGGTTCTACGTCTAGGGCGTATTTCCTAACGGGCTCAGGCGCGGGATGCTGTTTGGTCGCGGCGCGCGGTTCACGTCAGGGCACTTGCGTACCACGATCACTGACATGGTTGGGGCTGATCGTTCGCCCGAAAATGGCGTTGGAGACGGCGTGTCACACCCATTTTGGGCGAACGATCGTGAGCGCGCCGGAACGATCTGTGCCGCGCGACCGGATGTCGCCGCACGTCCCGTGATCGTCGGAGTGTGGAGCGTGCCGGGCGCAGCGGCGCTCACCTTGACTGCGAAGGTTCTGGCGGCGCCGTGTCATGGACCGCCGCCTGGGTGGGTTGGGCCGCACCGCGGCCCTGTTGGGGTGACCGACCGAGCACGGTGAGGCCGCGGGAGCAGCGGTCCGGACCACGACGGGCATCGCGGCAGCCCAGAGGTATCTCTTGGGACAGATCGTCCAAGGGAGCTTTGACCGCGGGCGCCGCGCCGGGTCGGCACCCGGACCGCGAAAAGGTCGCGGGGCGTTCGCGCGCTACGGCCGCCGCGTTCCAGCGGCGGCCGTGCTTCGTCTCAGGCGGCTGCCTCGGCCGGCGCCCGGAGGATCGCGATGTCGCCGCTGGCCGTGCGCACCTCGACGCTGAGGTCGTGACCGGCCTCGCCGCCACCGCCGGCGGTCATGTCCAGGTCGTTGGTCGTGCGGCCGGACATCGTGTTGAGGTCGAGCCAGACGCCGGTGCCGCTGCGCACGCCGACCGCGATGTCGCCGCTCGCGGTGCGCACCTTGACGGTGCCGCGCCGGGCCGCGCCGATCCGCACGCCGCCGGACGCGGTCTTCGCCTTCACCCCCGCGTCGGCCGAGCCGATGTCGATGCTGCCGCTGGCCACGCTCGTGTTGACCGGGCCACCGACATGCTGGGCGGTGACGTCGCCGGCCGCGCCGCTGACCTGTAGCTCGCCGTCGACCTGGCCGACCGTGACGTCGCCGCTGGCGATCCGCACCTTGGCGTCGCCGGTGATGTGCTCGAGGACCATGTCGCCGGAGGCGCCGGTGGCGTCCAGGGAGGCCAGCCGGCCGCGGCAGGCCACGTCGGCGGAGGCGGTCTTGAGGCGCAGCCGGCTGTCGAGCGGCACGCGGATGGTGATCAGCAGCGAGGCGGGGCGGCGGGCCAGCCAGCTGCCGTCGGGCGCCGCCACGGTCAGCGTGTCGCCGCTCATCTCGACGGTCGTGCGCTCGGCGGCCTCGTGCGAGGCGGGGCGGTCGTCGTAGGGCTCGACCTCGACGACGGTCGTGTCGCGCTCCTCCGCGGTGATCTCCAGAGTGCCGCCGGGCAGCTTTACCACAGCGGTGATGGGACGAGGGGTCGGAAACTCGGGCATGACAGCTCCTCTCAGGCCCGGCCGAAGCCGGTGATCCGGCGGCCGGTGGTGCCTCGGGTCGGTGGGGTGGACGGGCCGCCGTGCGCCGCGGCCTGCACGGCGCGGACCAGCCAGGTGTTGACCGAGACGCCCTCCGCGGCGGCGGCCCGCTCGGCCGTGTCCTTGAGGGACTCGGGCAGGCGCAGCGTGATCCGCGCGACGTCACCGGACGGCTCAGCTGGTGTCACCGATGGCGTCGTCTCGACGTCGGTCGGCGTCACCACGAAATCAGCCTGGCCACCGCGCAGGCGCACCTCGACGGTCGCCGCCGAGAGCTTGGCGGTGATCTCGTCTGCCGCGTCGGAGAGCACCTCCAGCAGGCACAGCCGCACGGACGCGTCGAGCGCCCCGCTGAGCAGGCCGGCCGCGCGGGCCACGTCAGGCCCGCCGGGTGCGGCGGTGGCTGCGAGGTCTTGTCGCAGCGTCTCCAGGTAAGGCGCCAGGTCCATGACGTCACTATGACACCATGATGATGTCACCGCAACCCGCAGTGCGGATCTTGTCGGTGCGGTGGTTTAGGCTCCCGGGCATGCCGGAAGTAGTCCCGCCCCAGGTCAAACTCATCGCTTGGACCCACTTCGAGGCGCCGGACGACGTGCCGTGGTCCACCGACGCCGACGGGGGTCAGGCGCTCGCCGAGTTCGCCGGCCGCGCCTGCTACCAGTCGTGGAAGAAGCCCAACCCCGCCACCGCCACCAACAAGGGTTACCTCGCTCACATCCTCGAGGTGGGCCACCTGTCGGTGCTGGAGCACGGTTCGGTGACGTTCTACTTCAGCGGGGTGTCCCGCTCGTTCACACACGAGCTGATCCGGCACCGCCACTTCTCGTACTCCCAGCTCTCCCAGCGCTATGTGCCGGAGCGCGAGGCGGCGATGGTCGAGCCGGGCGTGATCGCCGACGACCCCGAGCTGCATAAGCTCTTCCTCGAGGCGACCGACGCCAGCCTCCGCGCCTACAACGAGCTGCTGGAGGGGCTGGAGCGCAGGTTCGCCGACGTCGAAAACGGCACGCTCCGCCGCAAGCAGGCACGGCAGGCGGCCCGCGCGGTCCTGCCCAACGCCACCGAGACGCGCATCGTGGTCACCGGTAACTACCGGGCGTGGCGGCACTTCATCGGGATGCGCGCCACCGAGACCGCCGACGTCGAGATCCGCGAGTTGGCCGTGGAGTGCCTCCGCCAGTTGCAGGGAGCCGCACCCAACGTGTTCGCCGACTTCACCATCTCGCGGCTAGCCGACGGCACCGAGGTGGCGGCGAGTCCGTATGGGCAGGTGTCATAACCCCGTCGAGCGGGCGTAACCCTTCGGCCGGTCAGCGCGGGTCCGCTAGGTTGTCAAACATGACGCACGACCACCGACCCTTCGGGCGGTTGCTCACCGCGATGGTGAGCCCGTTCCGCGCCGACGGCTCACTCGACGTTGAGGGAGCGGCCCGGCTCGCCACCTACCTGGTGGATGAGCAGGCCAACGACGCGCTGGTGATCAACGGCACCACCGGCGAGTCGCCCACCACCTCCGACGGGGAGAAAGAGCAGCTCATCCGGGCGGTGGTGGAGGCCGTCGGCGACCGGGCGAAGGTGGTCGCCGGTGTCGGCACCAACGACACGTCACACACGATCGAGCTCGCGGCCGCGGCGGAGAAGGCGGGCGCGCACGGCCTGCTGGTCGTCACGCCCTACTACAACAAGCCGCCGCAGGCCGGCGTGCTCCGCCACTTCACTGCGGTGGCCGACGCGACCGGCCTGCCCATACTGGTCTACGACATCCCACACCGCACGGGCATCCCGATCGCGACCGAGACGCTCGTCCGCCTCGCCGAGCACCCGCGGATCGTGGGCGTCAAGGACGCGAAGAGCGACCTGATGGCGACGTCGTGGGTCACCAAGCGCACCAGCCTGGCGTTCTACTCCGGCGAAGACGCGCTCACGCTGCCGATGCTCGCGGTCGGGGGGGTCGGCCTGGTCGGCACGTCGACACACCTCAGCGGTGCCGGCGCCCAGGAGATGATCCAGGCGTACGAGCGCGGGGACGTCGCCGCCGCACTGGCCCTCCACCAGCGGCTGCTGCCGATCTTCACGGGCATCTTCCGCAGCCCGGGCACGATCCTGGTCAAGGCGGCGATGGCCGCCAAGGGCCTGCCGGCCGGCCCGGTGCGTTCACCGCTCGTCGACGCGACGGAGGCGGAAATAGCGCAGCTGCGCGAAGACAGCGAGGCCGCGGGGCTTCCTCTATGACCGGGGCGCACATGGAGCTTGAGTCGCCCCCGCCACTGCCCGCGGGTGGGCTGCGCGTTACCCCGCTGGGCGGCCTCGGCGCCATCGGCCGCAACATGACCGTGTTCGAGTTCGACGGCAAGCTGCTCATCGTCGACTGCGGCGTGCTCTTCCCCGACGTGGAGCAGCCGGGAGTCGACCTGATCCTGCCCGACTTCGCGCCGATCCTCGACCGGCTCGCGGACGTGCAGGCGATCGTGCTCACCCACGGCCACGAGGACCACATCGGCGCCGTGCCGTACCTGCTCGCGCACAAGCCGGACATCCCGCTGGTCGGGTCGCAGTTCACGCTCGCACTCGTCGAGGCCAAGCTGGCCGAGCGGCGGATCGAGCCGTACACGCTGACCGTGCGGGAGGGGCGGCGGGAGTCGCTCGGGCCGTTCGAGTGCGAGTTTTTCGCGGTCAACCACTCGATCCCGGACGCCCTCGCCGTGGCCATCCGCACCCCGGCCGGGCTGGTGCTGCACACCGGCGACTTCAAGATGGACCAGCTGCCGCTGGACGGGCGGATCACCGACCTGGCCGGCTTCGCGCGGCTCGGTGCGGAGGGCGTCGACCTGCTGCTCTCCGACTCGACCAACGCGGAGATCCCCGGCTTCGTCACCCCGGAGCGAGACATCGGGCCCGTGCTCGACTCGATCTTCGCCAAGGCGCGCGGGCGGATCATCGTGGCCAGCTTCGCCTCGCACGTGCACCGCGTGCAGCAGGTGCTCGACTCGGCGTACGAGTACGAGCGGAAGGTCGCGTTCATCGGCCGCTCGATGGTCCGCAACATGGGCATCGCCCGCGACCTCGGCCTGCTGCGCATCCCCGGCGGCCTGGTGGTCGGCCTGGAAGAGGCGACCGCGCTCCCGCCGGACCAGATCGTGCTGATGTCGACCGGCTCGCAGGGTGAGCCGATGAGCGCGCTGGGCCGCATGGCCATCGGTGACCACCGGCACATCACCGTCGAGCCCGGCGACACGGTGGTGCTGGCCAGCTCGCTGGTGCCGGGCAACGAAACCTCGGTCTACCGGGTGATCAACCAGCTCTCCCGCGCCGGCGCCAACGTGATCCACAAAGACGTCGCCAAGGTGCACGTCTCCGGCCACTCGCCCGCCGGCGAGCTGCTCTACCTGCTCAACGTCGTGCGGCCGAGCAACCTCATGCCGGTACACGGGGAGTGGCGGCACCTGCGCGCGCACGCCCGCCTCGGCATCGAGTCCGGCGTCGCGGCCGACCGCGTCGTGCTCTGCGAGGACGGCGATGTGGTCGACCTGGTCGAGGGCCGCGCGCGGTTGGTCGGCCACGTCAAGAGCCGCTACGTGTACGTGGACGGCCTCGCGGTCGGCGACGTGGGCGAGTCGCTGCTGACGGAGCGGCGGATCCTCGGCGACGGGGGCTTCATCGCCGCCACCGTCGTGGTCGACTCGGTCACCGGCAAGGTGGTGGGCGGCCCGACGGTGTCCGCCAAGGGCTTCTCGGAGGATCCGGGCGCGTTCAACGCGGTCATCCCGCTGATCACCGAGGCGCTCGACCGGGCCGCGCTGGATGGCGTCACCGACCCGCACCAGCTCCAGCAGATCGTGCGGCGCGTGGTCGGCCGCTGGGTCAACGAGGCCTACCGCCGCCGCCCCATGATCGTCCCGACGGTCGTCGAGGTCTAGCGCCTCCCATCACCACGCCTTGCCGCGGACGGCGGCAAGGCGATCTCCGCATGCGTCGCACATAGTGGCATGGCGATCTCGGCAGCGTGCCGCCCATACTTGGCGACAAGTGATCGCCAAGCGTGCCCCTAGTCGTCTCTCGTAAGTCTGTGTTGTCCTGGCGTGTCCTCAGAGACACGTGTAACGTCCTGCATCGTGTCGTGTGGCGGAACAGCTATCTGCCACATGGCAGGTTTGCTCCACCTCCCTGGTTGGATCATGACTTCGCCCGAGCAGCCCGCGGTCGCACGCCGCCGCGTCCGCCTCGCGTTGCGCGCGGCACGCGAGGCGAGAGGTTTCACCCAACAGCACGTCGCGGATGAGCTGGATTGGTCCCTAAGCAAGGTCAATCGCATCGAAAAGGGCGATGTCACCGTCTCGAAGACCGATCTCCTCGCGTTACTGGAGTTATTCGGCGTCGATGACGACAACCTGATTGACGACCTGGTGCGGGCGGCCCGTTCGTCGCGCCAGCGCGGGTGGTGGGACGAGCCGCGCTACCGCGAGCACCTCACGCCGCCGATGCTTCAGCTCCTGCAGTTCGAGACCGAGGCGACGGCGATTCGCATTTTCCAGCCGACGGTCGTCAACGGCCCGTTCCAGACCCGGACCTACGCACAGGCGGTCCTCGATTTCTGGCGGCCCGAGCTGTCCCCGCTCGTCCGCGAGGCGCGGCTGGAGACGCGGCTGCGGCGTGGCGAGCAGCTGCTCGGGCGCACCGATCCGCCGGACATCTACTTCATCTTCGACGAGTCGGTGCTGCACCGCCCCGTGGGCGGCGTCGAGGTGATGGCCGAGCAGCTCCGGCACCTCCTCGTCATCATGCGCCGGCCCAATGTGCGGGTCCGGGTGGTGCCGTTCGCCAAAGGTGCCCTGGTCGCGATGCTCGGCCCATTTCTCATCTGCGACTTCGGCGATGAGGAAAACGCCGTGCTCTACCGAGAAAGCCTGCTTCTCGACGAGGTGGTGCACGCCGGAGAGGCGTTGATGCGCCATCGGGGCTATTTCGAGCATCTCTGGCAGGAGTCACTCGGCGAGGCGGCTTCGGCGCAATTAATAGCGGCTCGCGCGGATCAGATGATGCCGCAGCCCGACCGATATACCGGCGGCTAAATAAGCTTCGGCCCCGGAATCCTCGAAACGAAACAGTGTCGCGAGGCCCCGTGGCCGGGGGCAAAAATACACTGTTACCCAATCCGAGGAGAACCGAATGGAGCAGACCGCCGCGCCTGTCTGGCGAAAGAGCGGGCGATGCGACAGCAACACGTGTGTCGAGGTGGCCAGCCTCGGCCACGACATCGCAATCCGCGACTCCAAGCGTCCGGACGGGCCGACGTTGCTGTTCACCAGGGCTGAGTGGGATGCCTTCGTCGGGGGCGTGCACGACGGCGACTTCCTGTTCGACTGAGCTCTGACCGAGGCGGCATCAGGGGCGCGTGCGCTGAAGATGCCGCCTCTTCCTTTCGATGGGACCATTACGTATCGTAAGGATGCCCCTGCATAGAGTGGAGTCGGTGATGGCAGACACCGAACGCCTTCAATGGCACAGGAGTGCCTACTGCGAGACAAATGCGTGTGTGGAAGTTGCACACCAGAAGGGCGGAGTGATGGTCCGAGACGGGAAGGATCCGGAAGGGCCGCGGCTGATCTTCTCGGCTGGGCAATGGATCTCATTCCTGGCCTGGCTGCGCCACTGCCCACAGTGATCAGTTCACTACTTTCTCGGCTTTCTCTGTGAGATCCACCACCGTCGTTCCATTCATCCGCGTCTAGCTTCCCGCCGTACCCCGATTTGCCGGTTCAGTACGGCTATGTGGGAGGTGTTGCGGATGGACCGCAGACGGGCGTTGACCATAGGCCTAGTGGTGGCCACAGCGGGAGCCGCGGCCGCGGTGACGATCCCGGCGGTGGCGACCACCAGAGGCCCTGCGCCTGGCGGCCCGGAGCCCGAGCTCCTCTCGGCGCTCCAGCGCGACCTCGGCATCTCGCAGGAGCAGGCGCGCACCCGGTTGACGACCGAGCGCGCGGCCACCCGCACCATCGCCGACCTGAAGCGCGGTGCCGCCGACGCCTGGGCGGGCGCCTGGCTGAGCGCGGACGCCACCAGCCTGACCGTGGCGGTGACCGACCCCGCGCTGGCCGAGCGCGTGCGAGCGGCGGGCGCCGAGCCGAAGGTCGTCACGCGGAGCGCGGCGGACCTCGACACGGTGAAGAGCGCGCTCGACACCAACTCGGACGAGGCCGCGCCCAACCTTCCCGGCTGGTACGTGGACGTCGCCAACAACACCGTCGTCGTGCTCGCCAACAAGGGTGGCGAGGCGGCGGCACGCGAGTTCGCGGCGGACGCGGGCGCACCGGCGGAGAGCGTGCGGGTGGTGTCCACTGAGGAGGCTCCGACGCCGTTCTTCGACGTGCGCGGCGCCGACCCGTTCTTCATCAACAGCGCCGCCCGCTGCTCGATCGGCTTCTCGGTGGTGGGCGGCTTCGTGACCGCCGGCCACTGTGGACAGGTCGGCGCCCCGACCACGGGCTTCAACCAGGAGGCGCAGGGCACGTTCACGGCGTCGTCCTTCCCCGGCGACGACTGGGGCGTGGTCGAGGTCAACGGTGACTGGACGCCCCGGCCGGTCGTCAACGACTTCAATGGCGGCGAGGTCACGGTGGCGGGCGCGGAGGAGGCACCGGTCGGCGCCTCGATCTGCCGCTCCGGCTCCACGACGGGCACGTTCTGCGGCGTCGTGCAGGCGAAGAACGCGACGGTCAACTACCCCGAGGGCACGGTCACCGGCCTGACCCGCACCGACGTGTGCGCGGAGCCGGGCGACTCGGGCGGCTCGTGGATGTCCGGCGACCAGGCACAGGGCGTCACGTCCGGTGGCTCGGGCAACTGCACGGTGGGTGGCACCACGTTCTTCCAGCCGCTGACCGAGATCCTCCAGGTCAACCAGCTGACCCTCGTCACCTCGAACGGCGAGGTGGCCCCACCGCCCGGCGGCGACACCCCGCCGGCCACCGAAGAGCCCGCACCGGAGCCGCCGGCGACCAACGCGTGCGCGGACGAGGAGGTCACGGTGGCTGGCGCGCTGAGCCGCACCGGCACCCGCCAGTCCCAGCCGAACGGCCGCTTCTTCCGCACCGCGGCCGGCGGCCAGCAGACCGCCTGCCTCGACGGCCCCGACGGCGCCGACTTCGACCTCTACCTCCAGCGTTTCAACGGGCAGGCGTGGCAGACGGTCGCCCGGGCCACCGGTCCGGGGTCGGACGAGACGCTGACCTTCAACGGAAACGCGGGCGTCTACCGCTACCGGGTGCAGTCCGAGACCGGAACGGGTGACTACACGTTGGGGTTCTCCACCCCGTGAGCCAGCGCGCCGCCCCCAATCCAGGGGGCGGCGCGGCCAGAATCTCAGCAAGGCGCCGCGGGCACATCTGGGCCGCGGCGCGCCGCGAGCGGACGTATCTCCTCGTCCCGTCGCGGCGGGACGAAATAGGCCCGCACACCGCCAACTCGGGCCGGCGGTGAGCGGGCGGGCCGGATGCCGGCGCCCACGTGGCGCCGGCATCCCGTCTTTTTAAGAAGCCTTCGGAGGATCCAAACCTGAAGGGCGATTTGGGCTACCGCTCTGTCCGTCGTGGTCCAGACCGTCGCTCCCGCGGCCTCACCCTGCTTGTTTGGTTGCGGTCTTTTGTTGCCTCCGGCGGGACCAACCTGGGTCGATCTCAGTCCCCACCGCGTGCGTCAACGCTGCGTCACGGATCTGCGCCCGCAGGCCCCCCGCCCCGCTCTGCTCCCCTTCAGGAAGTGCCCCGCGTTGATCAGGATGTTGGTGGAGCGACGCGCCGCGCGACCCGCCCACCGGCTTCCTGATCGACGCGGGAGGGCCGCAGGGTGACCGCCGCGACCAACAGCGGACGGGTGAGGCCGCGGGAGCGACGGTCTGGACCACGACGGACATCGCGGTAGCCAGGAAAGGGGCCTTTTCGGGGATCCGGAGCTGGAGGGAGCGGCCTCGCCCGTCCGCTGTTGGTCGCGGGCAGGCATACGCTCGTTGGGTGGGGTATCGGGTCCTCACCGTGGTGATCCTGGGGCTGCACTTCGGGTTCGTGGGTTACGCGGTCTTCGGTGGGTTTCTGGCCTGGCGGTGGCCGCGCACGATCTGGCCGCACCTGGCGGCGGGGGTGTGGGGGTTCCTGGTGATAGCCGCGCGCCTGACCTGCCCGCTCACCTACGCGGAGGACTGGTCGCGGCGGCAGGCGGGCGAGCCGGGGCTGACCAAGGGCTTCATCGACCGCTACATCGAGGGCGTCATCTACCCCGAGCGGCTCGCCGCGCTGATGCAGGCGCTGGCCGCGACGGCGGTGGTCGTGTCGTGGGTCGGGTTCGTGTTCAGGCGGCGGCGCCGCCCGCGGAGGGACGGCGCCGCTACGGGCGTGCCGGTTACGGGAGGCTGGCCACCTCGTCGGCGAACTGGGCGCTCGTGACGATCGCGGCGTGCACCAGAACGCCCAGCTGGGGCGCGGCCACACCGTGCTCCAGGTCGGTGGTGATGTCGCCGGCCAGGATGAGGTCGCCCTGGCCGGTGTCGTGCACGTACGCCTTGGGCAGCAGCTTGTCGTGGTTCCAGGCGTTGCAGAACGCGTACGCCTCCATGAGGCGGTCGGCCGGGAGGCGGCGCTGGGCGACCACGCGCACGTGCAGGATCTCGCCCTGCTCGCCCATCCGGTCGAAGGTCAGCATGCCCTTGCCCCACTGGCCGCCGATCGTGCCGTCCTCGTCGACGTAGTAGCGGTCGCCGCGGTCGTCGAGCGCCGCCGTGATGGCCTGCACGCTCAGCGGCGCCACGACCTCGTCACGCCCCTCGGGCGGCAGACCGGGCTCGTTGAGGTAGGCCGGGGTGGGCTGGTCCGGCGGCAGCTCCAGGCTCTCCAGCATCGGCTCGGCCGACATCCACTGGGACATGCGGTGGGACTGGTGGTCGGTGCCGTTGCGGGCGTCGAACTGCCCGGCGATCTCCCGGGCCTGGGCGGCCAGGCTGGCGCCGAGCTCCTCGAGCGTGAGGTCGGCCTCGGCGCGGCTCTCGAAGCCCGGGCGCTTCACGATCCGGCCGGTCGGCGCGGCGAGCCGGCACACGAGCGCGCCCACGGCGGCGAACTCCATGGCGGAGGCGTCGTCGTACGGCCGGTCGAGCCAGCTCAGGTGCTCGGCGAGGATGTCGACGGCCCGGTCGGTGTTGCCGGTCAGCACGCAGAAGCGCATGTGCTCGGGCAGGAAGGAGAACGCGTCCCGCTCGTAGCGGTGGCGGCGGTACGCCCGCACGTGCGCCTTCGCCGCCTCCTCGTAGCGGCCCAGCTTCAGGTATGGCAGCAGGACGGCGACCAGTGCCTTCTCCGGCTGCTCGGCGCAGCCCAGCACGCCGCTGAGCACCGGGTCGACGGTCTGTACGGCGTCGTCCCACTCACCCCAGCTGGCGAGCAGCTCGGCCTGGCGGGACGGGTCGCAGCCGGCGCAGTCGCTGTTTTCGTCGCGCTCGGC
>Ga0214467_1000222_pt1 | contig 15115 bp, 13 predicted proteins | sample RVTome_8_FD_187339 | JGI IMG/M metagenome (GOLD analysis project Ga0214467, IMG submission 187339) | Soil microbial communities from uranium-contaminated site in the Upper Colorado River Basin, Wyoming, United States - RVT160D0 HiSeq ...
CGGCCCGCCCGGCGCGGCGCAGCACCGCCGCCACCAGCATCGCGCCGAGCAGCACCATCCCGATCGAGTTACCGAGCGTGAGCGCGAGCACCCGCTGATCATCGGCGAGTCCGGCCGCGAGCGCCAGCGCCGCCAGCGCCGCACAGGCCCAGCCGGCCACCGTGGCCAGCGCGGCGGGGCGCGGCTCGCCCCGGGCGTACAGGGCGCGGGTCAGCACCGCGAACATCCCGTAACCGAGCAATCCAGGCGCGAACCCGGCGATCCCGTCCGCCGCTCCCGGCACGTCGAAGAAGCGCGCCACCGGCCCGGCCACCGCGACCAGCGCGGCCGCGCCGGCGCAGCACAGCAGCAGCACGCCCCGGGCGGTGGGCGCGAGCGTGTCGCGATAGCGGTCGTCCGCGCGCTCCGCGTGGGCGGCCACCAGCGTCGGGTACGCGGCGGTCGCGAGCGGCACCGCCAGCACCGCCCACGGCAGCAGGTAGATCGTCTGGGCGAGGTTGTACACGACCGGCGTACCCCGCGGCCCGTCCAGCGCCAGCCAGAGGGTGATCAGCAGCGCCACCTGCTGCGCGCCCACCGTCGCCGCGCCGGCCATGGCCAGCCCACCGACCGCCCGCCGCGCCTCGGCGCCGAACCGGTAGCTCGCCCGCAGCCTCAGCCCCAGCCGCCGCACCGGCACCACCAGGCACAGCGAGAGCACGACCACGCCGAGCGTGGTGCCGACCGACAGGATCAGCTCGCCGGTGCGCCCCACCTCGGGCAGGTCGGCACGCCGCCCCTCCACGGCCCCGAAGAGCAGGTAGGCGCCGATCACGGTCACGCTGGACAGCAGCGGCGCCAGCACCGGCCAGGCGAAGCGGCGGTGCGCCTGGAGCACGCCGGTCAGCACGATCCCGATCCCGTAGAGGGGCAGCTGGGGCGCGAAGACCCGGAGCATGCGCGCGCCGGCGGCGGCGTCATCGGTCGCGCCGAGTGCCGTCATGATCGGGCCGGCCGCGACCGCGACCAGCGCGGCCAGCGGCAGCAGCAGCGTCAAGGTCCAGGTCAGCAGCGCCGACGTCGTGGCCGAGACCGTGGCCCGGTCGCCCGCCGCGACGCTTCCAGCCAGCAGCGGTACGACGAGGCTGGCCATCGCCCCGCCGGCCACGATCTCGAAGATGATGTTGGGAACGGTGTTCGCCACCACGTAGATGCCACCGAGCCCGGTGTCGCCCACCACCCACGTGAAGACGCCGGTGCGGGCGAACCCGGCCAGCCGGCTGGCCACGGTGAGCACCGCGATCAGCGCCGCCGCTCCGGCGATACGCGCCGTTCCCGGGGGGGCGGACACGTCAGGAGGTGCGGCGCCCGAGCGCGTCCATCTGGCGCAGCACCGGGTTGGCCTCGATGACCTTGGTGAAGCTGACCTTCTCGCTGGCCGCGGTCAGCGCGGCGATGGCGGCGAGCGCGGCGGCCCGCCCGGCCGGTCCGGTGCGCGCGGCGAGCGCCACGCCGAGCAGCGCGCCCATCGCGTTGGCCCCGCTGTCGCCGAGCATGACCCGTTCGTCGAGGTCGTCCGGCAGCACGCTGGCGGCCACGCCCAGCGGCCCGGCGGCCAGCCCGCCCGTGCGCCCCAGCGACAGCGGCGCGCCGATCAGCCCGCTCACCTTGAGCGCGCGCCCGGGCCGCAGGTCGAAGAGGTTGAGCAGGTTGGCGGTGCCCGCGATGACGCCGGCACCCAGCAGCACGTCGGCGGCCCGGCCCGCGCGGGTGGCCCGGCGCGGGCGGCCGGGGTCGGCGGCGAGCAGGGCCGACGCGGCGAGCCCGGCCGCACCCACTCCGACGATCTTGACGAGGCCGCTGGTCACCCGCCCCTCGCGGAGCGCGGTGAGGTGCCCCGCGAAACCCTTGGCCGCCTTCTGCTCCGGCCGGTTTCCCACCACGTCGTCGTAGAGTCCCACGGCGCCGGAAGCCACCCCTGCGGTGAGCGCGGCCGCCGCGGCCGCCGGGCTGGGCGCCGCGACCGCGGCCGACACCGCGGCACCCGCGGCCAGCGCCGGCCCACCGGCGAGCGAGACCGTGCGGCCCCGGAAGTTGGTGCGGTGCAACGCCTCCTGGGCGCCCAGCGCGCGAAGCACCGCCCGGGCCCCAGCGACCCCGGCCGCGACCGCGAGGAGGCGCCTCACCCCTTGGGCTTCGGCAGCAGCGAGCTGGCGCCCGCGTTCAGGCCGTAGTGGCCGGCCTTGCCGTCGGCCAGCTGCTCGGCCACGGCGAGCGCGGTCACCACCCGACCCTGCGCGGTGTTGCCGTTGTCCACAGTGGAGATGCCCTTGGCGAGCGTAGGGTCGCCGCGCACGGCGCCGATCACGTTGCCGTTGCCGCCCCAGCTGCCCGCGACGATGACCGGCCCCGCCTTGTCGAACTGGGACACGATCATCACCACGTTTTCGTCCTTCTGCGACGAATCCTTGTCGGTGTGCGGCTGCCCCGCCACGACGACCACGGCCTCGGCCGGCCCGGTGACGGTGTCGTCCTTGACGCTGATGTACCCCGCCGAGGTGTACGCGGTCAGCAACGCCTTCAGGTCGCCCGGCGCCACCTGCGGCGCCGGCGCCGGCCGGTCGAGCAGCGCGGTGCCGAGCAACGCGCTGGCGGTCTCGACACCCACGCTGTTGGCCGGCAGGCCGGTCAGCGGGATCGTCGGCTGCGAGGCGCGGTCGGCGAGGTCGAGCAGCTCGGGGCTGTTGTCCGGGTTGACGAACTTGTCTTCGATGTCGACCCGGCCGGTGATCGTCGCCCCCGCCATCGTCAGCATCTCCACCACGCCGTCGACCAGGTCGTCACCACTCGGGGTGGTCACGACCGCGATCCGCCGCCCGGTCAGCTTGCCGGCGAGGATGTGGGGCGCGCTCTCGTTGGCGAACTCCTCCTCGCGGTTGGCCTCCTCCTGCAGGCTGCTCACCGTCTCGCGCAGCTGCCGGTTGTCCTTGCGCAGCGCGTTGACGTTGTCGCTGAGCGAGTCGGCGACCGGACCGTTGAGTGCCGCGGTGCCTACCACCAGGCCGATGGCCAGGGCCAGGAAGACCGCGGTCAACGACACAACGTGGTAGCGGAAATTGATCACGCCTACTGCCGTCCCTCAGAAGAGCTGACCGAGCTGGAACACCAAATTGTCCCACCACTCCGAAACCACAGCGAGGTAAGCCTTGCCAACCGTGGACACCGCGACCGCCGACGCCATCGCGGCCACCGCCGAGAGCACGAGCAGGAGCAGGGACGATCCGGAGATGCTCTGCCGGTACAGCCGGCTGACGCCCTTGGCGTCCACCAGCTTGCCGCCGACCTTGAGCCGGGTGAGGAAGGTCGAGGCCATCCCGCCACGACCCTTGTCGAGAAACTCCACGAGCGTGGCGTGGGTGCCGACCGCGACCAGCAGCGAGGCGCCCTTCTCGTCGGCCAGCAGCATCGCCAGATCCTCACTGGTCGCCGCCGCCGGGAACGTGATCGCCGACAACCCGAGCTGCTCCACCCGAGCCAGCCCCGGGGCGCGCCCGTCCGGGTAGGCGTGGACGATCACCTCGGCACCGCAGCGCAGCACGTCGTCGGTGACCGAGTCCATGTCTCCGATGATCAGGTCGGGCGTGTAGCCCGCCTCCACCAGCGCGTCGGCACCGCCGTCGACGCCGATGAGCACCGGCTTGAACTCCCGGATGTACGGCCGCAGCACGTCGAGGTCGGCCTTGTAGTCGTAGCCACGCACGACGATGAGGCAGTGCCGGCCACCGATGTGGGTCTCGATATCCGGCACGCCGACACCGTCGAGCAGCAGGTCACGCTCCTGCTTGAGGTACTCCATCGTGTTGGCCGCGAACGCCTCCAGCTGCACCGACAGCCCCTCGCGGGCGTCCGCCATAGACTTCGCGACGCTCTCGAGATCCTGCCGCACACCGTGTCCGACCGGCTCACCGTCGATGAAGACGGTGTTGTCGTCGACCCGCACGGTGTCGCCCTCGCGCACCTGCTGGAAAATGCCCTCGCCCAGGTCGTCGACCAGCGGGATGCCGGCCCGCACGAGGACCTCGGGACCAAGATTGGGGTATCGCCCGGAAACGGACGGCTTCGCGTTGAGCACCGCCGACACACCGACCGCGACGAGCGAATCCGCGGCGACCCGGTCGAGGTCGACGTGGTCGATCACGGCGATGTCGCCTGGACGCAGCCGCCCCGCCAGACGCTTGGTCCGGCGGTCTAGGCGCGCGGTGCCGGTAACAATGCCCGGTTCTGCGCTCCGGGTCCGGCGCAAGGCTGGTAGACGCATCGTGACCATCGTGGCATGCCCCGCCATGTTTTTCCGGACACGACGCGCATGACCAGGGGGAAGGCGATTTCTGTGTGACCGGGCTCACTATCAATTAGCTACGTTTCCCGGGTTCGCGTCAGCGGCGGACCGCCGCTCCCGCCGGAGAGCGCGGCGATCGGCTCCTCGCGAGCGCTCGTCGAAACCCCGACCCCCGCTGCCGGATCCGCGGGACCAGCCCGAAACCCCTAGCCGTTATTCCAAGGGATACCCCGCGCGTCAGGACGGCGGATCTCGTGGGCTGCGCCGACCCAGGCGGCCAGTCCGTGACGCAGCGTCGCCGAATGCGGTGGGGTATCGCCTCGACCAGCTCGGACCCCGGCTACGTCAGTAGATCGTGGTACGAACCCGCCCCTATGGGGGCAGCTAAGTACCACGATCTACTGGGCCGGGCACTCAGCAGAGTGCGATGAGCGGATAAATCCGGAGAAAGCACCCGCTACCCAGGGCAACAAGCCGTGGCGCGAGCCACGCGAACGGATCGCCTAGCCGCGCTTCTCCCTCGCGGCGACCGCGAGCAGCTCCTCCGCGTGCGCGATGCCAAGATCCGAGTCGGGGAGGCCGGCGAGCATGCGGGCCAGCTCGCGCGCGCGGTCGGTGTCCTCCACCACCCGCACGCCACTGGTCGTCACCGCTCCCCCGGTGTCCTTCGCGACCACCAGGTGCCGATCCGCGAACGCCGCCACCTGCGGCAGGTGAGTGACCACGAGGACCTGGTGGCTGCGGGCCAGCCGCGCCAGCCGCCGACCGATCTCGACGGCCGCCTGGCCGCCCACACCGGCGTCGACCTCGTCGAAGACCAGGGTGGGTGGGCCGCCCGCCCCGGCGAACACCACCTCGATCGCGAGCATCACGCGGGAGAGCTCGCCGCCCGAGGCGCCACGCTGCAGCGGCAGTGAGGGGGCACCGGGATGGGCCAGCAGGCGAAGCTCGACCTCGTCGGCGCCATCCGGGCCGATCTCGCGCGGGACCACGGCGACCTGGATGCGCGCGTGCGGCATCGCCAGGCCGGCGAGCTCGACGGTGACCTCGTCGGCGAAGCGGCCGGCCGCCTCCTGCCGCGCGGTGGTCAGCCGGCCAGCCAGCTCGGCCGCCTCGGTGGCCAGCCGCTGGCGCTCGCGGTCGAGCTCCTCCAGCAGCTCGTCGGAGGTGTCCAGCTCGGACAGCCGCTCGCGGGCCCGGGTGGCCCAGGCGATCACCCCGTCGACATCGTCGGCGTACTTGCGGGTCAGCCCCCGCAGCGCCGCCCGCCGCTCGTAGATGGTCTCGAGGCGGGCGGGGTCGGCGTCGAGCGCGTCCAGGTAGGCGGAGAGCTCGGCGGAGACGTCGCCGATCAGCGTGGCCGCCTCCTCCAGCCGCCCGGCCAGGTCGCCGAGCTTGGTGTCGAGGCCGGCCTGGGCCTCGAGCGTGCGTCGCGCGGTGCCGATCAGGCTGGTGGCGTCGGGAGCCTCGTCGCCGCCGTCGACGCCGGCCGCGATCGACCCGTACGCCAGCGCGGCCGCCGTGCGCAGCCCCTCGGCGTGCTCCAGCCGCTGCGCCTCGGCCTTGAGGTCGTCTTCCTCGCCGGGCTGGGGGGCGACGCGGGTGATCTCGTCGAGGCCGAGCCGCAGCAGGTCGGCCTCCTGGTTGCGCTCGCGGGCGTTGCGCCGGCGGTCGGCCAGGTCGTCTTCGACGGCACGCCACTGCGTATACGCCTCGCGGAACGTCTCCAGCAGCTTCTCGTGCTCCGCCCCCGCGAACCGGTCGAGCGAGGCCCGCTGCTCGGCCGGCCGGAGCAGGCGCAGCTGGTCGGACTGCCCGTGCACGGCCACCACCTGCTCGCCCACGTCGCCGAGCACGGACACCGGCATGCTGCGGCCGCCCACGTGCGCGCGGGAACGCCCCTCCACGGTGACCGTGCGGCTCAGCAGCACGGTGCCGTCTTCGTCGGGCTCCGCGCCGGCGTCGGCGATGCGCGCGTTGACCGCGGCGGCCGTGTGCTTGGCGAGGCGCAGCCGCCCCTCGACCACCGCCCGCCCGGGGTCGGCGCGCACCCGCCCCGCGTCGGCGCGACCGCCGAAGAGCAGGCCGAGCCCGGTGACGACCATCGTCTTGCCCGCGCCGGTCTCGCCGGTGATCACGTTCATCCCTCCGGTGAGCGGGAGGGTGGTGTCCTCGATGACGCCGAGGCCGGTGATGCGCAGCTCTTCCAGCACGCCACCAGACAGTAGTAGCGGGGTCCGACCCTTGGCCACCCGGCGTGCCCCGATCTAGGCCAATGAGAACCAATTCAAGATCCTCCGCACCCCACACCCACACCCCCGCACGCCGTTGATCAGGGACTTGGTGGGCGTGGGGCTTGGCTCGCGGAGCCGGCGGCGGAGGTCGGGTGTGGGGCTTGGCCCGCGGACCTGGCAGGGGAGGTCGGGGAAGTCGGCGAGCCCTGGCGAGCCGCCGACCTCCCCGGTCTCCGGCGGGAGCGGCGGTCCGCGGCTGACGCGGCCCGGGAAATCTACGGTCGGGTCGCGGGCCGGAGTGAGCCCCTCGCCTCGACGGCCAGGATGAGCAGGAGGACCGCGATCAGCGCGCCCAACTGTCCAACCGCGACGACCAGGCCCAGCGGGATGGTCGCCAGCGCGAGCACCACGCCCGCCGCCCGATAGCGCACGTTGCCGAGGCCGAGTGCCCGCCGGAACGCCGCGTCACCGGCCAGGTACAGCGCGAGGCCGCTGGCGAGCACGACCGCCTCGGCGAGCTTGAGCTCCTCGCCCGCGTGCCCGACGACCTTCTTGGTGCCGGCCGCCGCGACCACGACGCCGAGCAGCAGCACGTAGTGGGCGTATCCGTAGGCGCGCATCGCCACCATCGCGCGGCCGCCCTCCGGCACGGCGGCCAGCGCGTGCTCCGCAGCCTCGTCGCCGTCGCCGAAGTAGACCCACCACATCAGGTAGGAGAGGGTGAGTGCCAGCGCGGCCACGACCACCAGCGGCAGGTCGACGTCGAGCCCGGCCGCGCCGACACCGATCGCGACGACCGACTCGCCGAGCGCGATGATGACCACGAGCCCGTGCCGCTCCACGAAGTGTGACGGCGAGATGGTGAAGCCGCCGATCGGCCGCACGTACGGCGCGGCGACGTCCACGGCGAAGGCCAGCGCCCACAGCGCCCACCGCCACCCGCCCGGCGCGAACCCGCCGGCCAGCACGAGCGCGGCGCTGGTGAGGTTGGCCGGCGCGAGCCGGAGCATGGCGCGCGAGGCGCCCGGCCCGCCGGCGAGCACGAAGAGTCCACTGTGGACGGCGTTGACGACGAAGTAGCCCACGCCGAACGCCCACCCCGAGTCGCCGAACGCGTCCGGGATCGCGAGCGAGATGGTGAGGAACCCGCCCATCCCGACGAGCATCAGCGTGCGGCGGAGGCGGTTGTTGGGGACGACGGCGTTGGTCAGCCAGGCGAACCCGCCATACATCCACAGGATGATGCCGAGCATCAGCGCCACCCGCGCCGCGCCCGTCCAGTCGAGCTCGTCGGCGAGCAGCCGGGTGAGCTGGGTCAGTGTGAAGACGAAGACGAGGTCGAAGAAGAGCTCCAGCGTGCTGACACGCACGGCGCTCTCGGCCGCGGGCTCCCGCCGGGTATCGGACACGCCGCTCAGCGTAGATCCTCAGCGGCGGTTGCCGCGCCACCCTTCCACCGGCAGCTCGAACTTCGCCACCAGCCGATCCGTGAACGGTTCCTCCCGCAAGCGGACGATCCGGACCGGCAGCGCGCCCCGCCGCACGGTCACCCTCGCCCCCGGCGGCAGGTCGAAGACGCGCCGCCCGTCGCAGCAGAGGGCCGCCACCGAGGTGTACGGGTCGACGGTGATCACGAACGTGGACGTGGGCGCGGTCACCAGCGGGCGGCTGAAGAGCGCATGCGCGCTGATCGGCACCAGCAGCAGCGCCTCCACCTCGGGCCACACGACCGGCCCGCCGGCCGAGAACGCGTACGCGGTCGAGCCGGTCGGGGTCGCGCAGATCACGCCGTCGCACCCGTACCGGGACAGGGGCCGCCCGTCGACGTCGACGAGCACCTCGAGCATGTGTGCCCGCTGTCCCTTCTCGACACTCACCTCGTTGAGCGCCCAGGACTCGGCGATCGGCGCACCGTCCACTTCGGCCACCACGTCGAGGGTGAGGCGGGAGTCCACTGTGTACGCCCGCGCCACCACGTCGCGCACCGCCTGGTCGAGGTCGTGGATCTCCGCCTCGGCGAGGAATCCCACCTTCCCCAGGTTGATGCCGAGCAGCGGCGCGGCCACCGGACGGGCGAGCTCGGCCGCGCGCAGGAACGTGCCGTCGCCGCCCAGCGCGAAGACGATCTCCACACCGTCGGCCGCCGCCAGCCCGCTCACCGGCTTGACGCCGGGCAGGTCGAGGTCGGCGGCCTCCTCGGCCACCACCCGCACCTCGAAGCCGGCCGCGATGAGGTCGGCCGCCACCGTACGCGCGTGTTCGGTGCTGAGCTGCCGCCCCGTGTGGGTGACGAGCAACGCCGCCCGGTTCATGCTCCTACCACTTCCCGAACCCGCTCCGGATCAACCTCGGGCGCGTCGCGACGCAGCCACAGGAAAAACTCCACGTTTCCGCTCGGGCCGGGCAGCGGGCTCGCCGCCACGCCGGCCACGCCGAGCCCCTCGGCGCGCGCGGCCACGGCCACGTCGAGCACCGCCTCCCCGCGCAGAGCCGGATCGCGCACGACGCCGCCCGCGCCGACCCGCTCCTTGCCCACCTCGAACTGCGGCTTGACCATCAGCGCGAGGTCGCCGCCGGCCTCGGTGCAGCCCGCGATCGCCGGCAACACCAGGCGCAGTGAGATGAACGACAGGTCGGCCACCGCCAGCCCCACCGGCCCCCCGATCGCGTCGGGAGCGAGGGTGCGGACGTTGGTGCGCTCATACACGCGCACCCGTGGATCGTTGCGCAGCGACCAGGCGAGCTGCCCGTAGCCGACGTCGACGGCGACCACCTCGGCGGCGCCGGCACGCAGCAGCACGTCGGTGAAGCCGCCGGTGGAGGCGCCCGCGTCGAGGCAGCGCCGCCCCTCGACCGTCAGACCCTCGAACGCGGCCAGCGCACCGGCGAGCTTGTGACCGCCACGCGACACGTACTCCACGGTGTCGCCCACGACCCGCACCGCGTCGGCGGGGTCGACCATCGCGGCGACCTTGCGTGCCGGTACGCCCCGCACCTGCACCCGCCCGGCCTCCACGAGCTCGGCGGCCTGCTCGCGGGAGCGGGCCAGCCCGCGGCGCACCAGCTCCGCGTCGAGGCGGGTGCGGCGTGCCATCAGGCCTGGTCGATGGTGGCGAGCGTCTCCTGGAGCGTGGAGTGCGCGGCTTCGTACTCGGCGATCTGGTCGCGGGGCGGCAGGTCGGTGGCATTCGCCAGCGCCTGGATGACCGCGTCGACGGCCGGGTGGCCCGAGCCGCCACCCTCCACAGTGGCCTCCTCGGCCGGAGGCTCCACAGTGGGCGGTGGCGCGGGCGGACGGTAAGGGCCTGGTACCGGATACATCAGGAGGCCTCACCGGCGGGCGGGGTGGCCTTCTTCGCGGCGGTCTTGCGCGGCGCGGCCGCCTTCTTCGCCGGCGCCGCCTTGCTCGCCTTCGCCGGCGGCACCGCGTCCGCGGCCGGCTCCACCGCGGCGGCTTTCTTGGCCACCGTCTTCTTCGCCACGGCCTTCTTGACCGGCGCGGTCCCCGTCGCGGGCGGGGCGTCCGCCGCCTTCTTGGCCACCGTCTTCTTCGCGACCGCCTTCTTGGCGATGGTCTTCTTCGCGATCGGCGCGGTGGCGGTGCTGACCGCGGCGCCGTCGGTGGCCGGTGCGGCCGGCTCGGCCGCGCGGGCCTGCCGCAGCTCCTCCTCCAGGTCACGCACGCGCGCGGTCAGGTCGGCGACCTCCTCAGCGGTCGCGAGCCCCACCCTGCCGAGCGTGCGGTCCACTTCGAACCGGACCAGCTTGGACAGCGCCTCGCGGTTGGCCAGGCTGGTGGAGACCAGGTCTTCGGCCAGCGCCTGAAGCTGCGCCGCGGTCACCCCACCCTTGCCGACAAGCTTCTTGGCGACCTTCTGGGCCTTCTTCCGGGACGCCTCGGTGAGCCCCAGGGCAAGCTCGAGGTACGCCCGCCACGCATCCTGCATCAGTGAATCCTTCCGGCTGCGCCCGATAGTCCAACTCCATACGCTACCGGGAGGTCGTGCCCGCCCCGTGCGGTACCGTGCGGAGGACCTGGAGTGGCGTCGATCGGAGGCTAGCGTGGCCAGCGTGCAGGAGTGCCGGGAGGCGCTGGACGATCTCGCCAAGCGCCTGGCGGTCAACGCGGCCGACTCCCGCAAGCGGCTCAACCTCGACCGCACGCTGGCCTGCCGCATCACCGACCTCGGCGTGGCCTTCCACGCCCGCCTGGCCGGCGGCCAGCTCGTCGACATCGAGGACGGCGACGACCCGAGCGCCAAGATCGCGCTCACCACCACGAGTGACGACCTGGTCGCGCTCGTGCGCGGCGAGCTCGACTTCGCCCGCGCCATGGGCGCCCGGCGCCTCTCGATCAGCGCGAGCCCGTTCGACCTGCTGAAGCTCCGCAAGCTCCTCTAGGACCCGGCCGTCAGGCGAGGCGCTCTTATCGTGCTCGCCGTCAGGCGAGGCCGAGTGAGTGGAGGGCGTCGCGGGCGGCGGGTGAGCCGGGAGTGACCTTGGCGGCGTCTCCCCCCGACCAGGCCAGCCCGCAGAGCAGCCGCAGCGCGTCGATCGCCGTCCCGTCGCCGGCCAGCCGCGGCCCGTCTTCCAGCCGCCAGCCCTCGACCTCGTCCGGTGGCACCGCGGCCGCACTCGCCACGTCGAAAAGCCCGGCCAGGTCGGGCGCCACGTACGTCGGCCGCAGCTCCGGCGGTGCCGCCAGCAGGTCGGCCGGGGTACTCACACCGGTCAGCACCAGCAGGCTCTCCATACCGGCCCGCACCGCGCCCTCGATGTCGGTGTCCAGCCGGTCGCCCACCACGAGCGGCCGGGTCGCCCCCACCCGCCGCGCCGCGGTCGCGAAGAGCTCCGGCTCCGGCTTGCCCACGACCAGGTCGGGCTCCCGCCCGAGCGCGGTGCGCAGCGCCGCCACCAGCGAACCGTTTCCGGGCAGCGGCCCGCGCGGGCTGGGGAGCGTGCGGTCGGTATTCGTCGCCACCCACTGCGCGCCACCGCGGATCGCGACGGCGGCCTCGGCCAGGTCGGCCCAGCCCACCTGCGGCCCGTACCCCTGCACCACCGCCGCCGGCCGGTCCTCGGCCCGCGACACCGGCTCCAGGCCCGCGTCGCGCACCTCCGCGCGCAGTGCCTCGGCACCCACGACCAGGACCTTCGAGCCCGGCGGCAGCCTTTGTGCCAGCACGGCCGCAGACGCGCCCGCCGAGGTGATCACTTCACCGGCATCAGCGGGTACGCCGAGGCCGACCAGCAGGTCGGCGACCTCAGCCGAGCGGCGTGAGGCGTTGTTCGTCGCGTACGCGAGCGGCACGCCGGCCCGGTGCAGCTCGCCAACGGCCTCGACCGCACCCGCGATGGGCCGGTCGATCAGGTAGATCACGCCGTCCAGGTCGAAGATCACCAGGTCGTACGCGTCGACCAGCCGCTCACTCACGCCCGCGACCCGCCACCGGTGCTCTCGTCGTCGGCGGCGCTGTCTTTGTTCGCGTCGCTTTCGCCCGCCGCGGGGTGCTCGATGACGGCGTCATCTTCGATGGGCGCGCCACCTTCAACGGCCCCGTCGTTTTCGATGGTCGCGTCGTCCTCGTCGGCCTCGTCTACGAGATCGCCATGCTCACCGGCGCGGCCGAGGGTGTCCTCGTCGTCGTCGAAGCCGTCCTCGTCCTGGTCGTCTACGTCCTGGTCGTCTACGTCCTGGTCGTCTACGTCTTCGTCTTCGAGGCGAGCGTCCGCGTCCTCGTCGTCTTCGTCGTCCGCGTCCTGGTCGTTTTCGTTTTCGTCTTCGAGGCGGGCGTCCGAGTCGTTGCCGTCCTCGTCGTCCTCGTCTTCGGGGTCGCCGGCCTCGTCCGAGCTCTCGCCGTCCGCGCCGCCGGCGTCACCGTCCCGCGCCGCGAACCCGTCCTCTTCGAGGTCGGTCTTCTCGTCGCCGGACATGACCACGCCGTCGAGCTCCAGCAGCCGCTCGGCCGCGTCGGTGGTCCCCTCGGGGTCGGCCTCGGCCGACCGCGCGAACCACTCCCGCGCCTCCTCGCGCCGCCCGACCGAGAGCAGAGCGTCGGCGTACGCGTACCGCAGGCGGGCGGCCCACGGCTCGTCGGCCTCGCCGGCCAGCTCGCGCACCTGCAGCATCGCCACGGCCGCGTCCTTCTGGCCCATGTCACCACGCGCCCCGGCGGCCACGATGAGCAGCTCGATCGCCTCGGCGGACCCCAGCGCGACCTTGTCCGCCGCCCGGAAGATGTCCACCGCCCGCTCCGGCCGCCCCAGTGCCCGCTCGCAGTCGGCGAGCACCGCGAGATGGGTCTGCTTGCCACTCATCCGGTGGTACGTACGCAGCTCCGCGATCGCGGTCTGCCACTCCCCCGCGGCGTACGCGGCGAGGCCCACCGCCTCCCGCACCACCGCGATCCGGGACGCGAGCCGGCGCGCCGCGAGCGCGTGCGCCATCGCCTCCTCGGGGTCTTCGTCGATCAGCTGGCCGGCCGCCACGAGGTGGCGGGCCACGCTGTCGGCCACCGGCCGCGCCAGCGACAGCAGCTCCGCGCGGACCTCACCGTCGAGGTCGGTCGCCTCGATGTCCTCAGGGATGACGGGCGTCACCGGCCGGCCCTGGTCGTGCGTTTCGCCAGCGTCCGGCGCGACGCGACGGTCGTGACGCGTCTCACTCGCCTCGGCGCCGTCGCCGGCCCGCTCCCGGTCACCCCGGTAGCCACCCCGGCCATCCCGGTCACGGTCGGGCCAGCGGTCACCGCCGTCGCGGCGGCCAGGGCTGCGGTCTTCGAACGTCCGCCGCGGCGGACGTTCATCGCGGGAGCTGTCTGGGCGCGGCCCGCGCCCACCATCCCGGTCGCCATAGCCGCTGCGGTAACCCCGCTGCTCGTAGCCGCCCTCGCGGCGCGCACCACGGTCGTCGCCGTCGCGGCGGTATCCACCCTCGCGCGGTCCACGGTCGGCGCGATCGCCCTGGAAGCCACGGTCGCCCTGCGAGCCACGCGACTCCCGATCGTCCCGGCCGCCGGCGAACCCACGGCCGCCCGCACCACGATCGTCCCGACCACCCGCGAAGCCACCGGCACGCGGACCGCGGTCATCCCGGCCACCGGCGTATCCGCCGCCGCGGGGACCACGGTCGTCCCGGCCACCGGCGAACCCACCGGTACGCGGACCGCGATCGTCCCGGCCACCCGCGAAGCCGCCAGTACGCGGAGCACGGTCGTCCCGCCCTCCGGCGAAGCCGCCAGTTCGCGGGCCGCGGTCGCCCTGGCCGCTACGGTCGCCGCCGCGCGGGCCACGGTCGCCCTGGAAGCCGCGGTCATCCCGGTCACGCCGGTCGCCGCCGAACCCGCCCTCACGCGGACCGCGATCGCCCCGGAAGCCCCGGTCATCCCGGTCGCCGCGCGAACCACGGTCATCCCGGCCACCGGCGAAGCCACGGCCGCCCGCACCACGATCGTCCCGGCCACCGGCGAACCCGCGGCCGCCCGCACCACGATCGTCGCGGCCACCGGCGAACCCGCGGCCGCCCGCACCACGATCGTCCCGGCCACCCGCGAAGCCGCCGCCGCGCGAACCACGATCGTCCCGGCCACCCGCGAAGCCGCCGCCGCGCGGGCCGCGGTCGCCGGAGGAGCGCGTCCCGCGGTCGTCGCGTCGCCCGGCGAAACCGCCGCCGCGCTGTCCCTGGTCGCGGGGGCCGCCGCGGTCGTCGCCGTCGCGGCGGTAGCCGCCGCTCACACCGCGGTAGCCACCGTCGCGCGAGCCTTGCTGATCGCGCCGGTCACCGCCCGGGCGTGAGTCACGGTCGCCGTAGCCGCCCCGGTAGCCACCGTCGCGTCCACCCGAGCCGCTGTCGCGGGAGTCGCGTGGGCCGCCGAACCCGCCGGCCCGACCGCCGGTGCCACCATCGCGGCCGCCGGCGCCGTAGCCGCCGGTCCGGGGGCCACCGCGATCGCGCGGGCCGCCGTAGCCGCCCTCGCGGGGACCACGGAAACCGCCGTCGCGGCCACCCTCACGCGGGCCGCGCCCGCTGAAGCCGCCGTCGCGCGGGCCTCGCCCGCTGCTGGAGCCGCCCTCGCGCGGGCCGCGGGGGCCGCCGAAGCCGCCGCCGTCACGACCGCCGCCCTCGCGCGAGCCGCCACCGGCGAAACCGCCGTCGCGCGGGCCGCGGGCACCGCCGCGGAAGCTGCCTCGAGAACCCTCGCCGTAACCGCCGCGCGAGCTGCTGCCCCGGAAGCCGCCACCGCCGGTGCCGCCGCTGGGCCGCCCGCGGTCATCGCCGTCGCGGCGGAAGCCGCCTTCGCGGTCGCCATAGCCGCGCCCGCGGTCGCCCGAGTCGCGGTATCCGTCACGCGGACCGCCCCGATAGCCACCGCTGTCACGCGATCCTCGGCCTGGGCTGCCGCCGAAACGGCCGCCGCCCTCGCGGGGGCCGCCACGAGAGCCGGCGTCGCGCCCACTGCCCCGGTCGCGGCCGCCATCCCGATCACCGGAGCCGCGGTCGCTGCGCTCACCGCCGCGCCGACCTCGACCCTCATCGTCGCGGTCGCCGTCACGCGGTGAATCG